>Ga0114948_10000346_pt1 | contig 18193 bp, 19 predicted proteins | sample CR04metaG_FD_83877 | JGI IMG/M metagenome (GOLD analysis project Ga0114948, IMG submission 83877) | Deep subsurface microbial communities from Mariana Trench to uncover new lineages of life (NeLLi) - CR04 metaG | ecosystem: Environmental > Aquatic > Marine > Ocean trench > Sediment | place...
ACTATCAGGCCCGCCGCAACGCGGCACGCACTGGTGTCGATCAATTGAACGTCAGTCTCGGGTTCCTCTTTTGAGTGCGCAGGGTCGAGGACTTGGGGCTGCCGTCCACCGTCCACCGTCCACCGTCTACCCGGTGCTGCGACTCGTGTCGGCTACCCTCTTCTTGACCATGGCGACCGCCAAGATCGCCTTGACTCAGAGTGTCCTCACCCAACAGGAAGCCCTGGCGCTGGCCGTTCCCGGCGCGACGTGGCAACGCCACACCGCCTATCTGGCCGACGACGATCTGGTCGCCATCGCCGAGCAGTCGAACGGGGTGAAGGTTGAGCAACGGGTGCTTTCCTATTATGTGGCGTCCGAAGACGGGCGGAAGACGCATGTGGCGTACTTCGATGCCCACCCGGTACGGACGTTGCCCGAGGTCGTCATGGTCGTGGTCACTGCGGAGGGCACGGTCGACCGCGTGGAGATCCTCAAGTTCTCGGAGCCGCCTGAATACCGGGCGCCGGCCGGCTGGCTGGCGCAGTTCGACGGCCATGATATCGATGATGATCTGTCGCTCAAGGGGGAAATCGTGGGGATGACTGGAGCGACACTGACCGCCCGTGCCGTGACCGGCGCCGTCCAGCGCCAGTTGGCCCTGCACCGCTACCTGCGACCGCTGGCCGATACGGGCTCTGGGGAGGGGACGGGACCGTGAGCAGTCTCGAGCGGTGGAACCTGTGGATCACCACCATCTTGGTCGTCGTGACGGGGGTGGCATTGTTCGGTGTAAAGTATCTGATGGCGCCCAGCGAGCCCTGGGCGGTAATCAACCACCCGATTCAGCCTTGGCTCCTCAAGGCACACATCATCGTGTCGCCGTTCATGATATTCGCGGTGGGGATGATCACCGTGCGACATATTTGGCAGCACTACCGCGGTGGTCTGGCGCGAGGGCGCCACACGGGCATGGTTACGGCGCTGGTGACGGTCCCCATGATCCTCACCGGCTACTTCATTCAGGTGATGACCTCGATGGGATGGATCAAGGCCATGGCCATCGCCCATATCGTGCTAGGAACGGTCTACGCGTTGGGGCTGAGCGCCCACCAGGTCGCCATCCAACGGCAACAACCGAGGGACATCCGCCACGAACCCCCTCGGCCGCACCGGTTGCGGAGGCGTCCGGTCACCGGCAGAACGGGCCGGGCCGACCCACCCGCCGTGCCACGCTGATGCTGATGCGGATGCGGCGGAGTTCCCTCAGGTAGTATCGTCTTCCAGCGGCGCCGTCTCGATCATCGACGCCGACGAGTATGGCCGGGCGCCGGGAAAATCGGGATCGGCCCGCTTGCGCTTCCCCACCCACTCCTCGATGTCGACCCGAAACAAGGACGTCCGCTCGAGTTCGTCGTCGGTCGTCGGCCGGTAGTCGGATCCCGGTGTGAGGTCGGCGAAGTATTTATCCAACAGGAGTTGCAACGCGTAACGGGCCTCCTCGGGATCGGCCACCACCGATCCGCACCCCAAGAGGACGACCGAGGCGTACTCGGTGCTGAATTCGAGCGCGGTATCGGCCGGCAGCAGCCTCCCAAGTTCCATGACGGTAAACGCCACGCGTTGGTGGCCTTCGGTGGTCGTCCGCGTGTTCCCGCGCCGAGCTGTGTGCAGGTACAACGCATGGCGGGATTCGTCGTAGACGAACAAGTTGGCGTTCATAAACGGCTGGCCGTCGGCGACCGTAGCCAGGACACCAGTAGCCGCCGTGCCCATCATTTCCTTCAACCACATCTGGTGGTGTACTGCCCGGTCGCGTCGGCGAACATCGGTGCGGTTGATCGGTTCGTTCATAGACTGCGCCTCGCTGGTCATATCGAATCATCCAGGTCCTGACACTGGTCGCGGCACCACTCAGGGATTGTTTGCCTACAATCAGTGCCGGATGCGGGTCGTCTCGTCACTATCGCAGCAAACGACGTCCACTCCGCAAAGGTTTCGGACCTGGCACGGGCCGGGTGGGTGGTTGTGGTGGTGGAGATGCAAAACCGCCCGGCGACGGCCGGGCGGAGCTCTCAGGGCGCAGCGCGACGGATCGCTTCGCTCGACTACCGTGTTGGGTCGCTTCCCGACGCCCGTCCACGAACCATCGCTCACGTGGCGGGATTGGAACGCCGCGCTCCGGGAGCGTAATCTCAATGTAGTCAAATGGCGCCTGCCAAACCACCAGGAACTACTCGGCGGTGCGGCGGACACGATCCAACTGCTGGAAGGTGAACGGATGGGCGTGCTCGGCGTCGGCCTCGTGCTTCTCCTCCCATACCAGCCGCCACTCGTCGCGGTCCCACTCGGGAAATCGGACGTCGCCGTCCACCCGGGCGTGCACTCGGGTCAGGTACATGCGCTGGGCATGGGGTAGCGCCAAGCCGTAAATGGCCGCCCCGCCTACGATGAACACTTCGGGGTCGTCCTGCGCCAGCGCCAGCGCGGCCTCGAGCGTCGGTGCCACCTCGACGCCTTCCGGCTGGAATTCCGGGTCCCGGCTGAGGACGATGTTACGGCGGTTGGGGAGTGGGCGGCCGATCGACTGGTAGGTGGTGCGACCCATGATGATCGCGTGGCCGGTGGTCAATCGCTTGAACCACTTTAGGTCGAGCGGCAGGTGCCACGGAAGAGCGTTGTCGCGGCCGATCACACCGTCGTCCGACATCGCCACCAGCAGGGCGACGATCACACGGCCACCGTCGCCCGGATCGGAGGATGGGGATCGTAGCCCGACAAGACGAAGTCGTGGTACTCGAAGTCGAATATGGACTCCACGTCTGGATTGATGGCCATTTGCGGGGCGGGTCGGGGCTCGCGCGCCAACTGGGTCCGGACCTGGGTGAGGTGGTTCCGGTAGATGTGGGAGTCGCCGAAGGTGTGGATGAACTCGCCGGGCGCCAGGCCCGTGACCTGTGCCACCATCATGGTCAACAGGGCGTACGACGCAATGTTGAACGGGACGCCGAGGAACAGATCAGCGCTCCGCTGGTATAGCTGGCAAGACAGGCGGCCGTCGGCCACCGCAAACTGGAACAGCGTGTGGCACGGCATCAACGCCATGCGCGGCAGATCGGCGACGTTCCATGCGCTCACGACCAGTCGGCGGGAATCCGGATTGGCCCGGATCTCTTTCACGACGTTGGAGATCTGGTCAACCGACCGACCATCGGGCGCGGGCCAGGAGCGCCATTGGTAGCCATAGATCGGGCCCAGGTCTCCATCCTCGTCGGCCCATTCGTTCCAGATGGTGACCCCGTGGTCGTTCAGCCACCGCACGTTGGTTTCGCCCCGCAGAAGCCACAATAGTTCATAGATGATCGACTTGAGGTGCACCTTCTTGGTGGTCACCAGCGGAAACCCTTCCGCCAGGTCGAATCGAAGCTGGTGGCCGAACAGGCTGCGCGTGCCCGTGCCCGTCCTGTCCGTCTTCGGCTGTCCCGAGTCGAGCACCTGCTGCAGCAGATCGAGATACTGGCGCACGTCTAGTTCCTGTCGGCGAGAGCTATGCGTGATTGGCCGTACCCGGCGGATCGTTCGAGTGTCCGCAAGGCCTCGGCGATGTCCGGCGGAAGCGGCACCGCGTGGGGACCCGCCTTGAGTTGGTCGAGCGGCGCCCATTCCTCCGGCAGGATCACCCCCGGGTTGAGGATCCCCCGTGGGTCGAACGCCGCTTTGACCAGGGCAAACAACGCCATGATGTCACTACCGTAGAGGCGCTCGACCAAGCCGGCGCGAAGGCGACCGTCGCCGTGTTCGCCGGCCGGTGTTCCCCCGAGCCTGAGAACCTCGTCGGTGACCGCGGTCATCAGCGCGCCCACTGCGTCTTCCCAGCCCTGTCGATCAACATCAGGGAGGACGTTGACGTGCAGGTGCCCGTCTCCGGCATGTCCAAAGATCACCACCGGCAAGCCCAGGTCGCTCGCCCGCGCCCGGACGAATCGGAGGTACGCCGTCAACCGGTCGAGCGGCACGCAGCCGTCCTCGATGACCTGCAGCGACCTACGCGAATCGGGTAGACCGGCGAGGATGGGACTCGCCGCGTGTCGTAAGCGCCACAGATCCGCAAACTCGGCCTCGCTGAGGGCCGTCTGTACGTCCTCGGCCCACGCGTCGACCGCCCGGACCGCGTCCCCGACCCGGCCCCGCAGTTGCCGGGCGTCCTCGGCCTCGAACTCCACCAACAGCACCGCGGCTCCGGCGGGCCGCTCAGCGGGGGGGAGCACTTCCAGAAAACTCCGGTCCAGGAACTCTACAGCCGAGGGTTCGAGCCTGCCAAGCGCGGTAACCACGTCGGCCAGGGCGTCGAGGTCCCGAAGTTGAACGAGCATTCCGCCGATGTGACCGGGAACGGCAATCAAGTCCCACTCGATTTCGGTGATGATGCCCAGCGTTCCCTCCGAACCGATCACTAGGTCGACCAGGTCGCCGGATGCCGAGTAGGCGTCCAGGGCGAACCCCGAGGTGTTCTTCCGGGTCCGGGGAAATCGTTCGTCGATCAACCCGCGCGATCGGGCGATGGCCGGTGCCGCCTGGCCGGCGAACCGGACAAGCGCCAGAGCGCCAGCCGCCCCGGCGCTCGCGCCTCGCTCCAGCCTGCATGATTCGCCATCGGCAGTCACCAATTCCACTGCGCGTACCCATGGCCGGATGGGACCGTACTTGACCGACCGAGCCCCGGCGGCATTGGTGGCCACCATTCCGCCCAACGTGGCAAACGCTCCACTCGAAGGATCCGGCGGCAGTCGCAGTCCGTGCGCCCTCGCCGCATTCGCCAGGGTCTGGTATGTGACCGACGCCCCCGTCACGGCTCGCCGGCGGTCGGGATCGACGTCGAGCGCCACCGGCTGCATGCGGGCTAGGTCGACGATGACCCCGGCGCCAACGTTGCTGCCCGAGACGGCGCTCCCGGCTCCCCGGGTAACCAGTGGTACGCCAAGTTCTCCAGCCCAGCGGACCAGGCGCTCGAGGTCGGCCACCGTTTCGGGAAGGCTTACGGCGTCGGGGAGGATGCGGTAGATGCCGGCGCCTTCGGCGTAGGCGGCCCGGGCTCGCACGTCCGTGCGAAACGCGCCGCCAAACCGTGGCGGTGGGAGGAGGGCGGTCATTGGGGGCCCGGTTGAAGGGACGCCCCGCGGCCGAGGCGCCGGAAATACCAGCGCACCATGCGATTGCTGGGCGCCACGACACAGGTCGTCGCCAGAATGCGGTACACCTCGCCGCGGGTGATCTTGACCGTGCCTCCCTCGACCAATTGGCCGTCCTCCGCCGCCGCCAGGCTCAAGGTCCGCACCGCGAAATACAACGAGGTGAGACAGAATAACCGAATGCGATACTGGGTTGCCGGAAACAGCGTCGTGTAGTGGAGCGCATCCTGCAGATGGGCCCTGGCCTTGTCGATCAATACGGAGAACACCCTACGGGAGGCGTCGGCGTGGCCCGGTCCGAACAGCTCATCGACGTTGATGCCCTCTCGCTCACACAACTCCCGAGGAATGAAGCTCCATCCGAGCCGATGATCCTTGGCGGCGTCCTTGATGATATTGGTCAGCTGCAGTCCCAGGCCGAAGCTGGTGGCGTAGGCCTCTAGTTGTGGGATGCGGTTCCGATCCCGCTGGGCCAGCTTCAAGCTGAAGAGGGCCGTCAGCAAATGACCCACCGTGCCGGCTACGTAGTAGCAGTATCGATCGAGATCCTCGAGTCGCTCCAGGGATGGCATGGCGCTCTCCCCCCCTGCGGTCACCGGTTCCCGGCTGAACTCGACCATCCCGGCACACATCTCCTCGACCCATGGGCGAACGGCCTCCTGTTCGTCGCGGTTCAGGCGGCCGAAGGCCCGCAACACCCGGTTGGCATGGTGGCACAGGTGATCCTCGGCCGATCCGTCTCCAGAAAATGCCTCTTGCAGGTAGTCGACGTCGTCCCCGGGAGCGGCCACGTTCTCGGCGAATCGCCGCAGCAACGCGCGCTTGCCCCCGGCCGGGAGATGTTCCGCGTCTTCGATGGTGTCGGCGATGCGGCACAACAGATAGGCCACCATGACCGACCGTTCAAGATCGGGGGGGAGCAACTTGATGCACAGGGCAAATGTCCGCGACACCCTGGGCAACATCTCCTCACAATAGGCGAGGTCGCGTTCCGGAGAGGGGACGGTTGGAGCCGAGTCCGGCTCGATCCGGACTCGGTGGGTGGTCGGGGGCTCGGCGGGTACGGGCACGGGTGAAAACTAGCGGCCCGGGCTCCGGCTGGCCATCCGCCCGGCTAGGTCACCGTGAAGTACGGTCCGGGTAGCGGGCGGTCACCGCCTCGAGAGCCCGCCCCAGCCGGATGGCGGCCGGGTTGTCGCTGGGGACCTGTTGGTCCAGCTGGCGCCCAGGTCTGGAGGGGTCTGCCAGCGGGCGGAACACCAACTCCACGGTCAGGTGGCTGTGGCGGGGGGCCCCGGGATCGATCCACGCCCTGAGGCGCACTACCTCAGGCCCCAAGGGACGATCGTCGGTGGCGGTTCCGGTGGCGGCGTCGAACCACGGGGTCTCCAGGTACCCGTCTTCGATCTGAACCACGGTCACCGGGAAGGTGTCCACCACTAACTGGTCGGCTAGTTCCTGGGTGGCCAAGTCTCGCGGCAGCGCCACATCGACCCGAACCGCCCCGGTCACCGGGGCGAGTTGGGGGGGGCGGGTGGAGTTGGGGTTGCAGGCCAGGGCCAGCAAGAGGACCACAGAATGCCACGAATAATGAATGCCACGAATAATGAATAATGAAATTACTCGTTCGTCCTTCATTTCATCATCCAACATTCGTGGCATCCATTATTCAACATTCCACTAGATCCCCAGGTCCATCACGGTCGGCGGTTTGGCGGAGTAGTCGTAGAATCCCTTGCCACTCTTTCGGCCGTACAGCCCGGCCATGACCATCCGCTTGAGCAGTGGGGGTGGTGCGTAGCGCGGGTCGCGATACTCGTCGAACATGATTTCAGCGATCTTGTAGGTAGTGTCGTTGCCGACGAAATCCAGCAGCGCGAGCGGCCCCATCGGGTAGCCGCAGCCGAGCTTCATGGCGTTGTCGATGTCCTCGATGGAGGCGACGCCGGTTTCCAGTGCCCGGATGGCGTCCAGCAGGTAGGGCACCAGCAGGAGATTGACGATGAACCCGGAGCTGTCTTTGGCCGCCACGGCCGTTTTCCCCAGGCTCCCGGCAAAGGCAAACGTGGTGTCGAACGTGTCCTGGCTGGTGGTGATCGTGCGGACGACTTCAACCAGCTTCATCAGGGGCACTGGATTGAAAAAGTGGAGGCCGACGAACCGGTCTGCCCGCTCGGTGGCCGCCGCCATGGCCGCGATGGTCAGGCTCGAGGTATTGGAGGCGAAGATGGTGCTCGCCGGGCACAGCGCGTCCAATTCTTTCCACAGGGCATTCTTGATTTCCAGGTCTTCCGTGACCGCCTCGATGACGATGTCGCAATCCTTCAGGGCGCCAATGTCCGTGACGAACGACAACCGGCCCAGCGTGGCATCCCGGTCTTCCGCGGTGATCTTGCCCTTCTCGACGAACTTGGCGAGTGATTTCTCGATCCCCGCCTTTCCCTTTTGGAGCGGGGCGTCGTCGACTTCGCGCACGACCGTCGTGTAGCCGGCCGCAGCCGCCACTTGCGCCACGCCGCTTCCCATCAGGCCACAGCCGAGTACGCCCACTTTCTTGATTTCCGTCATGCGTTGTTATCCGTAGTTGGTGGTTAGGATCGTAATGCTTTGCGAAGTTCATCGGTGACCTGCTTCAGCAGGCTGGGTGATCGCTCGGGAAGTCGATGTCCCGGCTTGACGGTGCCACGCTCCAGATGGTCCAGGGCGCGCTCCAATCCCAGGCGCGTCCGTTCTGCGTAGGGGCGGTAGGTGCCCCACATGAGCGTCGCCAGCACGGCCCCTGCGATGATCGGAATCGGGACCAACACCAGCATAACGCCGGTACTAACCAGCACACCCGTGCCGATGACGCCGCCTCCGAGGAATGCGGCCCCCTCCCCGAGGTGCGTGTTCCGTACTTTCCTCAGATTGGCTTGCATCAGGACGTGGCAATAGCCCGCCTCCAGTTCGGTCACGATGGCCGTCACCAGGCCGGCCTTGGCCAGCATGAACGGTTTGCGTGAGCCCCCGAACGCCGCCGACGATCGCTTGAAGGCGACCTGGAGACCGGGGAGCGGCTCCCAGTCGATCCGCCCGGGCTGGTGCCGCTGAACCGTGAGTAGTTCCTGCCCCTCGATCCACCCCAGGAGGCTCTCCTCGAGGGCACCGATGGTACCGCGCACCACCCGCTCGGCCGTTACGGTGGCTGGTCCCACCAGCCGGTTGGAGAAGCCCGATACGGTGGCGGCCGGTGTCCGGTTCTGCTCCTCCAGCAGCGCCTGCTGTAAGAACCGCTCGGGAATGCCTACGTCTTTCCCCAGTTGGCGAACCTCGTCCCACGATAGGTTGTCGCCGATATCCCGGTCGGCCGTTTGTAGCTCGGCGGCCCGCATGATGATCCGCTCCAGGGCCGCCCGGTCGACCGATCGTGGGACGAGGTCGGCCATCTAGTCCTTCGGCTCGGCGGGTTCGGCGGGCTGGGTTTCCCTCGTCAGCTGCGGTAGCCCGCTCGACGAGGGGTTGGGCGCCGGCAGCGCTTCGGGCGCCCCGGCCACCCCGGCCGAGCTCGCCGATCGTTCTGCCGACCTGTCCAGGAACGGCGTAAACAGTTCGATGGGAATCGGGAAGATGGTCGTCGAGTTGTTCTCTGCGGCGATCTCGCTGACCGTCTGCAGGTAACGTAACTGGATGGCGATAGGCTCCTGGGCCAGAACCGAAGCCGCTTCCGCGAGCGCCGCCGAGGCCTGCAGCTCGCCTTGGGCGGCGATGACCTTGCCGCGCCGTTCGCGTTCTGCCTCGGCCTGCCGCGCCATCGCCCGCTTCATCCCCTCGGGGAGGTCCACGTCCTTGACCTCCACCGCCGACACCTCGATCCCCCATGGATCGGTGCGCTTGTCGATGATGGTCTTGAGGATGCCGTTGATTTTTTCCCGATCCGACAACACCTCGTCCAGCTCCACCTCGCCCAGCACGGCGCGCAAGGTGGTCTGTGCCAGCTGGCTGGTGGCGTAGAGATAGTCCTCGATGTCGATGACGGCTCTGGCTGGTTCGGTCACCCGCATGTACAGCACGGCGTTGACCTTCACCGACACGTTGTCCCGGGTGATGACGTCCTGCGGCGGGATGTCCAGCGCCATGATCCGAAGCGACACCCGTTTCTGCGTGGCGAACCCCAGAGGAAGGAAGATCAGTCCGGGGCCCTTGGTGCGCTGGTACTTGCCCAGGAAAAACACTACTCCCCGTTGGTATTCTTTGAGGACACGCAAGCTGGCAAAGATGTAGCCTACGACGATACCGGCGGCCAACCAGAGTTCCATCATGTCTTCACCTCAGTCGTGATACGCCTCGACGATCACCGCCGCACCTTGGCCACCACCGATGCAGGCGCTGCCGATGCCGAACCGGCCACCAGTGCGCCGGAGGGCGTGCAACAGATGCAGGGTGATCCGTGTCCCGCTGGCGGCCAGCGGGTGCCCGATGGCGATGGCGCCGCCATCGGTGTTGGTCTTGCTGCGATCGAGGTTCAGTTCACGCTCGACCGCTAGGTACTGTGCTGAAAATGCCTCGTTGACTTCCACGAGGTCCATGTCGTCTAGGGACATGCCCGCCTTGGCCAGCGCCTTGGCGATGGCCGGCGCCGGCCCGATCCCCATGTACTTCGGCTCCACGCCCACTATGCCCCAGGACACCAGCCGGCCGATGGGCTTGAGACCGCGCTCGGCGGCGGACGTGTCCGAGGCGATGACTACGGCCGCGCCACCGTCGCAGATTCCCGAAGCGTTACCGGCCGTTACCACCCCGTCCTTCTTGAAGTACGCCGGCAACTTGGCCAGGCGTTCGATGGTAGTGTCGGGCCGCATGTGTTCATCGGCGGCCCAGTCATCCATTTGCTTGGTCTTGCGGTTCTTGATGGGGATCGGAATGACCTCGTGCTCGAAATGGCCCTCGTCCCACCCTGCCTTGGCGGCTTGCTGACTGCGGAGGGCGTACTCGTCGACGTCCGTGCGCGGGATGGAGTACTTGTCCGCCAGGTTCTCCGCGGTCTGCGCCATCGAGAAACCGCATTGCGGGTCGTCGAGTGATTCCCACAACAGGTCCTCGAACGGCACCGCCGGGCCCAGTCGCAGCCCCCACCGGGCTCCCCGTACCACATGTGGTGCCTGGCTCATGGATTCGGCGCCGCCGGCAAGCACCGTGGCCGATTCCCCCAGGATGATCTGCTGGGCGCCCTGGATGATGGACTCGAATCCCGATCCGCACAGCCGGTTGACCGTGACCGCCGGCGTCTCGATGGGGAGACCAGCCTGCAGCCCCACGTGCCGGGCCAGGTAGATCGCGTCGGCCGATGTCTGCAGAGCGTTGCCGAACACGACGTGGTCGACGTCACCCGGTTCGACGCCCGCTCGCTCCAAGGCGTACTTCGCCGCTTGGGTACCCAACTCGGTGGCGGTCAGATCCTTGAGGGTGCCGCCAAAACTGCCAAATCCCGTCCGGACGCCGGACAGGAATACCACGTCTGTATCGTGACCCTGGGTCTTCATGGGAGGTGAGGCTCCATATGGTGACGGATTGCCGTTGCTGAACCTTGAAATATGGTCGGGTAGGGGGGCGGAGACCAGAAAATTGGAAACCGATGGCTGGAAACCGGTTATTGGCACTGAGGAGCCGGTAATTCAGGAGCCGACGGCCTCCTCCAGGGCACGGGCCACCTCAGTGGTGCCGGACGCCCCGCCGATGTCCTCCGTCGTCGGTCCCCCGGCGATGACCGTGGTGACGGCCTGCTCCAGACGCCCGGCGGGCCCAGGGTGACCCAGCGCCCGGAGCATCAGCGCTCCGGTCAGGACCGCGGCCATCGGGTTGGCCACGTTCTTCCCCGCCAGGGGAGGCGCCGATCCGTGGACCGGCTCGAACAGGCCCGGCCGGCCCGGGTGGAGGTTGGCGCTGGCAGCCAACCCCAAGCCACCTACCAGCCCGGCCCCCAGATCCGACAGGATGTCGCCGTACAGGTTGTTGGTCACGATTACCTCGAATCGGCCGGGATCCCGCACCATCTCCATGGCCAGGGCGTCGACATAGCGGTGCTCCCGTTCCAGGTCCGGGAAGCCGCTGCCGATCTCTTCGAACAATTCGCCCCAGATCCGTTGGAAGGGAATGGCGTTGGACTTGTCGCTCATGGTGATGCGGCGCTTGCCCTCGCGTTGGGCCCACTCGAACGCCGCCCGCAGGATCCGCTCCACCCCTGAGCGGGTGTTCACCTCTTCCGAGATGTGTTCCTCCGTGGGCGTCCCGATCCCTTCCGACCGACCCCGCCCGGTGTATTGGCCTTCGGTGTTCTCGCGGAATATCACCAAGTCGATGTGCGGTGCGTGTTTCAGTGGCGTGAGCCGTTTGTGCCACAACCGCACCGGCCGAAAGTTGATGTACAAATCGAGCTTGAATCGAAGGCCCAGCAGGATGTCGCGGGCGTGTTCGTTGTCGGGCACCCGCGGGTCGCCCAGTGCGCCGATAATGATGGCGTCGCTCGCGTCGCGCAGTTGCTCGAAGGCGTGATCGGGGAGCGTCTCCCCGGTGGCGAGGAAGTGGTCGGCCGAGTAAGGCAATCGGGTTGTGGTGAGGGTAACGTCATCGCCGGCAGCCGCCTTGGCCACGACCGGCCAGGCGGCGTCGATCACCTCCGGGCCGATGCCGTCCCCGGGAATCAGCGCGATCCGATAATCCGGCATACGTTCGACGAAGTCCGTCGGTTAGGCGTCGGGGACTGGATGGCCGCAGACGATGCAGTGCCGCCAGCCGTAATCGAGTTCCGCGCTACACTGGGCGCACCGAATCACGGTGAGGTCCTGGCCGCAGTGGGGGCAGAAATTGGCTTGCCGATTTGCTGGGAGTGACCCTCCGCAGTAGGCGCATTGCGGCACCGGCTTAGCCTCCTCGGTCGTCGTCGGCTCGTCGTCCGGCGAAAGCTCGAATGACGGCGCCGGCGTCTCGACCGATGGCTCGGGGTCCGGTTCCGGAATGATGGTGGCCTCCGTTCCAGCGTCGGCGTCTTCGAGATCCTCCACGGCGGGATCGTGGTCCTCGTCTTGCGCCGGTGCGGGGGCAACGTCTGGCGGACGGTAGGCCAATTCCTGCTCCCGATCCGTCATCGATCTGTTGATGGCCTGATCCTCCAGTCTGACCTCGATGTCGCCGTACACCTGCAGCAGTCCGAGATCGGCGTTGATGCCTGCGGCTTCTTCGCTGAACGCCCGGCGGGCGTCCGCGTCGGCCAGGGTGAGGTAGCCACCTTCTCCGGCACAGAGCCTGAGGAGCAACATTTCATGGTCCTCGCTGCACGACAACTCCAGGGTGTGCCGCACCGACCGGTACGGCACCAGGCCGTACTGGATGTCCCGCAACCGATGCGGTTGGTGCAACCGGCTGGGATCGGATGCACGAATTGCGTTTACCAATTCGCGAAACAATCGCTCCAGTTCCATCAAGACTCCGGGTGAAGGAAACTATTCTGCGGCCACGAGAGGAATCGGCTTCCCTGCCTGCAGGTAGCGCTCCAGTGCCGCGAACGATTCATCAGGATCGTAGGTAAGATACTTGCCCGCTTCCTGCTTGTTGACGAACCACTCGGCAAACCCGGAGGCCACTGCACCATTCGAGGTCCGCTGTTCCGTCGCTGCCAACACGGCCAGGTCGTTGGAGTACTCGTTCTTGACGTGCCCGCGGTGGCCCCGCACCCAGGTCCACTGAACGTCGTGTCTGGCCGCCGTGCGGTCCAGGCGCTGCCACAACTCGAGGTTTTCTATGGCGCCGGTCTTCCGTCGCCAGTTCCTCGCCTTCCAGTTTGGTACCCACTCGCGCATGCCACGAATGAGATACTGGGAGTCCGACACGATGACGACCTGGAAACGATGGCTCTTGCGGGCCAGGACGTCGAGCGTGGCGATGGCTCCTTCCAGCGCCATGCGGTTGTTCGTTGTGTCCGGGTGGTGCAAATAAATGTCTCGCCGTTCCACCCCGGTAGCCGTTCGCACCTCGATCAGCCCACCGGTGCCCCCAGGGGTTTGTCCCTCGCGGCCATTGCCGAGACAACTCTCGTCGAGATGCACAACCGCAATTGGGGAAGAGGCCGTCATCGCGCCGGAGCCGGTCAGGTGGTGGTGGGTTGCCTAGAGGGATGCGTCGTGTGGTAAAGATAGCCTCGATCCGGCCGGCGAAAAGGCGCAGGGCGTCCGTCGGGGTTACTCGAGAACCTGGAAACTTTCCAGGTCGTTGAGTACGAACGCCAACTCTTCCCCGGTCATCGGCAACCGTCCGATAAGAGACTCCATAGAATCCTCCGATCGGACCGCGACCGCGATCACGATGTACTCGGTACCCCGCCGAACCAGGGCCACTCGCTTGCCGCGGCGTGCCGCCGATTCGAGCTGATCGTAGCGCTCGGCCGACCATCGGATACTCACTCGGCGAACGGGTATCGACGGCGAATATCCACGGCGCCCGGCGGTCCGTCCACCAGCCGCCCAATTCGTGCCGCGGCGAACGTCCCGGCCTCCGCCAGTCCGGCCATCAGTTCATCCACGGCCCCCGGAGAGACGGCGAGCAGCAAGCCGCCCGAGGTTTGGGCATCGGCACACACCAGGCGCTCGGCCTCGTCGATGTCTTGCCAGGTAACTTGATCCGCCGCCAGCAGATTCCGCCGGGTGCCTCCGGGCACGACGCCCTCGGCGGCCAGGGCAACGACGTTCGCCATCACCGGGAGGTTTTCGTACCCGACCTCCGCCGCCAAGCCGCTTTGTTCGAGGATATTGCCCAGGTGCCCCAACAGCCCGAACCCCGTGACGTCAGTTGCCGCGCGGACGCCATGAGCCACGGCGACACGCGACGCTCCAGCGTTGAGGCCGCGCATGATCTCGGTTGCCTCGGCCAGTTCCGCCTCGTCGAGGCGGCCCTGCTTGAGTGCCGTCGTCAGGATGCCGGTGCCGAGAGGCTTGGTCAGGATCAACTCGTCGCCGGAGCGGCCGGCGGCGGTCGTCATCATCCGGTCAGGATGTACTTCGCCGATGACAGCGAGGCCGTATTTCGGCTCCGGGTCGTCGACCGTGTGCCCGCCCAGGATCAGACAACCCGCCTCGCCCGCGACCGCGGCCGCGCCGTCCAGCACCTCGCCCAGCATGCTGAGCGGGAGCGTATCGCGCGGCCAGCCCACCAGGTTCAGCGCAAACAGCGGCGTTCCACCCATGGCGTAGACGTCGCTCAGCGCATTGGCGCAGGCGATGGCGCCCCAGGCAAAGGGGTCGTCGACGATGGGCGTGAAGAAGTCGGTTGTGGCCACCAGGGCACGATCGTCGGATATGCGAAATACGGCGGCATCGTCTCGCGATGCAGCCTCAACGAGGACGCGCGGGTCCTCGACCACTGGCAGGTGACGCAGAACCTGCGTCAATTCGGCAGCGCCGAGCTTACTCGCTCAACCTGCGCCGTGAGCCAGGGTGGTGAGCCGAATCTTCGGGCGCTGGTCGGCGTGTTCGTTCATGTAGGAATGGTTATCCTCTGGTGCGGGCCCACAACAAGGCCCGCAGTCCGATCAGGGCGCGTTCCTCCGGGGCCGTAGAGCCGAAGCCGCCGTCGGCGCGCTGGTGTTCGAGCAACGCCGGCACCGCCTGGCACACCGCCAGTTTGGCGCTGAGGGTTCCCGCAGCCACCAGCGCGTCGAGAACGTGGAACAGGTCGGCATCGGGCCAGGTGCCGTCGGCGCTCTGATGTTGGGCAATGAAGCCGGTCAGGTCGGGGAGGAGGTCTCTGAAGGGAGGGGGGGCAACGGCTAGGGCGCTGAGGGCCGACACGATCGCGTCCGGACTAAAATAGCCGTCCCAGGAAGTCCAAGTTTCCCGCAACACCGCCAGGCTCTCCAGGTGCCGCTGGATCGCCGGCCGACTCTCGTTCCCGGCCATCAAGGCGGCGCGTAGTGCCAGGCAACTGATGGCGAATCGCGCCGCACCCTCCGAACGAAAGACCTTGCCGCTGGGGAGCGACACCGGCGACAACCGCTCGTTGGGCGGAGCAGCGGAGAAGAACCCGCCAATGAAGTGCTCGCACACCTTGTTCCTGTGGCGCTGGTCGGTACATCCCTCCCCGAACGCGCCGGGCTGTTCCTGGAGGTTGAGGACCCAGCCAATGACGCGGATGACACCGGCCTGATCGTCATGGTGGCCCAGCTCCATCAACTCGATGACCCGCCAGATGGTGGGAACCGCCGCACCCCCGAAACTCCCGTCGAGTCGCGTTTCGCCGCGCATTTCCCTGATCAGCCGATCGCGCAGTCCGTGATCCGAGTCCGTCAACCGGCCGAGCGCACGGCGCGCCAAGAGACCGGGGCGCGTGGTCCGGTTCTCGAAGAACCCGGACAAACGCCCGATCCCGTTGCTCAATCCAGGGATTTCCTGTTTGACGGTGGTTACCATAGGCCTCGTGCGGTGTCTCGACGGCACCGGCCGCCGCAATCCATCTCCCGAAAGGTTACTGCCTAATCGGCCGCTCAGCTAGACCGGAAATGTCACGGGCTGGACCACCCTGCCCGGACACCCTCGGCCAGCAGGAGTTCCCCGCGCACCATCACGCTCTCGATGGCGCGGGTATTCCGGATGTCCTGCAGCGGGTCCGCGGTGAGGATGATAAGGTCAGCTACCCGGCCCGGCATGAGGATCCCGAGTGAATCGGCTTCCAGCACCGCGGCATTGCCCGATGTGGCCGCCATGAGCGCGTCCATCGGGGTGAATCCGGCGCGTACCAGGAGCTGCAGCTCGGAGTGGAGGCTCATTCCCGGCACCAAGTACGGCGCCGGCGACCCGGACCCCACGGCGACGACTCCGCCGCGGGACTTGAACTGAGCGACGAACCGGTCTTGCACCGGACGGCCTTGGCGGAACGCTCGCAAGTCACGCGCTGACCACGCCCGCTCGCGGAGAAGCGCCCGGCTATCCCACCCCGAGGCGACTTCGGCCGGGATGGCGCCCGGTGCCGGACGCTCCAACTGACTGGGATCATCCAGGTTGGCGGCCGTCTCATGCATGATCAGCGTTGGGGTGAGAGACACGTTGGCGTCCGCCAACTGGCCGGCGATGCGGTCAAGGGTTCCCGCCCGAAGACGGCTCCAACTCCGCTCGGCGTACCCCCAACCTCGATAGAATCCCTGCCGGAAAGCCGCGTAAAAGGGAGCGGATGAGCCGGCCGCCGCTTGGGGCACACCGCTCAATCCTACGATCGAGCGCACACCCGCATCCGCCGCCGTCACCGCATCCATCAGGCCCAGCGACGCCACCACCGGCAGTTGGAATGACCGCGATTCGTCCACCACTGCCCGCAGCACAGTGAGGGTCACCCCTTCGGCAACCCCGATATAGTCCACCCCGGCGACGGAGTTGCCGTCCACCACCCGCCGGGCGTCCCTGGCGCTGAGCGCGGCGCCCGACTGCGGGTCGCCCACCGGTGTTCCGGTGAAGTAAATACGGGGACCGGACACCTCTTTCCGCTCGGTCAGCTGGGAGATGGCCATCACCGACTCTGTGTCGCTGCGGAGATCTCGAATCGCCGTGATCCCGTAGGCCAAGAACCGAGTCATTGCCCAGGATTCGGCGCGGGCGTCGGCGTCGATCAGTCCTGGAATGATCCAGCGCCCGGTCAGGTCGATTTCCTGCGCCCCTCCCGGTACCGGTACTTCGCCGGCGGGCCCGATGGCTTCGATCGACGACCCGTTGATCACTACCACCGCATTGTGGATCGGAGCCCCGCCGGCGCCGTCGATCACAGTGGCCCCAAGGAGCACGATCCGATTGGCGTCGTCGCTGGCACACGCGGCAGTGAGGATGGCTGCCAACGTCACCAACCGTCTACTCAACATTCCCAGTCCGCGTGCCATGTGCCGTTCCTGATTCGAGTACGGTTCCAGATATGAAAACGAGGCGCCGCCACCGTGGTGCCAGCGCCTCGTTAGCATCCGGGCCGGTCTATTTCTTTCTGGTTGCCCGCTTTGCCTTCTTGGTGGCGCGCTTGGCCGCCTTCTTGACCCGGCGTGTGGTCTTCCGAGCCGTGGCCCGTGCGGCCTTCTTGGCCCTGCGGACTGTCTTCTTTGCCTGCCTCTTGGCCTTCTTGGCCGTCTTCCTGACGGCCTTCTTGGCGGCTCTGCCCTTCCTGGCAACGGTCCGCTTGGCAGCCTTGCGCTTGGCTACAGCCTTCTTCTTCAGGGCCTTACCCTTCTTGGCGGCTGTCTTCCGGGCCTTCTTGGCCGCCTTCTTCATTTTCTTGCCGGTCTTCTTCACGGCCTTCTCCACTTTCTTGGCCACCTTCTCCATTTCCTTGCCGGCCTTCTTCAGTGTTTTCTCGGCGGATCGCTTGACCGGTTTGGCGGTGGGCTTCTTCTTGGCAGCCGGTTTCCGGGGCGCGGCCTTCTTGGGCGCCTTCGAGATCGGTGCCGGCTTGGCTTCGGGAGCCGCCGGCTCCGGTGCGGCCGGAGTGGGCTCGCTCGCCAGTGGCATTGGGTCCATCCACCCTGAGCCGGACCAACCCGTTTCCCTATCGTTCTGCTCGGCCATTGTCTACATCCTCCACCACAGTGTACGGCGGCGATACCCGCCGCAGGTTTTGGGGCAATCCCGGAAAAGTATCTGGTGTGGGAAAGCGCCTATAACATGCAACCAAACTCAGCCTGTGCAAGGCGTTAGACACTGGTCTCGAGCCTGGATCCTTGGCTGCACCAGATTGCACGCTGGCAAGGCGTTTCCCAACAGGATCTTAACCGATTCGGTCCCGAACGGCGAACCCGAGAACTATTTCGCAACTTGCCCCTGTGGGGCCAAGAATTGAAAGTGTAACTACTTGTATGGCAAGTACTTATGGATTTTTGTGACGTGGCCCACACTTTGCCTTCTTTCACCGGCATCATGCCACCGTTTCCCTTCCGCTCCACTTGGTCCTCTCTCACGGTGGCAGTGTGCCTTGGTACTGTTCCTGGCTCCGCTCAGGTGCAGGAAGTCGTCGAAGTTCAAGTCTCCCCCGAG
>Ga0114948_10000347_pt1 | contig 18185 bp, 13 predicted proteins | sample CR04metaG_FD_83877 | JGI IMG/M metagenome (GOLD analysis project Ga0114948, IMG submission 83877) | Deep subsurface microbial communities from Mariana Trench to uncover new lineages of life (NeLLi) - CR04 metaG | ecosystem: Environmental > Aquatic > Marine > Ocean trench > Sediment | place...
CCCGGGCCGCAGCTTGAAAATCCCCTCATAGACGGTCGCCGGGGCCGGCACGTAACCCAGGCGAAAGTAGTCCGCCAGGGCGTCCGGCGAAAGGGTGGCGGAAAATCCCGGGGCCTTGGCGATGGCCTTCAGTTCGGAGGCGAAAAACACGGCGCGCCCGGCACGCCCCCAGTAAAGTGGCTTGATGCCCAGGCGGTCGCGCACCAGGGTCAGGCGTCGCTCGCGCTTGTCCCACAGCGCGAAGGCGAACATGCCGATGCACCGTGAGACCGCTTCCTCCACGCCCCAGCGGGCGCAGGCCTCCAGCAGCACCTCGGTGTCGCATTGCCCCCGCAGAGCGCGTCCGCCGGCCACTTCCAGTTCCTTTTGGAGGATTGCGGCATTGTAGATTTCGCCGTTATACGCGATGACGAAACGGCCATCGGCCGAGGTCATCGGCTGGGCCCCCGCATCGGACAGATCGATCACCGCCAGGCGGCGATGGCCCAAGGCGATACCGGCAACTTCGTCCACCCAGGTCCCATGGCCGTCGGGGCCGCGGTGGGCGAGGGGCTGGGCCATATCCCCCGCGATCCGTTCCAGCGCCCCGGCGGGAAGCCCCCGGGAGAGGTCGAACAATCCCGCGATCCCGCACATCTAATCGCTCCCGGTCACCGGGGCTCGCCCCGGTCAGCAACAATTTCTTCGTAGAGGCACCGATACCGCGCGGCTATTCCAGCAATTCCGTAATTCCGCGACATACATTCGCGGCCCAAGGCGCCCAATCGTCGGCGCGCGCCCGGTTCCAGTGCAATCAACTCACCGATGGCGGCTCCCAAAGCCGGGGAATTTTCTGGTGGCACCACAAGCCCGGCATCTCCCACGATTGATCGGGAATCTCCCACATCCGTCGCCACCACCGGGATCCCGCAGGACAGCGCCTCGCCCAAGGCGTTAGAAAACCCTTCCCCAAAGGCGGAAGATGAAACCGCGATGTCTAGTGACGCCGTAATGCGGGCGATGTCTTTACGACGACCGAGAAGGCGGGCATTTTCCCCAAGCCCAGCATTACGGATCATGTGGACCAGCGCTTGGTTGGTGCCGTCGATTCCTTCGCCGCAAAGAACGAAAACGGCATCGGGATGCTTTTCGCGGACCAGTCTTGCAGCGCCAAGGAAAGTCCCATGATCCTTTTGGGGGTCGAATCGCGCCACCAAACCCACCAATGGCGTGTTTTCGCTCACCCCAAATTCCGCCCGCACCTCGTCCCGGGCCGCCGGGTCGGGCCGGAATTGATCGGAGTCGAAACCGTTGGGAATGACGATCGACTTTGCCGCGTCGTACCCCATGGCGACGTGAACGTCACGCACGGAGCCCGACACGCAGACGATGCGGTCGGTAACACGGCGCGACAACCAGGCTCCCGCATGGGCCACCAGGATGGTGCGCTTTTTACTACGGGAGCGGTCCAGGTTCGATTGGCGCAGGCCCCATACCAAGGGGGGATTGGAGCGCCAACCGAGGGCCAGCCCGCCCATCAGGTTGGCGTGATACATCCAGGTTTGAACGATATCGGGTTTGGCCGCGGCGATGGCCCCCTTCAGGCGGGGGTACTTCAGGAAAGCCCCCAAGCCGGGGGACATGCCGAGATTGGTCACCGAAACATTGAGTGCTGCGATCGGTGCTTCCACTGGTCCCCCGCCAGACAAGCATAAGACTTCTCCCTCGGGTTCACCGTCGTCGTGAAATTGAGCCAAAAGCTTGAGGAGCATCATCTCCGCCCCACCGCCATCAAGCCCCGTTATGATGTGCAGCACCTTCAAAGCGCGCAACGCTCCCCATCCACCTTGACGCAAGGTTGCCTCAATATGGCCGCCGCCATGTGCGGGCCACGGCAATCTTATAGGATGTCCTTGGCAGGGCAAGCGGCGGACGGGGCGTGTGCTCTAACGTCCACGGTACCAACGGCCGGGTTGATTACCGGGGATTCAGGAATCGGTGGCTTTGGCCGAAGTTTGGTCGGGCGAACCGCCGCTTTGGGAAGTCGGTTTGGGCGGCCGCTCGGGTTTGCCCCCCGGGGCCTCCCCCGGGGCCTCTGCCCCGATTTCGGCCGCCTCGGCCTTCGCCTCGGCCCTCACCTCGGGCTGTGCTGGCTGGGGCTTCGCTGCAGCCGGTCCACCGGATGCCACGGGGCCGTTGCCCTGGCCGGGCACCGCGCCGCCCTGGCCCGACCCGTTACCCTGGGCCCGGTTACGGTCGATCTGGGAAATTTGCGCGTTCTGGGTGTTCTGGGCGTGTTGCGCGTTCTGGGCGTTCACGTTGAGGATCCGGTAATAGTGCTCCGCGTGCTGCAAATAGTTTTCCGCGGCGATCCGGTCCCCCGAAGACTGGGCATCCCGGGCCAACGACAGATATTTTTCAAAGACCTGATTGGCGGACCCTCGGACCTTGCCTTCGGGACCAGTCGAATCAAATGTTTGGTTTCTAGAGTTGGACGGTTTGTTGCGGCCCGGCCGACCGCGCGTTCGTTTTCCGTTCACACTACGTCTCATACATTTTGTTACGTCGAGAGATTAAATATCCCGGGAACTCTTTTCCGGCTTTCACGCTGCGAACCCGCCGTGCGGGCCGAGCCGGAATTAGAATCTTCGCTTTCGGGGTGAGAGCGGCGCCCCTGCGCACGCTCGTCGGAGGCAAAACTAGACGGGAATGGCCTTTTTTCCAACCTTTTTTTTCGCTTTCTATTTTTCGAGGCCGACAGGGCGCCGCGCAAGAGGGAGCGCCCTTGGATGACCGCCAAGATCACGGCGCACGGGGCCGGTGAAAAGCCCGGAATTCCGGCATATTTCGGCGACATCGTCATGCTGCCCGGCCCCCAGTTCCACCACGGCGAATCCGTCCGCAGCCAGCAGCCGGGCGATCTCGGGTACCAGCGCACGGTAGGCCGCAAGGCCGTCCGGCCCGCCATTTAGGGCCAGTTCGGGCTCGAAATCCCGCACTTCGGGCGGAAGGGCCGCCCAATCGCGGTCGGCCACGTAAGGCGGATTGGAGACAATGATGTCGAACCGGCCGAAAAGGCCATGGGTCCAATCGCCCATGCGAAATTCGGCGCGGGCTTCAAGTTCGAGGCGTCGGGCATTGTCCCGGGCCATGGCGAGGGCCCCAGGGGCGCGATCGATGCCGAGGCCGCGGGCACGCGGCAATTCCCATAAAAGGGCTAAAAGCAGGCACCCCGATCCGGTGCCAAGGTCGAGAATCGAGTGCTCTTCGTCCCGGTCGGCGACCAGCGCGAGGGCGGCTTCCACCACGGTTTCACTGTCCGGCCTGGGAATCAAGGTGTCGGGACCGAGGCCTATGGGAAGGCTCCAGAATTCACGTTGGCCGGTGATCCGCGCGAGCGGCTCGCGGCCGGCACGGCGCCCGAGCGCATCTGCGAATCGCGCCCGCGCCGCGGCATCGATCGCGCACCCAGGGTGCGCCAGCATCTCTTCGCGGCTCAACCCCAGCACGCCGGTCAACAGTGCGCGCGCCTCGAATGCGGGCGCATCGAACCCCGCCGCCCCAAGTACTGCCACGGCGTCGTCGAGCAGCTCCGCCAGGGTCGCGGGCATGTTCAATACAAGGCCGCGAGCCGGCTGGCCTGATCATCCGCGGTCAACGCCTCCACCACTTCATCCAATCCGTCGCCGGCGATGATGCGGTCGAGCTTGTGCAGCGTCAGGCCAATGCGGTGATCGGTTACCCGGCCCTGGGGATAGTTGTAGGTGCGGATCCGCTCCGACCGGTCGCCGGTGCCGACCTGGGAACGGCGGTCCGCGGCCCTTTCGGCATCGAGCTGCTGGCGCATGTGGTCGTAGAGCCGGGCGCGCAGGATCTTCATGGCCTTGGCCTTGTTCTTGTGCTGGGATTTTTCGTCCTGCTGGGAAACCACGATACCGGTGGGCAAATGGGTGATGCGCACCGCGGAATCGGTGGTGTTCACCGACTGCCCACCGGGCCCCGAGGCGCGGAACACGTCGATCCTGAGATCCTTGTCGTTGATCTCGACGTCGACCTCCTCGGCCTCGGGCAGCACCGCCACCGTCGCCGCCGAGGTGTGGATGCGACCCTGGGTCTCGGTCTGGGGCACGCGCTGGACCCGGTGGACGCCGGATTCGAATTTTAGGCGGGCAAACACGTCGGCGCCGGTGATGTTCGCCACCGCCTCCTTAAAGCCGCCCTTGTCGGTACCCGAAATCTCCATAATTTCGAACTTCCAGTTATGAAGGTCGGCGTAGCGCTGGTACATGCGGAACAGGTCGGCGGCGAACAACGCCGCCTCTTCGCCGCCGGTGCCCGCGCGCACTTCGAGGATGGCGTTGCGCTGGTCGGCCTCGTCCTTGGGCAAGAGGGTGAGCTTGATGGCCCGTTCCAGCTCCGGGATACGGGCCTTGAGCGCCGCGAACTCTTCTTCCGCCATTTGGCGCACTTCGTCGTCCTCCGCCGCGTCGGCGATCATCTCGGCGAGGTCGGCGATTTCGTCGCGCGCGCCTTTCCATTCCTCGATTCGGGCCACCACGCCGGACAGCTCGGAATATTCCTTGGAAAACCGCGCGAGATCCTTGGGCGAAAGCGGGGCTGCGGCCGCCAGCCGGTCGGAAAGTAAGTTGTGGCGGGCCAGCACCTGGTCGAGTTTACCCTCGAACCCGGCCGCGGACGATCGCCCTTTGTTGCGCTCTTCGTTCACTCTCGTCCTTTCTCAGCCCCAGGCGAACTGCCATCATCGGCGTCCGCGGCCAAACCGAAAAGCCGGGCAATGAGATCGCCGTCAAGGGGCACCGATCTCGCCCCGCCGTCGCCGTCCGCGGCAAGCTCCCTGAGGGCTTGGGAGGGCCCATGGAGCAGCCGGTTGACCAGCAGGCGCGTTGCTTCGTCCGCCGACATGGTGGGGTTCGAAGCCAAGATCTGTTGACGGTGCGCCTCGAATCTTTGGCGCAGCGCCGTCACCATTGGCGCCGCCGCCCTGTATCCCTCGGCCAGAACGAAGGACGCGACCTCGTCCTCGACGATCGCTCTTGCATCGATGGCCGCATGGGACCGCTTTTCCTGGCCGGTGAGAGCGATGCGCTCGAGATCGTGCAGGGTGAAGAGGTAGGCCTCGTCCAACGCCGCGACGTCCGGCTCCACATCGGCGGGAACCGCCGCGTCGAGCAAGAAGATGGGCTTGTAGCGACGCTGTTTCAAGGCCTGGGCGACATCGTCGCGGGTAATCACCGGCACCGCGCCGCCCAGCCCGGTCAGCACCATATCCATACGGTGCAGCGATCGGCCGATCTCCTCCATCGCCAGCCTATGGGCGCCGAAGTGCGCCGCCATTGCCTCGGCCCTGGGCTCCAGGGGGTCGGCCATCCAGATATCGGTGAGCCCCTGGGCTTTCAGCTTGTCCGCCACCAGCACGCCGAGTTCACCGGCGCCGACCACCAGCGCCGTGGTCTGCTCGAAACGTCCCACCACCTCGCGCGCCACCTGGCAAGCCGCCGCCGCCATGGAAATGGCGTGCTCCCCGATGGCGGTTTCATTGCGGACCCGCTTGGCGACCGAATAGGCGGCCTCGAAGATGGCGCCCAGCTCGCGGCCGACACCGGTTGCGCCCTCCGCACCACGGTGGGCCGTCTTGATCTGGCCGAGAACCTCGGGTTCGCCCAGAACCTGGCTCTCCAGCGACGCGGCGATGGAGAACAGATGGCCCAGCGCATCGGTCCCGGTGCGGATGAAGAAACTGCCCTCGATGTTTTGCTCGGTCATCCCGGCGGTCTCGGCGAGGGTCCGGCGGATCGCCGCGGCTGCCGCATCAGGCGCGTCGCTCATGCCCACCACCACCACCCGGTCGCAGGTCGACAGCAGCACCGCTTGGTCGAACCCCGCCGCGGCGAGATGCCGGTAAAAATCCGGTAAGGCCGGTTGTTCGACAAAGAGCCGGTCCCTGAGCCCCTGGCCCGCCGTCTGGTGGTCGACGCCGGCGACGATCAGGCGGCGAAGCCGCGGGGCGGTGCTTGGATCGGGGCTTGAACCGGTGACGGCGGACATGGCGGCTCCGGATAGTGCACTAGCGACGCTGGGTGAGTCGGTCCACAAGCTTATCGAGCGCCACCTCTTCCTGCGCGCCGGTTTCCATGTCGCGCAGGGTCGCGGCATCGCGGGCAAGCTCGTCCGAGCCGAGAATGACGGCATAGGCGGCGCCCATGCGATTGGCGCGCTTCATGCGCCGAGAGAGATTACCGGAAAAGCCAATATCGGCGGCGATGCCGGCCAAACGCAGGCGTTGGGTGACCCTGAAGGCCTCCGCTTCGAATTCATCGCCGACGGGGATCACCACCACCGGCTTCACCGCTGGCACTTGCTCGTCCAACAGCATGGCCAGGCGCTCGATCCCCGCGGCCCAACCGACGCCCGGCGTCGGCGGCCCGCCCATGGTCTCGATGAGGCCGTCATAACGTCCCCCGGCGAGGACCGTGCCCTGAGCGCCGAGATGTTCGGTGGTGTACTCGAACGCGGTGTGACAATAGTAATCGAGACCCCGCACCAGCCGGGGATTGATCAGATATGCGAGCCCCAAATCATCGAGACCCGCGCGCACCCGGTCGAAGAACGCCCGCGCGTCGTCGGTGAGGTAATCGCCGAACAGCGGCGCGCCGTCCACCACCTCGCGGTCGCCCTTGTCCTTGGAATCGAGGATACGAAGGGGGTTGCGGTCGAGGCGCTTCGCGCTGTCCTCGGACAATCCATCGCGGTGGGAGGTCAAGTACGCCACCAGCACCTCACGGTAGGCCGCGCGGCTTGCCGAATCGCCCAGGGTGTTGAGTTCCAACCGGGTGCGGCCACGAATGCCCAGCGCCTCGAGGATCTGGTCGCCAAGGGCGATGACCTCGACATCGCCCATGGCCGACGCCGCCCCCAAAAGCTCCACGCCGATCTGATGGAACTGGCGAAGCCGCCCCTTTTGCGGTCGTTCGTGACGGAACATCGGCCCCGAATAGAAGAACTTGAGCGGCAGGCTCTGGCCTAGGCCGCCCGATATCAGCGCCCGCGCGATGCCGGCCGTGCCCTCGGGCCTGAGCGTGATCTGGTCCCCCGAACGGTCGGCGAAGGTGTACATCTCCTTGGTGACGATATCCGAGGTCTCGCCGAGGGTTCGCTTGAAGACCTCGGTGAATTCGAAGATCGGCGTCGACATCTCGGCATAGCCGTAGCGCTCCGCCAATTCCCGCGCTGTCTCCCGGATGCGCCGATGGGCGCGGCTCTGGTCCGGCAAAATGTCATGGGTGCCGCGCACCGGCTGAAGCTGATCCAAACCCGTCCCTTACTAGCCCGGCTCGCCGGCCTTGCCCGGGAGCGCTTGGCCGCCGCCCGCGGTTGATTTCTCGTCATCGACTTGCGCCGCCGCATCGATTTCTGCGGCTCGGTGCTCCACCAATTCCACGATATGTTCGATCATGTCCGCGTCGCCAAGTTTATGGTCGGCCACCCCGGCCATATAGATCAAGTGGGTGCCGTTGCCGCCACCGGTCAGCCCGATATCGGTCTCGCGCGCTTCCCCCGGGCCGTTGACGACGCAGCCGATGATCGAGATCGTCATGGGCGTGGTGACATGGGCAAGCCGTTCCTCGAGCTTGACCACGGTTTCGATCACTTCGAACTGCTGGCGGGCGCAGGACGGGCAGGCGATGATGGTGACGCCCTTGTGGCGCAGATTGAGCGCCTTCAGGATCTCGAACCCGGCACGGACCTCCTCCACCGGATCGGCGGCCAGCGACACACGGATGGTATCGCCGATCCCCTCCCACAAAAGCATGCCGAGACCGATCGCCGATTTGACGGTGCCGGTACGCAGTCCGCCCGCCTCGGTGATGCCGAGATGCAGCGGATAATCGCAAACCTCGGCCAGGGCGCGATAGGCGGCGACGGCGAGAAACACGTCCGAGGCCTTGACCGACACCTTGAAGTCCAGGAAATCGTTGTCCTCGAGAACATGGATGTGCCGAAGCGCGCTTTCCACCAAGGCCTCGGGACAGGGTTCGGCATATTTCTCCAGCAGATCGCGCTCTAAAGACCCGGCGTTGACGCCGATGCGCATGGAGCACCCATGGTCCCGGGCCGCGGCGATGACCTCGCGGACCCGGTCCTTGGAACCGATGTTGCCGGGATTGATGCGCAGGCAGGCCGCCCCCGCCTCGGCCGCTTCGATGGCTCGGCGGTAATGGAAATGGATATCGGCGACGATGGGCACCGTCACCGCGTCGACGATCTCCGCCAGGGCCCGGCTCGATTCCTCGTCGGGGCAGGAAATGCGGACGATATCGACGCCCGCTTGTTCCAATTCGCGGACCTGGGCGATGGTCCCCTTGACATCGGTGGTCGCGGTATTGGTCATGGACTGGACGGAAATCAGCGCATCGCCGCCCACGGCCACGGGGCCGACGCGGATTTGCCGGGTCGGATGTCGAGAGATGTCGCGAAAAGGCCGAATACTCATGGTCACTCCTCGGACCGGGGCGCCGGCGCCGCCAAGCGCCGGGGGACCGGCCATTCCCCCAATAACTGCGGCGGATTGCCCAAAAAATCAAGGCGCGCGTTGTTCAGCGTGCCAAGGCTGTGCCCGCCTTGAGGCGCTCGGGATCGAGAGCCACGTCGTGGCGTACCGCGCCAAAGGGCCCGAGAGGGGGCACCGGCACCCCGTCGACGAGAATCTCCAGCCCCCCGGCGTTGCCGGTGGTGAGCCGCAGCCCCTTTTGCGGCGGCACCGCATAGCTGGTGCCTTGGCTCAGGATTCGCGTCACCAACAAGGTTCCTTCGGCGGTGCGCACTTGAACCCAACTATCCGCCTTGGCGCGGATCTCGATGCGGGTCGAAACCATGGCCGGAGCGGCCTCGGCGGGCGCCGGTGCGAGCACGGCCGCAGCCTCCGCGGGGGCGGATTGCGGCGGCCCAGCGGCCTCCGCGGGGGCCGGTGGCGGGATCTCGGCAACGGCCCCGGCCCCCGTCGCCGACGCGGCGGGCGGCGGCGGGACGGCCGCTTGCCGGTCCATGGCCACTTCCGGGGACGGGGGTGCACCGCTGGCCGCGGCCGGGCCGGACGCCGATTTTTCACCCGCCGGACCCCCTTGGGGCGAGGCCATGGCGCCCGGCTCCGCGGGCAGCGGTGGGGCGGGCGCCTCGGCGGTGCGGCCGAATAAAGGAGGAACCTCGGGGATGATGTCCGAAAAGGTCAGGTCACGGGCGTTCATGTAATACCACACACCATAAATGGCGAAGGCAAGCAGCACCGTCACCAGAACCATGGCGCCCCGGGGAATCCGGCTTTCCTGCACCGGGGTGAAGAAATCAAGCTTCGCGGTTGGCCTTTCACCGGAAATTTCGATCTTGTATTGCCCGGCCAATTTATCGCCGTCTAGCCCCAGGTGGTTGGCATAGCTGCGCACGAAACCGACGGCATAGGTGGGACCGGGAAGGGCATCGTAATCGCCCGCTTCCAGGGCTTCGAGGAACCCACGGCGGATGCAGAGCGTCTCTGCGATTTCCACCAAATCGGCGCCAAGCGCCTCGCGCTGCTCGCGGAGATCCTCGCCGGTGGCCCCGACGACGTCGATCGAATCCTGCTCAATGTCCCCGCGGGGAGGCTGTTCCGTCATTTTCGCCTCATTAGCGGCGCCGGCGGAAAATCCCGGTCCCAGGGCCGGCGTGGCGCGCAACCGCACCACCATTCCGCCAAACCGTTCCCAGTGTTAGCAAATTAGACGGCCCCGGCCAATCAACATGTGTCCGCCCGTCCCGGTTAGAGCATACTCCGGTCAAATGGGTCAATTAGGTCCGATAATGCTCTAGGTCACTAGATCGCGAAATCATGATCCAGGGCGAAGGCCCGGAGGCGATCGCGGAGGCTGTGCTCCGGGCTGTCCAAGATGGTTTTCATATACTCCCTGAGAGAGCGCAACCTGAGAGAGCGCACCATGGTCTTGACCGGTCCAATGGAAGCCGCGGTGAGGGACAGCGACCGATAACCGAGGCCGACCAAAGCCATCGCCTCAAGCGGCCGGCTGGCCATTTCGCCGCATAGAGACAGCGGCCGTCCCGCCCGATCCGCGGTCCTGACCACATCTTGGAGCACCTTGAGCGCCGGCGGCGAAAGCGAGTCGTAGCGCTCGGCCATGCGGGGATTGCCCCGATCGGTGGCGAACAGGAATTGCAGCAGGTCGTTGGACCCCACCGAGAGAAAATCGACCCGTTGGACCAGCGCGGGCAGCTGCCAGAGAAGCGAGGGCACCTCCACCATGACGCCCACTTCGAGCTTCTTGGGCAATGTGCCGCCCCTGGCCTTTTCGCGTGCCAACTCCATATCCAGCACCTCGCGGGCGCGATCGTATTCCGCCACCTCGGCGATCAAGGGGAACATCACCGACAACGAGCGCCCGTCCGCCGCCCGCACCAGGGCGCGAACCTGGCCGCGCAGCATCGCCGGCCGGTCCAAGGCGATGCGGATGGCGCGCCAACCGAGCGCCGGATTCTCCCCGGCCTCGCTTTCGAAATAGGGCAATTCCTTGTCGCCGCCCACGTCCAGGGTCCGGAACACCACCGGCTTGCCGTCGGCCTGGTCCAACACCGCGCGATAGAGCGCCGTCTGGGCCTCCACGTCGGGATAGGTCGCGCGCACCATGAAGGGAATTTCCGTGCGGAACAGGCCGATCCCGTCGGCGCCGGTGGAATGGACCTGGGGCACGTCGAGCTCGAGCCCGGCGTTGATATTGAGCGACACCTCGGTGCCGTCCAGGGTGACCGCGGGCTGGTCCCGCAACTGGGCGAAGACCTGCTTTCGCGCGGACCTCAGCCGCAGTGTTTCCACGAACCCCTGTTGCACGTCCTCTACCGGGCGAACGAAGACCTGCCGGTTTTCGGCATCGACGATCACCGTGTCGCCAGCATCGACCTTGGCGAACAGGTCCATGACCTGCCCGATCACCGGGATATCCAGCGCCCGGGCGACGATCGACACATGGGAGGTGGCGGAGCCCCGTTCCATGATCAACCCGCGCAGCCGGGCGGGGTCGTAGTCGAGAAGTTCCGCCGGGCCGACGGAACGCGCCACCACCACCACATCGTCGGGCAGATCACGCTGCGCGCCGCCATTGGCGCCGCCGGTCAGCCGCTGGAGCAGGCGAAGTGACAGATCTTCCATATCGTCGAGGCGTTCGCGCAAGTAGGGGTCGGTGAGCTGGCTCATGCGCATGGAGATGTTTTCCCGCACCTGCTGGACCCCGGCCTCGGCGGTGAGGCCGGACCGGATGGCGTCGCCGATGCGCCCGATCCAGCCGCTGTCCGACGCCACCATGCGGTAAGCGTCCAAGACATCGCGATGTTCGCCCGCGCCGGATAATTCGCCGCGCCCGAACAGCCGGTCGAGGTTCTGGTGTACCGCCTCCACCGCTTCGCCGAGGCGCCGGAGCTCGAGTTCGGGATCCTCGGCCACGACCTGGCGGATGGAGATATCGGGACGGTGGAGCACCGCCGTTCCCATGGCCATGCCCCCGTTCAGCGCCACCCCGTCCAGGCGAACCGGCAAAAGCGCGATGCCCTCCGCCGGCGCCCGCTCATGGGGGTTGACCAGCTCGCCGCCGGCCACCAGTTCGGCCAGCACCATGGCGGTGATCTGCATGGCCTCGATTTCTTCGTCGCTGTAGGTCCGCTCAATCTTGTTCTGCACCACCAAAACGCCGGCGACGCGGCCCGACCGCAGGATGGGGACGCCCATCAGCGAGCGAAAGATTTTCTCTCCGGTTTCCGGCCGGTAGACGAAAGCGGGATGGGACTGGGCATCGGACAGGGCCAGCGGCTGGGCGTAGGCGGCGATCTCGCCGACCAGGCCCTCGCCCACCCGGAGCCGGGTCTGATGCACGGCCCTGCGCCTGAGACCCTTGGTGGCGAATAGTTCGAGCACTTCGCCGGCGCGCAGGATATAGACCGAGCAGACCTCGGCGACCATTCCGGCGGCGATCACCTGCACCACCTTGTCCAGTTTCGCCTGGGCGGTGGCCTCGCCGGCCATAAGGTCCCTGATTCGTCCCAGTAGCCGGCGCGGCCCCACCCCGGTCGGGACCGCCTGCATTATTCCGCCGTCTCCATTTTGTGACGCTCCATCGATTCGTGCGCCATGGGATCAGTCCTGATCGAGATTATAGGCGGAATGAAGGCTCCTGACCGCGAGCTCGGTATAGTCCTCGGCCACCAGCACGGAAATCTTGATCTCCGAGGTCGAGATCACCTGAATATTGATGCCCTTTTCCGCCATCACCTGGAACATTTTCTGGGCCACGCCCGCGTGGTTGCGCATGCCGACCCCGATGACAGAGATCTTGACCACGTCGGGGTCCCCCACCAGGGCGGTGTACCCGAGCGTGTCGCGCGCCGCTTCCAGCACCCCCATGGCCGCCTCCAGGTCCCCCTTGGTCACCGTGAAGGTAAGGTCGGTGGCCTTGCCGTCCTCGGAGACGTTTTGCACGATCATGTCGACATTGATATCGGCATCGGTGAGGGGACCGAAAATCGCCGCCGCCACGCCGGGGCGGTCGGGAACCCGCGTCAAGGTAACCTTGGCCTCGTCCCGGGAATAGGTGATTCCACTGACCAGTTCCTGTTCCAGCATTTCATCCTCACTGACAACGAAAGTGCCCGGGCCGTCGCCGAAGCTGGACAGCACCTGCAGGCGCACGTCGTGCTTCATGGCCAGCTCGACGGACCGGATATGGAGAATCCTGGCGCCCAGCGAGGCCATTTCGAGCATCTCTTCGTAGGTGATTGTATCCAACTTGCGGGCCCTGGCAACGACCCTGGGATCCGCCGTGTAGACACCGTCCACGTCGGAGAAGATGTCGCAACGCTCGGCGTTGATGGCCGCCGCCAGGGCGACCGCCGTGATATCCGATCCGCCGCGGCCCAGGGTGGCGATGCGGCCGTCCCCGGAGATCCCCTGGAATCCGGCCACCACCTGCACCTCTCCATTGTCGAGGCCGCGCTTGAGCGCCTCGGTCTCGACATTGGTGATCCGCGCCCGGCCATGGACCCCCTCGGTTTGGATCGGAAGCTGCCAACCAAGCCAGGAGCGGGCAGCCAACCCCCGGCCCTGGAGAATGCAGGCGAGAAGGCCGACGGTAACCTGCTCGCCGGTGGACACCACCGAATCGTATTCGCTGCCGTCGCAATCGGCCCCGGCTTCGTTGACCCAGTCCACCAACCGATTGGTGACGCCGGCCATGGCCGAAAGCACCACGGCGACCTTGTCGCCCGCGGCAATGGCGGCTTCGACCCTATCGGCGACCGCCTTCATCCGATCCAGATCGGCCACCGACGTGCCACCGAATTTCTGTACGATGACTGCCATACGCCTTGTCCCAACCGCCCTTGCCGCTCGGAGCCGCGCCGCCGGCGGCGGGGCCGGCCCCCTGAAACGCATTCTCGCCGAGGGGAAGACTTGCGCCGGCGCAAGGCCTTATCAACGGCTTGCCCCGGCGAGGGCGCCAATTCATACTCTGGAACGTTGGCCCAGGCAAGCCCGGCCACCCTTTGAACGGCGAAGATCTTATTGAAATGCCTGCATCATCCGATCATGACCCTGGGGCGGGCGAGGACACCGGGGACGGCGCCGGGGCGCCATCGGTCGACGCCGCGGAAATCGCCGGCTTCGAGGCGCTCGCCGCCCAGTGGTGGGACCCGGACGGCCCCTTCCGCCCCCTGCACCGCTTCAACCCGGCCCGGGTGGCCTTCATCCGCGACCGGGCCTGCGCCCATTACGGCCGCGCGCCGCAAACCCACATTCCGCTCGACGGCTTGACGATGCTCGATATCGGCACCGGCGGCGGGCTGGTCGCCGAGCCCATGGCGCGGCTGGGCGCCGAGGTGACCGGCATCGACCCGTCGGCGAAGAATATCGGCACCGCCGATCTCCACGCCAAGGCCATGGGGCTGGAGATCACCTACCGGACGGCGACCGCCGAACGGCTCGCCCGGGAGGGCAAGACGTTTGACATCGTGCTCGCGCTCGAGGTGGTCGAACATGTCGCCGACCTCGGCGCCTTCCTGGGCGCCGGCGCGCACCTGGTCAGGCCGGGGGGAATTTTCATCGTCGCCACCCTCAATCGCACGGCGCGCGCCTATGCACTGGCCATCATCGGCGCCGAATACGTCTTGGGCTGGCTGCCCCGAGGGACCCATGACTGGAACAAGTTCGTCACCCCGGCGGAGCTGAGAGCGGGGTTGGAGGCCAGCGGATTGCGGGTCACCACGGTTTCAGGGATCGTCTTCAACCCTCTGACCGCGTCCTGGCGGGTCGGCACCGATACCGGGGTCAATTACATCACCGTCGCTGAAAAAGCTCCTTAAGAGGCATCAGGCTGACAAGCCCGAGGACCGCAAGCATCGCGGCGTTAACGAATCGTCTGCGTTGTGCCGGGAGCGAACTTTAGGCAAGTGGACCACGGCATCGGTCTTCGGTTCGCGCCTGGTATGTCCGATTAAAGAAGCGGTCATAAACGACTTCGCTGTTGTGCCTGGCGGGTGGGGCTATTATTCATAGCCTGGCTTGTCGCGGCCAATGGGGACGAAATTTGGCAGAACCATCGGAAGACCTCTTTCGGGTTACCCTCCTCGGGACGGGAGCCCCACCACCGGTTTTGAATCGTTTTGGCCCCAGTACCCTCGTTGAAGTCGGTGATGAGAAATTCATCTTCGACGCCGGGCGCGGCGCCATGCAGCGGCTGCACCAATTGCGGATCCCCTTCGCCGACATTACCGGCATGTTTCTCACCCACCACCACTCGGACCACGTCGTTGGGTTCATCGATCTTTGGCTCACCGGCTGGATCGGCCGGCCATGGGGCAAACGCAGCATTCCGCTGAAGGTTTGGGGGCCCGAGGGGACACGGCAGATGGCGGAGCATCTTCCCCTCGCCTTTGCCACCGATATCCGTGTGCGAAGTGGAAACTACCCCGCCCAAGGCGTGAAACTCGAGGCGACGGAGATATCCGAAGGGTTGGTTTACGACCAGGGCGGCGTAAAGGTGACGGTATTCGAAGTGGATCACGGTGGTGAAGCGCTCATGGCGTTCGGATATCGCATCGACTACCGGGGCCACTCGGCGGTGATATCGGGAGACACCACCTTTAACGAAAATCTCATCCGCCACGCACAAGGAACCGACGTGCTGATTCATGAAGTCACCATGGCGGCGGGCGCCGCGGTCGAAAATGAAGAGATGATCCGGAGAATCGGCAACAATCACACCTTTCCAGAGCAGGCCGGTGAAGTCTTCGCACGCACCAAACCGCGACTCGCGGTCTACACCCACTTGTTGCTCTTCGGCAGCGCCCGGGCGGAAGACCTCATCCCCGCCACACGGACGAAGTACCAAGGCCCCCTCGAGGTCGGCGAGGATTTGATGCAGATTGATATCGGGGAAGACCTTCATATCAAACGATTCGCGCCCCCGGAGGGCGACCAGCCACCGGATTGAGGCCGGACCCACCACGCACGCTCCGACCGCCATAAGCGAGAATCCGAAGAAACCCCAATCGCCCAAGGATCCCATTGAAAGCGGGCTCGTAAATCGATGGTCACGCAAATCTTTTGGCGTCAGTATAGGGATCGATAACCGCACGACGCACTATGGGACAAAGGTCTTATGCCTACGAGTTATGAAGCCGATAATCGATATTCCGGCGGGTTGCGGTCGGGAGAGGCCTATATGGAGGCCCTCAAGGACGACGGCCGCCGCGTGTTCATCGACGGTGAGGAGGTCAGCGACGTCACCACCCATCCTGCCTTCGCCGAAGGGGTACGCTCGATCGCCGATATGTATGACATCGCCTTCGATCCCGCCAACCGGGAGGTCATGACCTATCCCTCCCCGGCGACCGGGGCACCGGTCAATCGAAGCTGGCAGCTTCCCCGATCACAAGACGATCTCGTGACCCGGCGCCGCGCCATCGAGAAGCTTTCGGAATCGAACTTCGGATTCATGGGCCGCGGCCCCGACCACGTCGCCGGGTTCTTCGTCGGTTGGGCCATGGCGCCGGAAGTTTTTGCCGAAGACGGCAACCGACGGTTCGCCGATAACCTGGTCAAATTTTATGAGTTCCTGCGCGATCACGACGGCTACATCACCTACACCATCGTGCCGCCCCAGATCGACCGCTCCAAACCGGCCCATCAGCAGAACCCGTCGGACCTTTACGCCGGCGTGGTCGAAGAAAGGGATGACGGCATCGTCATCCGGGGCGCACAAATGCTCGGCACCGGTTCGGCGCTGTCCGATTACGTGCTTCTGAGCACCATCCGGCCGTTGGGCAAGGGGGATGAGAATTTCGCCATCAATGTCGCCATTGCTTGCAACGCGCCGGGCGTCCGCATCTATTCGCGCCGCTCCTACGGCCAAGCGGCGAGCAGCGTTTTCGACTATCCCTTGGCGTCACGGTTCGACGAAAACGATGCCCTGGTGGTCTACGACAACGTGGTGGTCCCATGGGATCAGGTATTCGTCTACAAGAACATCGACATTTGCCGAGATCAATGGTGGGCGACCCCGGCCCACGTGATGGGCAACAATCAGGCCCAGATCCGGTTCACCACCAAGCTCCGCTTCATGGTCGGGGTGGCGCAACGGATCGCGCAAATGAACGGCGTGGTAGCCCTGCCGCCGGTCCAAGCCCTGCTGGCCGACCTGGCGGTCCAGGCGAGCATCTACGAAGGGCTGGTCGACGCCCAGATCGCCACCGCCACCACCACCGCCAACGGTTATGTCGAACCAGGGCGTCAGGCGCTCTATGCGGCAATGGTGACGCAGAGCGAGATTTATCCGAAGATGCTGAACCTGATACGCGAGTTGTGCGGCGGCGGCCTGATCCAGCTTCCGTCCAGCGTCGAGGATTTCGCCAATCCCGAGATACGCGCCGATATAGAGCGATACATCCAATCGCCGGACCATTCGGCGCAAGAAAGGGTCAAGCTGATGAAACTGGCCTGGGATCTGGTGGGATCGGAGTTCGCGGGTCGCCACGACCAATACGAAAAATTCTACGCCGGCGCACCGTTCGTGGTGAAAATGAGCATGTACCGGAACTACGATTTCGCCACCAGCCAACGCCTGGTGGACGAAGCGCTTGCCGGCTACGACACCACCGGCCGGTTGCCGAAGACCGACTGAAAATCCTAAACAATGGGGCGGATCGGCCGGCGAACACCGCCCCCAGTTGAGGGAGTGTCAACATGCCCTATCGCGATGTCCGCGCCTACCTCGATGAACTGGCCCGCCGCGAGCTGTTGCACGTGATCGATGAGCCGATCGGACGGGACACCGAGCTGGTGTCCCTGGTGCGCCTTCAGTTTCGCGGCCTGCCCGAGGCCCAGCGCAAGGCCTTCTGGTTTCGCAACGTCACCCGCTCAACCGGGCGCAGATTCGATGCCTCGGTGGCGCTGGGGTCGCTGGGAAGCTCGCGCGCGGTCTACGCCGCCGCCCTCGGCGTCGCAAGCGAGGATATCGCCGCGACCTGGGGCAAGGCCCATGGCAATCACTTTCCCCCCCATTCGGTTCCCCGCGATCAGGCGCCGGTCAAGGAAATCCAGGTCAAGGCCCCGGACCTGGGCGACGGTGTCGACCGGTTTCCCCATTTGATTTCCACCCCCGGCTTCGACCCGGCGCCCTTCATCACCGCCGGGGTCTGGGTTTCCCGCGACCCGGAAACCGGGGATTACAACCTCGGCATCTATCGGGGGATGATCAAGGCGCCCGACCGCATCGGCTGCGCCACCGATGTCTCCACCCAGCACCTTGCCATCCAATGGGAGAAGGCCCGTCGGCTGGGCCGCCCGCTGGAGGCCGCGATCTTCATCGGTGGGCCGCCGGCGCTTCTGCTGGCGGCGGTCAGCAAGGTTCCCTATGGGGTCGATGAGTACGGCCTGGCGGGCGCGCTGAACGGGGCATCGATCGACGTTGTCCAGGCGGAAACGGTGGATTTGCTGGTTCCGGCCTATGCCGAGATCGTCATCGAAGGCGAGATTCGCACCGACATTCTGGAGCCCGAGGCACCATTTGGCGAGGCCAGCGGCTATCTCGGCCCCCGCAAGATGGAAAAGGTGTTCGAGGTCCACGCCATTACCCACCGGCCCACGCCGGTCTACCAGGGCA
>Ga0114948_10000354_pt1 | contig 18046 bp, 20 predicted proteins | sample CR04metaG_FD_83877 | JGI IMG/M metagenome (GOLD analysis project Ga0114948, IMG submission 83877) | Deep subsurface microbial communities from Mariana Trench to uncover new lineages of life (NeLLi) - CR04 metaG | ecosystem: Environmental > Aquatic > Marine > Ocean trench > Sediment | place...
ATGCCGCCCAAAAACAGCCGCCCAGACAGCGTTGGACAGGCTGTGGTTAAACAGATAGTCGTCTCGAGACTTAATGCGCACGAGCGCCGCCATGGCTTCGCTGTTGCGCAGCACACTGTCTATGAGCGGGTTTACGATTCTCTGCATGGCTCGAACGTCGAGATGTCCATTGTTGCGCAGCTGAGTGAATACCTTACTCATCGCTTCGCTCGCGCTTTCAAGTTCCACCGTTGCCACGGTGAACTCGAGCTTCAAACTTACGCTGTTTGGCGATGCCTGAGCCCGGTAGGGGGACTTGTCCTTACCGACCGCAAGTTTCCTGTAGCGTCTAGGATCCACATAGACATAACTGCAGTGTTTGGCCACAAACGAGATGTCCTCGCTGTCGCGCACAAAAAATCCCTGAACGGCAAACGGTGTGTCGAGCCAGGGCCGATCCAGCCCGGCGATGTACATGCCGGGTTGAAGGCTACCGGTAGCAACTTCCAACAGATTCTGCGGCTCTGATAAGTTCTCCATCCATGAAGTGTAGTCGTACCCATCGCGGACGCCGTGGCGCGTTCAACCGTACGCTTTCGCCACAACGTGGTCGGGCAGGAAACTAGGTGTCGGTGGAAGATCGGTGACGGCGTGCGAACTTGATGAGTATCAAGCAGAATGACATAACGAACGAAATCGAGGATCCGCGATTGAGTACCGATATTGAGCTCAGATAAGGAAGCAAGTATCGCTGACGTCGTCATGACGATAGGCGTCACCGTCGTCTTGCTGGCGTTTTCCGTCATTTTGTTCGGTAGCGACTCATCGAGTGGTGCCAACCAGATCGCATTGGTGATCGGTGCTGTGTTGGCTGCCATGGTCGCTGTTAAAAATGGTCGGAGCTGGAAGGTGATCGAGGAAACGATTGTTGCCGGAATCTCTACGTCACTGCCGGCAATCATGATCCTGTTCTCTGTGGGCAGTCTCATTGGCGTATGGATGCTGTCAGGCACGGTGCCAACGATGATTTATTACGGGCTCCTGCTGCTCGATCCGAGCTTCTTCTACCCCGCATGCTGTTTACTGTGTGCCATTACAGCCCTTTCCATTGGCAGTTCCTGGACCGTCGCGGGCACGCTCGGTATCGGGCTCATCGGCGTGGCCGCCGGAATGGAGCTTTCGTTGGCGATCACCGCCGGAGCCATCATCTGCGGGGCCTATTTCGGCGACAAGATGTCACCTCTTTCAGACACGACTAACCTCGCCCCTGCGGTGACGGGTATCGACATTTTCACCCATATCCGCCACATGACATGGACCACGGCTCCAAGTTTCTTGGCTGCTCTGGTGATCTTCGCTTTCATTGGTATCTTCCAAACCACGCCGCACTCTGATGACTCATTGGCGCAGACGCTTGCCTTGCTCGAGCAGAACTTTGCTATAGGCCTCATCATGTTGCTGCCGATTGCCGTGGTGGTGTACATGGCTACGCGAAAGATACCGGCCGTGGCATCCATTCTGGCCGGCATACTCGCGGGCGTAGTGGTGGCGCTGATCTTCCAACGACCCGTTGTAGCGGCGTTGTCCAGTGATCCGGAACTCGCGACAGTGGCCGCGACCTTCAAAAGCGTCTGGATCGTCCTGTTTGACGGTTACAGCGCCAATACCGGCAACGACAATCTCGATTCTCTGCTTTCACGCGGCGGGATGAGTTCCATGCTCAATACGGTGTGGCTCATCATCGCTGCGATGAGTTTCGGTTCCGCCATGGACAAAGCCGGTGTGCTCAACCGATTGTTGCAGGGCCTGTTGGCACTCAGCAGCAGCACTGGCGGTCTTATCGCAACGACGCTCGCCACGTGCTTCGGAGTAAACGCATTGGCAGCGGATCAATACATGTCGATCGTCGTAACCGGCCGGATGTTCAAGGACGAATATGCCCGGCGGGGCTTGCACGCCAAAAATCTGGCAAGAGTGCTGGAAGATGCGGGTACGATCACCTCACCGCTCGTGCCCTGGAATACCTGTGGTGCCTATATGGCGGCAACGCTCGGCGTACCGACGCTCGTCTACTTGCCCTTCTGCTTCTTCAACCTGATCAATCCATTCGTCTCGGCCGCCTACGGCTTCGCCAACTTCAAGATCGAACCCATTGCAAGTACGGATGGGAGCCAGGCTGAGGCTGCTTAGCGAGTACCGGGATGCGCGATCATTTTGAGCTGCAGCGGTCAGCTATTGAGCCGCAGCGTTTCGCGCAGACCAATCAGGATCAGCTCGGGCACAACCGCGTCGAATAGATTCTCATTGTCGAAGAGATGGGCAAACCCACCAGTGCCAATCACCATCGGCGCATCATCGAAGAAAACCTCGGCACTCATACGTGCAACCAGTTCCTTCACCATGCCGACGTTGCTCCAGAACAGACCGCTCTGAATACTTTCGACGGTGGTGCGTCCAACGGACGTGCGAACAGGCACGATCTCGACAGAAGGAAGTTGCGCCGTATTCGCTTCCAGGGCGTCCATAGCCAGACGTACTCCCGGAATGATGTTACCTCCGAGGAACTCCCGCTTCTTTGTGGTTGCGCAAACCGTGGTCGCCGTACCGAAATCCACAATGATGAGGTTGCGGTCGGGATACAGTTTCATCGCGCCAATGGCGTCTGCGATCCGATCGGCGCCGACTTCCTTCGGATCCTTATAGCTGATCTTGAGCCCGGTTTTGATTCCCGGACGCATGATCAGCGGTTCGAGATCAAAGTACTTCTGACAACAGGATCTGAGTGAATACAGTGTATCCGGAACAACCGAGCAGACGACGACGTGGGTAATATCTTCTGGAGCGATACCATTTTCCCGGAGCGCGCTGCGTAAGAAGATACCCAGCTCATCCGACGAGCTTCGTACCGTTGAAGTCCGACGAAACTGTAACGTCAGTTGATCACCTGAATAAACTCCACAGTAAATCTGACTGTTGCCAACATCCAAACACAGAATCATGTTGCGGCCAGATTCACGTTGTCGATCAGGCGCACGTCGCGATTGCCACAGCGGAGCGAAGCGGCGGCAAAACGGCGCTCAGCCCGTGTCACCACGTAGTCGACGTCAAAACCTGCCCGGGCAAGCTCTGCAGCAACGTCATCGTCGGCGAGGTTCGAACTCAACAGTGCATGCAGTTTCGGCGCCGAATCACGCCCTTGCTCATCCAGATACTCGTTGCGCGAACTCATCGCCAGACCGTCACATTCGCGTACCGTTGTGCAGGGAACAATGTCTACATCCAGAAAAAAGGCGTCGCACATATCACGAATGAGCAGGTACTGCTGGTAGTCTTTCTCGCCGAAATACGCTCGTTCAGGGCGCACGAGGTTCAATAGTTTCAGTACCACGGTGAGCACACCGGTAAAGTGACCTTCACGGTGAGCACCGCAGAGTTCGTTACTGAACTGCCGTTCGTGAACCTGAAAACGGTACTCATCCCGGTAGATCTCGGTGTAGTCCGGCGTAAACACCCAATCCACTCCAAGCTCGGCCGCAAGCGCCAGATCCCGCTCAAATGTCTCAGGATAACGGGCGAGATCGGCCGGGTTGTCGAACTGCGTTGGGTTCAGATAGATGCTGAGAACTGTGATATCACACTCATTGATACTTCTTTCAAGAAGCGACGCATGCCCAGGATGCAACGCGCCCAAAGTCGGTACGAAGCCGATCGAACCGCGCAAAGTTCGTCGAACATCCCGCCACTCGGCGGTGGACCCTAGGATTTTCATCCATATGACTCCGCCTTGCTGGGAAAACATCCGCCTACAGTTTCCGCATGAAAACGATTCACGGCACCGCTCACGAAGGAGAATCCATCACCGTACTGACGCAGGAACTTAGGCTTGAATTCCGGGTTCATTCCCAACATATCCTGCAGGACCAATACCTGACCATCCGTATGGGGTCCGGCACCGATGCCGATGGTCGGGATCTCGATAGCTCGGGAGATGCGCCGCGCAAGACTCGCGGGTACGCACTCCAGAACCAGAGCGAAGCAGCCAGCCTCGGCGACTCCCAGGGCCGAAGTAAAAAGCGCTTCGGCATCAGCATCGTTCCTGCCCTGTACTTTATGGCCGCCAAAACCGTTGACCGACTGAGGCGTGAGCCCGAGGTGACCCATCACCGGCACACCGGATTCGACTATGTGAGCGATGAGTTCGCGCTGGCCGAGCTCCCCTTCCACCTTGACGGCATTCGCACCAGCCTGCATGAGCGTCTGAACCGCATCCATGGTTGGCTGCAAACCCTTGCGCGTGGTAAGGAAAGGCATATCACCCACGATGAACTTGCCAGGTGCACCCTTGGCTACCGCACGAACGTGTATCGCCATCAGCTCAATCTCGGCAAACACCGTAGATTCGTAACCGTGCATGACCATGGCAAGGCTATCGCCAACCAACAGGCAGTCGATGTCGGTTTTCTCCAGTATCTGTGCCGACCAGTAGTCATAACACGTCACCATGGAAATTTTCCTGGTGCCTTTGCTGGATTGAAAATCGAGTACGTTCACTGACGCTCCTCCTGATCGGTTGATGTGCTGATCAAGACCGGGCGTGAGGCCGTAGAAGGGGAATTCTGGCTGTACAACATTCGGTACCTGTCCTTCGGGATCAAGTCCAACTCATCAAGGGTATAAATCGAAAAATCTGGTCCGGACGGTACGCGACTAGCGCATTCTCAACCACCCGGATCGGGTCTCTGTCGTCCCAGATCAGAGCCTGAAACTGACCCTACGTGACAAACGCGAAAAAGTCCAACTAACAACACCCGGTCAGCCGGCGTTACCCCAGCCATCAAAATAAGCGAGCTTCGCTACCGAACGTCTATACGTCGGACCGTAACCACCCAGCACCGGATACCCGATAGGCACGAAGGCACACGTATACCAGTCTTCCGGAATATCGAGCAGAGTTTTTACTTCGTCTTCACAAAAACAAAGTAAAGTGGTCAGCGTGCAACCAACACCCTCGACCCGACACGCCAACATGGCATTTTGTACAGCCGGATAAACCGACCCACCACCGACGACGGTTGGTCTGTTCAGATGAGCATCAGTAATCGCCATGTTGTCGGGATTGAAGCAGAACACCAGGATCACCGGGGCCTCGCCGAAATGTTCACCGAGATGAATCGCTGCCCCAAGCGCACGTTCCTGACGCGCCAGCGCTTCGCCTGTGAGGTGCTCGATCGCTTTACGTGCACCGGCTTCGTAACGTTTCCACTGAGGTCGATACAGATCGCCAAGTTTTGCCCTTTTAGCAACATCGCGCACCACAATAACGCGCCAGGGTTGCGCGTTACCGCCACTTGGAGCCCAGGTGGCGGCTTGTAGAATTCGTTGTAAAACTGCTTCCGGAATCGGGTCCAACTTCAATCGTCGCACCGCGCGTTGCGTGCGCATCGCTTCATAGATATCGACATTTACCATACTTGCTTCAACCTGATTTACGGAATGTAAGGAATCCTCGGCTCGCCCGGCTGGTTGCGCAACACGCGTTAAGCGTCTTCGGCAAACTCACACAACACCTCGCCTTTCCAGGACATATGCGTCGATCTTAAGCGGTACGCCCTCCGGCAAAGAAATACTCAAGCCCGATGGGGCACATCGGCAACGAGCAACCAAAGTGGATCCGCGTTTTGCGGCGACCGGTCGATGAAGTCAATCTCTGCAAATCCACTGTTTTTCAGATAGGTCGACACCAGCTGAACCCGTTCAGAGGCATCCAACCGGTGAAACGCCAGAATCGCCTTAGTCGGAAACATCCGGTGGGAAATGGCAATGCAGATTCTCCCGCCAGAACGTAGCACGTTCGCCACAGAGCGAAGCACTTCCACGGGTTGAATCAGATATTGGATAGAAACCGCAATCAGCGCACGGTCAAAACTATCTGCGGCAAACGGAAGGTCGGGTTGCGCATTCAGGTCGTGAACACAATGTTCAGTAAGCTGAGGATTCGCCGCGAGCTCCTCGGCGTTCATGCCGAGACCGGCAACTCTGCCGTAGGTTAGGTTCCCCGGCAGGTGCGATACCCAGGAGGACATGAGATCCAACACATCCGCTCCCGCTGGAACAAACTCCTCATAGAAACCAGTCAGTGCCGCGATCGTTTCCGGATCAATGTGAGTAACTAGCCGCGGTTCCTGATAAAAATCGGCATCCGGACTTTCGTCAACACGACCAAACAACTGTGTCGGTAACTCTTCACTCACGCGCGGTGGGTCAACAGCAAACGTTCCTGATCTTCCTCGTGCAACCGATAGATTGACACCATTTCGTAGTTTTCGAGATCTGCCGACACATCTTTCTCCGTTGCTTCGCTGTTCGCTTGTGGCGCCTGTGTCACCCGACCCCGGAGCGGCCGCCAATTTGGGTGTTGTCAGTCTGAGCGGTGAATCCGTCCCGACCCAGAGAGGCGTTCGCTTAGGCTCGGTTCACCACGATACCTCAGACCACCACTACCGCTGATGCGAACGTCCAGTTCTTCGTTCGCCCAGACGTGTGCACGTCCCGAACCGGTGATCCATGCGTCCACGGCATCCCCCGCGAGGTTCGCCGCGAGATAATCACCCGACCCGCTAATGCGGATGTGCTGCCGGGAGACTTGACCACCAATAGTAATCGAGCCGGAACCAGAGATGCGACCATCAAACTCGTCTGCCTCGAGGGATTTGACGTGCACCGATCCCGAACCGCTGACGGTAGCTGTAAGCTCTGTAGCATGCAGTTCTTCGAACACCAAAGAACCGGAACCACTCACCTTGATATGCAGACGATCGCTGCTCACCGTGTCGGCCACGGCCTTAACGCTACCGGACAACGACAAACTGTCGAGCGTTTCGAAATGAAGGTGATAGACGACCGGTTTTGTCGGGCCGAAATTGAACCAAGACCACGATTTACGGCCAATATGAAGTACACCATCTTCAACATGGGTAGTGATGGCATCCAGCACATCACTGTCAGCTTCAATCACCAGCGATTCGCCCCGTCCTTGAGTGAGTTCGATCACGCCTGTGCCCGACACCACAACTGCCGCAAAACCCGACACGGCACGCTCTTCGCGGACAATCTCCGCGGCGACTGCAGCGCTGTACCAGGCGCTCAAAAGTATTGCCGCCAACGGCCACGAGTAAATGTTCCTAATCGGTCCCACGCTCGTCTCCCAAATGAATCAGTCTTCCAATAAGTCGTTCCATTCAGCAATCTGGTTTGCGTGGTCCTCCAGCAACGCAGCGCTGTCTCCTTCGATCGCGATGCTGACGATTTTATCGCCCTGTCCGATGTTGTTCACGACGGCTTGATCCTCCGCGTCCTGGACCTCTCCGAAGATTGTATGAGCATCATCCAGATGGGGCGTCGCCACATGCGTGATGAAAAACTGGGAACCGTTGGTACCCGGGCCGGAGTTGGCCATGGACAGTCTGCCAGGCGCACTGTGGCGCAGTTCAGGATTGAACTCGTCAGCAAATTGATACCCCGGACCACCGGTGCCGGTGCCTTGTGGACAGCCACCCTGAATCATGAAATCCGCGATCACCCGGTGAAAAGCAAGCCCGTCGTAATAACCCCGCTGACAAAGGTTGACGAAATTGGCCACCGTGAGCGGCGCATGATCCGCGAAGAGATTGAGGCGAATGGTCCCCTTGTTGGTTTCCATTAACGCGACGAGTTCTTGCATCCCGATCTCCTGAGTAATTTCTCAAAGGATGGGACCTTCTCAACCAGGCGTCCAGTCTGCAACGTCAATAGAACCGTATTGGGAACAATTGGTCAGGAGGGCGGCGCAACCGCAGGAGTTAGAATCGGCGGGTAAGACGAATCCCGTCTTTGGACAAGCTCAGCTGATTCTGCTTACTCTGCCAGACCAGCGTCAATCCGGAATCTGAGCCACGCTGACGGCCAAAATACCAGTCTTTGGCGACTCGCCAGCCGGTAACCTTTGTTGCGTGATCGAGCCTGTACTGGGTTACTCCACTGGGATGGGAAAGATCCAGTTTGATGTCGGAAGCGGGTTCCAGTGCCTGCGCAGGCATAAAGGCTACGATCGCAAGGACCAACACAACATAACGCATGGCGCAACTCCAACCACGACAATGCCTCACAATGTGACATAAAAAAGCCCTCCATAAGCCGAGAAATCGTGGAGAAGTAGTTCAGTGAAACTGCAATAACAATAGTTTGTAATATATTGTTATTTATACCTTTTATTTCAATTCTTTAGGCGAGCAAACGCCTCAGGTGCTGGATCTGGCTGCGCGCCTCATCCAGCACCAGCAGGCTCAACTGTGGAGACAACAGACCAGCCGCGAGCTTCTGAAAAGCCGGTGTCTCATCAATCCTGGGAAGCTTGTGAAACGCCCGCTTGCGCACAAGTGAGTGGAGGTGCGCCACAACAACCAGATCCGCGTAGTCGGGTCCGCCCGCGTGATCCCGATACCAATTCGAATGGTTGCGAGCGGCCTCAGAGAACTCCTCCTGGAATCCCCACGCCTCAAGGACGTTTGGACTGACGATAGGGATCAGCGCGGCCAGCAGGTCATCCAGCACGCCAGGGGTCGCGGAGAGATCCGGATACGCTTCCGCCAGCTTGAGGATCGGAATCGCCCCGACTTCATGAAGTAAGCCGACAAGTAGCCCCTTGTCTGTGACCATCCCGGGGCTATACCGGGCAAGCACCGCACTCAAGGAAGCGATGTCTATCGCGTGGCGCCAACTTTCCAACATGCGTTTTTTGAGAAACGGCAGATTTGCGGTGAAAAGATTTTTGGTCGACAAGGTGAAAATGACGTTCTGGGCAGTTTCCATACCCATTCGCACCAATGCGTCGCGCACCGTCTCACACTGACTCTGAGCCCCAAAAATTACACTGTTGGCTATTTTCAGAAGGGAGCCAGCAATTGCTGGATCCGCAGCCACTATTGTCGCGATTTTCTCCATATCGATACCCGGGCTCGCCATCGCGCGCCGAATCCTGAGCGCAATTCCAGGAATTGCGGGTAGTTCCAGAGACTGGTCACGTAACTGCCTCATCAACTCCACTACCAGCGCATGGTTCTGCCAGGTACCGCCAACGATCTCACCATCCAGGCGGAATCGAACCGGGTTCTTCCGTTTGGCGACGAAGCGGCGCAACTGCGAAGTTTCGATACGCATCAACTCGGAAGTTTCGAGGACGCTGACCTGATACTGACTGGGCCGTAGATGTGCGATGGGGAACCCCGCATCGAGCTCTCCTTGACACAATATCCGCGTTTCGCCCGATGCAGACTGAAGCTGCAGCCGCCCTTGCAGAAGAAAAAATTCATAAGGATTCATTTCCTGCAACCCGAGTAACTCGGTTCCCGGTTGGGCGTGCACGACGTGAACTTGCGACTCGACTGCACGAATCTGATCGACCGTCCAATCGGAAAAATATTGATGATCCGCCATGAGACGCTTTAAGGTTCCCACGCGCAGCGGTGATATCGACATGCCTGAGCGCATATCTCGTCCAAAAGGTATGCCAGCCTAAGTATAGGACGTGAATCTAAACCCCGTTTTAGTCACCCCCTCCGGGCTGACCCCCCAACCAGGCATCGCCAGTACCGAGGTGCGCTTCCAAAAACCGGCCCATCGTGGCGAAAAACTCCATGCGCTGGTGCCGTGCACTCAAGAAGTGATCGCCCTCAGCCTGCTCCAGATACTCGAACGGTTTCTCGTGCACGGCCAGTGCGCGAGCAAGTTCCCGCGAATGACGAACTCCGACGATGGTATCGAGATCCCCGTGCACGATTAACAGTGGCACACCAATGTGGCGTACTTGATGTAAAGGGGAATTCAGGAGCAGCGATGGTCCGTACTGAATCCGCGATCGGTTCCGTTCCACAAGGTCAAAACGTTGGATTCGCGACACCATTCGTTTGAGATTGCTCATACCTGCAAGACTTACCGCGCAGCGAATGCGCCCAACCGCCTTGAATGAGGATACCAGCGCCATGTAACCGCCATAACTCGATCCAACGATACAAGCCCGGTTCGGATCAGCGATACCCTCTGCCACGAGCCAGTCGAGACCGTCCATGACATCTTCCTGCATTTTCAGCCCCCACTGCTGAAATCCAGCCCGCATGTAGGTCTGTCCGTAGCCGACGGAGCCACGGTAATTGGGTTTCAATACGGCGTATCCCAGACCGACGAAAAACTGTGTCCAATGATCAAACTTCGCGGAATCGCGATCATAGGGACCACCGTGAGGAAACACGATCACGGGCAAACGCCCACCGTTGGGATTTTCCGGCAACGCAAGGTATCCGGGAATGATCAACCCATCCCGTGCCCGATAGGTCACGGGCTCGAGATCCGCAACGAAGGCGTGAGCAAGTTCAGGGTACTGATATCCGAGCAAACGGAGGTTGCCACTTGACCGGTCATAGAGGTAGTGGCTTGGTGCAACACCACCATAGCTCGTAACAACCACTTTGGAATAGCTGCTGTCCGCACTCTCCAGGTTGAAATGTTTACCGGGCAACGCCCGAGCTAACTCGGCAAACATTCGCTCTAACGACTCATCGAACCATACAGTCGTCGGGTGGTGGCGCAGGTACCGCAAACCGACGGGCTCACCGCTGATCGGATGCAGCACCAACTGGCCGAACACATCAAATTCAGGGTCTTCGAAGATCGTACTCTCCACACTACCGTCGCTCATCCGAACCCGATAGATCCCATGACGATCTCCGCCATTGGTCGTGTTCAGATAGACATACTTGCCATCTACTGAAAATCCCAACGGTGACGAAGGCAACTCACTCGTAAATGCTTTTGAGTTAATCGATCGAAGATGCGGGCCTTCGACACGAAACATCAGCGGGTTTGATTCGCGGTCGTAACCGAGCGCCAGCAGCAGCTTGCCGTCGTTGCCGACATACCAACGACGCACCACACTGCGTGCGCTCCTGATCCGGGTCAACTTGTTGCTGTATATGTTCAGCCGATAGACGCCCGGCCGATTTGGCTTATCCCGGTTGAGCTGCAGCAGAATATGCTCGGGATCTCCTGCTAACCAGGCGATTACCCGATCCTGTACCTGGGCATCCCAGCGCACGTTCCGCCTGTGCACGTTACGGACCCCTGGAACCAGCGTAATGAGGTTTGCTCCGTCATGATCCAACCCGACCAGCCGGGTGTGAATCACCTGCCCTACGCGCCAGATACCTTTATAAAAGCGCAGCGAACAGACGATCCGTGCGTTATTTCCCCAACGACACCAGTTCAGCAATCCGTCCTCGGGCGTGGGTTGATAGATCAGCCATTCCTCATTGGTGACCAGATCGAGAACCGTCAACTCGTAACCTTTGTCTCCGTCCACCAGCATCAACAGGCGCGCACCGTTCGGGGAAAGGTCGAACCCCAGGTACTTTGGCAGCTCGCCTGCGTATCCAAAGGCCAGATTGGTCACGAAGATCCCAAGCGCAATACCCAGCGCTATGAGCCCCCGCCGAAACGGGTTTGTCACGTTGTTCATCCGCCCTCCAGTCGGTTCGCGGCTTCTCATCGATCAGAACATCATAACAATCCTCCCCGAAGAGCGCGCCTGCATGAGCGGTTGGCCAAACCACCCCTTGCCATGGAAAACGTGAAGGCCTACCTTCTCCTTGAGGAGCCTCGTAGCTGGTAGAGGAAGACGGATGGCCTACATAGAAGACCGTGTAGTACACGATGCAGATACCCATGTAATGGAAACCGCAGACTGGCTGCAACCCTATCTCGACTCGCGCATCGGTCCCCGGGTCCAGGCGATCGTCGACGCGGATTTCGGCACACAACGAAACGCAGAAGTCGCCACCGCCGCCAAACTCCAGGACGACGTTCAGCACCGTGCCAGCGATTCCAGGGAGTTAATGGCACGAAAAAACTACCGGGCAATCGGCGCAAGTCGCCGAGAAGACAGACCCAGCGTGCTGGACCTCATGGGTGTTGCGAGCCAGCTCGTTTTTCCAACCTATTTCAACGTGTTGTTGGAACGGCTCGAACATGGCGACGACCTCGATGTGTTATACGCAACCGCCAGTGCAACTAATCGTGCACAAGTATCCTTCTGTTCTGTGGATACCCGGCTGTTACCAGTCGGCTACGTACCACTGGCAGATCTCGATCGCGCGACCCTCGCCGCGGAAGAAGCCATCGAGATTGGCTGCAAGGCGCTGCTGATTCCCTCGGCTTGCCCCAGGCATCACGCCACAAGTCACATCGCATTGGATGGTGTGTGGGCTCGCGCCAGCGAAGCGGGTGTACCGATCCTGTTTCACGTCGGTCTTGCAGACCGAGTGCTACCTGCGTCTCACGCCGTCAACGGATTACCACCCGTTGCGGATTTCCACGGTGGCGACGAAAACTTCCGGTCAATTTCCTATATGGCGATCTCGGCAGGACCCATGCAGGCCTTGTCGCTGTTAATCCTCGACGGGGTACTGGAACGCTTCCCTGCACTCAAGGTTGGCGTCATTGAACTGGGCGCAGTCTGGGTTCCCGGATTCATGCGCCAACTCGACTCGGCGTTCGAGGCGTTCGCCCGCCACGAGGAACGGCTCAAAGAACTCTCACTCAAACCCTCCGAATACATGACCCGGCAAGTACGAGTAACCCCCTACCCTACCGAACCCGCCGGATGGATCATCGAGCAAGCAGGCTTTGAGGTCTGCATGTTCTCCACAGACTACCCCCACGTAGAAGGTGGGAGGAATCCCTACGGGCGGTTCCAGTCGAGCACCGAGAGCCTTTCTGCGCAGGCACGCGAGCACTTCTTCCGGCATAATTTCGAGGATCTCATGGGATCCAGCCTCAACGGAGTGTTGTCATGAAAATAAAAGCACTGGGGCACGTCGTGCTCAAGGTTTCCGATCTGGCTCGAGCAGAGGCGTTCTACCACGGAGTATTGGGGCTGCCGGTTTGTGCTCGTTACGACGGCGACGGCGGGCAGATGACCTTTTTTACGCTCGGCAATCATCATGATTTTGCGATCACCGAGGTAAGTGGCGACGGAGAAAAAAGCAGCAAAAAGGAGGTAGGACTCGACCACGTAGCGTTCAGTATCGGAACATCCTTAGACGAGTTGCGCGAGGCACACGCCTACCTGACCGAGCAAGGGATCACAACCAAACCCATCGACCATGAAGTCACCAAATCTCTGTATATGAGGGATCCCGATGGCAACGGCATCGAACTCTATATCGACGCTTCCGATGTCTGGCGCAAAGAACCCGCAAAGGTTGCCCAGTCCGTGCCACTGGAACTCTAAATAGCGGACTAGGAAAACAGATGATCGAACGCATTCCCTTCGGCAATACCGGCCACGTCAGCACCCGCCTGATCTTCGGCGCAGCGGCCCTCGGTGCCATGCGCCAGGATCGCGCCGACAAAGTGCTGGAAGTCCTCGATGAGTACGGTGTCAACCACATAGACGTCGCGGCCAGTTACGGTGATGCGGAGCTACGCCTGGCGCCTTGGCTCGCCACTCGCCGCAGTGATTTTTTCCTCGCAACCAAAACCGGTGAACGAACGGCCGCAAGCGCAAAAAAACAACTTCATAAGTCTCTCGAACGCCTAGGCGTAGATCAGATCGACTTGATACAAATGCATAATCTCGTCGGTGCAGACGAGTGGCAGGTTGCCTTGGGGCCCGGTGGCGCGCTCGAAGCCCTCAGCGAGGCGCGCGATGAGGGGTTGGTGCGTTTTATCGGCGTCACCGGCCACGGCACCCACGTTGCCGCTCGACACCTGTTAAGCCTCGAACGTTTTCCCTTTGACTCGGTACTCCTACCCTACAGCTTCTCCATGATGCAGGCCGAATACGCCGACGATTTCGAAGCACTGTATGCCTTGTGCCAGGAACGCGGCGTGGCGATGCAGACCATAAAAGCCATTGCACGGCGACGCTGGCAGGAACAAGACGATGGGAAACGATTCAGCTGGTACAAGCCCCTCGATCCTGGAGAGGCACTCACTCGGGCGGTACACTACGTGCTTTCGCGTCCCGGCCTGTTTCTCAATACCTCCAGCGACGCAACGCTGCTGCCGATAGTTCTTGCGGCCGCAAACGAGGCAGTGACCAAACCCAAAGACGATGATCTCCTTGCCGATACTGACTCTTACGGCATCGAACCATTGTTCGTGCGAGGCGTATCCGACCAGGTCTAATCACGCCTCAAGTCCAATCACGAGGCGGGATACGAACCTCAATCCCGTCGAGTTCTTCTCTCAGAAAGATCTGACAGGTGAGTCGGCTGTTGTCTTTTCGGTCTTCCACGTAGGTCAGAAGCTCACGCTCATCCTCTATTTGCGGAGAGAGTATTTCGAACCAGGGAGATTCGACATAACAGTGACAGGTTGAACACGTACACCCGCCCCCACACTGGGCGGCGATACCCGCTACCCCATTGTCTAGCGCGCAATCCATGACCGAATCACCCACCGGCGCAAACTGAGCCTCGCGACTCCCGTCAGGATGAATGAACGTGACTTTAACCGGCATATCTCATTGTTTGAAGCTATGAAGATGCAGATGATCAAGAGAAGTACGGTAGCATGCGACTCGCGGTGCACGAACCCGGACGCTTCATGATCTCATGAATAGTCCGCGCTGAGCGGTTCCGCTAATATCCCAGCTCACTATTTTTATAGAGGCACGCAATTGGTTGTCATTGGTCTCACCGGGGGTATTGCCAGCGGGAAGTCGACTGCCGCAGGCCACCTCAAGAAACTGGGCGCACATGTCATCGACGCGGACCTGCTGGGACATCGTGTTTACCAGCCCGGCACCCGGGCATACGCTGCGGTAGTAGATACCTTCGGGAGCGATATCGTGGACGCTGATGGCAAGATCGATCGCAAAATCCTGGGTAGCAAGGTATTTGGCGAACCGCAAAACCTCGAGCGGCTCACCAACATCGTCTGGCCTGAGATCCGCCTGATGGCGCAAGCCGAGATCGAGAATGTGCGTAAAGCGGATTCAGCGAAGATCATCGTGCTCGAAGCCGCCGTGTTATTCGAAGCGGGTTGGGAAGATGTGGTAGAAGAAATCTGGGTCATCTCGCTGAATCGAGACGCAGCGGTGCAACGTGCGGGGGCGCGAGACGGGGTCGATGAGGCCGCTGTGCAAAAACGTATCGATGCGCAAATGACAAACTCCGCAAGGGTTGCGCGTGGGGGGATAATCATCGACAACTCGGGAAGCGTTGCAGACCTGCTGGCGCAATTGGATGATCAGTGGCAACGTATTAAACGCCTGATCCCAGGGGAGGTATCGTGATACTCGATCTGCACACTCACTCGATCAAATCCGATGATGGACGCGCCAAGGTGCAAAATTACTGCCAGTGGATTCGCGCTAAGGAAATTCCCATCGACGGTTTCGTACTCACTGAACACCGTCAATTCGACGACTCTTCGGACTACTCGGGCTTAGCCCGCGAGTTTGATTTGTGTATCCTCAAAGGCAGCGAGGTCGAAACCGAATACGGACATGTCTTAGTATTCGGCGTCACCGACGCACTCCGGTCTGCCTTTGACTTCACCGATATCCGGCTTCCGCTGCAACGAGTAATCGAGGCTTGTGCCGCCCATGACGCTATTGCGGTACCCTGCCATCCCGGACGCAAACGCGTGGGCATGCAGGCGCATGTCGGGGAGTTTGGCGTGCCTGAAGGGGTCAGAATCGTCGAAATTTACAACGGTGGAAGCCGTGAGCGAGAAGACGAAATAGCACAAACCATGGCAAACGACCTGGGTTACCTCGGCATCGGAGGAAGCGATGCACATATCGTCAGCCACATCGGCCGTTGCGCCACCCGCTTCCCGGCAACAATCAGCAACATGGCTGGGCTCGTTGAAGCGCTGCGAGCCGAAGACTTTGAAGCACTCACTTTCAGAACCTGACGGAAAGACAAATTGGACATAGAAGCTTTACGAGAAGAGTTCCTGAACAAAAACTTTGACGAGCAGGATTTTGATGTCGATCCTGACGATATCGTAAATTTCGCAGTTGCTTGCGGTGAAGTGGCACCGCGTTATACCGATCCTTCCCACCCAGACTTTCAGGCACCGCCCACGTTTGCCTCGAGCTTTCATGCTGGCCGCAGAATGCCCGAGGGGTTTCCCAAGATCCCCGGCCTCGGCATGGACGGCGGTAAGGCCACCTCGCTCAAACACCCCATCCGTCCTGGAGTGCGGTTAACGGGACGTACTCACTTACACGACATCTACACCAAAACCGGACGTTCAGGACCTATGACCTTCCTCGTCATGCGCATGGAAATCTACGATCCCGATGGCGTACAAGTCGCCACAGCCGATACCTCCGTCGTGATTCGGGAGCGGCCCGGCAAATGACCATCAACCAGATAAGTGACGTGGAATTCGGTGAAGAGCTCCCGGTCTTCACGCCCGACACCAGCCTCGACAACGTGCGCCGTTTCGCCACGGCCGCCGGCTGGGCAGGACCCCGATTCACCGACCACGAGGCAGCCCGCGCAGAAGGACTGCCCGGTGCACTGGTGCCAGGCATCATGAGTCAGGGGTTTCTCGCCGCCATGATCCACCGGTGGGCGCCGGAGGCTCGGATCGAAAAGGTCGATACGGTGTTTCGAGCTCCGGTGATCGTCGATGAACCCTACACCATCAGCGGGGTGGTCACCGACATCGATGAGGAAACCGGCAGAGTAGAGATTGATCTTACGGTCAATAACGAGGCCGGAGAAACACGAGTATTCGGCACTGCGACGGTGTGCATTTCTGGTCCGTCTTGGTAAAAAACGTCTCTTTCCAGAAGAGGCCTCTTCTGAGAAGAGGCCTCTCCGCAAAAGCTGGCTTCCTAAAATAGCGTTTACTCAGGCTTGAAAAGCGGTACCGACAGCTCCTCGTGTGACTCCCAGGCAACTTTCACCCGTTGGCCGATCTCGAGACTGGCGGGGTCGTCAACACCGACTATCTCGGAAAGCAACCGCGGACCTTCGTCGAGATCAATCCACGCTACCGCATAGGGTACCCGGTCGCGAAAGAAGGGGTGGTAACTCTGGCGCACGATGCTGTAGGTATAAATTGTCCCGCGACCGGTGGCAGTGTGCCAGGTCAGCGAGTTGCCGAGACATTTTGTGCAGTGTCGGCGCGGATAGAAGATCACAGCTTCGCAATCGTCGCAGCGCTGATACGTGAGTTCCTCGTTTTTAGTTGCTGCCCAGAAAGCCTTGGTGTCGAGCTCATGGGTTTTTGGTAAGGGTCGTTGCACATCGACCATGATCAGTCTCCACCTAAAATAACGGTGCCAGCACAATGGCGACTGCCGAGCATGCCGCCATTGCCGTGGGCGATCGCAAGTTTGGCGTCCACCACCTGGGCGCAGGATTCGCCCCGTAGCTGTCGTGTCGCCTCGATCAACAGAAATATTCCGCGCATCCCCGGATGGTTTGATGACAGGCCGCCACCGTCGGTGTTCAAAGCAGGTCCGTCATCGGGCCGGTCAAATCGCAGTCGGCCACCTTCCACCCAGGCACCACCCTCACCCTTCGCGCAAAAACCCACATCTTCGAGAATCGTCATGACCGTGATGCTGAATGAATCGTAAATCATGGCTATGTCCAGCTCCGCCGGGGTGATCCCTGCTTCTGCAAAGGCGACTGGAGCAGATTGAGCCGCGGCGCTCGTGGTAATGTCGCCACCGATTTCCGGGTATTTGGTGGCCTCGCCACAGCCAAGAATCCAGACAGGTTTTTTACGGCAGTCTTTTGCTACTTCGGGGGCGGCTATCACGACGGCACCGCCACCATCGGAGATCATGCAGCACTCCAGAAGATGAAGCGGATCGGCAATCATTCTCGAGTTAACCACATCCGTAATGGTTGTCTCGCGAATATCGAGAAACTCCAGATCCTCCATCGCCTTGACGGCTTCGGGATTGCGCATCGCGTGCATGCGTGTTGCCACGGAGATCTCGGCGAGCTGTTCGCTTGTCGTGCCGTATTCATGCATGTGCCGGTGAGCCGCCATCGCATAG
>Ga0114948_10000355_pt1 | contig 18044 bp, 21 predicted proteins | sample CR04metaG_FD_83877 | JGI IMG/M metagenome (GOLD analysis project Ga0114948, IMG submission 83877) | Deep subsurface microbial communities from Mariana Trench to uncover new lineages of life (NeLLi) - CR04 metaG | ecosystem: Environmental > Aquatic > Marine > Ocean trench > Sediment | place...
AACGGGTTCCCGAACGGGTTCCCGCAAGGGTCCCCGAAAGGGTCTCAGAACGGGAACGGATGTCAGGTCTATGAGCGATACGCTGTTAGCCGCCGCGGTGAGCCTGGGACTGGCCACCGTCACGACCCTGCTGCTGTTGCTGCTGTCACCACCCCTCGCCTGGTGGCTGGCTCAATCCCGGTCGCGGGCGAGACCCCTGGTGGAGGCCCTTGTTGCGCTGCCGCTGGTACTGCCACCGACGGTGATCGGTTTCTATCTACTCCTGTCGATGGCGCCCGACGGGTTTCTCGGCGCGCCCTGGTACGCCGCGACCGGGCGCGCCCTGGCGTTTTCATTTTCCGGACTCGTCATTGGTTCGCTGGTGTACTCCCTGCCTTTCGTGGTTCAGCCACTGAGCGCGAGTTTTCGCACCGTCGATCCCGGTCTGCTGGAGGCGGCAGCAGCGCTGGGTGCGAGCCCGCGACACCGGTTCCTGACGTTGATCCTGCCCATGCACCGGCGGGCCTTGCTGGCTGCTGCGGTACTGGGATTCGCTCATACCGTTGGCGAGTTCGGCATCGTGCTGATGATCGGCGGCAACATCCCGGGCGAAACCCGGGTGCTCTCGATTGCCCTGTTCGATCAGGTCGAAGCGCTGCGCTATGCCGATGCGCATGCCACCGCCGGGTTGCTGGTCACCTTCGCGATTGCAACGCTTGTCCTGGTATATCGCCTGCAGGCGAATCCGGAGCCCCGCACGTGACGCTCACCGTCCACGGCACCGTGACCCGCGACACAGGGTTCGCCGCGCGTTTCGATCTCGAGTTGCCCCTCGACGGCGTGACCGCGATCCTCGGCCCCTCGGGCGCCGGCAAGTCGACGTTGCTGCGGGCCATCGCCGGCTTCGAACCGAACAGCAGGCTGCACATCAACGTTGCCGGTGAAACCTGGCAAAGCGAAGCGAGTTGTCGAGCGCCCCATCAGCGTTCGGTCAGCAGCGTCTTTCAGGACAGCCGGCTGTTCGGGCATCTGGACGTTCGCGGCAACCTGGAGTATCCGTTGCGCCAGCCGCCCCGTGACGGCTTTCGGATGCCGTTCGATGAGGTCGTGGACCGTCTGGAGTTGGCCAGTTTACTCGAACAACGACCCGCAACCCTGTCCGGCGGACAACGCCAACGCGTCGCGCTTGGACGCGCGCTGCTCGCGCCGGCCCGCCTCTGGTTGTTCGACGAGCCGATGTCCGCGCTAGACACGCCGACGCGAGCCGAACTCGCCCCGTACCTCGAGCAACTCTGCAGCGAGCATCGGCTGCCAATTCTGTATGTCAGCCACGCCCTCGAAGAAGTATTGCAGATTGCAGATCGGGTGATCGTGATGGAGGCCGGCGAGATCACCGCGAGTTCACCCATCGCAGATATCGGCACAACCCCCCTTGGCAGCGGCCTCGCCGCCAGCGTGCTCGAATGCACCTGTTCCCAGTATCTCGACGGCTACGATCTGACCGAACTGAACGTCGGCGAAGATCGGATCTATCTGCGTGGCCGGGTGCCCGACGAAACTGTTCCCATTCGGCTGCTGATCCACGCGCGGGACATCAGCATCGCCACAGGGAGGGTCGAAAACTTAAGCCTCCTCAATCGCCTCAAGGCGCGCGTGGTGCGGGTTGAGGACGACGGTGGCGGCGTCTGCCTGGTGTACCTCGCCTGCCACGGACAACCGCTGCTGGCACGCATCACCCAACTGTCGGCTGAACACCTGGCTTTGGCACCGGGACATGACGTCACGGCGTTGATCAAGACCGTCGCGTTGGCCACCCTTGGCGACAAGATGCGCGACTCAACCGGACCCACCGATGACTGATGCTACGCCTTATTCGAATCTTTCCCCCGATGCGCTGTTGAGCGCCGTCGAAGCCGCCGGTTGGCGCTGCGACGGCAGCCTGCTGGCGCTGAACAGCTACGAAAATCGGGTCTACCAGATCGGGCAGGAAGAAAGCGAACCGATCGTCGGCAAGTTCTACCGCCCGGATCGCTGGAGCGACGCCCAGATTCTCGAGGAACACGCATTCACCGCCGAGCTCGTCGAGCATGAAATGTCCGTGGTGACGCCACTGCGCGACGACCGCGGGGCCACACTGCTGCTCCAGGAGGGCTTCCGGTTCGCGCTGTTTCCGCGCCAGGGCGGTTACCCGCCCGACATCGAAAACGCCGAGAACCTGACCATCCTCGGGCGCAGCATCGCCCGGATTCACGCAGTCGGGCGCGCCCGACCGTTCGATTCGCGGATCGCGTTGACGGCCGAGCGTTACGGCCACGACAGCCGCACGCTGTTGCTGGATCGCGGCTTCATCCCGGACGAATTGATCGAAGCCTATGCGAGTATCAGCACCCATCTGCTCGCGCGCATCGACGAGTTACCCATTCCAGCTACGCTGAGAATCCACGGCGACTGCCATCTGGGCAACGTGCTGTGGCGCGATGACATTCCCCACTTCGTCGACTTCGATGACGCGATGATGGGTCCCGCGATCCAGGATCTGTGGATGCTGCTGTCCGGCGATCGGGAAGACCGGACGCGCCAGTTGGGCAAGATCCTCGACGGTTACGAAGACTTCATGGTATTCGATGCAGCCGAACTCCGGCTGGTGGAGGCGCTACGCGCGCTGCGCATCATGTATCACGCGGCCTGGATCGCACGCCGTTGGGACGATCCTGCGTTTCCGCTCGCATTCCCCTGGTTCAATACCATCAAATACTGGTCCGAACACGTGTTGGACCTGCGCGAACAACTCGCTGAACTCGACGAGCCACCGCTGGCAGTCTGAGGCAGTTCGAGTCAGTCCCGGTGGGCCGGCGCCGCGCAGGCGCGCTGATTGCTCAGCACGCTCGCATACTGCCGCAAGAGGAATGGACGGTGCGCCTCGGTCGTTTCAGCAACCCGTGCCCGAAAAGCCGCCAGCGCAGGTCCGTTGGGACCGTTGGGACCGTTGGGACCGTTGGGACCGTTGGGACCGTTGGGACCGTCCGGTTCGTCCGCGCCGCTGGGGTCCCCAAGCAAACGCGCCGCTTCCCGATGCGTGGGAAATATCTTCAAATTGGGAATCAGTTGCGCATCGATTGCGCGCGCCACCGCTTCGGCATCCTCGAATGCGCCGCGCAACGGCGTACCGAAGGTCAGGTGCACCCGGCCTTTGTACCCCATGATTCCCGTCACGATGCTCGTCAGATCTTCATCGTCCGGCTTTGCGTAGGACCCGTCCTGCTCGGTCAGGAACAGCTCTCGCGCCTTCATCTGATCACAGGGGTCCAACTCGTAGGACACCGACACCGGCACCAGCGCGAACCGCGCAACCAGCTCGGTCAGATCACGGGTTTCGTTCCGGTAGGCCAGCGCGAACATCTTGATCAACGCCGCCTCGGTGCGATCGACGCCATCCTTGGCGCGTCCCTCGCGTTGCGCAATCCATACCGAAACGCCTTCCTCCAGGCTGTGGCGGATGTATTTCGAGGTCACTAACATCGCCGCATACGCGGCCTTGGCACCCTTCGCCCCGCGCCTGACGATGAAGCTCTTGTTGAGCCGCAACAGATCCGCCGCGTAGTCGACGCCGAAGAGATTGTCGCCGACCGCGATTCGGGACGTCTCATGGCCGCCTTGGATCAGCGCCCAGTTCATGAACCCGGAGTCCAGGGCAATGTCGCGATGATTGGACACGAACAGGAAACTCCCGCCCGGCGCGAGTTGGTCCATGCCGCTGACACTGAACCCATCGGTCGTACGTTCGATCATCTGCGCGAAGTAATCCGCCAGAAACGCCTGCACGCCGGCGACGCTGTCGACTCCGCGCAGCTTTCGATGAAGCTGCCACCGCGCCAGGCGTACCGCCAGCACGGGCCACCATCGGGTTGCCCGGGGAAAGACGAACTGCGCCGTCGCGCTCGCGATTCTGGGTTCCGCCAGCAACCGGCCGAGTACAGCCGGCACCTCCTCGTCCGCGTATGGACGGATCTCGTCGAAGGCTGTCATTGGACGTCACCATAGCCAAAAGGCGGGTCGCATAACAGAGGACCGTTCTTTACCATCGGCCAAGGCTGATATTCACAATGGGAGGGTCACGCATGCCGGGATTGGGTACGCATCCGTTCGAGAAAGGTCTGGTGGAACTCGCGAACGGCGGCTACGCCTGGTTGCAACCCGACGGCGGGTGGGGGTGGAGCAACGCAGGTCTGATCGTCGATGGCGACCAATCGCTGTTGATCGATACCCTCTTTGATCTCCCTCTGACCGCAAAAATGCTCGCCGCAATGCGTGCCGCCGAGCCGGACACCCGCATCTCGACCCTCGTCAATACGCACGCCAACGGCGACCACTGCAACGGCAACGAACTCGTGAGCGGCGCCGAGATCATCGCGTCGAAGGCATGCGCCGAGGAACTGGCCGCCGAACCGAAAGGCATGATGGCGACCATGATGTCCCGCACTGCCCAGATGGGTGAGACCGGCGAATTCCTGGAGTACTGCTTCTCAGCGTTCGAATTCGACGGCATCAATCCAACCGCGCCGACGCGCACCTTCGAAGGCCGGCTCGATGTCCGGGTGGGCGACAAGGAGGTCGAGTTGCGCCAGGTGGGGCCCGCCCATACCCGGGGGGACATCCTGGTTCACGTACCTTGCGATCGGACCGTGTTCACTGGCGACATCCTGTTCATCGAAGGGCATCCGATCATCTGGGCGGGGCCGATCGCCAACTGGATCGACGCCTGCAACTACCTGCTGTCCCTGGAGGTCGAAACCGTCGTCCCGGGCCACGGCCCCATCACCGACAAGCGCGGCATCGAAGCGGTTCGGGACTACCTGAGCTACGTTCGAGACGAGGCAAAGGCGCGTTTTGACGCGGGCATGCCCGTCTACGAAGCAGCCCTGGACATTTCCCTGGCCGACTACGACAGCTGGGGCGATGCGGAACGGATCGTGATCAACGTCGCCACGTTGTACAAAGAATTCGCCGGGGACAGCGAACCGAACAACGTGATGGAGCTGTTCGGACTCATGGCGCGCATTCACAGGGAACGGCGTGGGTGAAGCGCCCGGCCTGACGATCTTGCCGCGATCGTCGGTCTCTACAATCACGACATCGCTGACACCGACAAGCGAGCAACGGGTCTAGTAAATCAGCCGCTCCTTCGCTGTGACCAGGTCGCGCCCTGCGATCGCACGGCGCAATTTTTTCCAGCCCATCTTGATGGGCTGGACACCATAGAACACGACGATGAACACCTTCCTCAACGTGTTCTCGGGGTTGCTCAGTGGCCGCACCCCGTGCCAGGAATCGCCGCGCCGACCGATGATGAGGCTGCGATTGCCCATGAAGCGCGTTGAAGTCTCGCTCTCAAACTCATCGAAGTCGGGATTGCTCTTGGGCGAAAGGCTTCCGTGGTCGTCGAGTAGAACCGTCGCGCCGCCCCAACGCTCATCCCAATCCTGGTCAGTGTTCATATAGAAGATGTGACTGCCGAGCTTGATCGGTGCGTCACAGTGCGGAGATACCTCGCAGGCCGATGGCGTGTAGTGCCAATGAAACCTGAATCGAATAGCGCGCTTACCGAGCAATTTCGCCACGAACCGCCGATAGGTATCGCCCCTCAATTCGTCGATGAAATCCCGCCATTGAGCCGATAAAGCCATGTCCTGCTCGTAATCGAGAACGTAGCGGTCGTGACTTTTCTGGCCGTGCTTTCGCTGTTTGCCGAAAAACGATCGGAATCGCTCGAGTTTGGGCAGGTTGCCCGTCAACGCGTCGAACCCCGCCGGGGTCAATAGCTCTGCGGGATTACACCACGGGAAGGGTTTTCGAGCGTTGAACTCCGCAGGCGTGATTGCCTCGAGCTGGCGTAGATCCAAGTAGCTCATGGTCGCGTATCGAAGATATGGACGGTCCGCATTGGCACTGGTTGGGCGCGAATTTACCGTGCGTGCCCGCCGAACGCCACTATTGTTCACAGCAACCCAAATGTGACCGACCCGATAATCCATGTACCCATCACAAGCAGCATGCCGAATGCCATGCGCCGCATGCCGCCTTCACCCACCGCCGGCGGCCAACGCCGCCCGACCCAGGTTCCGAGGAACACCGCGGGTAACCCGATGGCCGCAAGCAGCAATACATCGTTTGTGAAGCCACCGTGCAGCCCGACCAGAGCGGTTCTGAACACCGTGGTAATTGCGAAGAATCCGAGCAACGTGGCCCGAATCTCGGTAACCGGCAACGGCTGTCGATAGGTGAACCAGCCAATCACGGGGCCCGACGCGGCAAACAAACCGCTCAACAGACCGCCGCCGAAACCGGCAAGCAGGCATTGGAAATTCCCCGATACCGTCGCCCGCGGCTGAGGACGCAACATCATCGACAGGCTTCCGGCCACGATGAACACGCCGAGCAAGAGCTCGAGCAAGCTCAGGGCCGCACCACTCATCCGCTCCAGAAGCCAGAACCCTGCCAGCAACGCAGGCAGTTGGCCGATACACAGCGCGCGGAGCACGCCGCCGTGCACGAGGTGGTAGTGGCCGTGTAATGACAGCGCAATATTCGCGAATGACACGAGACTTACCACCGCAGTGATCGTGACGATATCGAACAGGCCACCGACCGTGACCACCGCGATGATCAGCATAGCCATGGCGAAGCCGGCCACCGCCTGCACGTAGCTACCGATCAAAACCACTGTGAGGAATACGCTCAGCGCTGCTAGCGACACGGCGAAGTCACGCCCGGGGGGACACGTGCGCAAGTATAGTTGCGGCCCTGCCCGCACGACATAGAGCTATCCAGCCCGCACATCGGCAGTGTCCCTCGCCCTTGGCGACACGCTGAGCATGTAATAACGTCACACCATGCAGCTCGACCTGACAGACAAGACGGTGTTGATCAGCGGCGCCCACCGCGGTACCGGTCAGATCATCGCGGCGCGATTCGCGGAGGAAGGCGCGCAGGTACTTCTGCACGGGTTCACCGAAGACCAGGCTGCGGCCGCTTGTCGTGAGATCGACGCCGAGCCGGTGCACGGGGACATCCTGACCGATGCCGGCGCCGATTCACTGGTCCAGCAATGCCTGTCAGACGGACGGGTTGTCGACGTATTGGTGAACAACTACGGGACGGCCGATGCAGGGACCTGGGCAACCAGCGACGCGACCGCGTGGATCGACGCCTACCAGAAGAACGTGCTCTCGGCCCAGCGCTTGATCCAGCGCCTGACCCCCAGCATGCGCGAGCGTCGCTGGGGACGAATCATCAACCTCGGTACCGTCGGTTCCACCCGGCCCAACGCGCGCATGCCTCATTACTACGCCGCCAAAGGCGCCCTGGCGACGATGACCGTGAGTCTTGCCCAGGAGCTTGGCGGCACTGGAATTACCGTCAACCTCGTGTCCCCCGGTCTGATCCGCACACCTGAGGTGGAAGCCGCGTATCTCGAACGCGGACGGCGCAAGGGCTGGGGCCAGACCTGGGACGAGATAGAACCCCGCGTCGCCGCCGGCATTCCCATCGGCCGGATCGTGCGCCGCGAGGAAGTGGCGGATCTGGTGCTGTTCCTCGCCAGCCCCCTGAGCGATGCCATTCACGGCCAGAATATCCGCATCGACGGCGGCGCTCTGGGCGTCGTCAACTGATGGACACCCAGCCGATTCCCGGTCTGCCGGTAATTCTCAGCCGCATCGTCGGACTCGCGCTGATCCTCGTGTTTCTGCTCGGCTACGACCCGAGCGCTTCCGGTTTCGGCAATGGCCTGCTGTTGCCTCTGGCCCTGGCGCTGGGCGCCTGGATGACTCTGCGCAGCGCGCTGGCGCTGGCGCTGGCGGCGGCTCTGTTGGCGGGCGCGCACTCGGCGCCCGGCGCAACCGATGTATCCTCCGGCGTGGTTTATCCGGTCATCGCACTGGCCGCCGGTTTTACCGTACTGACCAGCCTGGGACACCGGTTTCGCCGTCACATCCTGGCGACCCGCGACGCCCGCTGGGCACAACGCGGCGATTGACGCACCGGACTTGCCTGACACCGCCGAATCCGGTGCAATGTGCCGTTGCCACGACAATCGACCAACACGCCGAGCGGCGAGTCAGACGTGAAAGGGAGCCGATTAGATGAACTTCGAATTCTCGGAGGAGCAGGACCTGTTGCGCGAACAGGCGCAGAGCTTCCTGAACCAACACAGCCCGCTCGATGCGGTGCGCGCGGTACTGGAAGGAGATCAGGCCTACGACGCCAAACTGTATGCAGGCATGGCGGAATTGGGCTGGACCGCCACGACCATTCCGGAGCAGTACGGCGGCATCGGCCTTGGCCACCTCGAACTGTGCGTCATCGCCGAAGAGCTCGGACGGAGCCTCGCCCCAACGCCATTCTCATCTTGCATCTATCTGGTCAGCGAGGCCTTGCAACTGTTCGGCAGTGACGCACAAAAACAACGCTACCTGCCCGGGCTCGCGAGCGGTGAGACCATCGGCGCATTCGCGCTTGCAGAGGGGCCCCAACCCGCGACCGCCGCCAACCTCACGAGCCGGGTTGAAGGCGACGCCCTGACGGGCACCAAGGTTCCCGTCGCCGACGGCGACTGTGCGAATTTTGCCATCGTGCTCGCAGCGGACGCGGACGGCGGGTCTCTGTATCTCGTCGATCTGGACGGACCCGGCGTGCAGCGTACGACCGTCGAGACGCTCGACCCGACCCGCTCGCACGCCAGCGTCGAATTCAGCGCCGCGCCCGCGGAACGGCTCGGTGAGGCAGGCGCCGGGTGGCTGCAGACCGATCGGATATTCGACCGTGCCGCGGTATTGTTCGCCTTCGAACAGGTGGGCGGCGCCCATGCTGCGCTGGACATGGCGAAAGAGTATGCCCTGGGCCGATTCGCCTTCGGCCGACCCATCGCATCGTTCCAGGCGATCAAGCACAAGCTCGCAGACATGTACATTGCGGCTACGCTGGCCCGGTCGAACTGCTACTACGGTGCGTGGGCATTGTCCACCGACGCCGCCGAGCTGCCCGTCGCCGCGGCAACGGCGCGGGTGAGCGCCAGCCAAGCGTTCCACGAATGTGCCAAAGAGAACATTCAGACCCACGGCGGCATGGGCTTTACCTGGGAGTTCAACTGCCACCTCTACTATCGGCGCGCCAAACTGCTATCGGTGAATCTGGGCAGTTTGCCGCGCTGGAAGAATCGGCTCATCACCAACATCGAGACATCGAACGCACTGAGCGCCTGACAGACCGGAGAGCGACACCATGGATTTCAACGACACCCCTGCAGAAGCCGAATTCCGCGCCGCAGCGCGCACCTTTCTGGAGGCCAACGCGACCCTGACCAGTGGGGCGCCACAGCGCGACGAGACCGAAACCGAGCAGATCGAACGTGCCAAGGCCTGGCAGCAACTCAAACAGGACAACGGCTGGGCCTGCCTGAACTGGCCAACGGAGTATGGCGGTCGGGGCGCTACGCCGATCGAACTGATCATCTGGAATCAGGAGGAGTCACGCTACGATGTACCCACCGGGCCGTTCGCAATCGGCCTGGGCATGTGCGGCCCCACCATGATTGCCTATGCCAGCGAGGACCAGAAACGCGAACACCTGCCGCGCATGGCGGCGGGTCAGGATATCTGGTGTCAACTGTTCAGCGAGCCGGCCGCGGGCTCGGACCTGGCCGGGCTACGCACCCGCGCCGAGCGAGACGGCGACGACTGGGTGATCAACGGGCAGAAGATCTGGACCTCGGGCGCGCAGTTCTCGGACTGGGGCATTCTGGTGACCCGCACAGACCCCAGCGTCGCCAAGCACAAGGGTTTGACGTTCTTCTTTCTGAACATGCATTCCCCCGGAATTGAGGTGCGTCCCATCAAGCAGATCTCCGGCGGCGCCAACTTCAACGAGGTGTACTTCACTGACGTGCGTATCCCCGATACGCAACGCCTCGGCGAAGTCGGTCAGGGCTGGGGGGTCTCGCTGACCACCCTGATGAATGAACGCCTCGCCGTGGGCAACGCCGGTGGAGCCGACTTTCCGGATCTCTTCGAGCTCGCCTCGAAAACCGACCTCGACGGCGAGCCGGCCATCAACAATGCCGCGGTGCGCGAGAAGCTGGCGGACTGGTATTGTCAGGCCAGCGGTCTCAAATTCACCAACTACCGCACCATCAGCGCGCTGTCGCGGGGCACAACGCCGGGCCCGGAAAACTCGATCACCAAGATCGTCAGTGCCGTCAAGATGCAGGATCTAGGCTCGTTCGGATTGGACCTGATGGACATGGGTGGAATCCTCAACGACGCCACCCTGGACCCCGCCAACCTGATCTTCCAACAGAACTTCATGGGCGCGCCGGGTTACCGGATCGCCGGCGGTACGGACGAGATTCTGCGCAACATCATCGCCGAGCGCGTGCTGGGAATGCCCCAGGACATCCGCGTGGACAAGAACGTGCCCTTCAGCGAAGTGCCGACAGGCAACAGCTAGCGCATGCAGGAACCTCTGGACAGCCCGCCGAGCGTAGCAACGCTCTACCAGGCCGCGGTCGGCCCGAAGCGCCAGGATTTCTACCTGGCGTATTTCCAACGGGCGCATCAGCGGGGCTATGCGGCCATCTCCTGGAACTGGCCGGTGTTCTTCTTCGGCTTTTTCTGGTTTCTATACCGCAAGCTCTATCTGTGGGCGCTGGCGGTATTCTTCTTTCCCAGCTTCGCGCTGATCGCCTCCGGCATAATCGAAGACCTCGCACCGGGGCTCGGGCAGCCAGTGATGATGACCCTGATCTTCGGCTTCCATCTCATCTACCTGCCGATGTATGCCAACGGAATCTACTGGCGTTGGGCCCGGCGCGAGATCGAGCGCGCCCGCGCCGAGAATCCGGGGCAGCACGCAGCTCAGCTCGAGCACCTGGAAGCCGCCGGTGGCTGCAACGCCAACCTGCCGTTCATCATCTTCGGTGTCTTTACCGCCATTACCGTGCTGCTCGGATCACTCAATCCGCCGGGTTAGGCTGAAGTGAACTTCAGCTAGGCGATGGACATAGACTTCGGCAAGACGGCCGACGACTATGCAACGCATCGCGCGGGGTTTCCCGATTCCTTCTTCGACCGGCTGCTGGCCGACGGGCTCGTCATCGATGGCAAGCAGCTGGCGGATCTGGGGACGGGTACCGGAACGCTTGCCCGGGGCTTCGCCCGCCGCGGCGCCGACGTCATCGGTATCGACCCGTCAACACAGATGCTCGAGTCCGCCCGACGCCTCGCCCAGGCCGATGCCGCACCGGTGAGGTTTCAGGAAGGCACGGCTGAAGCGACCGATCTGGCCAGCGAGTCCGTCGACCTCGTCACCGCCGGCCAATGCTGGCACTGGTTTGATCGCCCCGCCGCGGCCGCGGAGATTGCCCGCATCCTGCGTCCCCGCGGAACCCTCCTCATCGCACACTTCGATTGGATCCCGCTACCCGGCAACCTCGTCGCCGCGACGGAAAGCCTGATCGAAAAGCACAATTCGACCTGGCGCGCCGGCGGCGGGCGGGGATTGTATTCGCCCTGGCTCAGCGACCTTGGCACCGCCGGCTATGGGGACATCCGCAGCTGGTCCTACGACGCATGGCCAAGCTACAGCCACGCGGCCTGGCGCGGCCGGGTGCGCGCCAGTGCCGGCATTGCCGCATCGCTGGCACCGGAGGCGGTGGCGGCGTTCGATGCCGAGCACGCCGCAATGCTCGCCGGCGACTTCCCCGACGACCCGCTGGCCGTGCATCACCGCGTGTTCTGCGTCCTCGCGACGCGCCCTGAGGCCTCCTGAGCCGAAAACTATGCTCTTTGCGCCGTGGCCGGTGATGAGATAGTGTCTCCAACCCCCTCGGGAGGACGAGGGACTGGGGGATACGACATGAGCAACGACGCGACGCACTGGTATGCGGGTACCAGTGGTTACTCGTACAAAGAATGGAAGGGCAGTTTCTATCCGGCTGACATGAGCAACACCGCGATGCTGCCCTACTACGCGGTGCAACTGCCCGCCGTGGAGATCAACAACACGTTCTACCGCATGCCGCGCACCCACGCCTTGGAAGGCTGGCACGACGCGGTGGGGCCTGATTTCCGCTTCGTGATCAAGGCGCCGCGCCGGATTACCCATCAACTGCGCCTGAAGGATGCAGCCGAGCCGGTCGAATACCTGGCGCGTAAGCTCGACGTGCTGGGCGATAAGCTCGGCGCCGTGCTGTTTCAGCTGCCCCCCTACCTGCACCATGACCTCGATCGATTGAAGGATTTTCTTGCGATCCTGCCGAAGGATCTACCAGCGGCGATCGAATTCCGCCATGCATCGTGGTTCGACGAGGCCGTATTCGATGCCCTGGAGCGCCACGGCTGCGGCCTGTGTATTTCCGACGACGGCAAGCTTGCGCTTCCCGATCGGATTGCGACCACCAACTGGGTGTATCTCCGATTTCGTCAACCCGGCTACACCGACGCCGCGCTGAAAGGCTGGATCGAGCGCGCGGCGAAAGGCGGCGCTGTCCGGGGCTACGCGTTTTTCAAGCACGAGGACGCCGGCGCCGGACCCGTATTGGCCCGCCGTTTCCTGGACCTGACCCAGATCCAACCCACGGCCGCTCGACCGCCGAAACGCGCCGCGCGGCGAACTGCCAGTGGCCGGACACCCGTGCGTCGCAAGCAGGACTGACCGACACCGCATGCCCGAGGCGCCGCTGGTCGACGAGCTGCCGTCGGGCATCGCCCAGGACATCCTCAAAGGCTTCCGGCGGTACCGGAACCGCTTCGGTGAAATCACCCGGGACGCGAAACGACGCTTTGAGGCGGCCGACTGGCCCGCCGCCCAGGACGCAAGCGCGATCCGCCTGGAAGCCTACAAGGAGCACGCCCGCGCCGTGGTCGAGACGATTCGTGCCCGCCTGCGTGGCGCACCCTTCGATCACGCGCTCTGGCAGAACACGAAACGGGCATACCGGGAACTAATCGCGACCGAAGCGGATTTCGAGCTCGCTGAGACCTTTTTCAATTCGATCAATCGGCACATCACCGACGATGGCGAGATCGACGACAGCCAGATGTTCGTGTGGAGCGCCTTTGCTACCCCGCCGGTCACGCCGCACGAACCGATTGCTTTCAGTCGGGCGCTCGCCGGCGACCTGATTGCGAATACCTGCGCAGTTCTCACGGCGTTCGACTGGCAACTGCCATGGCGGGATCTCCACCTGGACGCACGCAACGTGTTGCGTTCGATTGTCGAAGCGCATCCGGAGATCGTCACGCTGGACGGCCTTGAAGTGGAGGTGCTGCGCTCGGTGTTCTACCGGAACAAAGGCGCCTACCTGGTCGGCAGCCTGGTCCAAGGCAGCCGCAGGTGGCCGTTGATGGTGGCGCTGCTGATCGATCGGGAGGGACAATTGTATGTCGATGCGCTCATTTCCGACGAAGATGAACTGTCCGTGGTCTTCAGCTTCACCCGCGCCTATTTCATGGTCGACGCACCGTACCCCCACGCGCTGATCGACTATCTGCACGTCCTGCTGCCCGGTAAGAAACGCTCGGAGCTGTACTCTTCGGTCGGCTTCCACAAGCACGGTAAAACCGAGTTCTACCGGGGCTTCCTCACCCACCTCACGCAATCCGACGACGCGTTCGTCATCGCCCCGGGGATCAAGGGCATGGTGATGACCGTGTTCACCCTGCCCTCCTATCAGACGGTGTTCAAAATCATCAAGGACCGCTTCGCGCCGCAGAAGAACATCACCCGTCAGGCCGTCCGAGAGAAGTACTACACGGTAAAGACCCATGACCGGGTCGGCCGCATGGCCGATACTCAGGAGTTCGACAATTTTGCGTTCCCCCGGGCTCGTTTCTCGGCAGATTTGATCGACGAATTGCTCGCGCTCGCGCCGAGTTCGATCACCTTGACCGACGACCAGGTCATCATCCGTCACCTCTACACCGAACGCTTGATGATCCCCTTGAACATCTACATCGAGTCTGCCTCGGACGCCGAACTGCGCGAAGCCCTGGACGAATATGGCAACGCCATCAAGCAACTGGCGGCGGCCAACATCTTTCCCGGGGACATGCTGTTGAAGAACTTCGGCATCACCCGGCACGGCCGGGTGGTGTTCTACGACTACGACGAGATCTGCTACCTCACCGACGTCAACTTCCGGGCGCTACCCGAACCGCGAACGCCGGAGGAGGAAATGTCGGCCGAGGTCTGGTTCAGCGTGGCCGCCAACGACGTATTTCCCGAAGAGTTTCGCCACTTCCTGTTCGGCCGGCGACGCATCAAACAACTGTTCGATGAACTGCACGGCGAGTTATTCGATCCCGAATACTGGCAGTCCCTGCAGCGCGCCATCCGCGACGGGCTGATCATGGACGTGTTCCCGTACCGCCGCAGCAAACGACTGCATCAGATCCCGTGATCCCTACTTCGGTACTGGCATCCCGGCGCCACCGGCAAATTCAGGCGCGGGTTCGTTGCCGAGCAGAATAGCCCCGAGCTCGCCGTACAACGGATGAGATACCCAACGGTGGCTCGCACAACCGCGCGAGTCGCGGAGCTTACGCTCCAAGGGACTGGCCATCTTCGCGCCGCTGGTGCCCGCGGTGTTGTGAATGACATCCACCACCTCCATGCAGGCATTCGCCACATAGACACACGCCAGTCGTGCGTTCTGGGTCGTTTCCGGCCCCGGGAGCTGGTCATTGCCGCGCAGCTCATCCTCGACCGCCTCCATGGCTTCCTTGAGGTAGGCGCGCGCCGCACGGTACTTCGCGACCGACTCGCCCATGCGCTGCTGGGCAATGGGGCGGTTCATCAGGGTCGAGGTCGACAACAGCGGAACTTTGTTCTGGGCAATCTCGGTAAAACACTCGAGCGCGCCTTTGGCGACACCCAGCGCACATGCGGCCTTGTTGTAGGCGAGCCGCAACGGCACGGGAATGCGATACACCGGGTTGTCGTAGCGCGCCGGCAGCGCCACCAGATCCGCCGCCGCCCACTTCGGCGAAACGTAAATGTTGTCCGCCTTGACGTCGTGGCTGCCGGAGCCGCGCAGCCCCGCCACATCCCAGGTGTCGACGATCTCGAAGTCCGCCTTGTTCAGAATCCACATCTTGAAGATGGGCATGCCGTTCTCTTGGAGCTTGGGCTCATCGCCCTTGAACACCGGCGCCGGCATGAAGCACCACTCTGCACCGTGACAGCCGCTGATGAACGTCGACTGCCCCGAAACCAGATAGCCGCCGTCGTCCTGCTCGACCGCCTTGGCCGGAATGGACCCCGGACCACCGCCGCCGCACATGATGACCCGGGGATTGTCGAGGTAGACTTCCTTGGCGAGCTCCGGATCCATGCCACCGGCGGCCATGGCATTGATTTCAGACCCGAGCATCAGGTTCCAACCGATGGACCCGTCGATGGCCGAGACCGCCTCGATGACCTCCACGGTTTCCCAGACACTGGCATCCTCACCCCCGAGTTCGCGGGGGATGGTGAACCGGAACAGGCCCTGATCGACCATCGCATCGATGACCTCCTGGGGCGCATGCCGTAGTTCCTGGGCTTTGTCGCCGCCTTCACGAATCGTATCGGCAATCCTCGCGACACGCTCGAGCGGCGTGCCCGAGAGGGTCTGAGTGGATGCTGCGGTTGCTGCCATGTCGTCCTCCAGTGAGCCGATGGAGTATAGGAAAACCCCGATCAGGGTATAAACTCTCCTATAAGGGAGGATCATTGGGAGATCAACGAATGCTGGCGATTATTCTGCTCATCGTCATGGGTCTGGTGAGCGTTGTCGGTAGTGAAATGCTCAGCATTGCAGCGCTGAGCAGCGCGCCGTTCTGGAGGACCCGAACATGACGCTGCGCTGGCTTGCCTACGCACTGGTTGGGGTGGCGGTCATGATCGCTGGCATGTTCGTCGCTGCGCGCTTCATGGACGGACCGCTCGGCATCATCCCGGGGGGGACCTTCCGATCCGGTGAACCCGCCACATACCCCGCGAAATGGTCATTTGCCGAGCCGATCGAGACCATCGAAATGCAGCTCGACGCGGGGGATACCTCGCGCAACACCTGGATCCTGGTGCACGGCGACGGCGCCTACATACCCGCCAGCCTGTCTTTTCCGCCCGGCAAGACCTGGCACCTGGAGGCCGATCAAGAAGGCGCTGCGCAACTGCGCATTGAGCGACGGCTTTACGATGTCACGCTGCGCCGCATCTCGGACACGGAGCTGGCGACTCAGCTGACTACGACGCTCGAAACGAAATACGCAACCGGCGCGCCCGACGATGCCGGCTACTGGTTCTTCGCCGTCGACCCACGCTGAGATAAGCACCGATGAAGTACGCCGGGGGATGTCATTGCGGGGCCGTTCGGTTCGAGGTCGAAGCACCGGCACAGATTGACGCGCTCGACTGCAACTGCTCGATCTGCCGCCGGTCGGGACACCTGCATCTGATCGTGCCACGTTCGCGCTTCAAGCTCGTCAGAGGCGCCAAGGCCTTGACTACCTATACCTTTAACTCCGGCGTCGCCAAGCATCAGTTCTGTCGGACGTGCGGTATCAAGTCGTTCTATATCCCGCGCTCCAATCCCGACGGAGTGGACATCAACGTACGTTGCCTGGAACCACAGCCGGAATCGCTGCACATCGAACCCTGGGACGGCCGCAACTGGGAACGCAACGCCGCGCAACTCACCCACCTCAGCCGGGAACCGGTTCCCGGCTCTTGATACGCTTCACGGTGACCATTCTGACGTTGTTGTCCGCCGTTCCGGCCGCCGCTCAACCCGGGCCCGAGAGCGACTACATCAATCGCTTCATCATCGAGCACCACGCCGCGCTGGAACCCATTCTGCGCACCCATTTCGTCGCCCATTACGGCGAGCAGGGGATCCCGAGCCACCGGTTGCGCGAAATCATCCAGGACACCGTGGCCTCGGAGGCCGTGTGCTCACTCGATTCGATCAACAGTTACGGCGACGGCTACCGGACCTTGCTGCTGGAGCGCGTCAGCGCGGGCGACAGTGTTACCGAAGCACGCTACGCCGCCCAGGACGCCTTGACCGAAGAACTCGAAGGATCGCCTTACGGTCCCGACGAGTTGGAAAACAGGTTGCGGGGCTCCCATGCGCGCTTTCAGCGCTGCCTGACCGAGCGTATGCAGGCGCAGGGTTTGCCACCCTTGCCGACCCGCGCAGAACAGCGACATGTTCGCTGAACCGCTTGCCAACGTCGAGATCCTGCCGCTGGAACCCGCGCAGGACGCGGTGCTCGCCAATCTCTTCGAGCTCTACCTGCACGACATGGCCGAATGGTTCGGGTTCGACCTGAAGGCGGACGGCCGCTACGGTTACGAACTCACCTCCGGCAAAACGGCCTATCTGATCCGGGTCGACGGTGCGCTTGCCGGTTTTGCCCTCACGCACTCCGCGGCGCCCTGGCTGGACGAGCCCGACAGCATGGACGTTGCTGAGTTTTTTATCGTGCGGCGCTTCCGGCGGCACGGGCTCGGCGCGCAAGTCGCGGGCTGGCTCTGGGACCACCATCCCGCCCGCTGGCTGGTGCGGGTTTATCAGGCGAACCTGCCGGCGGTGCCATTCTGGCGCGGCACGATTGCCGCATACACGAACCAGGCTTTCACCGAGGAGCGGCGCATCATCGACGACAAACCGTGGCGTTTCTTTGCCTTCGATAGCCAGCAGCCCGGGAGCTGATCCGGTGGACGGCCCGGCGTTGCCCACACGTAGGGGGCGGTGCATGATGGATCCTGCCCCGTCAACGAAGGCTGATCGATGATTCGCGCCGTCATGTTGATCCTGATCGTGGTCACCATCACGGGCTGCTGGAATGCTGAAAATACATCTCTGCACCTGGGAGATGTCTCACTGGGTCAACAGCTCATCGATCTGAAGCGTGCGCTCGACGAAGACGCGCTTACGCAGAGCGAATACGACGCGGCCCACGCGCAGTTGTTGCGCGGCGCCGGTCTGTGCGCGTCAGAAGAGAACCACGGCATTGGTATCA
>Ga0114948_10000359_pt1 | contig 17912 bp, 17 predicted proteins | sample CR04metaG_FD_83877 | JGI IMG/M metagenome (GOLD analysis project Ga0114948, IMG submission 83877) | Deep subsurface microbial communities from Mariana Trench to uncover new lineages of life (NeLLi) - CR04 metaG | ecosystem: Environmental > Aquatic > Marine > Ocean trench > Sediment | place...
AGGGTACCGTCAGACATCACGGCGTCATTGCGACCGAAAATGCTCAAGGTTTTTCCACAACTCGGCGGTGCCCGCATCGACTACGAATGGGGCGGCAATATTGCGATCACTATCAATCGTGTGCCGCAATTCGGACGTATCGAAGGGAATACCTACTACGCACAAGGGTACTCCGGGCATGGAGTAGCGCCGACCCACCTTGCCGGAAAAATGCTGGCTGACGTGGTCTGTGGCGACTCCGAACAGTTCGACGTTTTTTCGCGAGTCAGGCACATGCGCGTGCCGGGCGGCAAATGGTTTGCCAACCCCGCGATGGCACTCGGCATGCTGTACTACCGGCTCAAGGAAATCCTGTAGCAGCGCTGCGCGGGGGCACGCCTTCAGGCAACGAGCTTGTTGAGGCCCGCCTCATACTCCGCCTTCGGCCGCACGCCGACGAATGTTGCAACGATTTGGCCCTTGTCGAACAAGATGACCGTCGGTATCGAGCGAATGTTGAACTTGAGCGCGACCTGTTGATTGGCGTCGATATCGACTTTCGCGACCCGTATACGACCATCGTAGTTTTCGGTCAACGATTCGATAATGGGTCCCAGGGCGCGGCATGGCGCGCACCACTCTGCCCAGAAATCAACGAGTACAGGCCGATCCGATTTCAGGACCTGGCTGGCGAAATCCGAGTCCGTCACGGCTAACGGATGTGGTGCGGTTTGGTTCATAATCCATCTCCTTCGGTCGGCCGGCGAATTCGGCGGCGCGATACTTCAATCGCACATGGATCTTGGAGTGCTTTGGCTGCATTCAAGATTCAGACCTGCGGTGCAGCCTCGAGATTCAGATCAAAATGGCATACCGGTATTCCGCAAGAGCAGTTTGTTGAACGCGAGCCAATTGCTGAAGTTTTTTGAGGCTCGCAGGCGCCGCGAAGAGCCGCTCGTACTGGTTACGGTATTCGACACGCAAGGATCGACCTACAGCAAGGCCGGCGCGCGCATGCTGATTGACCAGAACGGTGATTTCCAGGGCATGTTGTCCGGTGGATGTCTGGAGGGTGACCTGGCAGTTCGTGCGAAAATCGTCGTCGAATCGGGCTCGCCGCAAGTCGTGACTTATGATCTCAGCCAGGACGACGAGCTCTGGGGCCTCGGCATAGGTTGTGACGGGCTCATGCGAGTGTTCCTGCAGCCCTTGATCCATGGATCCGGGTATCAGCCATTCGCCGCGTTGGCGGATATTTTGCGTGGCCACTCCATGGCCGTTGCGACGACCGTCATCGAGTCCACAAGTCCTGCGACACCGCCGGGCGCAACCGTGATCCGAAATGATGCGGGGGCACAAGTCTTTGGCATGAGTGACGACTGCGCTGAAGCGTTGACTGCAGCGGTCCCTGCGGTGGCCGAGCAGGGATTATCGAGTGTGTCGCAAGTTCAGATCGGTGATGAGCGTTTGCTGGTGCTCAATGCTCTCGTCGAGCCGCCGCCGCGTCTTCTGGTGCTGGGCGCCGGCCTCGATGCAGAGCCGATTGTGCGTTTCGCGAGCGAGCTGGGCTGGCGATGTACGGTCGTCGATCATCGCCAGGCCTACATCGATAATGGCGATTTCGGCCGCGCTGATACGGCCCTGTGCGTGCCCGCAGATAATCTTGCGGACATGCTCGAACTGCCGGAGTTCGATTTCGCGATCGTCATGAGCCATCACCTCGTCAGCGATCGCAGTTACTTGCGGCAACTTGCGGCGACGGACATTTCCTACATCGGGCTCCTCGGCCCCGCCAACCGGCGCGAACGTCTTTTGTCGGACCTCCGTCAATCGGGAACAGACCTGGGAGACAGGCTCCACGGGCCTGCGGGACTGGACATCGGCGGCCGCGGGCCGGCGGCGATCGCGTTGTCGATCATGGCCGAGATGCAGCAGCAATCGAGGCGGCGTTGCTAGCGGCCCGGTAGCGGGCCGGGCAGAAAAATCCGGATGATCATGTCGGCGAGTTCCTCGAGCGTTGCGGGCGAGTCGAAATCGATGTTGCTCGTGCCTTTGATTTCGAGTGCCAGGGCGAGCAGGGCGCCCGCCGATACGCGAATCATGTTGAACAACAATGCGGGGTCGCCCGGAGGCGCGATGCCCAGTTCCTGCAACTCTTTCAACTGCTGCACGACTTCCTTGAACAATGGCCGCAGGTGATTTTCGACGAGCCAGTCCAGACGGGCACTCGGATAATTCGCTTCCTGAAGAATGATCTTGTGCAGCGCAGGCTGTTTGTGCGCATAGCGCACATAAGTGCGAATAAAAGCCACGGCACGAGCCTTCGGGTCGGCCTCCGGCACCGCGGCAATTGCCTTGACCAGGGCGATGTTGAACTCCCGGAATATGCCGTTTGTCGCGGCGCGCCACAAACTGTCCTTGTTCTTGAAGTGGTAGGTGATCAGGGGGTGATGCACGCCCGCGCGGTCCGCGATGTCGCGTGTCGAAGTGCCTTTGAAGCCATTCTCGGAGAATGCCTCGATAGCGGCGTCGAGCAACTTCTGCTGCGTCACTATGCTCCGCTGCTGTTGTTTTCTCGCCGGCCTTGTTTTGACGGCGAGTGCCTGGTCAGACACGATCTGACACTCCGCAAGGATGAAATATCGCTGCAGACTAGCGGGAATATCAGAAATGATCCAGTTTGGAAGGTTTTCCCGGCGCGCCTGGCCGGCTCATGTGCCGGCTACTCGATCGCAAACATCATGCGCACGGCCGCGCGCCTTTCGACCGCAATACCGTCGTCGAAAACAGGTTTGAATTCCCATCCCTCGACGGCTCGAATGGCGGCATCGACAAACGTATTGCCCGGAGTCGATTCCGTAACGTCGACATTCGTCACTGTGCCATCGAGGGTCAGTGTGAACTCGACGTCCACCCAGCCCGATAACTTGCGGCGCTGGGCGCTGCGCGGATACCTTGGCGCCACGTACTTGGTACGGACCAACGAACTGACCGCGACGGGTCTGTCCGGGACGGGTGGCGGCAGATTCTGCGCAGTGTCATCCTGTCCGGCATCGCTGCCGGCATCCGCCGCTGCAGCGCCGGCAAAGTCATCTGAATCCTCGATGGGTGCGGCACCCGCCTGGTTGTCGTCGGCCGTCTCAGTTGCGGCGGAGGTATCAGGTCTGGGCTCCGGCGTCCTGACTACGGGCCTGGGCCGCGGCGCCGGAGTCTGACGTTGAGTGCCCGAAGGTCCCTGGGCAATGGCCAGCCGGTCAACCTGGCTGGGGCGCGACGACGTTGGGGCGCTTTCGCGTGCCTCAAGCAGGGCCTTCTTTGATGCAGCGAGCGCCGCACTTGACGGATCCAGGCTACGTACGTCTCCTAACAATTTTTCTGCGGCATCAAACTTGCCGATATCGATTTGCGCGCGGGCCTGCAGAATCAGTTCGCTCGCGATGGCCGACAGCCCCTGGCGTGCCGCCAGGCTATCGGGATCGATATTGAGGACGAGTTCAAAGTAATAGCGGGCATTGTCATTCGCCGGCGATACGAGCATGCCCTTCTCGAACTGCTGCGTTGCCAGCGTAAGGGTTGCGTCGATACGTCGTGCACTGCGAGCGGTCTTGACTTCAGCGGCGAGAGCGTCGATCTTGGTCCTGTCTGCACCATCCAGCGAGCGGGCACCGGCAAGCGCTGTCGACGCATCCTCAAACCGTGATTCGCGCAGCGCACTGCGAGCGTCGTCGAGGTAGCCGCGTAATTGCACTTCAGCCAATTGGGCATTCAGGAACGGTAATCTCTGGTGGGCCGGGTCGGCGAATGTGACTTGCGCGAGCGCTGCTGTCGCTTCATCGATGCGGCGCTCCAGAAGTGCGGTCTCCGCCATACCGAGCGCCTCGTCGAGCGTTGCCGCGAGCTCTGCATCAATGTTGGCATCGGAAGGCGCCACTGTTTCGGCTGCCAGGAAGAGTTCGATCGCATTGGCGACAGGTGGGTTGTATATATGGCCCGCGTCACGAGCACTGCGTGCCATTTCAAGCAATTCATCGAATGTCGCCCCGGCCACGCCACTCAGGGCGGATGAAGTACCGAACGCCGAGTCGGGTTCACTGACCGAACCCGGTCTTGAAAATACGCCGTCAAAGCCGTCCAAATACCAATAGCTTCCGCCGGAGACGGCAATCAGGACGATCGCACCGACCGCCGCAACTTTGCGCAGATTAAGTGGCAACGCATTGCTTGCCTCGATCGCTCGCCTGCCCCTGGGCACATCCTCACCCTTGAACAATCGTGTGGCGCCGACGATTACTCCGCCGACAGCTCCGACTACGGCGCCTATCTGTCGTTTCACGCCCCCCTCTTCGATGCCGAACGCGCCCGACAGACGATCGTCGGCCGAAGACGGCCGAATGGCTGCTGCCCTGGCTTGCTTCTTCGCTAATGCCTCGGATTTCTTCTTTGCCGATGTCTCGGCTTTCTCCTTCGCAACCGCCTCGGCCTTTTCTTTCGCTGCTGCCTTGGCTTTCTCCCTGGCTTCCGCCTTGGCTTGCTTCTTCGCTGCTGCGTCTGCTTTCTTTCTTGCCGACGCTTCGGCCTTTTCTTTCGCTGCTGCTGCCGCTTCGGCCTGCTTTTTCGCGAGTGCTTCAGCTTTCTTCTTTGCGGCTTCGGCTTTCTGTTTTGCGGCTTCGGCTTCAGCCTTCTTTTTTGCGGCTTCGGCTTCAGCTTTCTTCTTTGCCGCTTCGGCTTCGGCTTCGGCTTCAGCCTGTTTAATCGCCAGTGCTTCGGCTTTTTGCTTCGCGGCTTCGGCTTCGGCTTCGGCTTTTTGCTTCGCGGCTTCGGCTTTGGCCTTCTGTTTTGCGGCTTCGGCTTTGGCTTTTTGCTTCGCGGCTTCGGCTTTTTGTTTCGCGGCGGCTTCAGCCTTTGGATCCGGTGTCGGATTGGCTTTCGGCAGTGCCAGGGACACGAATTTCGGCGCCCATCGCGACTTGGGCGCCGCCTTGAACGCGGAGTCGGGTGCCTCCAGGTGGTGCTTGACGGATGCTTCAATTGCGAGTCGCGCACGGCCAGCCGAAACCGGTTTCATCAGGAATCGATAGACCTTGCCCCGGTTGATCAGATCCATGAGCATCTCACCGTCATCGCGACGGCCGGCGACGATCGAGACGAGGCGCTTTTTCGATTCACGCAGATGTTGAGTTAGTTTCTCGATGTTCGAGCCGATCATTGCGGCATCAACGACAGCAACGCCGACCTTGCTCTTCTTTAACGCCTGTTCCGCCTGCTTTAGCGTGCTTGCATGATGGACGTTGTGCAGCCCGCGAACAGAACCTTTGATTGTGCTGAGAAATTCGTCGTCCGTCGTCAATATGAGGACTTCGATAGTGCGCGCGCCGACTGCTATGGATGACGATATTTTGGTTGGATCGAGGGCGTACATACGGCCTGTGCCGTCGCTGATGATCGCCGAGCCGTTTTCGGCTGTTTCCATCACGATATGCTCGGACGTCGGTGCGTCGACCCTTGCCGAGTTATCATTTGCAGACTTGGCCAACGCCATCAGGCGCATTTGCTGCGTCGCATTATCAATGATTTTGCCGAGTTCTTTCGGACTGATACCACCGCGGACTATCTGAAATACTTCCTCATCGCCGACGAGCGCCTCGAGATCATCCTCCATGCTGGCGAGCAATATGCCGATTGTCTCCGGGGAGCGTTTCTTGGCCTCGCGCAAAGCTTCAACGCCGCTCATCCCCGGCAGTTCCTGAGCCGACACGATGACGTGAATGGGCGTGTCGCCGAGCGTGTTCAGTGCTTCGGTGCCGCTTGTCGCACAGTGTACTGTGTAGCGTTCGTCGAACCCGGCACTTAAATCGTCCAGCGTGCCTCGCTCACTGTGAAGCAACAGTACCTGCGTATTGAATCGGTCCAGCGGCACTCCAGGTCCTCCAATTGCCTTATGTTGAATCGGACGGGCAGTCCTTTCGTCGGAGCAGTATATCCTTGCAGGCCGGGCTAGGTATCGCTGCTGGCCCGATGATGTTGGATTCTGTGACGCGACGCACAGTCAGGCTGTCTGGCGTGTCACGTTCGGTCCTGGGCGCAATGCAAGCCAAGCAACTTTCGCCAAATTGCGACACCTGCGAGCTACCCGGAGCATTCCGTACTCGTGTTTCAGGACGATTGGGCGCGATTCCGGACTTCGCGTTCGAGTCCGTCGATGGCCTCATCAAGAGCAATCACGCGTTGCTGTTTCGAACCAAGGCGACGCTCGGCCACGGTCCGGTTTTTGACTTCACGCTGGCCTACCGCGAGTAGCGCGGGCACCTTCGCGACACTGTGCTCACGAACCTTGTAAGCGATCTTTTCGTTGCGCAGATCCGTTTCGGCACGCAGACCCCTTTTGCGCAATTCGGCTGCCACCTCCTCGGCATAGTCATCGGCTTCGGACGTGATGGTCAATACCTGGACCTGTGTTGGTGCGAGCCATAGCGGCAAGTGGCCGGCGTGATGCTCGAGCAAGATAGCGATGAATCTCTCCAGCGAGCCGAACATCGCACGGTGCAGAATCACCGGTGTGTGCTTGTTACCGTCCTCACCGATGTAGGTTGCGCCGAGTCGGCCTGGAAGATTGAGATCGACTTGCAAGGTTCCGCATTGCCAGTCGCGCCCGATCGCGTCGCGCAACACGAATTCGAGTTTCGGTCCGTAAAATGCACCTTCGTTCGGGTTGTACTCGTAATCGAGACCCGCGACCTCGAGCGCTTTCTTCAGTGCAGCCTCAGACTGGTCCCACACCGCATCTTCGCCGACCCGCACCTCGGGCCGGTCAGCGAACTTGATACGCACATCGTCGAAGCCGAAATCATGATAGATGCCCAGGATCAGGTCGCATACCGCGATCGACTCGGCGGTAATCTGCTCGGGCGTACAGAAAATGTGTGCATCGTCCTGGGTAAAGGCTCGCACCCTGAGCAGGCCGTGCAATGCACCTGACGGCTCGTAGCGATGCACCTTGCCGAACTCGGCCAGGCGATAAGGAAGATCGCGGTAACTCTTGATTCCCTGCTTGAAAATCTGCACATGTCCGGGGCAATTCATGGGCTTGATCGCATAAGTACGCCCGTCTTCGGTTTCGGTCGTGTACATGTGATCGCCGAACGATTCCCAATGGCCCGACGCTTCCCATAGCGAGCGAGCCATGAGATCGGGCGTGTTGACCTCGAGGTAGCCAGCCGCATTCTGCTTCTGACGTATGTAATCGACCAGGTTTTGAAACATCGCCCATCCCTTGGGGTGCCAGAAAACGGCGCCCGGCGCCTCATCCTGGAAATGGAACAGATCCATGATGCGGCCAAGTCGGCGGTGGTCGCGCTTCTCCGCCTCTTCGAGCATGTTGACGTGTTTGCGCAGCTGTTTCTCATTCGCCCACGCGGTGCCATAGATACGTTGCAACATGTCATTGCGCGAATCGCCACGCCAATACGCCCCGGAGACCCGGGTCAGCTTGAAAGCCTTGCCGAGCTTGCCTGTTGACGGTAAATGGGGACCGCGGCAAAGATCGATGAAGTTACCCTGGCGATACAGTGTCAACGTTTCGCCTGGCGGAATTCCTTCGATGATTTCGGCCTTGTACTCCTCACCGATGCTGCGGAAAAATTCGATCGCTTTGCCGCGCTGCCAGACCTCGCGCTCTATCGGCTCGTCGCGATCGACGATGTCCTTCATGCGCGCCTCAATGATCTCCAGATCGCTTTCGGTAAACGGCTCCACGCGCGCAAAATCATAGTAAAAGCCGTTTTCTATGGCGGGCCCGATCGTTACCTGTGTGTCGGGCCAGAGTTCCTTGACGGCCTCGGCAAGCACGTGTGCAGCATCATGCCGCAGCAGCTCGAGACCCTCGTCGGATTCCCGGGTCACGATCTCAATGGCAGCGTCGGACTCGATGTCGCGACCGAGGTCCCAGAGTTCGCCATCCACACGGACAGCCACGGCGTCCCGCGCCAGGCTCTTGCCGATGCTGGCGGCAATGTCGGCCCCTCGGGTGGCAGCGTCAAACTGCCGTTCGGAGCCGTCTGGTAACGTGATTTTCGGCATGATTCGGATTGGTGTATGTTTGTTTGCCTGCCCGAAGATACGGCGGGATTGTACAGAAAATTTCTGGCCTGGACTTTGGAACCTCGTCAACGTGATATTGATGGGTACGGAGCCAGGCGGATACGGAGGCCGACAGGACAATGCAGGGACTCGAACAGCCATTCCCGTCGCAACAGCACGATCACGACGACTGTATCTCGACCGCCATGGATGCCGCCGAAGGTCTGTGCCGCCAGCGCGGGCTTCGCTTCACCGAGCTGAGACGACACGTGCTGGCTCTGGTCTGGCACAGCCACAAACCCGTCGGGGCGTACGAAATCCTCGGCAAGCTCGGCGAGGAGGGCAGGAAGGCCGCCCCGCCGACCGTTTATCGGGCTCTCGAATTTCTGATCGAGGCCGGGCTTGTGCACCGTCTCGACTCGCTCAATGCGTTTATCGGCTGTCCCGATCCCGAGTGCTCGCACTCCGGCCAGTTTTTGATCTGCCGGGAATGCCGCACCGTCACCGAACTCGATGATGGCGACATCAACCTGCTAGTCGGACAAAAAGCCGGGGCGGTGGGTTTTTCGGCCGAGCACCAGATGCTCGAGGTCCGGGGATTGTGCCGCGAGTGTCGCCGGCCAGGCCAGGCAACCTCAGTGAAGTAATGAATGCCGAGTTCATCAATTTGTCCGTTACGGAGCGCTGGGCGCCTTCCAGAGTTCGCGTACAATACCGCCCTTCGGATTGACCCTGACTGCCTTTCATGAGCGATGATGTTTCGCGGGACTTCATCCGCAAAATCATTTATGACGATCTCGAATCGGGCAAACACGATGAGATCGTGACGCGGTTCCCGCCAGAGCCGAACGGCTATTTGCACATCGGCCATGTCATGTCGATATGCCTGAACTTCGGCGTCGCTGCCGAAAACGATGGCAGAACGTTTCTGCGCTATGACGACACCAATCCCGGCAAGGAAGATGAAGTATTCGTTCGCGCCATCGAGAGCGACGTTCATTGGCTGGGTTTCGACTGGGCCGACAGGCTCACGCACGCGTCGGATTACTTCGAGCGCCTCTACGAAAGCGGCGAGAAGCTCGTTGAGCTGGGGCTTGCCTATGTCGACAGTCTGAGCGCGGATGAGATCCGCGAGCATCGCGGCACGCTGACCGAATGCGGCAGGAACAGCCCTTTTCGCGATCGCAGTGTCGGGGAAAACATGGACTTGTTTCGCCGCATGCGCGCCGGCGAGTTCGTCGACGGTGTGCATGTGTTGCGTGCGAAGATCGACATGGCCTCACCGAATATGAATCTGCGCGATCCGGCGCTGTACCGAATTCGTCATATCAGTCATCAGCACACGGGCGATGCCTGGTGCATATACCCGATGTATGACTTCGCACACACCTTATCGGACGCGTTTGAGGGCATTACACATTCCTTGTGCACGCTCGAGTTCGAGGACCACCGTCCGTTGTACGACTGGTTTCTCGACAACCTGAAGCCGCCGCACCGCCCGCGGCAAATCGAATTTTCGCGTCTCAATCTTGCCTATGCGATTACGAGCAAGCGCAAACTCGGCGTGCTGATCGACAACAAGGTGGTCAGCGGTTGGGATGATCCGCGCATGCCGACGATCGCAGGCATGCGCCGGCGTGGCTATCCCGCGGCTGCACTGCGGAACTTCGTCAAACGCGGCGGCGTTACGAAAAAAGACAAGCTGATCGAAATGGGTGTGCTCGAAAACAGTGTCCGCGAAATTCTCGGAGAGGTCGCCGAACGGCGCATGGCCGTGTTGCGGCCGCTCAAGGTCGTGCTGACGAATTACCCCAAAGGCCGGGTGGAAATGATGCAGGCGATGAATCATCCGAATCGGCCCGAGCTCGGCAAGCGCGAAGTGCCGTTCTCGCGCGAAATATGGATAGAGCGTGATGACTTCATGGAGGACGCGCCGCGAAAATTCTTCCGTCTGAAACCCGGAGGCGAGGTACGACTGCGCAGCGCCTATATCATACGTTGCGATGAAGTCGTCAAGAACGACGCCGGCGAAATTGTCGAATTACGTTGCAGCTACGATGCGGATACTCGCAGCGGCACGGGAACGAGTGATCGCAAGATCAAAGGCACGATCCACTGGGTGTCTGGTGATCAGGCGCTTCCGGCAACGGTCAGGCTGTACGATCGATTGTTCACGGTGCCTGATCCGAACACGGTCGATGACATCATGGACGTCCTGAATCCGGATTCACTGGCCACGGTCGAGGCGAAGCTTGAGCCATCGCTCGCAAGTCTGGAGCCGGGCGAGGCAGTGCAGTTCGAGCGGCTCGGTTACTTCTGCCAGGACGCCCACGACAATTCAAAAGACAGCCTGGTCTTCAATCGCATCGTTACGCTCAGAGATTCGTGGGCCAGAATCGAAAAACAGGCGATGCGGGGGCAGACTTGAATCAGAGGTTCCCTAGGTGTCGTAGCCGTCGGTCACGCGGAGCGGAGCACCGCGTTCCGCACCCAGACCCTCGGCCGCATTGCTTTCGGCCCGTGCTATTTCCACTACTCCGAATGAATTGATCAGCGCAAGGTATTCGCCGGGCTTCGCCCTGCCGTAAGTGGTCAGCATCGGAATCTGGTGTCCGGCAATGCGCGCAACGGGTTCGGAGAAGCCATCGATCAGTGCCGAGTCGATGTTGCTGATCAGATTACCGAAAGTATCCACGGTGACGATAACGCCCGAGACGCTGCCGTCGGTGGCTTTGGGCGGGTCGAGCCATGCCGGGACCCACTCGCAGGTCGCCGTGCCGATTGCCACGGGCCTGGTCCTCCCGGCTGCCAGTTCGGCAGCGATCGGCGCAAATATATCGCGACCATGAAATGTCGCGCTTGGCACGCCGATGCCAAGCCTGCCGAGCGAGTCGAAATCGAGCGTGAAGACGGCCGCGCCGTCCGCGTCGTCGAGCATCTGTGCGAGCAAGCCGTTGTCCGGAGCCATGAAGTAGTGGCCGTCGTACTCGACGATCAGTATGTCGCGTTCGGTTCCAACGCCGGGATCGACGATCGCAATATGCACCGTACCGCGTGGAAAGTACTGGTATGACCGGCTGACCCAGAAACCGGCCTCGGGCGGCCACTGCGCTGGGATGTCATGTGCCAGGTCGATGACTGTGGCGCCGGGAAAGCGGCTGACAATAACGCCCTTCATGACGGCCGCAAACGGTCCTTTGTGACCGAAATCTGTCGTGATCGTGATGACACCCGACGGTTGCATCAGGATCAGGCGCTGTCTGTCTGTCGGCCAGCGTGCCGCGCGTCGCGCAACTGCGGCCGGTGGGCGCAGAAATGCGACTCATCATTATTACCGACACCGCTTCTCAATATCTGTCATCCGCAAAAATACCAAAACCAGTTTATCAGGCTGACTGAGCCTCTGCCGGATGCCGCTGTCCGAATGCAATCCTGGCCCAGTAGATAAATACCGTGTCGATCAGTGCGATGGCGATCTTGAATACATACTTGGCAGCGCCCAGTGCAATAGCGGTGCGCAGATCGACGATGCCCCACCAGACCACGAGCGCGTATATCACCGTGTCAAGTGCCTGCGAGCTCATCGTCGAGAGGTTGTTGCGCAGCCACAGCCAGCGATCGCCGGTCAACGCTTTGATCTTGTGAAATGCCCACACGTCGAAACTCTGGCTGACGTAGTAGGCGAGCAACGAACCGAAAATGAATCGCGGTGTGTAGTTGACGATTGTCGCAAACGCTTCGTGAATATTGCTCGAAAACTCGGCCGATCCGGGCCGGTTGCTGGGCAGATAGAGCAACGTGAAACTCAACATGACCAAAACGATGATGCTGACGGCGAAACCCATGCGAACAGCCTTGTTCGCTTCGGCTTTGCCGTAGTTTTCCGACAGCACATCCGTGGCAAAGAATATGCTCGAGTAGAAAATGACGCCGACGCTCGTTTGCAGACCGAAGATAACGGTGAGCTTCGGACCCTGAAGATTGGCCAGTATGATCGCGGTTGCGATGGCGACCTGAAGGCCGGCCTTGCCGAAGAGCCGGTACAGGATCACGGTCCCGCCGAGGTCAAGTACCAGCGTGGTCAGCCACAGTAATTCCTGGTGTGCCGCAAAAAACGCCACAACATTTTGCGGAATCATGACGTCCTAATCGCCAGCGACGTTGCTCATCCGGTGGCCAGCTTGTCCAGGTGCCAGTCGGCGTTGCCAAACATCTGGCCGATCGTTGTTAATCGTTTGAAATAATGAGCGATATCGAGTTCCCAGCTGACCCCCATGGCGCCGTGTATCTGTACGGCGTCCTGGCCGACCTTCCGTCCGGCTGTCCCTACCTGGTACTTGATGGCGCTGATGGCGCGTTTCGCCTCGGCGCTGCCAGATGCGCTGACCATCGTCGCCCAGAGCAACAGTGACACGGATTGCTCGCAGTCGGTCAGCATATCGACCATGCGGTGCTGCAGTACCTGAAAACTGCCGATCGGTACGCCGAATTGCACTCGACTCTTCGAATATTCCAGCGTCTTGACCCTGAGAACCTGCATGATGCCTACCGCCTCGGCACAGACCGCGAGGGTCGCCTCATCGATGACCGCGTCGAGAACTGCAAATCCGCCGCCAACCTCGCCAAGCACGGCGCCCGCATCGACGCGAACGTCTTCGAAGGTGATTTCGGCTGCCCGGAGGCCATCGACAGTTGCGTAGGCGTTGCAGGTGATGCCTTTACTGTCCGCGAGGACCGCAAATAATGTAATGCCGTCCCGATCGGTTTGTCCGCCGCCGGACCGGGCCGGAACGATGATCAACCCGGCATTGCCGCCGTTGAGGACGAAGCCCTTGTTGCCGTTCAATCTCCATGCTTCGCCATCGACCGCCGCCACCGTCGCAATATTGGCGATGTCGTAACGGCTCTGGGGTTCGACAAAGGCGAGTGTCGCCTGCAACTCGCCCGCAATGATCGGATGCAACCACTTTTCTTTCTGTTCCGCGTTGGCGGCGCGTCCGAGGATGCCCCCGGCAAGCACGATATTGGCGAGGTACGGCTCGACGACGAGCCCGCGCCCGAAGAGTTGCATTATGACCATCATTTCAATAGCGCCACCATCGAAACCACCGTCGTCTTCGGCGAACGGCACTGCGGTCCACCCCAATTCCGCGAATGTGCGCCACACGTCCGCGCTGAAACCCGAGTCACTGGCGGCAATTTTCTGGCGCGTCTCAAAGTCATAGTCGTTGTCGATGAACTTTTCGACGCTGTCCTGCAACATCATCTGTTCTTCATTCAGCGAAAAATTCATGTCTGTTCCTACAATCCGAGTACGTGCTTGGCGATGATGTTTTTTTGAATCTCGTTCGAACCACCATAAATCGACGCCTTTCGGTTATTGAAATATTTCAACGACGTCGTCGTCTCCGCGCCATGACCAACGTGGTTTTCGCCCGGTGCGTCGAGCGTGTATTGATCAGGTACATAGGGCAGGGCGTAGTAACCTGCCGCTTCGACATACAAGGCATCGAGGGCCTGCTGCACGTCCGTACCCTTGAGCTTGAGGATCGACGACTCGGGACCGGGTGCCTTGCCCGACGCCACAGCAGCAAGAGTGCGCAATTCCGTGTATTCGAGCGCCTTGATATCCACTCCGACGGCCGCTATTTTGCGCATGAAGTTTCGATCCAGGGCGAGCGGCTCCGCGCCGCGAATCGCTTCGCCGGCTTGTGCACGTAATTTCTTCAGGCGGTACTTCGAGCGTGCGACTCCGGCAATATTGGTGCGCTCGTGTTGCAATAACACCTTGCCGTAGGTCCAGCCCTTGCCCTCTTCTCCGACGAGGTTCTCGAGCGGCACGCGGACGTCTTCGAAGTGCACTTCGTTGACTTCGTGGTCGCCTTCGATCGTGATGATCGGCTTGACCGTCACTCCTTTAGTGCGCATATCCACGAGCAGGAAACTGATGCCTTCCTGGCGGCGCGCAACATCGCTGCTCGTGCGCACCAGGCAGAATATCCAGTCCGCATGCTGACCCAGCGTCGTCCACGTCTTCGTACCGTTGACGATGTAATGCTCACCATCGCGGTCGGCGCGGGTCTTCAACGATGCCAGATCGGAGCCCGAACCCGGCTCCGAGTAGCCCTGGCACCACCAGGTGTCGCTTGCGAGGATATCGGGCAGGAAGCGCTGCTTTTGTTCGTCGTTGCCGAACGAATAGATGACCGGGCCGACCATACTGAGGCCGAATGGCACGATGGCCGGGGCGTTGGCCTCTGCCATCTCCGTGGCGAAAATGTACTTCTGTACCGGGGTCCAGCCAGTGCCGCCGAATTCGACCGGCCAGTTGACGCCGGCCCAACCCTGTTCGTGCAGACTCTTCTGCGAGCGGATCATGTCGTCCCGCTGCAACGGCACGCCGAGTCGTTGTTTGTCGATAACGTCTTGCGGAAACCGGGTCCTGAAAAAGTCTCTGACTTCCTCGCGAAACGCGATCTCCTCGTCGCTGAAAGTAACGTTCATGAGATTCCCTTGGATTTTGATTGTCGTACGGGTCCGCGATTGACCAGGCCCGCGCGGATGCCGTGCGCCTGCGCCCAGCTTACCATCGTCGCCGGGGGAGTCCGCAACCGCCCGTGTGACCCGGCTGGGGCCTGAGTGTGGCAAGAATTGGTCTCCGGCACCGTATGAGCCGCAGGCTTCGGCGGTCTGATTGTTGAACACAAATGTCGGGATGCATTCAAAGCGGCGCTGAGATCGGGCACAATGAGCGCATGTCATCGCACCTGATACCCGACGACCACCCGGCCCCGAAGCTGTCAGAGACGCTCGATGCACTGGCCCGGCCATTGCGCGATCTGAGGATCTCGTTACTCGATCGCTGCAATTTCCGCTGTCCGTATTGCATGCCCGAGTCGGAATATCATGCCGACTTCGAATTTCTGTCACGCCCGGAGCGACTGACACATAGCGAGATTCTGCGTATCGCACGGATCGCCACGGGTCTCGGCGTTTCGAAAATTCGCCTGACAGGCGGCGAGCCGCTGCTCGACAAGAAACTTCCGGAGCTCGTCGCCGGACTGGCGCAACTGCCGGGCGTCGACGACCTCGCCATGACGACCAATGCGATGCTGCTCGAATCGGTTGCCGGCCGTCTCGCCGAGGCCGGATTGCATCGCGTCACGATCAGCCTTGACAGCCTCGACGAGCAGATCTTTCTGCGCATGAGCGGCGGGCGCGGCAACCTCGCAAGGGTTCTCGCGGGGATCGAAGCGGCTGAGCGTGCGGGAATGTCGCCGATCAAGATCAATGTCGTGGTGCAACGCGGCGTCAACGAGCATACCGTGCTCGATCTGGTCGGGCATTTTCGTGGCACGGGTCACATCGTGCGACTGATCGAGTTCATGGATGTTGGTAATCGAAATGGCTGGCGCATGAACCAGGTCGTGCCGTCGAGGGAGTTGCTCAAAAACATCGAAGCTCGCTGGCCACTCAGGCCTGTCGGTCGCAGCTACCCGGGAGAGGTTGCGCAGCGCTACCAATATGTCGACGGTCAGGGTGAAATAGGTTTCATTTCATCGGTGACCGAACCGTTTTGCGGCAGCTGCACGCGTGCGCGCCTGTCAGCCGATGGCGTACTTTATACTTGTCTCTTTGCTACGCATGGTACCGATCTGCGCGAGCCACTTCGAAGTGGAGCGAATGACGACGAATTGGCCGACATCCTGTCGCGCACGTGGTTACAGCGCGCGGATCGCTACAGCGAGCTGAGACGACCCGATGTCGCGGAGGCGCATCATATCTCCAAGGTCGAAATGTACAGAATCGGTGGCTAAACTTACTCATATCGATGAGCACAACCGGCCCGCCATGGTTGATATCAGCGCCAAATCGGCGACAAACCGCGAAGCGCATGCGAGAAGCATTGTCGTTCTGCCCGCGACGGTTCTCGCCGAGCTCGACGATGACGAGATTCAAAGCAAGAAAGGTCCGGTGTTTGCTACTGCGATCATCGCAGGTGTCATGGCTGCGAAGAAAACTCACGAGCTCATTCCGTTCTGCCATCCCCTGGGACTCGAGAGCTGCGATGTCACGATCGCCGTGAATGAGGGGCATGCCATTGTCGACTGCGTTTGCAAAGTGCATCACAAGACCGGTGTCGAGATGGAGGCATTGACGGGCGCAAGCATTGCGGCATTGACCATCTATGACATGTGCAAGGCCATGTCGCATGACATCGTCATCAGCGAGACCCGCCTGATCGCCAAGTCCGGCGGCAAGCAGGATTATCGTAGTGGCGACTAGTACCATTTACGGGCTCGTACTCGCGGGCGGCAAGAGCCGCCGCATGGGCGAGGACAAGGCATTGCTCGTGCGTGACGGCACAAGCCAACTCGAACACATTGCCGCGCTGTTGCAAGCACTGACCGACAAGGTGTTCGTATCAACGCGTGCGGAGCAGCAGGATGAACGCGTGCGCCGGCGTTTCGAGCAGATCGTGGATCAGTTCGATGACATCGGACCGATCGCGGGCATTTTATCGGCAACGCAGGAATACCCGCATGTGGACTGGCTCGTCGTCGCCTGTGATCTGCCCAATGTCGACGATGAGACGATTCGCTTCTTGCTGGCAAATCGGTCCGTGGAACAACCGTTTACGGCGTATCGCAGCAGCCACGACGATCTCCCGGAGCCGCTGTGTGCGGTTTACCGTGCCGGCGCTGACGAGATCATCCGCAAATTTGTGGACGAGGGTCTCGTTTGCCCGCGCAAAATCCTGATGCGTTCGGACACTTGCCTGCTTTCGCAGCCCAATCCGGCGTCGCTCGACAACGTCAACACTCCCGGTGACCTCGAGCACAGTGTCCTCGAGGCCGCATCGTGAAGACAATCACGGTTCGCTATTTCGCGATGTTTCGCGAACATGCCGGCGTGGCGGAGGAAACGCTGACGCTCGACGTCGGCACCGCGGCGGATGTCTTCGAGTGCACCAAGGAACGACACGGGTCTGCCGAGCCTGCCGGGCATTGCAAGGTTGCCATCAACGACGAAATGGCCGATTGGTCAGCCGTAGTCAGTGACGGCGACACAGTGTTGCTTTTTCCGCCGGTGGCGGGCGGCTGACATGCTTTCCATGACCACCGCGGCAATCGATCCCGATGCGCTGCGCAAGAGGCTGTTCGACGCGGCCGCCGGCGGCTATTGTGCATTTGAGGGATGGGTGCGCAATGAAAACGACGGCCACACGGTGCTCCGGCTCGAATACGAGGCCTATGAGCCGCTCGCCATTATCGAGGGCGACAAGATTTTTGCCGAAGCGAAGCGGGAGTTTCCATTTCTGCATGCCCTATGCGTGCATCGCACAGGGATGCTCGAGATCGGCGACTGTGCGGTTTGGGTCGGAGTGGCGTCTCCGCACAGGGATGAGGCATTTCGCGCCTGTCGATACATCATCGACGAGCTCAAGGTGCGACTGCCGATCTGGAAAAAGGAGCACTACGCGGACGGCCATTCCGGCTGGGTCAACTGCGAGCGCTGTGCGCAACACGGGCGAGCCGGTTCGCCGACCTAGCCAAGCCGCGTGAGGTCGTCCCGCGTATCGATATCGGTGACGGCGGGCTCAAAGATGACGGTCCTGATTCGATAGCGGTCATCGCTTAGCAGGCGCTGCGCGCCCTGATCGCCCTCGAGTCGTGCCAGATCTGCAAATGTTGCCCGGGGGAAAAGGACCGGCGGCCCCTTGGTGCCGGCGAAGGCCGTGGCGATGATTTCATCGTCTGCGCCGGACCAGGCGCCGCACAGCGACGCGAGATGTTGTGCCGTAATCAATGGCTGGTCCGCCAGCAATAACAAGATCGCGCTGGCGGCGTGCGCGA
>Ga0114948_10000360_pt1 | contig 17890 bp, 18 predicted proteins | sample CR04metaG_FD_83877 | JGI IMG/M metagenome (GOLD analysis project Ga0114948, IMG submission 83877) | Deep subsurface microbial communities from Mariana Trench to uncover new lineages of life (NeLLi) - CR04 metaG | ecosystem: Environmental > Aquatic > Marine > Ocean trench > Sediment | place...
CCACCAGCGGCTCCACCAGTAGTACCTGAAATTGCAATTACATCATCGATTCTAATTATCATGTTTGCAGTTTCTGTTGCAGATTTTATAATTTGTTCTTTTACAGCTACTGGTTCTACAATATCAATTGCTAACATGTCTGAAATCGTTGTTTTTCTTGCATCAATGCCTGTCCATTTTTTTCCCTGACTTTGCTTTGCTCTAAGACTCACCATTGTATCAATTGGATCCATTCCAGCATTTTCTGCAATTGTAAGTGGAATAACCTCCAATGCTTCAGCATATTTTTTGATTGCAAGCTGTTTTCTTCCATGAAAATTGTCTGCCCATTCCTTGAGTTGGGCTGCAATATACGCCTCTGGTGATCCGCCACCCGCAACAATTTCTGGCTTTTCAATAACATCTTTGACTACCATTAATGCGTCATGCATAGAGCGATCAACTTCATCAACTACTCTTTGAGAGCCACCTCTAATTAGAATTGAAACTGATAGTGGATTTCGGCATCCTTCAATGAACACCCACTTGTCAGATTCAATCTTTTTCTGTTGAACCACTTCAGCAGTTCCGAGGTCTTTCTCAGACAGATCATCAAGATTTGTTATCATTCTTCCACCAGTTGCTTTTTCTAATTTTGTCATGTCACTTTCTTTAATTCGTCTAACGGCTAAGATGCCATGTTTTGCAAGATAGTGTTGTGAAATGTCATCAATTCCCTTCTGACACAATAGAACATTTGTTCCAACATCATGAATCTTATCTACCATTGACTTTAACATTCTGTTTTCTTCTTCCAAAAACATCTGCATTTGAGTTGGATCGTTAATTCTAATTTCAGAGCTCATCTCGGTTTTTTCTACTTCAAGAGCTGTATTTACTAAAGCAATCTTTGCCTTTTCAATCTTGGTGGGCATTCCACTGTGGATAATTTCTTTATCAAGAACTATTCCTTTGATAAGCTCCGTCTCAGCTATTGAGGCACCTGCCTTCTTTTCTACCTTAATATTATCAAGGTCAACAGTATACTTGTCGATTTTTTTTGTTGTAATTTTTAGAATCGTATCAACAACAATTTTTGAAAGATCATCACTATCATCAGAAATTAATTTTGATGCCATGCTAGTTTTTGCAATCTTCAAAAGGGAATTTCGGTCATCTGGTTTTATTTTTATTGCTATTTCTGAAAGAATCTCAAGAGTTTTTTCAGAAGCTTCCTGATAACCTTCTACGATGACAGAAGAGTGAACATCTTTTTTCAAAAGCTCTTCTGCTTTTGAAAGTAATTCTCCACAAAAAATTACTGCTGAGGAGGTACCGTCACCAACCTCGTTATCAAGTGTTTTTGAAACCTCGACCATCATTTTTGCAGCCGGATGCTGGACATCAATCTCTTTGAGAATCGTGGCACCATCATTTGTGATAGTTACATCACCTAGAGAATCAACAAGCATTTTATCCAAACCGCGAGGCCCCAGGCTCGATCTAACTAAATCGGCTACCAGTTTTGCAGCCTGAATGTTGTTTTGTTGGGCATCTCTGCCTTTTTGCTGAAGTGCACTTTCCTTCAAAACCAATACCGGGCCTTGTGGTGTTTGTTGAATTGAAGCCATAATTCATCTCTTGTGTTTTGAATGCCCTTTTTTAATATATCTTAATTAATTGGTGAGATGAAGGATCTTCTTTTGACATCAACAATACCACTAAAAAGAATCCTAATCGAAGGCAATGCCAAGAATGGTAAAAAAAGAGGAATTAGATGTGGTTTTTTAAATTTGCAACCAGCATCAATTATGGTGTTAGAAATGTTCAAAAAATCAGACGTCACCTTATCAAATGAGTTTGTAGAGATAATACCTCCGAATGGTAGTGAGAGAGAAGCTAATGTTTTGCCATCTTTTATCACTATCAAACCTCCTTGTGTTTTGATTAAATTGTTCACAGCAATAGCCATGTCTGCCTCATTTGAACCAATTACAATCATGTCGTTTTCATGAAAATTCCAAGTTGAAGCAAACGCACCAATCCTTGCACCAAAGTTACTCAAAAATCCAACAACGTGTTGGTTTGAGCCATATGTTCTATCAAAGGCTGCAACCTTCCAAACATCCTTATCAAAAGATGGCAAAACATTTCCATCCTTTGTAGAAAGATCTACAGAATCAAGTTCTGTGATGATTTCAGAAATTAGATTGATTGAATTTACCGAGACAGTTGGTTTTTTTGATTTTACATGAAAGTCTTTTTCTGAGAATTTTTTTCTAAGCTTTACAGTTTTTTTAATCCAAGTAGGTATTGATTTGAATTTTATTTTTGAAATAATGATTCCATTTGAAACAACTAGCTTGCCTCCAACAAACACTTTCTTTGGTTTGATGTTTGTCAAATCATCAAAAACCAAAATGTCAGCAAGTTTTCCAGGAGCAATTCCACCAAGATCTCTTCCCATATCATAGTAATCAAAACAGTTTTTTGATGCCATTGTGAATGCATCAATTGGATCTACACCATTTGCAATTGCCTCTCTTACACAATGATCAATGTGACCATAGTTTTCTATATCAAGGGGATCAACGCCGTCCGAACAAAACATCAATCTATCAATGTAGGTACCATGTGACAGTACACGAATAATGATTTCCTTGAGGTCTCGTCGTATAGAACCTTCTCTAATCATAATCCACATTCCTAGTCGTAACCTCTCTAATACTTGATCAAAGTCAATTGGTTCATGACATGACATTATTCCAGAGGAAATGTATGCATTTAGCTTTTTACCTGAGGCACCAGCCGTATGACCGTTAATGATACAATCAGCCTCTAACATTGATGAAAGTGTGTTCATTGTTTTTGCATCACGCATGGTAACCTTTGTCCATGAAAATACCTCACCAAGACCTAAAACATTTGGAAGTTTTACTGCGGCTTTTTCTTGAGTTAAGCTAAGTGTTTTTCCATGACTGAATTTTTTATCAACTGGAAGACCACCTGGAACAACGTGAAATATTCTGAGAGGTAAATTTTCTGTTTGTCTTACAAATTCTCTAAATCCTCTGTATCCACAAACACTTACAATGTCAATTGGATCAGAGAATAAGGATGTAACTCCACACAAAAGAGATTTTTTTGCAAACTCGGATGGTAAAACAAACTGATCAATGTGGATATGTGAATCTGCAAATCCGGGAGTTACATACTTTTCTTCCAGATCAAATAGAACAGTTTTTGGACCAATTGTGTGAGAAGCATCTTGACCAACAAAAGCAATTCTATCATTTAGAATAGCAATCTGAGTTTGTGGGATGATTTCTCTTGTGTAAACGTTTACCAACATGCAATTTTTTAAAATGATTGTAGCTTTTTTTTCCCCCATTGCAACTGCGTTAAGAGATGAGATTGAAGATGAAAGAGTAGAAGCCATAAGTTTGAGTTGTGGTTTGGAATTATTATAGATTCAATGCTTAAATTACCGAGGAAGTGGGTTGTTTGATATGAACTATCCAAAGGAGATTAGAAGGTATTGCCCAAAGTGCAATACTCATACAACACAAAAGGTCTCCATCTACAAGGCTGGGAAAAGACGAGGTTCTGCTCTTGGTGAGAGGCGCCACGCAAAGGACAAAAAAGGATATGGCGGACAAAAATTTCCTAAATTAGCAAAACCTGCAAAGACAACAAAGAAAGTAACACGTGTTCTTACCTGCACAACGTGCAAAAAGAAATTAATGACATATGGAATTAGAGCCAAAAAATTTGAGTTGGTGGCAGTTTGAAAAAAGATCACATTCCTATTCCAGAACCAAACAGTAAATTTCTAAAGATTAACTGTAAAGAATGTGGTGAACTTCAAATTGTTTATTCTCATACCTCAATTCTCGTAACATGCAATTCCTGTGGAAACACTATAGCCAAACCAACAGGAGGTATTGCTAAAATTTTTGGCAAATACTCAGGAAAGGCCGAGTAGCTTATAATCCTGTTTTGTGTTTAGATTAAAAGCAACTCTTTTGTCATCAAGAATTTGATGGGTCTCTTTTACTTGCTCTAAACTTTTAATTTTCTTTGCATTAACAAGTGAAATTCCTGTGAAAAAACATTGTTTCTCTTGAAATGTAATAAGAAAATTAGATGATATTTGAAGTGAATCCAAAAACTCCTTTGTTACAACTATGCTCTTCCAAACATTTCTTGGATTATATAACGCAACAATTTTTTTTACAATTTCGCCATCAAGAAGAGGAAGATCCCCTGATGTCACCAAAATGTGATCATCGAGTGAGCTTAAAACCTGATTCAAATCACTTACATATCCATTTCCAGGAGTGTTAATTATTTCAACATCAGTTTGTTCTAGCAATTCCTTTGTCTTTGGAGCATTTGGACTTGGAATTGCAATTACTTTTGAAAAACATTCTGAATCTTTCAGGGCATCAATTACATGAAGTATTATAGGTTTTTTATGCCTGTGTAGAAGTTTTTCTTGATTTGATTCCATTCTGGTACCTTTTCCACCAGCCATCACAACTCCAATCATATTGTAACAAAGATCAAAAGGGAAGATAATCTAGTTAATTCATTTGTTGCTCCTAAAACGTCACCAGTGATTCCACCAAAGCTTCTAGTTGAGATTCCAACCAAAAAAAGTGTGAGTATGACACTAGCAGCAAACACAATCATTCCTATGCTTCCTGCTACAACTATTATTGGAACAATTGTGAGTACGAGGGAGACTATGAGCTTTTTTCTGTCCTTCATAAGTTCCACAAAAGGAGAGTTTGAGCCTAGAGTGGCTGAATGACCTGCACTTGCCATCAACACCATTGAGAATTTTGCTATAATTTCACTAACAAGAATTGCTTGAAATAACAGATAGCCATCAGCTAATGAAAGTGCAATAATCATTCCAACTATATACAGCACAACAGTAACAATTCCAGAAGAACCTGTTGAAAGATCCTTCATTGCTTGAAGCTTTTTCTCTTTTGTCCCCTTTGTCATCAATCCATCTGCAAAATCAGCTAAACCATCTATATGATGAATTCCAGTAATTAGTGCAAATGCTGCCATCACTAGCAGTCCAATAACTAATGGTTCAAGTCCTAGAAATGATAATCCAAAACCAAAAGAACCAACAACAAGTCCGATTGCTACACCAACAATTGGGAAGAGATACATGTACTTTGCAATTGTTTCTAGCTGGGCTTTGCTTGTTGGAATTATTGTTAAAAATGAAAACACTGAACCTATTTCTTTAAGCATAAAGCCACCATCCTAAATATGATAACATGACCATGATTGGAATAGTAACTATTCCAAAAAACAGGATTGAGGTTACCTTCATTAGAACAATTGCTGATTTTATGTGTTCCTTTTTTAGTTCTAGATCTCCATCACCAATTGTATAATGATCTATTTTTTCAAACTTTGTTTTTAATGCACCAGCCAAAGCTCCCATTGGATATCCGGCATTGGGGGATGTTGGTAGTGATCCATCACGTACCATGATTAAATAAGATCGTTTCCAATCACTTCCAATGATCATTGCGCCTAAAATCATCACTAGAGCTGTCAATCTGGCTGGAATGAAGTTTAGTACCTTGTCACAGTTTGCACCAAACCATCCTACATTTTTGAAAATTGAATTATTGTATCCAATCATTGAGTCTATAGTGTTTACCACTCTGTACACAAATGCCCCTGGCAGACCAAATAATGCATAATAGAATAATGGACCAGTAATGCCATCAACGGTATTCTCGCTCACACTTTCAAGCACGCCCGATAAGACATGATTTTTGTCCAATTCCTTCGTATTTCGCTTAACAATCAAGGCTAGATTGTCTTTAGCACTATCCATATCATCCATCTCAACTGATTCTACCACAGCTAGTGCACGTTTTTCCATTCCTCTAATGGCTATTGTTGTTTTGAGAAGAATTGTACTAATCAGAATTGATGATATTAACGAAACATAATCAACTGTGATTAAATTAATTCCAACATCAAATAATATCAATAATGTTGCAACAATTGTTGTTACTGATAAAACAATTGCAATTCCACCAAGTTTTTCAGTTTGTTCTGACTTGTTTTTAGCAAGTGGAGTAAGCTTTGCAATCAATCCACCAATCCAGGCAGTTGGATGATATTTGTTCTTTGGATCACCAGCTACAAAATCCAATCCCAGTGCAAATATGATGATTAAAATAGATTCAATTAACAATATATCAGCCTTTCAATTGCCTTTATGTTTAGACTTTTCTTTACTAATTTACTTAGCTTGTCAATCTCTCTATCAATTTTGTCGATGTTTTTCTTGTTCCAGGAAATTCGTTTTGGCTTTACACTTAGAGAATCTTCCTCAGGCAGATCTAGCTTTGTCATTGGAATTACACCATAAACTGGTTTTTTGGTGTATTGTTTTAGTTTTGCAAATCCGGGTTTTAGAATATTAATGTCGCCTCGGAATTTATTTATTATAAAACCCTTGACAAGTTTTTGATGTTTTTTATCAAGTAATGTAAGCGTTCCAACAATACTAGCAAATGATCCACCTCTATCAATGTCGGTTATTAGCAAAACAGGGGAGTTAGTTCTTTCTGCAATCTTCATGTTTGCAATATCAAACTTTTGTAGATTAATTTCTGCTGGAGAACCTGCTCCTTCAATAATTATAACATCGTACTTTTTTTTCATACGCCATAAAGACTCCATTACAACCTTGAGTCCTTTTGTTTTTACGAATTTTTTGTAGTAATCAGTCGCATGCATGTTTTTGTAGCGCTTTCCTTGCAGGTATACAGTACTATAGTAGTTTCCAAGAGGTTTTAGCAAAATTGGATTCAAATCAGGTGTGATTTTACAGCGTGCAGCAATTGCTTGAATGGCCTGAGCACGGGCGATCTCAAAATTCTTGTTCTTATATGAATAATTTGACATATTTTGAGACTTGAATGGGGCAACACATATTCCAGAATCAGAAAAAATTCTGCAAAGAGCAGATACAAGTATTGTCTTGCCAGCTCCTGAAGATGTTCCCTGGATCATCAATGTTTTCATTTAATTTTCTCCAATGCTTTTACAAACTTTTGGTTTTCTTTTCTTGTTTTAACTGCAATTCTGATGTAATTATTGTTTAAACCACGGAATGTCGAAGCATCACGTATCAGAATATTTTTCTTTAGAAGCTTTTTTTGTAATATTTTTGATTTTAATTTTGTTTTAATAAGAATAAAGTTAGTAGTTGTATCATGACATTCAAAACCATGAATGTTTGATATTTTGTTTCGCAAATATTTTGATTCTTTTTTTATAATTTTACGAGTTTTGTTCAAATAAAATGTAGAGCAAAGTGCAGCTCTTGCAGCATGTTGTGCTATTCCACTAATATTCCATGGTATCTTGATCTTGCTTAATGTCGAAATGATTTGTTTGTTTCCAATTCCATAACCAACTCTGATTCCAGCTAAACCAAATGACTTTGTCATAGAACGCAAAATGAAAAGATTATTAGATTTTTTGACATATTTTATGACAGATTCGTTGGAATCTGGAACAAGCTCAATAAATGATTCATCAATAAATATTCCAGTAGATTTTTTCTTTGCAGCTTGAATTATTTTTTGTAAATTTTTTTTTGAAATTAAAGTTCCAGTTGGATTGTTGGGATTACAAACAAAAACAAAGCCGTTTCTTGGAACTTTTTCTATAAAGTCATCTAGATCTTTTTCTAAATTCATTGTCTTAAAGAATGAAATCTTACAACCAGCTAATCTTGCAGCAGCCTCGTACTCACCAAAGGTTGGAATTGGAATCAATACAGGTATTTTTTTGTTCAAAAAAGCCTGGCAGAAATTGTAAATTATTTCAGTTGCACCATTTCCCATAACAATTTGTTCGTATGGTATCTTGGTATACTGCTGAAGGGTTTTTCTCAGATTTTTAGAATCTGAATCTGGATACTCTGAAATCGTACCTAACTTCTTTTTGAGAAACTTTCGAACTATGGGTGAGGCTCCAAAGGGATTGATGTTTGAACTAAAATCGAGAAGGTCATTCTGAGGTTTTTTGATAGAATAAGGGCCTCCGTGAGAAACTGGCTTGTGAGATGCTATATTTCGATTTGGTCTCAACACAAAGAAATACGATAAAGGATTATTAATTGAATCCTAAGCAAATTGGTTCATGAAAAAGAAAGTAGCAATAATTGGAGTCACAGGTTCAGTAGGTCAAGAATTTGTGTTATCCTTAGAAAATCATCCATGGTTTGAAGTGACTCAGATTGCAGCGTCTGAAAGATCTGCGGGTAAAAAGTATGCTGAAGCTATTCGTGATCCAAACAGTGGAATTATTTCTTGGGAAGTTCACGGAGAAATTCCAGAATACATCAAGGAGATGACTGTCAAAAATATTGATGAGATTGACGCATCGCAATTAGATTTGGTCTTTTCAGCTGTTGAATCAAAAGCTGCTCGTGATATTGAAACAAAATTCGCAAAAGATGTTCCAGTAATTAGTACTAGTTCTGCTTATCGATATGAAGATGACGTTCCAATTCTAATTCCGGGAATAAATGATGAACAAGCTGAACTTTTAGAAGAACAAAAGAAAAATAGAAACTGGAAAGGGTGGGTTGCACCATTACCAAACTGTACAACAACTGGTTTAGCTATTACACTAAAACCACTTTATGAAAAGTATGGTGTAAAAAAAGTCATGATGACTTCAATGCAGGCAATCTCAGGAGCTGGAAGATCACCAGGTCTTAGTGCAATAAACATTACTGATAACATTATACCATACATTCCAAATGAGGAGGGAAAGGTTAGAAGGGAAACAAGAAAGATTCTTGGCAAACTAAAAAATGGAAAGATTGAGGATGCAGACATTAAAATTAGCTGTACTTGCACAAGAGTTCCAGTAATTGATGGTCATACCGAATCAGTTTTCGTTGAAACAGACAAAGATATTGATCCTGATAAAGCAAAAGAGCTTTACAGTGAATCAAACAAAAACATCTCAGTAGCTGGTCTTCCTTCTGCTCCAAAAGAATACTATGCATTTCATGAAGACCCAACAAGACCTCAACCAAGAATTGAGCGAGATGTTGGAGGTGGCATGACCACTACAATTGGAAGAGTGGAGAAGGAGGAGCTGTTCGACCATGGCCTCAAGTACATGTTGTTTAGCCACAACAAGAAGATGGGGTCTGCAAAAGGTGCAGTATTATTAGCAGAAATGTTATACAAAAAAGGTAAAATCTAAAATAATTTTGCAAAAATTTCAATAGAAGACATATAAGTTACAAAAATCTATACGAATTAGGCGATTCTGGGTGGCAAAGGTTGATGAATTAGATCTTATCATCCTAACCGAGTTATCAGCCGACGCATCAGTCTCTGTGCCAAAACTTTCTCAGAAGATTAAGGAAAATCCATCTGTAGTTTATTCTCGAATCAAAAGGCTTGTCAAGAAAAAGCTTATCGAGCGCTTTACCATTGTTGTAAATGATCAGGAGCTTGGCTTTCAGGTCAAATCACTGGCTGGAATAAACATGGATTCTAAAAAGCGAGATGGTGTAATTGATGAGCTTTTCAAAATAGATGGGGTACGCGAGATCGCAGAAGTTACAGGAAGGTTTGATATCTTGGTTACCTTGTATGCCCATTCATTAGATGAGATGTACGTAATTGTATCTGAAAAAATAGGAAAGATCGATGGGGTGTTGTCTTCGGAGTCTTTTATTGAGATGAAGACCAGAGAAAAAGCGATGCCATATATGTCCTCAAAACAAGGGGAATAGTATTGCAAAGGGCAAAGATTGAATCTCGGTTTGCAACATACTATGAGCTAACAAAGCCAAAGATTTGGTATCTATTAGTCTTTACTGCATTTGGAGCTGCAATTACGGCTTCGAACATATACGACATTCCAATCTCTACTGGAACATGGGCCTTGATGTTGGGCTCAGTGGCAATAGGCTCTGCTGCTGCGAATGTTTTGACTAATTATCATGATAGAGACATCGATGCAATAATGGAGAGAACTAAAAATCGACCTTTACCGTCAATGCGAATTCATCCTGCTGAAAAGGCTCGTAACTTTGGGTATGTCTTATCTGCAATCTCTCTGATGTTAGCATTTGGAATTTCATTTACAACTACTTTGGAGCAAGGCATTTGGGCTGCTGCGTTTATTGCCTTTGGTCTCTTCAACAATGTAATAATTTACTCGTATGTACTCAAAAGGCGAAGTCGCTCTAATATTATTTTAGGTGGTCTTTGTGGCGGAATGCCTCCACTGATTGGTTGGATAGCAGTTACAACCAATGATTTGTGGACTATGGGGTTGACGATGGCGGGTCTTGTCTTTATCTGGATTCCTATGCACATCTGGGCTTTAACTTTGCACTTTAAGGAAGACTATATCAAAGTTGATGTTCCTATGTTAACAGCTGTCCAATCGGAGAAAACATCTGCTAGAGTAATTGCTGGCTCTACTGTAATAATGGTCTTATTTAGTATAGTTCCTTTCTTTTTGACATTTGAAAATGGCGAGCCCATGATGGGCATGATCTATTTGTGGACCGCCATAGCTTCAGGGGCGACGATGATTGCATTATCAGCTTGGGTCATAACAAAACCAACTGAGAAGGCTTCGTGGACATTATTCAAGTTTTCAAGTCCGTATCTTGCAGTGCTGTTTATTGCACTCATGGTTGACTCAGCTTTATAGCAAATTTATTAAAAATATATTGAAATGAACCTGATATCAAATCTATTTTTTGATGATCATCGATATTTTAGGTGGGATTTTTCTGTGTGGCAAACACAATTACAAATCCGTGGAGTTTTTTTTACCTAATTTCATCCAGATTTCACAATGGGAGTCTCGCTGGTAGATACAAATTTAAAATTTTTCCGGCCCTCTTAGTATCTGCTTATAAAGACAATCTATGAAGTTTGAATGTGATATTCTACTAGATTTTATTCTTGATAAGGTAGATTCTTGTCATTATCCAAGATGAGCCAAGAAATTGGCAAGTTAATAAAAAGTCCCGCTGTTTTGCATGACGCCTTGAAACATTACACAAAAAGATTGACTTTTGAGGAGGATAAAGAAATCAAATCAATATTTCCAGAGATTGTTCAAAAAGAACTGGGAGATATAATTAATGACATTTCAATTGTTGAGAAAATTCTGGGACTTTCAGATACAAATAAAATCCAGTTTGAGCTTATACCATACCAAGAACTTATTCATTATGCTATGTAATGCTATAAAAATGATTTAGAAAAAAGTCTTTATCACATTAATAAGAAATTCAAAAGAAGCGTACCTAGATTTGAACGTGTAAATACTATTAAAGAAATTGATTTCGCGTTAAGAGAATTATCAAAGTTGAGAAGGAAAACAAAATAGTTTGTAATCAATCAAAATTCATAATTCTATAAATGATTAAAACTCCGTTCAAAAAATAATTTTCATCTTTTGTAAAAAATTACCGAAGTATTTATGTAATAGCTCAAATGAATTTAAGAGGCGAGGAAATGATGTTTTCAACAACCCCAATGCCCTGAATTCATCAAACATCCTCGTCATTTTAAAATGTTTTATGTAACAAAATAATGTGATAATTAAAACTAACATTAACCAACATCCTAGCTATTAATAAAAGAGAATTACATCAAAAGCTTAATTGAGCTACAAGTTTTTGGATCATACAACTGACGCCTTTATCGAGGTAACTGCATCTACACTTAATGAAGCATTTACGCTGGCTGCACAATCAGTAGTAGATATAACACTTGATAGAGATGCAATAGAAGAAAAGGAGCAAAGAACACTTACAGTTTCTGCTCAAGACCTAAGATATCTTTTATTTGATTGGTTAGAAGAGGTAAATTATCAAATTATCACAGAAGGTTTTTCAATTGCAAGATTTTCCCTTGAAATTTCAAAAAATTTCCTCTACAGACTTAATGCAACTGCATATGGGGAACCAATTAATCTAAAAAAGCACCACTTTAAGATTGAGATAAAAGCACCAACCTTTCATATGATGGAGATAAAACAGAACGGCGGAGTTACCATGCGGTTTTTGATGGATTTGTGAGTCACAAAAATAAAAAAAGAATAAAAAGTCGTTTTTTGAAATATCGTAAATGATATGAAATTTATTATAAATTATGTTACCCTATAATGGTAAAGATTCTGTTTTTTCTTCGTTCAAACCAAAAAAAATGCTACGTTGATAATCCCTACTATAATTAGAATGATTACAGTACAGTAATTTTCTACAATTCGTTTAGCGAGTTTCTTGTTAGGAACCGTAAGCAACATCTTTCTTTCTCTGAATCTCAACTATTTCATTTAGTAATTCAAATTGTTCTGAGCTGAGTTTGTGTGAAAATCTTTTGAGAAGCTGTTTTGCTTCAATGGAATTAGGCAAAGTATAGAAGACGTTTCCTTCTGAGATTTGTCGCCCAACAGTCACTCCTTTGACAGAACAGGCAATTTCTTGTCCTTTTTTTGCAGACTCGATTGTCTTTTTTCCATCTTGGAGCTGATGAATCTTCCCGATCTCTTTTCCATCTTGCCGCATGAACTTAATCTTTTGGCGTAGTTCACCAATATCCACTCTAATTCCAAACACTGCAGGATTGTTATTTCTGAACACAAAACCTTTTAGAAAGGTGAACTTAGAAATTGGAGTTATCTCTGAAAATATAGCATCTTCCCCGTGTGCAATATCCTCAGTTACCCATTTGGTATAATTATCAATTAGATTATAGATTACATTGTCCTCTATGATTCGAATGTGGTTTGTGTCAGATTCATCTTTTGCATCAGCTAACGTCTTTACATTAAATGATAAAATAACACCAAGGTGTCTATCTTTTTCTTTGATTGCTTTTGCACCAACAACATCCCGACGGTTAACAGGACCAATATCTGCCTTTGCCACTGGAATCTGCTCTCGCTTTAACATCTCAGTTATTGCCTCAAGTGAGCCTATGGTATCACACTTTAAAGTAATGCCCGAGGTTTCCTTATCAATAAAAACTGAAGCCATTTCTGATTCGATTTCTTTTTTTAAATATTCAATTTCAGATTCATTAGCTGCCACATAGACAGTACTGCCAGGTAAAACTCCTTCAAGGTCGGGTGATGCAATTTTGATGCCAGCAGCAGCTTGCACTTCATCAACTGGTTTGAACTTGTCTCGGGGGTCTCGCATCTCATCAAGTGGTTTCGGAAGTAAAATTGCTTTTAGTTTTGTTATTATTACGCCATCTCTTTTTGATACAAGAATTATGTTATCCTTGTTTAGTGAACCATCAATTAGAATGATGTTTGCTGTTGGTCCCATTCCAACCTCATCATTTACCTCCAATACAATTCCGCGCGTTGTTTTTTGTTCCTGATCCAGTCTTTTTTGCAAGTACTGTTGGGTCAACCCAACTAAAACTGCGAGAAGTTCAGGTATTCCAACACCTGTTCTTGCCGAAACTGGAACAATTGCTATTTCGTTTTTAAAGTCTTTGACTCTCCAAAAAGCTTCTGATTGATATCCCAAAATAGAAAGTGTTCCAACCACATCATAAATTTTCTCATCAAGTGCGGTTTGGATAGAACTGTCTTGCTCTTTGATAGCTTGAGAAATAAAACTCGTTTCAGTTTTTCGCCATCCCGAAAGCTGATCAGTTTTGTTAAGAGCGACAACAAAGGGAACTTTGCGACTCTCAAGAATTTTCAGACTCTCATTTGTCTGGGGTTGAAACCCACGGTTTACATCAACAACTAGAATTGCAATGTCTGCAGCTGACCCTCCCCGTGCTCGTAAATTTGTAAAGACCTCATGCCCTGGTGTATCAATTACTAAAATGCCGGGGACTTGATGTTCAGACTTTTGTAGTTTATTGTACAATGGTCCACAGATTTTCTTTAGAGTTTCAGTGGGAAGAAAGCTTGCACCGATGTGTTGTGTTATACCACCAGCTTCTCTTTCTTGAACACTTGTTCCTCTAATGTTATCAAGGATTGAAGTTTTACCAGAATCTACATGACCCAATACTACAACAATTGGTTGTCTTACTCGCACAGTTAATCACGTAAATACTACATTCACTTCCTTTTCAAAACTTTGCGGCGAATCTGAAGCATGAATTATGTTATTTGTAATTCCTAAACCAAGATCACCACGAATTGAACCTGGTGCAGCTTCAAATGATTTGGTGGCACCAACCATTAAGCGAGTTATTGTAATAACATTCTCACCTTCAATAACAGCAACAACAACATTTCTGGATGTGATAAAAGAAACAAGTTCGGTAAAAAACCGTTTATCTTTGTGCTCAGAATAGAACTTTTCTGCCATCTCTTTTGTAAGGGAAAGCATTTGCAACTTTACAAATTTGAAACCCTTATTCTCAAATCTAGAAATTATCTCACCTATTAGATTTCTTTCTACAGCGTCTGGCTTTATAATGATAAGGGTCTGTTCTGTCAAGTTTACTTCTTTCTGATTCCGCCTTTGACGTACTTTTTTGTCCACTTTAGTTTTCTGGGATCACGTTTTAGCTCAAGCATGTTCTTTTTGCATTTTGAAGAACAAAACCAAAAAACTGTTCCATTATTTTTTACAAGCATGGTGCCAGAACCCTTTGCAACCGGCCTATCACAAAAATTGCATGGTTTTACTAAAAGACTCATTTAATCAACTACTTTATTTTCTTGGCTTCTCTTTCGGTTTCACGTAGCATCAGTATCTCATTGATTCTAACAGAACCCTTGACATTTCTTGTTAAAATTCTGCCTTTATCCCTTCCGTCCATTATTTTGACTCTAACTTGAATAACCTCACCAGCAATTCCAGTTCTACCAATTATTTGAATAACCTCTGCAGAGGTTACTTGTTCAGTTTCTTTGCTCATTGATCAGACTTTCCACCTTTTATTTTAGAAATAGTTGAAATGACTTGATCAACAATATGTTGTGCATCACCAGCATCTATTATCGCAGCAGCTGCAGAGGTAATCTCAATACCTAACGCCTTTCCAAGTTCCTGTTTGCTTGGAACAAATACATAAGATACCCCTTGCTCCTCACACAAAATTGGTAGATGAGCTACAACCTCAGGAGGTTCAACATCTTCAGCAATAATAATTAATTTACTAGTACCACGTTCAATTGCTTTTGTTGCTTCATTAGTTCCCTTTCGAACTTTACCACTTTCAGTTGCAACTCTAAGTGCCTCATAAATTGGGTTTATCAGATCTTGTGGTGTTTCATATTTTACATAATAAGGCTTAGCCATTTGTATCACCCAGTGGGATCATTTCCATTTCTCCCATGCGCTCAATTGGTCTTAAATATGTTATCGGGAAAGAATTGATTTTATTGTTTGAATATAATCTGACATAATCTTATCTAGGTCTTCTTTTGAGACAGCTTCTGCATAAATTCTTACAATTGGTTCAGTTCCACTTGGTCTTACTATAACCCAATTTTTTTCATCAAATGAAATTTTAATTCCATCCTCGATGTTAGCGTTTGGATTTTCTTGTTTTAGAATGTCGACAATTTTTTTAGCTTCATCAGATGAACACGAAATCTTGTCTTTTGTTGTAAAAGATGGTGGTAGTGTTGCAATCTCTTCAGAAATTGTTTTCCCTGATAAGGCAATCAAATCTAGAACCAAGGCCAATGTCATTATTCCATCTCTTACCTGATTGTGTTTTCCATACATGAATCCACCATTTTCCTCAAAACCAATCAAGGCATTCATTGAAACCATTTTTCTTGATACTTCAACACTTCCAATTTTAGTTCTAATTACCCGAGAGTTAGTACTTTCGGCTATGGATTCAATACTGGAACCAGAATTTAGGCACGTAACAACTATTGAATTAGGATTTTTTTCTAAAATGTGTCGTGTTAATAATAATGCTGATTTTTCGCCTGTTAAGATTTCTCCATTGCTATCACAAAACAAACTTCTATCTCCATCTCCATCAAATGCTACACCTAGATTTGCATGGTTGTTTAAGACAGTTTGAGAAAGTTCTTGAAGATTTTCAGGTGTTGGTTCGGCGCCACGACCAGGAAATTTACCATCAATCTCCTCATTAATTACAAAGACTTCACATCCAAGCTTTTTGCAAAACATCGGTGCTAAAACAGCCTGAGCACCATTTCCAAGATCAAGAACAACTTTAAAATTTTTGGAAATAATTTTGGCAGTATTAACTTGTGATTTTACACCATCTAGATAAGCCTCAATTGCTTGTTCCTCTTTGTTTGTAATACCCCAATGTTTTGATAGATTTTTCCATTTTTTGTTAAAATAAATTTCTTCTATTATCAATTCATCCTCTCGAGAAATTTCTACTCCATCACTTGCAATTGGTTTTATACCATTGTATTTTGGAGGATTATGTGATGCTGTGATCATAATTCCTCCTTTGTATCCAAGTGTTTTTGTGGCAAATTCTAGACATGGTGTTGGTACAAGTCCAGAGTTTTTGCAATCCAATCCAGCATAGTTTAATGCTGAACAGATAACTTTTGCAATTACTGGACTAGAATCGCGTCCATCATAACCCACAAGAATTGGTCCTTCTTTGAAATATGTTGCAATAGATAAAGTAATGTCATGAATAAAATCTAGAGTTAAATCATCACCAAAGACCCCACGAATTCCATTTGTTCCAAATAATTTTCCCATACGGTTCTATCGCAACAATAGATAAATTTGTGTTATTGCATCGCTAGTCATAAGTTAAATGGCATATTGAGGCAGTTCATTCATGCCTGAAAAATGCTACCAGCTCTTTCTTAGTGGGATAGCAACTTCTGCTACAAGAAAGCAGTATGAATATCAGTTAAGACGATTTTTGAAAGAAACCAAGCTCAAGGATTTCACAGCGCTACTTGAACTAGATGATGAAACAAGGCAGGATATGCTTGAGAAGTATGTTTTGATGTTAAAGGGAAGAGATCTGAGGAAATCTACTATAGTAACTGCACTTGCAGCCATTGAATTATTCTTTGATATGAACAAGAAACTAGTACATAAGAAAATTTTAAGAAAGATGGTCTCAAGCCAAGCCGATTACATTCCAGGTGGAGAGAAAGCATACACAGATGACGATGTTCGTAAAATGTTGAGTGTTACAGTTGATCTCAGGGGCAAGGCATTGATTCATTTCATGGCGTCTACTGGATCAAGACCTGCATCGATCGATGATCCAGTTTTAACATTCAAGAATTTTCGTCCTATGCCTGTGGGCTGTTCTGCAGTTTTCATTTACTCTGATTCAAAATCTCACTACTGGAGTTTTCTTACGCCAGAAGCTACTAATGCTATTCTGTCTTACAGAGATGAAAGAATAAGAGATGGTGAAAAAGTTACCAAAGACTCACCTATCTTTAGAGCAGATTATAATGGAATAGGCAAATCTCCAGTTAAACCATTGTCAAAGGACAACGCATCTCAGATAATGCGTAGGATTGTAGAACGCTCAAAGATAGAGCGAATTAAAATCGGAAATAGATATGACAAGGCGTTAAACACGGCATTTAGGAAACGATTTGACACTATCGTAAAATCTACCGATGGCATCAACAACAACCTAGCGGAAAAACTGATGGGACATTCTGTTAGCATTCCTCTAGACAACACGTACATGGTTCCAGAGATAGACAAGCTTTTCAATGAATTTGTAAAGGTAATTCCAGCACTAACTGTGGACCCGACAGAACGACAAAAAGCAACTATACATCGGTTGAGAAAAGAAAAATCTAATCTGGAACAAAAAATAGAAGAAAATCAACTAGTCAAAAATGAAGTTTTCAGACAAGGGCAAGTAATTGAAAATCTTACTAAGCA
>Ga0114948_10000361_pt1 | contig 17887 bp, 18 predicted proteins | sample CR04metaG_FD_83877 | JGI IMG/M metagenome (GOLD analysis project Ga0114948, IMG submission 83877) | Deep subsurface microbial communities from Mariana Trench to uncover new lineages of life (NeLLi) - CR04 metaG | ecosystem: Environmental > Aquatic > Marine > Ocean trench > Sediment | place...
CCAACTTTGGATTCAGACTGAATTATTACCCGCCGCTGAGCAAGAGCGACCGGGCCACGGGTGCCGGTCGCATGCTGGGTCACGAGGACGTGGACCTGTTCACCTTCCTGCCGGCTCCGGAGGTTGAGGGGCTCCAGGTTCTGAACCGGCAGAATATGAAATGGATTCGTCTCGATGCACCGCCCGGGAGCATTATTCTCAATACCGGCGATTACATGCAGCGCATCAGCAACGATATTTTCCCTTCGACCACCCACCGGGTTTCCCCACCGGCTGACACGGCGCTGAACAGCCAGCCACGTGTTTCAATACCGATGGCAATCTATGTCTGGGAAGACGAAATCCTGGAGGTTCTGCCGGGCACCGGTGCGCCAAAGTATCCGCCGATTTCAGCCATCCGCTTCCACACTGCGATCACCAGCAAATACTACGGCGAGGACTACGCGGTGGATGAAAATGAATAAATCTGCGCGTGAAATTTCTGGCCTGCGGCAAGAAATAAGCAGTGAAAACTTACGATTCAAAACCGTGAAATTCTAGATAAAGGGCTTTTGTTTTACGTATACACCTTTCAATGTTGGTTCTGACAATTCATTTGCTATTACTTTCGGATTCATAGCTCATACGATCCAGCATGCGCTCGAACACGGCACGTTCCTCTTTTGAAAGATTATTCTGATTCTGCTGGCAGCCTCCCATGAAACTTGTTCGAGACAGTTCAAGCCAAGTCTGCTGTGGTGCTCCATGGCGATTATTCGGTCTTAGGAATAAGGATCCAACCCGGTGCACCATCGGGATGCAAGACAGGGCTCCCATCTTCTGAACTTACCCCCGTCAGATTGAGATTCAACTGGCCATTACAGTAGTCACTAACACCAGGATAACCAATCATCCACTCAGGTACAGGAATGTCTAAACAGCTATCGGTAACGATCACAATTTCTTTCTTCTGAACATCTCCTTTAAAAACATCCAGTATTCTGTATTTTGCAACCAGGTGGACTGTATTAACGCTTTCATTCCATCTTCTGGAGTTGATCACCTCCACCTCGACAACGGTATCTGCCGAAAGGAACATAGAAGCATCGTTGCGCATACAGGCAGCAGGGGACGAGAACGCTTGCGGAGCCACAATACAACCAAAAACTGCAGCGAAAAACAACAGGTCCTTTATGAAATCTATGCGCATATCAATCTCTGTTCGATAGGATTACTATAACAATTTAATGCAAGTACAAATTGTTCTTTCTGGCCTAAGTAAGCACTGATTTGTTCATGAAATCAGTACTGCGGCTGATAGTTACCAACTTATAAGAAACACATGAGAGCAGACAGAATCCTGAGCTTTTCAGTGATTGTAATCTGGCTGATCACGCTGATTTTCGTTGCCGGACCGGTGCGCTGGGAATTCGCACATAGCTACGGACATTGGATCTCAGGTATTGGTGATGAACTACCGTTGCCGACCGCATTGATTGGCCTGCCCATTCTTAATATCGGAGAAGTTTCACCCTCTTCCATAGCTGTTCGTGTTGTATTTTGGAGCGCTGTATGGCTGGGTCCGATAATATTGTTACTCGGGGTATGGCGGGCTATCCCGGAAAATGTCGCAAACTGGATGCTTTACGGCGGAGTGTTATACGCAACGATTGTGATCTCGCTGGCCATTGCTATCTGCTTTAGCCTGTGGTTGCCATTTAGCCTGTTGTGATCATAGAGAGGGTGTTGAAATGAATACAATGGCTGAACACAGGGAAAACGATAAACGTGCTTTGTTGATTGTTTACGGTTTGCTGGCCTTTATGGTTACTCGACGGTGAACCGCTGGAGGTTGGACACGGAAAAGTGACGCAGATCAATCCCGGCCATGTGGTGGTACGTATCACTGAGGGTGATCCCAGCGTAATGATCGGCATGACGGCGCGTATAGAGTTAAGTGGAGCAGCGATCGAGAAACCTGCAAGCGAAGGCACTAAAGGCAAAAGCAAAGCGACCGCAGGCACAATAACAGGCAAAACCACTGCCGCTGAAAAGGTCGAACCTCAATCGCCACTTCCCTACTGGCTTGATAAGCAAACCGGTTTCGCATGGACGGTTCTTGGGGGGGGACTTTTTCCTGGAGGGCATTCCAATTGGTACAATGCCGAAAACCACTGCGGCATCCAAAAGCGTGGTGAATTAATTGACTGGGGACTGCCTGCTCTTTTGGAACTCGAACATCTATATAACACTGGCGCAGTGGGTAACGGAGAAATTGAACTCAACGGCTGCTGCGCATGGAGTTCTGAATTTCGCACGGCAGACAAAAGCAGCAAACGAAAACGTTTTTTTGGCGCAGCCACGTCTACGCATTTCGGCTCCGTCTTCGATTTTAAATCCGGCCGTTCCATAGAAAAAGATATCGACAAAACCGTTCCACCAGGAAAACATGACGGACTGCACGCGTTGTGTGTAAACAGGCGCAACAACTAAGGAAAACCAGATAGTGAGTAGGACGGCCAAGTCAAAACGTCAGGTCGATGCGGTAACCCGGATCGATCGTTTTCACACCAGCGATACGCCTTTGGAGCACTTGATCACGATCAAAGAAATTGTATCCAGCTTGGAACTTGCCAAAGCAGAGGTCAATCGGCTCAACGAATTGAACGCTGACAAGATTGGTTACCTACTTTTGGCAAATGACCCGTTTATATCCGGATGGCCGGTCGGCGAGTTGTCAGATTGACAACAAATGAAAACTATACAGAGGTAAGCGAAAAATACGGCAATGGGACTATGAGAGGATTGGCACTGAGCAGCATTGGATTTTTTTAATCAGCGTAATTTTCGGCTTAAAACTCTTGCTCTTTTGTGTGTTTAATCTGCTCGGACATAATCATATGGACAAGATCAATAAAACACCTGAAGAATGGCGGGAACAGCTTGATCCCGAGCAGTACCGAGTCACCCGTGAGGCGGGTACGGAAGCGTCTTTTGCCGGCGAGTACTGTGATCATTTTGACCATGGTACTTATCACTGCGTTTGCTGCGATCACCCCCTGTTCGATTCGCAGAGCAAGTTTCATTCAGGATGCGGATGGCCCAGCTTTCACGGCGAGCTTGAACAAGCCGGGATCAAGCATCGTTTCGATGACAGCCACGGCATGCGGCGTACCGAGCTGCTTTGTTCCTACTGCAATGCGCACCTCGGGCATATTTTCAATGATGGCCCACCGCCCACCGGCCTCAGGTATTGCATCAATTCTGCTGCGCTGGAATTTCGTGAAAGCCGGAACGCCGAAGACTAAATCCTTGACGGGCTATCTGGCGGGTCTTGTGTTCTCAACCGTGCTTTTGCTGCAAGGCTGCGCCGGTCCCGGCTATTACCTGCAGGCCGCATCCGGTCAATGGAAATTGATGCATAGCCGCCAGGACATCAACGAAATGCTGGAAAACCCGGATACGGAACCCGGCCTGGCACAGCGCCTCGAGGCCAGTCGGGGCATCCTGGAATTTGCTGAAAACCGCCTCGGCTTGCCGGCCGGGGCCAGCTACAGCAGCTACGTTGAAACCGGCCGGACCGCCGTGGCCTGGAACGTGATAGCCGTGCCGGAATTTTCTCTGGCGGCCAAAAAGTGGTGCTTTATGGTGGCCGGCTGTGTTCCATACCGGGGGTTTTTTGAGCATGACAAGGCCGGCCGGTTCGCGGCAAAATTCCGGAACAGGGGCCTTGACGTTGCGGTCACGCCCGTTACCGCGTTCTCAACGCTGGGCTGGTTCAGGGATCCCTTGCTGGACACTATGTTGCGGGGCTCGGACACGCAATTGGCCGCAACCATGTTCCATGAACTGGCGCACCAGCGCCTTTACATCCGGGGCGATACGGCGTTCAACGAAGCCTTTGCCAGCTTCGTAGCGTATCAAGGCGTTCTGTACTGGCTGGAGAGCACCGGTGGAAAGGACGCACAGCAACAGTGGCTTTCAGCCCGTAATGCGCGTGACCAGTTTTACCGGATGCTGGCGCAATCGCGGCGACAGTTATCCGGCATTTACGCCTCTGCGTTGGGCGAAACGGAAATGCGGCGCGCCAAGCAGCAGGTTTTTGCCGCGTTGAAGTCCGATACCCTGCAACGCCAGGAGGAGCAATGGGGTGGTCGCGACTATTTTGGTTTCCTGTTTGCAGAAGAATTCAATAATGCCAGGCTGATCCTGTTTAACAGCTATGAAGGCGGGGTTTGTGCATTTTCGGCCTTGTTCCGCCAGGCAGGTGAAGATTTTATTGAATTTCATCGACTTGCCGGCCTGCGTGCTGCAATGGACCGCGGGAAACGACAGGCCTGGCTCGCACAAAGCTGTGCCGGGATTGCTTCCGCACACGAACTATGACAAGTTAGCGCGGTCTGAATACGGCACCTATTGTGTGATAATTCGAACAGGCAAACTGTCGGCCCTCATTCCGGTCGGCGTCATTCTCATAAGCATGATCCCATCCCAGGCGCACGCCGGGGATAAGGGGCAAACTCCTGTCGCCTGCCCGAACCCGGCCGTTGCGCCGGTGCCCACCAATCCCCCAAACCGGCAAAACGCGCCGATCATGCTAAGCACCCGCAGCTTTGATGCCAGGCATTCGCAGGCGGCTGAAGCTTCGGGGAATGTCGAACTTGTGCGGGCAGATCAGCGGATCCATACCGAATTGCTGCGTTACCTGCCGGCCTCCAAAACCGTAGAAATTCCAGGCGCCATGATTTACCGGGATTCACAGATATACGTATCTGCGGCCAGTGCGGAATTCAGCTTCATCAACGACCGGGGCCGCCTGACCGACGCCAGCTACCGCCTGATCGGAGCAACGGCCAACGGCACCGCCGAAGAAATAATTCTCGATACCACCAATCGATCGTTTCTGCGCCAGTTGCAATTCACCACCTGCCCCGGCGAGGAGCCGGAGTGGGTGTTGTATGCCAAGGAACTCGAGTTCCGGCATGACCAGGGATATGGCATAGCCAGGAACGCAAAGTTGAAATTCATGAATGTGCCGTTTCTGTACATGCCGTGGATCAGTTTTCCCATCGATAGCCGGCGAAAAAGCGGCTTTATGTACCCGCATATCAGCAGCGCGAATGACAACGGCTTTGAAGTCGGCATCCCCTACTATTGGAATATTGCGCCAAACCAGGATGCCACGCTGACACCGCGGTACTTCACCGACCGTGGATTCATGCTCACCGGGGAATACCGGATGATGTCGCAACGAAGCGCCGGAACGCTGGAATTTGATTACCTCGTCAACGACAAGAAAATCATGAGCAATCGCTACCATTACAAGATTGCGCATGACACCGCGATCAACCGCCGGTGGCGCGCAACGATGTTGTTCGACCGTGTCAGTGATGACCTGTATTTCCAGGATTTTGGGATTAACCTGGCGCAGACAGCCCGCCAGTTTCTGCGCAGCCGGGCAGGCATCGACGGCAGCGGTAAGTTCTGGACGATCAGCCTGCTCGCAGATGATTTCCAGGTTGTTGACGATTCTGTCTCGCCGTCCAGTGAACCGTACCGGCGCCTGCCCCGTATCGCCTTTAACCTCGACAGACCCATGGGTCACGCGGGCTTTCAGTTCGCACTAGACGCAGAGGTCGTCAATTTTGACCGCCAGGTGGGTGTGACCGGGGTCCGAACGGACCTGTATCCGCGGCTCAACTGGAACCTGGACCGATACTGGGGATTTGTGCACAGCAGCCTGGGTTACCGCCACACCGCGTACTCGCTGAACCTGCACGGTGACAGCGGTGATGAAACACCGGACCGTGGCATGGAAATCATCAACCTGGATGCCGGAATGTATTTTGAACGTACCCGGCCCAGCGGTTTTGTGCAGACGCTGGAGCCGCGCCTGTTCTACCTGTACGTGCCTTTTGAAAACCAGGATGCCTTACCCGATTTTGACACCGCCGAGTTTACCTTTGGTTTCAGCCAGCTTTTTCATACCAACCGCTTTACCGGCGCCGACCGCCAGACCGACGCCAACCAGATTACGCTGGCCGCAACCACCCGCTCGATGGACCCTGAATCCGGCCAGGAGCGCTGGAACCTCAGCGTCGGACAAATCTACTATTTCGAAGACCAGAGGGTAAGTCTCAGCGGGGAAATGCCCACTAACGTCAACACATCACCACTGTTGACCGAGTTCACCTGGCATCCTTTCAGCCGCTTTACCGGCCGCCTCGGCGTGCAGTGGAACTGGGAAAACCATGAACTGGATGTGGGCACCTTTGGCGTCGATTACACTTCAGGCAATGGCAGCAGGGTCGGATTCGAATATCGTTTCCGGCGCGACCGCCTGGACCAGTTTGATTTTCGCCATTCCTGGCTGCTCACTGAACGTTGGCACATACTCTCGAGGCTTAAATATTCCCTGGAGGAATCAGACCTGCTTGAAGCCCAGGCGGGTATCGAATACGAAAGTTGCTGCTGGGCACTGCGGCTGATTGCCCAACGATTTCTCAGGAGCCGGGACGGTGATGAACGTGATGCCATCTACCTCGAACTACACCTCAAGGGCCTGGGAAGCTTTGGCCGCCGACCAACCCCGTTGTTCTACGATGAGGCTGAATAGATTCTCCCGTGAACACGTGATGCGGTAAAATGCTGGAGCGGCCAAGGCCCGTGCGGATGGTTCACGAAACCAATCCTGCCCTGAAGCGTCAAAAGCGCAGCTTTAACCCATAGAGAAACCACCCCGGAGATTAACACCATGAGCCTGAAGCAATCCTTCGCGCACACCCTGGCCTGCACAGCGCTGCTAGCGGGCCTGTGCGTCACTCCGGCGCAGGCGCAGGAAACCGAAGATATCGACAGTATCGTTGCCTTGATTGACAACGTGGTGATCCTGCGCAGCGAACTGGACACTGCAATCCAGGGCATCGTTGACCGGATTCGATCGCAGGGTGGGAACCTGCCGCCCCAGAACCTGCTCGAGAAGCAGGTGCTTGAACGCCTGGTGATCCGCAAACTGCAGGTTCAGAAAGCGTACGAGACCGGCATTCGCGTAAGCGACAACGATATTGACCAAGCCGTTACCGGCCTGGCGCAGCAAAATGGCCTGTCCGTGATGCAAATGCGGCAGGTTATCGAAACGGACGGGGAAGACTTTGCCGAGTTTCGAAGAAACATCGGCGAGGAAATCATGGCCGAACGCCTGAGACAGCGTATCGTGAACAGCATGGACGCGATCTCGGATACGGAAGTGGATATCCTGCTCGCTTCGGAGGAATTTGCCGGCGGCGAGTACCACATTTCTCATATCATGCTGAACCTGCCGGAAGGCGCGACACCCACACAAATCCAGGAAACTTCCGTGCGCATGAACGAAATCTATGTGGAGTTGGAAGGCGGTTTGGATTTCGCCTCTGCGGCCATCAGCTATTCACAAAGCCAGGAAGCGCTGGAAGGCGGCGAAGTGGGCTGGCGCGACCTGAACTCGGTGCCGCGCTCATTTTCGGATGCGATCAAGAATCTGCGCGCAGGACAATACACGGTGCCGATACGCAGCCCGGCCGGATTCCACATCATCAGGGTCAACGATTATCGCGACCGCGCGCTGGTGATGTCCCGCGAGCACCATGCGCGCCATATCCTGATTGAAACCAATGAATTGGTCACGCCACGTGATGCGATGGTGGAAATCAGGGAACTTCACTCGCGCATCAATGATGGTGAAGAGTTCGGGGATCTGGCGCGCGAATATTCGGATGACACCACCAGCGCCAACCTTGGCGGCGACATGGGCTGGTTTGCCGAGAATGCATACGGAGATCGTGTCGAACAGACGCTGGCCGGCCTGAGTGCTGACCAGGTCAGTGAACCGTTCCAGAGCCAGGTGGGATGGCACATCATCCAAAAACTGGGTTTTCGGGAAACCGACGTCAGCAAAGAGGTCATTCGACAGCGGGCGCGGTCGAGCATTCTCCAAAGCAAGGCAGATGCTGAGGTCGACCGCTTCCTGCGCCAAATGCGCGAGGAAGCATTCGTGGAGTTGCGCCTGGAGTCCTGAGCGCTTGACGGCCGGCCTGGGAGGCTAAGCGATGATTATGGATGTGCCGGTACTGGTACTCACCCCCGGTGAGCCTGCCGGCATTGGCCCGGAATGCGCTGTCACTCTGGCCCACTTACACCCCGAATTACGCCTGCTCATGGTTGCGGACCCCACGCTGCTGCAGCGCACAGCGGATCAACTGAACATTCCATTCAAGGCAACGGCCTGGCAGATGGGCGATGCGGTAACAGCCGGAGTGCCCGCCTGTTTGCCGGTGCCGCTGAAACAACAGGAGCAAACGGGCAAACCCGACCCGGCCAATGCACATTACGTGCTTGAATGCCTGCGCCGTGCCGTCAGGCTGCTCAGGGCCGGGCAGGCGGGTGCACTGGTCACAGGCCCCGTTCACAAGGGCGTGATCAACGATGCGGGCATCCCATTTAGCGGACACACCGAATTCCTGGCGGCACTCGCGGACGTTTCACGGGTGGTCATGATGCTTGCCGCGGGGGATCTGCGGGTCGCCCTGGTCACCACCCATCTGGCGCTGAGAGACGTCCCCGACGCCATCAGCTATGAAGCCGTGCTGGAAACCATCAGGATCACCCATGCAGAAATGCGTCATCGACTGGGCGTGCCGGTTGCACGATTGCAGGTCCTCGGCCTCAACCCGCATGCCGGTGAAGGCGGCCACCTGGGCACGGAAGACCGGGAGATCATTGCCCCGGCGGTGGAGCGTTGCCTGGCGGAAGGCATTCCTGTCACCGGTCCGGTTCCCGCAGACGCGGCATTCACACGCAAAGCGCTGTCCAACTGCGATGGCGTCGTTGCGATGTATCACGACCAGGGATTGCCAGTACTCAAGCACGCGGGATTTGGCAAAGCCGTCAATATCACGCTCGGCCTGCCCTTTATCCGCACCTCCGTTGACCACGGCACGGCACTGGATATCGCCGGGCGGGGCCTGGCGGATCCAACGAGTTTATTCGAGGCGGCCCGCATGGCGCAGTTCATGTGCATGGAATCCACCTTGTGAAACGCCCGGCACGCAAACGATTCGGGCAAAATTTCCTGACGGACAGCCAGGTAATCCGGCGGATTACGGATACCATCGCGGCCCGCAACGGGCAACTGCTGATCGAAATCGGCCCCGGCCGGGCGGCGATAACCCGGTCCCTGCTGGACAGCGGTGCGGACATCTTGGTGGTGGAAATAGACCGTGATCTCGTGCGCGAACTCGAGAACCGGTTTGGGAATCATCCACGCCTGCAAATCCATAACCAGGATGCATTGAAGACCGATTTTGGAATACTGGCGCAGGGACGTGCTTACCGCCTGGTGGGTAACCTGCCCTACAACATCTCCACGCCGCTGATTTTCCATCTCCTGGGGCTGCAACATCCGCCCGTTGATATGTATTTCATGCTACAGAAAGAGGTGGTGAAACGCATGGCTGCTGAACCCGGCAACCGCGATTACGGACGCCTGAGCATCATGTGCCAAAACCGCTGTGAAGTCTCACCCCTGTTTGAGATCGGACCCGGGTGTTTCGATCCCATGCCGAAAGTGGATTCAGGTTTTGTCCGCCTGGTCCCAAGGGCCGCACCCTTATCCGGGGTTGCGCTGGAACCACGGCTGAACCGGGTCGTCAAACAGGCCTTTTCACTGCGCAGAAAAACCCTGCGGAACAGCCTGAGCGGCCTGTTGGACGCAACGCAAATACGCGCTGCGGGCGTAGATCCGGGCCAGCGGGCTGAACAACTCAACCTCGATGAGTTTGTTGCGCTCGCCGGACGCCTGGCCGTATCCTAGGAACATGTCAATGGAATATCCTGTACAGGTCATTGCGTTTCCAAAGTTTCTGGGCCAGCACCAGGATCAATTTGCCTTTGCCTACACCATTCAAATTACCAACCAGAGCGATGTGGCGATTACCCTGCGCAACCGGCACTGGATCATTACCCACGGCGACGGTTCAAAGGAAGAAGTCATCGGCGAAGGCGTCGTCGGCGAGACACCCGAACTCGAACCCGGCGCCTCTTACAGTTACACCAGTGGTGCGCTGATACCAACGCCGGTTGGATCGATGAAGGGTTCATACGGTTTTGAGACTCGCGATGGCGAATCATTTCGTGCGGAGATACCTGAATTCGCCCTGCACGCGCCTGACTCGCTACACTAAACCAAATATTGATCAGGACAGCCACCTGACCCATGTCTACCTACCTGATCGGGGACATCCAGGGTTGCTATGACCCGCTCCAGCGCTTGCTGGAAAAGATTGCTTTCGATACTTCAAGCGACTTTTTGTGGAGTTGCGGGGACCTGGTAAACCGCGGTGGCCAGTCACTGGAGGTGTTGCGCCTGCTGGTCCAGTTGGGGCCGGCATGTTCCGTAACCCTGGGCAACCACGACCTGCACCTGCTCGCTGCTGACAACAAACATCCCGAGGGTGACTGCAGGAACCGGGAGTTCGCCAGGATACTGCGCTGCGCCGAACGTGAAAAGCTGATCGGCTGGCTGCGTACGCAGCCACTGGCTGCATTTTCAAAACAACACCAGCTTCTGCGGGTACACGCCGGTGTCGTGCCGCAATGGTCCTGCAAGCAGACCCTGGACCTGGCCTCGGAGGTCAGTGCGGTTCTGAACTCGGCAAAACGGGGTAAGTTCTTGAAGCGTATGTATGGAAACCGGCCCAGCCGGTGGCATGAGCACCGTAAAGGTTGGGCGAGATTGCGCTTAATCAGCAACATCCTGACCCGCATTCGATTCTGCAATGCAGAAGGCAAGGCGGCATTCAGGCTCACCGGTCCACCGGGTTCACAGCCGTCTGCTTACCGGCCCTGGTACCGGCACCGGCACCGCAAGACCCGCGAAGTGACCATCGCATTCGGTCACTGGGCTTCCCTGGGCTTGCGCATGAAAAAACGCTACCTGGCCCTGGATTCCGGTTGTGTGTGGGGCGGTGAACTCAGTGCGCTACGGCTGGAGGACCGGCAACTCTTCCAAGTGCCAGGCATCAATCAGAAACCCTGAGCCATTCCTGCAGGTCATAACTGAATGCGTGGCGGTCATCGGCCGGGTGGTGCTCAGAACCGGCCAGTTTCCAGGCGGGCTCCGGCCATGCCGGGAACCAGGTATCCGCCTGAGGCGTGCAATCCACGATGGTGAGCAACATGCGCTGCGCGTCGGGTAATGCCAGGCGATACAACTCTCCGCCGCCAATGATCATCAGTTCCGCCCCTACTGCCACGTCGAGCGCGGCGTCCAGCGAGCGCGCCAATTCACAGCCCTCTGCCCGGTAGTGGGGGTTACGGCTAATCACGATATTCTGGCGTCCCGGCAACGGCCGGCCGACTGTCTCCCAGGTTTTACGGCCCATCACTACCGGCTTGCCCAGCGTGACCCGCTTGAAATGCTGCAGTTCATCCGGTAAATGCCAGGGCATGCGCCCGCGCAGGCCAATGGCGCGGTTTTGGGCCATGGCAGCGATCAGCGTTAAGCGTTTAACCATATCGAGAACTAAACGGCGATCGGAGCCCTGATCAGTTCGTGTGAGCGGTAGCCCTGCAACTCGAAGTCTTCATATTTGAAGTCGAACAGTGACCGCACCTCCGGATTAAGGTGCATCGTGGGCAGGGGCAATGGCGCTCGTTGCAGTTGTGTGTGCACCTGGTCCATGTGGTTCAGGTAGATATGCGCATCACCCATTGTGTGGATGAATTCGCCGGGCTCAAGGCCGCTCACCTGGGCCATCATCATGGTCAGCAAGGAAAAGGAGGCAATGTTGAACGGCACGCCGAGGAAGGCGTCTCCACTGCGCTGGTAAAGCTGGCAGCTAAGGCGCTGATCCGCCACGTGGAACTGGAACAGGGTATGGCACGGCGGCAGGGCCTGCTTGCCGGCCGAGGCGTTTTCCTGCGGGCTGATACGCTCATCAGGCAGTACCGCCGGATTCCATGCGGATAATATGTGACGGCGCGAATCCGGTTGTGTTGCGATGTCTTCCAGCAGGCTGCTGAGCTGGTCAATGCGGCTGCCGTCCGGTGCCGGCCAGTTGCGCCATTGCGCGCCGTAAATCGGCCCGAGTTCGCCTTCATCATCGGCCCATTCATCCCAGATACTGACGCCGTGTTCATTCAGGTAGGCGGTGTTGGTGTCGCCGCGTATAAACCAGAGCAGTTCATGAATAATGGATCTCAGGTGCAGCTTCTTGGTCGTGACCGCCGGAAATCCGTCGGCCAGGTCAAAGCGCATCTGGTAGCCGAACAGGCTGATGGTGCCGGTGCCGGTGCGGTCACACTTGCGGGTCCCGTTGTCGAGGATATCCCGAAGAAATTGCAGATAGATTTGCACGCGCTGGTCCTAGCGCCTGTGCGCCAGACGCATGATGACCAGGCCCGCGATGATCATGGGTAGCGACAGGACCATGCCCATGGTCAGCCAGTCCAGCGCAACAAAGCCCAGGTGCTGGTCCGGCTCGCGGAAAAACTCCACGACAATCCGCATGAAGCCGTAGCCCACCAGGAAAAGTCCTGAAATGGCCCCGGGCGGGCGGCGTGATTTTGCGTACCACATCAGGATTGTGAACAATAACACGCCCTCCAGGCCAGCCTGGTAAAGCTGGCTGGGGTGGCGTGCAAATTCATCCAGCATGCCGGCTTGCCAGGCTTGTTCCAGCGGAACGGAAGATGTGACCGCGGCTGGTAGAGAGGCCGGGAAGATCATCGCCCAGGAAACATCGCTGTGGCGCCCCCAGAGCTCACCGCCAATGAAGTTGCCCACGCGGCCGAACGCCAATCCGACAGGAATCAGCGGCGCCACGAAATCGGCCACCTGCCAGAAGCTGCGTTTACTGCGGCGTGCGTACCAGGCCATGGCGACGATCACGCCAACAAGGCCACCGTGAAAAGACATTCCGCCTTCCCATATCCTGAACAGGACTAACGGGTCCTTAAGCAGGTTGTCAAAGCCGTAAAAAAACACGTAACCCAGTCGTCCGCCCAGGATTACACCCAGCATGCCGTAGAACAGGAAGTCGCCCACTTCCCCTGGCGACCATTTCAGCCAGGGCCTGCTCGCTGCGAATCGGTTGCCCAGCATCCAGAAGGTGAGAAATGCCAACAGGTACATGATTCCATACCAGTGCACCTCGATGGGGCCAATGGAAAAAGCAATGGGATCAAAATTGACCAGCCGGTAAGCGCTTTGCATCAGGAGGTCGATCGTGGCATGAAGTGTTGATTCCTCGGAACAGGGTAAAATCAGAACCTGGTAAGTTTCCAGGCTGATCAAGACGCGTTCAGCCTGGACCGAAGCAGCATATTCCAGTCAAAACCGGCAGGCAAGCGTGGAACACCAAAATGGCGCACAAAGCATTATGAACCGGCTCAACGACAGCGGTAGCGCGTACCTGCGGCAACATGCGGAAAATCCGGTTGACTGGCACCCCTGGGATGATACCGCGCTGGCCCTGGCGCGCGAATCCGGCAAACCCATCCTGCTGTCGATTGGCTACAGTGCCTGCCATTGGTGCCACGTGATGGCACACGAGTCTTTCGAAGACGCACACACCGCTGCGCTCATGAACGAGCTCTTTATCAATATCAAGGTTGACCGTGAAGAGCGACCGGACCTGGACAAGGTATACCAGTTGTCTCACCAGTTGCTGACCAACCGGGGCGGTGGCTGGCCATTGACCGTCTTTCTTGACCCTCAGGATCTAACGCCGTTTTTTGCGGGCACTTACTTTCCTCCGGCCCCGCGTCACGGCATGCCGGCGTTCACGGAACTACTGGAAAAACTCCGGGCGTGGTTCGACAGCAACCGGGATGCGGTGAGCGCGCAGAATCATCGCCTGCGTGACGCGATCAGCAACTTGCAAAACGTGCAGCAACAGGACGGCCAACCGGACCACCAGGTTTTTGCGAAAGCCTATGCGCAACTCGTTGATCGCTTTGATGCAACGCATGGCGGTTTCGGCGGCGCGCCGAAGTTTCCCCAGGCGCCGATGCTGGGCCTTGTGCAATCTTTGTCACTGATGCGCGAATCCTTTTCGGAATCCGCACAACAGATGCTGCACGAAACGCTGCAAAAGATGGCCTTGAGTGGTTTGCGCGATCACCTTGACGGTGGCTTTTTCCGTTACACGGTAGATGGTGCCTGGACCATACCGCATTTTGAAAAAATGCTTTATGACAACGCCCTGCTGCTGCCGTTGTATGCAGAAACTGCGGCGCGCACCGGCGACCCCCTGCTGGCGGAAACCGCTGAGGGTATCGCAGCGTGGATGGTTGACGAGATGCGCGATGCCAATGGCGGCTTTTACGCCAGCATCGATGCGGATGCAGACGGGATCGAGGGCGGTTTTCACGTCTGGGACCGGGAAGAACTCAAGACTTTGCTCGACGAGGACCAATTCGAGGCGGCGGTGCGCCACTACGGTATTGACGGCCCCCCCAATTTCGAAGGCCGGCACTGGCACCTGGTGAGAACAGGCGCCAACGGGCAAGAAGCGGATCAGGCGGCGCTGGAACCGGCCAGGAAACGCATGCACGAAGCCCGTTCCGAACGCACACCACCGGCCACCGACACCAAGCAACTGACGGCCTGGAATGCGCTGTGCGTGGATGGTTTTGCACGCGCAGGCGCCGCCATGCAGCGCACGGACTGGATTGATGTTGCCGAACAGACATTGTCCTTTTTAAGCAACACGCTGTGGCATGAAGACAATCTGTTCGCTGTACATGCACGTGGACAAAACCGTTTTCCGGCCTACCTGGATGACCACGCCTTTTTGCTCAAGGCAACTCTGTCGCTGCTGCGTGCGCGCTGGAAGCCAGAACACCTGGGGTTGGCAAGATCGCTGGCAGATATCCTGATTGAGAGATTCGAAGACCCCGATGCAGGCGGATTCTTTTTTTCTGCGGCCGCGCAGCCGGTGCCGATTGCGCGCCTGCGGCCACTGCAGGACGACGCCACACCAGGCGGCAGCGGCGTGGCCGCCTTCGCGCTGGAAACGCTGGGCCACCTTGGCTCGGAGCAGCGCTATCTCGACACAGCCGAGCGTACACTCAAGGGCAGTTTTGCTGAACAGCAACAACATCCCCTTGGACATGCCACATTGCTGGCCGCACTTTATGAGCACCTTGAGCCTGCGACCCGGGTCATCATCACCGGCTCGGATGAGCAGGAAATGCAGGCCTGGAAAGCGGTCACCGCCAGCTATGATCGGGTAAACTGCTACGTTTTGGGGGCTGGTTCAGCAGATTCGGCTAACAACTTGCCCGGGATTTCAGGCCTTTCTGAACAGCAAGGGCAGACCAGGGCGTATGTGTGCGAAGGCCGGCATTGTCTGCCGCCGGCAAGCAGCGTAGACATCCTGCAAGAACAACTGGGAGCCAGTCGTAATTAAGGAACCTCTGATTTATTCATGAACTCGTATCTTGTGTCCAAAATGTCCAGTTTCTGCGTTGCCCATTCAGATCAAACTTGGCTTCGCAATAGCCAGCTATTACGTGCGATTCGCGCCTTGAACCTGAATGCTTTGAATCACAATCTACTTCGCCCAGAACAAATCAGAGGTTCCTTAACATGACCTTGTGCGGAAATGCCTGAATGATTGAGCTTGGCCTGCCAAATATGCATGCTCTCGCAGTGATGATGCTGATCATCGTGGCGCTGGTACTGTTTGCGCGGGACGACGTTGCGCTGGAGACGACCAGCCTGGTCGTGCTGGTGGCCCTGGCTGTAGGTTTTCAGCTATTTCCCTACGAGGTGGACGGCAGGCTTCTCAAGCCCAGTGACTTCTTCCTCGGCTTTGGCAACCGTGCCCTGATCGCCGTTTGCGCCTTGATGATCGTGGGACAGGGCATGATCCGCACCGGCGCGCTCGAACCGGTAGGCCGTATGCTGGCCAGGATGTGGCGCAAGGGCCCGGTGATCTCCCTGCTGTTGACCCTGGTGATTACTTCCACGCTTAGCGCCTTTATCAATAACACACCCATCGTCGTGATAATGCTGCCCATCCTGATCGGTGTTGCAGTGAAAACCGGGATTTCACCATCAGGCTCACTGATACCGATGGGATTCGCCAGTATTCTTGGTGGCATGGCAACCACCATCGGCACATCGACAAACCTGTTGGTGGTCAACGTTGCCGCGGACCTGGGCATGGATCGCTTCAACATGTTTGATTTTCTCGTCCCGGTACTGATCGCCGGAGTGTTCGCCTTGCTGTACCTTTGGCTGATCGCCCCGCGCCTGATCCCAGAACGCAAACCACCCATGGATCGAGGAGTATCGCGAATTTATAGCGCGCAGATTCGCCTTAATGCGGACAGCCCGGTTGTTGGAAAAACGCTTGCAGAGGCCATCTTCCGTGCCGGTGAAGGCATCAACGTTGAAACCATCCAGCGGGGCAGTGGTGTTTTCATCAATCCTCTGCCGGACGTCAGGTTGCAAGGCGGTGACCGCTTGGCTACCAGCGATACCCAGGCCAATCTGAGGGACTACGCACGTCAATTGAAGGGCACGCTGTTTTCTGATGACCAGGAAGTGGATGCCAGGCATCCATTGAGCGCTGAGGGCCTGCAAATCGCCGAAGTAGCCATTACGCCAACTTCAAAACTGAATGGCACACGGATCGGCAACGCCCGGCTGTTATCCCGCTATGGATTACGCTTACTGGCTTTCAACCGCTTCGAAGGGATGGAGGGCCGTGAATCGCCGGGCCTGGACGAGGTTCGTTTGCGTACCGGTGATGTGCTGCTGATTCAATCCAGCCCCGAGAACCTGGCAGAGTTGAAAGAATCATCAGATTTCCTGGTGTTGGATGGCAGCATTAACCTGCCAAAAACCCGCAAAGCGCCGATTGCACTGGCTACCATTATCGCGGTTGTTGCGCTGGCCGCATTTCGCATCATGCCGATTGAGATCAGCGCACTACTGGGTTGCCTCGCCCTGATCATTACCGGTTGTCTCAACTGGAAAGACGCAATGAGTGCGCTCAACACAAAGGTCATCCTGATAATCGTCTCCTCGCTGGCCATGGGCGCAGCCCTGCTGAAGACCGGCGGTGCAGACTACCTCGCCAATGTATTCGTTTCGATCACTTTCGGCGCGCCTCCATCGGTCGTCTTAATGGGCCTCATGCTGATGATGGCCGTTATGACAAACGTGGTCTCGAACAACGCGGCGGCGGTTATCGGTACGCCGATTGCAATCGGTATCGCGCAACGCCTCGGCATGCCGCTGGAGCCCTTCGTGCTGGCGGTGTTGTTCGGCGCCAACCTGAGTTTCGTCACCCCCATGGCCTACCAGACCAACATCCTGATCATGAACGCCGGCGGCTACAAATTCGGCGACTTCGTGCGTGTGGGCCTGCCTTTGTCTATCATGCTGTGGCTGATTTTGAGCGGGGTGCTAATCTGGGCCTACGGCTTATGAGAGCAAGAGTAAAAGTGGATTAACCGCAAATTACGCGAATTACACAAACTTAAGATGGTGATAATGGCGGTAAGCCGCTGATTACGCGGATTACACAAACTGATAAAAAATAAAGAGTAAGTGAAAAGTGCCAAGACATCGTTTACAAGTTTTTATGCCAGGACATCGTTTACAGTATTGCTGGCAGCATGATATCAAAGCCAATTTTCATAGGTTGCTTCAACGTAATTTGTACTCAAACTCATCCACTTGAAGGTGCTGGTGGAATAGCTTGAGTTTTTGTTCCTTAACATCAACGGTAGCCACCACATACTCGTACTGGAGGTCTGGTGAAACACGGAAACGCTCACCGAATATGTCGAGCTGGCAGCCGCTCCGAATGAATCGAATCAGGTGATAATATCCTGCCTCGGGTTTCTTCAGAGG
>Ga0114948_10000362_pt1 | contig 17878 bp, 18 predicted proteins | sample CR04metaG_FD_83877 | JGI IMG/M metagenome (GOLD analysis project Ga0114948, IMG submission 83877) | Deep subsurface microbial communities from Mariana Trench to uncover new lineages of life (NeLLi) - CR04 metaG | ecosystem: Environmental > Aquatic > Marine > Ocean trench > Sediment | place...
AAGAAGGCTAGTGACATTGTCACGTTGGACTGCATTGAAGAAGTAATCCCCCGGGAGGTGATGTAAAGCCGCAATTACATCTACTCCCCTGACGGCACCGGCGCGCAGCAGGCGACTCAGGATTACGCTCTGGAGGCCAGCTTCCCGCGAGTGCCTCTACAAGTAGATCGCTCGTCTATCGGGTGATCAGGACGCGGGAATCGAACCCGCCGCCACGTGAATAAAATCAGGCACTTAGAGACAGTTTCGGTGCCTCAGACGTGCCTCAGGGACTTTCGCCTATCCCAAGGCCATCCATCCGAGTGGCGCTAGATCATTCACTTGAGAAACTCATCTACGGAGAATTCAGGATGCCATGTCGAATCCGCAGGTCTCGATTAGAAAGGCGACAACGAATGACATCGCTCAGATCGTTGTTTGGCTAGACGGAGAGCTTCACGCGCACGCCCGAGATTCCGTTGCAAACGAAGCGATCTTGGCCTCGCTCAGGGATGCGAAATACTGGGAGGCAGCGCGCCCGCCCGGTGCAGGTTCTCGCTTGCATGCGCAATCCCTGCGCTGCACCCCAGCCCGCACTGCCGCACACGTGGCCCGGCAGCGGCGTATGGCACACGCTTTGCTCCAGTCATAGAATCGAGCCAGGGGAGGCCCCGGATGATTCTGCTGCTCGTCCTGTTGAGCGTCGTCGTCCTGATTCCCACTCCAGCCCAGGCGCAGGATCTCGACCGGCGGATCGCAGTCCAGCCCGGCGGCCGCCTCCAGGTCGATCTGGATATGGGCCCGGAGAACCGCTCGGAGCGAGTCTCTCTGGAGGTGCGCTCCCACGACGCGGACGAGGTGTGGGTGGTCGCCGACCTCTCCGGCCTGGGAGCCTCGTCCGTGAAGTTCCGGCTCGACCACGACGAGCGTGGTGTGGTCCGGCTGTATGGCCGGGCCGGCGGCCTGATGTCCTGGCTCTTCGGGGGTCCGGGCGTCCACGTTCGCGTCTGGGTGCCGCAGGACTTCTCGGTCGACCTGCGCTGCCCCTCCGGGCCCATTCGGATCGAGGAGCTGAATGGGGAGATTCGTGCCCGGACCCGGTCTGCCCCGATCGAAGTCCGGGGAGTGGAGGGGGATGTGCACCTGCGCACGCAGACGGGCGCGGTACGCGTGACGGAGGTGGTGGGCGACGTCAGCGTGCGCGCTTCCAGCGGGTCGCTGGAGTTCAGCTGGGTGACGGGGAACATCGAAGCCCATACCGGCCAGGGAGACATCACGGTACGGCACGTCGTGGGTCAGATCGACCTGCGAGTCGACTCCGGCGAGATTAGCCTGCGCGAGGTGCGGGGCCGGGCGGAGGCGAAGACCGAACGGGGCGCCGTCTACGCCAGCTTTGCGGGCCCACCATCGGGACGTCTGGAGACGCGACGTGGATCCGTGGAGATCGTATTCCCCGCGCGCTTCGGCGCCCAGCTCGAGGCCCGCACGCGTAACGGGACGGTGGAGGTCGACGCCAACGTCGGAGCCGACGGAAAACGGGGCCCGGACTACTTCATCGGCGCCATCAACGGGGGAGGCGATCCTCTATACGTGTATACGGCGCGGGGAACGATCCGCGTGCACCCACGTTAGGAGAAGGGATAGGCATGACACGACACGCGATTCGGCTGGCGTTGCTGCTGTGGTCACTGCCTCTCGGCGCCCTGGCGGCCGACCTGGAGTTTCGCGAGAGCGTGCCGGTAAAACCGGGCGGCACGCTCCGGATCGAGCTCGCGACAGGCTCGGTCGAGGTCCAGACCGACGACTCGCACGAGGTCAGCATCGAGGCCCAGGCCATGGGCTGGGGCGCGGGGTCGATGCGCTTCGAGCTCAGCAGCGATGGCGAGGATGCGCAGTTCATGGGAGCATCCCGGGGATGGTTTGGGCCGCTGGTCATCCTGCCGCGGGTTCGGGTCAAGGTGCGCGTGCCCGAGAGGTACTCGATCGAAGTCCGGACCGGCGGCGGCTCGATCGAGATCGACGACCTCGGGGGAACCGTGGTGGCGAAGACGAGCGGCGGACGGATCGTGCTCGATGGCGCCGAGGGACCGGTCGAGCTGACGACTTCCGGCGGCAGCATTGATGTGGACGACGTGCGTGGCAATCTCTCGGTTCGGACATCCGGGGGCGGGATCAGGATCTCGGATGTGACGGGGCGGGTCGAGGCCGAGACCTCGGGGGGGCCGATCCGGGTGCACGATGTCGGCGGGCCCGTGCTCGCACGCACCAGCGGTGGCTCCATCTCGGTGCGCTTTTCCGGGGCCCCGGAGGGGGACCTCGAGACATCGGGTGGAGCCATCGAAGCCGAGTTCGACGAGAAGGCGCGCCTGAACCTTGAAGCGGAGACCAGCGGCGGCCGGGTCCGGGTAGAGGACGACCTCCAGATCACCGGCAGCATTACATCCAATCGCGTCGAGGGCCGCATCAATGGTGGTGGGCCGACCCTCCGACTCAAGACTTCGGGCGGGAACGTGCGGGTTCGTCTGCGTTAAGCTCGTCCCGCGCCGCGCCGATCTATCCTTCCCATCCCCTGGCGTGGAGAGGTCGGCGTGGAATCGCGACGAGCGGATCGAACAAAGCGGCGCTTCATGTGCCAGATCGTTCACGAGGACGAGCGCCACGATGGGATCGTGATGAACATCACGGCAGACGGGATCTTCGTGCTGACCTCCGCCATGATTCCGTCCGGCACCCAGGTTCGGATCGAGATATCCGAGCTGCAGGAGGTGCCTCAGATGACCTTGCGCGCCATTGTGATCCGTCAGCACCTGGTCCCCGACGAGTCGTCTCGCCTCATGCTGCAAGGCCTCGGCATGCAGATCCTTCAAGCGCCGAGCGCGTTCTACGAGTTGAGCGAGCCGGAGAAGGAAAGCTCCTAGTGTTCTGTTCCGGGAGTTCCGACGCGGTTCTCGCGCCCGAGGCGCCGCGCTCGCAAGGCACGCGAGCGAGGCGAATCCGTAGCTTCGGCGAGCGAGTGCAACGCCGCGAGCGTGGATGCAGCGGGCGCCGAGAATGCGAGCGAACTTCCGGAACAGGACACTAGCCCTCCCCACGCAGTGCATCGATCACATCCGGAGGCGCCTGCACCAGCTCGATCAGTACGCCCTCACCGCTCAGGGGTGAGTCCGCGTTTCCTTTGGGATGGATAAAGCACACGTCATGCCCGGCTGCGCCCTTGCGAATGCCGCCCGGCGTGAAGCGCATACCGCGGGCCTCCAGCCACTCTACGGCCGAGCGCAGGTCATCCACCCAGAGTCCCACGTGGTTGAGCGCGGGCTCGTGTACGCGCGGCCGCTTTTCGGGGTCGATGGGCTGCATCAGGTCGACCTCTACCTTGAAGGGTCCCGCCCCCATTACGGCAATGTCCTCATCGATGTTCTCGCTGGGACTGCGGTAGCTGCCCGCAGCCTCGAGCCCGAGCGTGTCGATCCAGAGCGCGCGCAAGGCGTCTTTGTTTCGCGCCCCCACGGCGATCTGTTGCATGCCGAGCACCTTAAACGGCCGTTCCTTCACGCCGTCGCCTCCCAGGTCGTGCCGCTCGTAGGGTATCAGCCCAAGAGCATCTGACGAGGCCTGAGGGTCAACCCCAGAGCGTCGCTCTCAGCATGAACAGCACGTAGCCGCCCACGTAAAGCCCCATAACAGCCAGGAGCAAGGCCCGGGCGGAGCGGCTGCTAAAGCGCTTCAGGAGCGATAGTGAGGTCACGCAAACCACGCCCGCCTCCAGCGCGAGCATGAGAGATCCGTGGTGGGCCAGGTCCCAGTAGGAGAGGGGGCTCACGAGGCGGGCATCGGTGAGGGGAAAGAAATGACGGTGCGCATCGTTGTGGTGGAACGGCAGGTCGAAAACCGAATGGAGCAGCAGGCTCGCGAAGAAAGCCTGGGGGATCCGACGTGCAAGCAGGCGCGCGATCCCGAGTCCCGCCAGCGCCAGAGGAATCGAGTGCGCGAGGTCGAATACGTTCTGCCACTCCGGTAGGAAGTAATCCCGCGTCCAGATCTCCGCCTCGGAGCGGCCCAATGCGAGGCGTTCCACCAGGTAGAAGACGAGGATCGGCAGATCAGGCGCAACTGCTCCCGCCACGACTGCGCGTGCGAGGTCTCGCCGTGGCCCGCTGCAGATCAAAGCCAGGTTCAGGATGGCGTGGCTCGGTGTGTGCATCGGAGCAGCAGCGTAGCGGAACCGGCACGGCCGTCGCGGTCCGTGCACCTCGGGTACGTTAGACTGCCGGCGGCCGTAGAGGAGGCAGGCGCAATGAGCCGCCGTCCAAGCCAGACTCCCATGATGAAGCAGTACCGCGCGCTCAAGGAGCGGGCAGGCGACGCGCTGCTCCTGTTTCGTATGGGTGACTTTTACGAGCTCTTCTCCGACGACGCCGAGCGTGTGGCTCCACTGTTGGATCTGGTCCTGACCACGCGCGATCGAGACACCCCGAACGCCGTGCCCATGTGCGGCGTCCCCGTGCACGCCATCGAGGGCTATATCCGCAAGCTGCTACAGCTCGGGCATGCGGTCGCCATCGCCGAGCAGATGGAGGACCCGAAGCTGGCCAAGGGTCTCGTGCGCCGCGAGATCGTTGAGGTCGTCACACCCGGCTTGGTGTTGGATCCGCAGCGTCTCGACGGGTCGGGTGCGAATTACGTCGCCGCCGTGCTGCAGGACGGTGAGACCCTCGGCCTGGCCTACCTGGACCTCTCGACGGGGGAGTTTCAGGCCACTCAGATGACGGACCCTCGGCTGCTCGAAGCGGAGCTCGATCGCGTCTCCCCGCGAGAGGTCCTCTTGCGCGATACGGACAAGAGCTTGCCCGTACGTGCACAGCTGCGCCGCGCCCCCGATGCGGACTTCGATCCCGGCCAGGTCGCGGAGCGGGTGGGGCGGCTGCCGGATGGAATCCATCGGACCGATACGAGCCCCCTGGCCCGTGCGGTGGCGGCCGTGTGGAGCATGGTCGCAGAGCTTCAGCCCTTCGCACTCGAGCAACTTCAGCGCGTGCGGCGTTACGAGGCCAGCGACCGGCTGCTGCTGGATCCAACCACGCGGCGCCACCTCGAGCTGGTGAGAAACCTGCAGGACGGCGGCCTCCGAGGAACGCTACTGGAGCTGCTCGATCACAGCCGCACGCCCATGGGGCACCGCCAGCTGGTCTCCTGGATCAGCGAGCCTCTGGTCGATCTCGATCGCATTCGCTCCCGCCAGCAGCAGGTGGAGGAATGGCTCGAGCCCGACAGCCGCCGGGCCCAGCTCGCAGACGCGTTGCGCCGGGTCGGCGACCTCGAGCGCCTGCTGACGCGCTCGTGCCTGCCTGTGTCCGGTCCTCGCGATCTGGCGGCCCTGCGAGACGCGCTGGCGGGCGTCCAGTGCGTGCAGCAGCTACGAGCGCTCTCCGAGGACCTCTCCGGGCTGCAGCGGCGCCTGGAACAAACTCTGGTGGAGGCGCCGCCGCAGGCGCCACGAGGGGAGCCTTACACGGGCTATATCCGTGACGGCGTGGCCGCGGAGCTGGACCGGGTGCGCGCGGAGTCCGAGGAGGGCCACCGCTACCTGGCGAGCCTCGAGGAGCGGGAGCGCGAGCGGACCGGGATTCCGACGCTGAAGGTCAAGTACAACCGCGTCTTCGGTTACTCCATCGAGGTGACCAAACGCCACCTCTCGCGCGTCCCCGAACACTACCGGCGCAAGCAGACCATCACCAACGCCGAGCGCTTTACGAGCGATGAGCTGCAGCGTTGGGAGGGCGTCGTCCTGAGTGCGCGGGAGCGGGCGGCAGCGGTGGAGGCCGGCGTGCTGGGTGAGCTGCGCGCCGCTGTGGCGCGTGCGGCGGAACAGGTACGACGAGTGGCGCGTGAAATCGCCGAGCTTGATGTCGCTCAGTCATTGGCCACGGTCGCTCGCCAGCACGACTTCGTACGCCCCGAGCTCGACCGCTCCCTGCGCATCCAGATCGAGGCGGGGCGCCACCCAGTGGTGGAGCGTTTCACGCCCGATGGCTTCATTCCCAACGATTTGATCCTCGATGCGGACGACGCGCGCTTCATCATCCTCACGGGGCCGAACATGGCGGGCAAATCGACGTTGCTGCGGCAGACCGCGCTGATCGTGCTGCTCGCTCAGATGGGCTCCTACGTCCCAGCTCGCTCCGCTCGCATCGGAGTCGTGGATCGCATCTTCACCCGTGTCGGCGCCCAGGACTCCCTTACGAGCGGAGACAGCACCTTCATGGTGGAGATGCGCGAGACCGCGACCATCCTGCACGAGGCCACCCCCCGGAGCCTGGTGCTGCTGGACGAGATCGGGCGCGGAACCTCGACTTTCGATGGACTTTCGATCGCCTGGGCTGTAGTGGAATACCTCCATGACACGCCGGGGTTGCGCGTTCGCGCCTTGTTCGCGACCCACTATCACGAGCTGGCCGACATGGCGCGCACGAAGCCGTTCGTGCGGAATTTCCACTTTAGGTGCGCCGAACGGGGTGGGGAGATTCTCTTCCTGCGCCGCATGGAGCCGGGTGCCGCCAGTCGCAGCTACGGGATCGAAGTCGCACGCCGGGCCGGGCTCCCCCCCGAGGTAATCCGTCGAGCGCGAGAGGTGCTCGCGAATCTGGAGGGGGGAGAGTTCGATGAACGCGGGAAACCGCGTCTCGCGCGCGAGGGCGCAGGGACAGCGCCGTCTCAGCTCGGGCTGTTCCAGGGCGGGAGAGCCGACCCTCTGCGCCAGGCCCTGCGCAAGCTCGAGCCTGATGACATGACTCCAATCGAAAGCATGCTGGAGCTAAGCCGCTTGAAGCAGCTGGCTGAGGAGGAGGTATGAGTCGCGGCAGCCAGCTTACGCTTCTGGCGGGGGTGCTGCTGCTCGTACTCGGCGCCGGGAAGCGCCCCGCGGGCCTGCTCGACGTGACCGACGTCCGCGTCTTCGATCACCCGACCCACACCCGCGTGGTCGTAGAGCTTTCCGGGAGCGCCCGCTATCACACGGGCACCCTCGAAGACCCCGCTCGCCTCTACATCGACATCGATGGCGTTTGGATCGAGGCGCCCCTGCGCGAGCCTCGAAGCAGTGGTGCCAGTGCGCCTCTACGCCGGGTGCGCGCAGGCCAGAACACTCTCCAACGCGCCCGCGTCGTGATGGAACTGGCCGAGGGCTCAGTGAACCACCACACCTTCCACCTGAAGCAGCCGTTCCGCATCGTGACAGACGTGTATCGGGCTGGCAGCGCCCCGGAGCCGACTCCCGATGACGACCGCTTCGACCAGCGCCCGGTCCGTCGTATCGTGCTCGATCCGGGTCACGGCGGGAAGGACCCGGGCGCCCGTGGGCGGGGCGGGGTGAAGGAGAAGGACGTCGTGCTGCGCGTATCCCGGCTTCTGCGCGATCGCCTGCGGCAGGCGGGTTTCGAGGTCGTCATGACGCGAGAGCGGGACGAGTATCTAAGCCTTGAAGAACGCACGGATGTGGCCAACCGCCTCAAGGGCGACCTCTTCATCTCCATCCACGCCAACGCGTCGCCCAATCGGAAGACGACTGGGGTCGAGACCTACCTGCTCGACACACGCTACGACCGTCAGACGGCCCGTGTCGCCGCCCGCGAGAACGGTACGAGCATCGGCCAGCTGAACGAGCTCCAGCGGATCCTTGCGTCCTTGCGGCTCGGCTACCACGAACGGTACGCCGTGCGGCTGGCCCGAGAGATCCATGAATCGCTGCTCGAGAGTCTGCGCGGAAGCTACCGCGGCACAAGCGATCTGGGCGTTAAGCATGGCCCGTTCCTGGTACTCTTCATGGCTGATATGCCAGCCATCCTGGTAGAGGTCGGGTTCGTCTCCAACCGAGCGGAGGCCCGACGCTTGAGCTCGAAGGCGTTTGCCAGGGCCGCCGCCGCAGGCATCGCCAACGGAATCGTACGCTACCGCGACGAGCACGCGCGGAGACTCGTGGCCGGTCGGTAACCTGGATGGCCCTGCAGCCGCTCTGTGATGACTTCTTCGGGGTGGTCGAGGCGCCCGCGGGTCCTTCCTCCGCCCATCTCAATCCCTCGGTGCGCGCCTATCTGGACGCAGCTCGGGAGTATCTGCTCGACCTGCACGATCAGGGGGTGCCCTCCCGACGCGTAAACGAAGAGCACGCGGACCTAACGGATCGCCTGGTTCGCAAACTCTACCGACTGGCCGAAGATCGATACTTCGCACACTTCCCGCGCCTTAACTTCCGCGTGGCCCTGCTGGCCGTGGGTGGCTACGGACGGCGTGAGCTCTCCCTAGCATCCGATATCGACCTGCTATTGCTGTACCGCGGGAAGATGAACCCCTACGTGGAGACACTGGCGGAGGCAATCACCACCCGCCTCTGGGATGCACGCCTCACCGTGGGTATGGCCACGCGCACGATCCAGCAATGTCTCAAGCTGGGCAAGGAGGATTTGCCCACGCTCACGTCATATCTCGACGGGCGCTTCCTGGTGGGCGACCCGAGTCTCTACACGGATTTGGACGCCGAGGTGCGACGCTGGATCCGGAACCACTCCACCGAGTTCATCCGCTCCAAGCTCGAGGAACAGCGCGCACGCCATGAACGCATGGGGGAGTCGCTCTTCCTGCTACAGCCGAATTTACGCGAGAGTGTGGGCGGACTGCGTGACTACCACATGGGGCTATGGACGGCGCGGGCGGTACGCTGGGAGGTCCGCAAACCGGAGCACCTGCTGCTGCACGGCTTCATCGATGCCTCGGATCTCGAGGATCTGTTGGCTGCGCTCGATTTCCTGTGGCGCATCCGCAATCAACTCCACCGTGGACTGCGCAAGGACGATCGTCTGCATTTCGAGGCACAGGAAGCACTTGCCCAGCGCTTCGGCTTCAAGGAGACGGATCATCGGCTCGGCGTGGAGCAGCTGATGCAGTCCTACTATCTCCACGCCCGCGCTGTCGAGCGTGTCACCCGCCGCACGATCGATCACGCTCAGACGCTCGATCACGAGCGCAACGCTAGGTACAAGCAGCCGGCTCGCGCCATCGAAGAAGGCTTCGCGATCGTCAACGGAAAGCTTCAGATTCCGAGCGCCGTACTGCTCCAAGAGCGGCCAGTGCGCCTGCTTTCCGCATTCGTAGCATCCCAGCGGTACGACGTCCCACTCTCAGCGCGGGCGCAGCGGCTGATTCAGCAGCACGTCCATCTGGTCGACGATGGCTTTCGCCGGGATGCCGAGGCCGCCGAGCTGTTCCGCCAGATCCTGTCGGCTCCGCAGCGTGTGTATCGCTCACTCAGCCTGATGGACGAAGTGGGACTTCTTGGGGCCTACTTGCCTGAGTTCGGTGAGCTGGTCGCGCTCTGGCAGCACGATATGTATCACACCTACACGGTCGACGTACATTCCCTCTTCCTCGTCGAGCAGCTCCGTCGTCTGCGCAAGGGGCGCTTTGCGCGGGAGCTACCCCTGGCGACCGAGATGATGCGTGAGCTTCCCTCACCGGAGCTTCTCTTCCTTGGCTGCCTGCTCCACGATATCGGTAAAGGGCGGGGCGGTGGGCACTCCGAGAAAGGGGCGCGCATGGTGCCCGAGATCGGAAAGCGCCTGGGCCTGGAGCCGCACGAGGTCGAGACGGTCAAACTGCTGGTTCTACACCATCTCACGATGAGCGCGATGGCGGAGCAGCGCGACGTGCACGACCCGCGCCAGATCCTCAAGCTCGCGCGTCTGGTCGGCACCCGCGAGCAACTGCGCAGCCTCTACCTGCTTACGGTGGCCGATATTCGCAGCGTATCACCCGTGGCCTGGACCAGCTGGAAAGCGGGCCTGCTCGAGGCCCTGTATCGCAACGCCGCGGAGTGGCTCGAGGCGGGGGCCGCGGACCAGACGGCCCCGCGCTATTTCCTCGAGCGTGCCACGGAGCGAGTGTCCTCGACCCAGAAGGAGGCACTCGAGAGGCTCTCAGCCAGGGGCGTCTTGGTCGAGCAAGCCGCCGGTTTCCTCGACAGCATGCCTCGGAACTATCTGCTCAATCACGGGCCCGCAGAAATCGCCGCCCAGGTCGAGGCCGCTTTCGATTTCCTCGCATCCGATCCGGAGATCGGCGTCTATCCCTTTCCCGCGCAGGCCGGGGAAGAGGTGTTCTGGGGTGTGGTCGTGCTGGCCCACGACCGGCCGGGTCTCTTCTCCATCGTCGCCGGCGTGCTCGCCGCATGCGGGCACAACATTCTGGGAGCCCAGGTCTACACGAATCGAAATTCTTTGGCGGTCGAGATCTACCAGCTCGATCTCATGCCAGGCGGGGCCCCCGAAGAAGAAGACGCGCTGCGGCGCATCGAGTCGCAGCTACGCGATACGCTGGCCGGTAAGCAGACGGTGGAGGGATTACTGGCCAATCGTAGTCCCACGCATCCACACACGCTGCGGGCCAAGGCCCCGAGCGTACGCATTGCAAATGACGAGTCCGACTTCTACACCGTGATCGACGTGACGGCCAATGATCGGCCGGCTCTGCTCTATGACATCACACGGACGCTGAGTCAGTTCGGGCTCGATGTGGTCATGGCCAGGGTCTCGACTCGAGCCAACCAGGTCACCGACGCTTTCTACGTCACCGATAACGGACATAAGATTCTGGAGCGGATGCGGCAGCAGCAGATCGAAGAGAGTCTTCTCACCGCCATCCGCCAGGGCAGCATTTGAATCTGCACTCGGCCATTGACTCGTTCCTCGCCCACCTTGCGGTCGAGCGCGGACTCGCGCCCTCCACGCTCGAAGCCTACGGACGTGACCTTGCCGCGCTCGCCGGGAGCCTCGGCGACATCAGCGTAGCTCAGATCGATGCGCGCTCTCTGCGCCGCCATTTCTCCAGACTCGAAGCGCAGGGGCACGTAGCGTCGACGCGAGCCCGCGCGCAGTCGGCGATTTCACGACTCCTGGCTTTCCTACGAGGGGAGGGCGCCCTGGCCAGCGATCCGCTCGCTGAGCTCGGACGGCCTCGGCGTGGGCGTAAGGTACCGCGCGTGCTGAGTCTCCAGGAAGTCACGATGCTGATCGAAGCCCCGGACGAGTCGCCGCTCGGAATTCGGGATCGCGCCATGTTGGAAATCCTTTACGCGGCCGGCCTGCGGGTCTCTGAGCTGACCGCTCTCAGGCTCTCCGACCTCCAGCTGGAGTCCCGGGCGTGCCGCGTCCAGGGCAAAGGGCGACGCGAACGCTTGGCATTGCTGGGAGAGCCGGCCGTGCACTGGCTCTTGCGTTATCTGGAAGAGGTTCGCCCCCGCTGGCTAAGGGATCCCGGCAACGAGCACGTTTTCATCTCGCGACGTGGGACGAACCTCACGCGGCAGTCAGTCTGGTATCGGGTTCGACACTACGGTCGCAGGGCGGGAGTGGTTCAGGAACTCACGCCCCACGTGCTCAGACATTCGTTCGCTACCCATTTGTTGGAGGGAGGTGCGGACCTGCGAGCAATACAGGAGATGCTGGGTCACGCCGACATCGGTACCACGGAGATCTATACGCACGTCAGCCGCAAGCGCCTGCACGACCTGGTCGAGAGTCGCCATCCACGGGGCGGCCCTCCACGATGAGCGCCGTTCCCGCGCTAGGTCTGCGGGAACAGCTGGAGCAGGCTTGTCCCGACCGCTTCGCACTGCTGCGTGTGGTGGTCGAGGAGGCCCGGCGGGTGGACGCACGAGCCTATCTCGTGGGTGGACCGGTGCGAGATCTCCTGCTGGGGCAAGCGCTGTTCGGAGATCTCGACATCGTGCTCTCGGACGAGCTCCCACGGATCGCGCGCCGGGCCGCGCAGCGCCTCTCTGGCCGGGTCCTGCTGCGCCCACGATTCCTGACGGCCACCATCATGGCCGGGGACACACGGCTCGATCTCTCGCGCGCCCGCCGCGAGACCTATCCACGGCCGGGCGCGCTACCCGAGGTCCGTAAGGCCGCGCTGGAGGACGATCTCCTCCGTCGGGACTTCTCGATCAACGCCATGGCGCTTCCGCTGGACACTCGCGCCGGGCGCAGCCTGCTCGACCCGAGCGGAGCGCTGGCCGATCTCCGAGCGCGTCGGATCCGCGTATTGCACCCCGAGAGCTTCCGAGATGACCCCACGCGACTCTTTCGCGCGGCGCGCTATTCTGCGCGACTCGGCTTTCGGTTCGCGCCCGAAACCTCGCAGCTACTGCGCGATGCGATTGCGACAAACGCGCTACGCACCCTGTCGCGCGACCGCATCCGGCACGAGATCGAGAAGGTGCTCGAAGAATCCGATGCAGCGCGCGGCGTCCTGGAGCTGGAGAGGCAAGGCCTTTTGGCGGCGGTCTCACCGGGCTGGCGGGGCGGGACAGAGACACGGGCCGCGCTGCGGCGACTGAGCAGCGCCCAGCCCTCGCCTCCCTGGCCCGAAGCGGGGCAGCAGGAGGTGCGGGCGGCGTCGCGTCTGCGGGCCCTGTTCTTGGATACGAGGTCCGGCGCGCGGACGCGGGCGCTGAGCGCGCTGGGGCTGCGGGGACGGCGCGCAGACAACGTCGATCAGGACCTGCGCGAGCTGCCGCGCTTGCGCCGAGCGCTCGAGCGCGGTCCTGCGCCGGGCAAGCTCGATGCTTTGCTGGATGGCGTGGGCGAGCCGATGTTGCTGCTGCTCTACTGCGCGACACGCCCAGCGGGCGCGCGTTGCGTGAAGCGCTACGCGAGCAGCATCCGTCATCGGCCAAGTCCGATCGACGGACACGCGGCGCGTGCGCTGGGGCTGGCCGGCCCGGCGATCGGGCGGCTCCTGAGCGCCGCGCGTCAGCGTTCGCTCGACGGCGGTCCGGTGGAGGGCGCCTGGCTACGACGTTGGTTGGCCCGCCAACGGGCAATGCGGTAGTCTCCGAGGCGTCCCGTAACCCTCCGGATTGCTCGAGAGTGAACGCGACCGAACGCGCGACATCACCTCCGGATCAAATCGCTCCGAGCCGCAGTGCGTGCGCCGTCAAGCTGCCGACCTTCGAGGGTCCGCTCGACCTCCTGCTGCATCTGATCCGCGCCAACGAGATGGACATCCATGACATCCCGATTGCGTTGATCTCCGAGCAATATCTTGAATACCTCGAGCTCATGCGGGAGATCGATGTGGACGTGGCTGCGGACTATCTCGTAATGGCGGCCACCCTGGCGCATATCAAGTCCCGCATGTTGCTACCGCCGGACGTGGATGCCGATGACGAGGCCGGCGAGGATCCGCGCGCGGAGCTCGCGCGCCGGCTCGCCGAGTACGCGATCTTCAAGGAGGCCGCCCAGGATCTGGAGCGGCGCCCTCAGCTGGGGCGGGATGTCTTCGCCGCAGAGCCAGACCTCTCGCTGGTCGGGGAGAAGGAGCCCGTCCTGTCGGTGAGCCTCTTCGCCATGCTCGAGGCCATGCGGCGCGTGCTGGCGCGGCTTCCCGAAGACAGCGTTCACCACCAGATCCCTATGCAGCGCATCACGCTGCGGGAGCGCATGACGGCAGTGATGGATCTGCTTCACGACGATGCGCGCGCGGTCCTGCTCTTCGAGGATCTGCTGACGGACGGGGAGCTGAGCCGACACTGGGTCGTGATGACGTTCCTCGCAATCCTCGAGCTGGTGCGGATTCAGGTGCTGCATATCTTTCAGAACGTCGGCGAGAACGGCGCGCCCTCCGGACCCGTCCGGGTCCGACTCGCGGTGGAGCCCGACGCGATCCCGGCCCAGAACCCCTAGGAGCAGCTCATGTCGGATCTTCACGCGTCGATTCCTGTCGTCGAGGCATTGATCTTCTCGGCTGGCTCTCCCATCGGGCTCGCGCAGCTCAAGCGCGTGCTGCCCGACCTGTCATCGACCCAGCTGAGGAGCATCGTCGGGGAGATCAACAGGGCACTCGAGCAAGAGGACCGGCCCTACGAGGTTGCGGAAGTCGCGGGCGGGTACCAGTTTCGCACGCGGCCCGAGTTCGCCGTACAGATCCGGGCCCTGCAGCCGGAGCGGAAGCTTCGCCTCTCGCGGGCCGCGCTCGAGACCCTCTCCGTGATTGCCTATCGGCAGCCGATCACCCGGGCAGAGATCGAGGATCTGCGCTGCGTGGACTGCGGAGCCGTCGTCAAGGGTCTGCTCGAGCGTGGCCTCGTGCGCATCATGGGCCGGCGCGATGCTCCCGGCCGTCCCGTGCTCTACGGTACGAGCGCGAGCTTCCTCGAGAGGTTCGGCCTGCCCTCGCTGCGCGACCTGCCCGAGCTCAGGGAGCTCGAGGGGCTCGAGGAGGAGCGAGGCACAGCCCAGCACGAGGACGACGGCGCTGACACCGCGCCTTCACCCACAGCAACATCGGTGGACGAGAGCGACGGGGATGGATTGGCCCCGGCAGAGCCACCGGAGAGCATGGAGCCCGAGCCGCGTGAGCCCCCGGAGCCGGAGGGCGCGCCGCCGCGTTGAGCCTGCGCGCGGCGAGCGCCTGCAGAAGGTCCTGGCCGCGGCCGGGGTCGCCTCGCGGCGTGCCTGCGAGGAGCTGATCCGCGGTGGGCGCGTACGCGTAAACGGCGCGGTTGTGCACGAGCTCGGCACCCGCGCGGACCCGGCACGCGATCGCATCGACGTCGATGGGAAACGGATCGCCCGTCCGCGCCGCGCTCTCTACTATCTGGTCTACAAGCCCCGTGGGTTCGTGACCACCACCCGAGATCCCCATGCCAAGCGCACGGTCATCGATCTCGTCCCGGGGCGCTCACGCCTGTTTCCCGTCGGGCGTCTGGACGCGGCCAGCGAGGGCCTGCTGCTGCTGACCAACGACGGCAACACGGCTCAGCGCCTGCTGCACCCATCCTTCGAGGTTCCTCGCACCTATCGTGTGAGCGTCGATGGCAAGGTCGTGGCCGAGAGCCTGCGGCGGCTCACTCGGGGGATGTCCATCGGTGGACGCACACTGGCCCTGCAGAGCGCGGAGATCCTGCAACGCGAAGCAACGCGGAGCGTGCTCGAGCTCGTCCTGGTCGAGGGGAGGCGGCGCCAGATCCGGGAGATGATGCAGGCGCTGGGACACCCCGTGCGGCGGCTGGTGCGGGTTTCCTTCGGCCCCCTCCGCCTGCGGGGACTGCGTGCGGGCGAGTGGCGACCGCTCACCCCGCAGGAGCGGCGCGTCATCGAACGCATGCTGAAGGAGCCCGCTCGGCCGCGGGGGCGCAGAAGTTCCCCCAGATGAGCGATCTAAAACCGCAATATTTTCAGGTATTTATATTGCAAATCTCAGGTATAATCCGAGCATGTCCAAAAGCTGGAGCCGGTCCGTGGTTCTGGGATTCTGGGGGTTGGGAGTGGGGATCGCTCAGGCTGCCGGGACCGCAGGTGTGTGCCCGGACGGAAGCGCGTTCATCGTGCAGCAGATCCGGGACGTGCCCTGCGCCCGCGCCAAGCTGGTCTCACCCTCGGAGCTTCCGCCGCTCAGGCCGGAGCTGCTACCGCGCCCCTACAGCTGGCACGTGGACCACGAGGCTCGGAATCCTCACAACCCCTATAACCTGATCGACGCCGCTCAGCAGATTCGCGCTCACCGCGCGCAGAGCGCGAGCCCGGGCCCGAGCCAGCGCGCGTCCGGCCCACGCACCGAGCGGCTGCGCGTGCCCGAGCCCAGCCATAGGCCCCGCGTCGCCCTGAGCGAGTCGGACCTGCGGGACCTGTTGCGTCTCATCGAGCTGAGGCAATACGTGGCTCCGGCGAAGCTGAGTGTGGAGGACATCCGGGGTCGGGAGCAGCTCGAGATCAAGGTCGCCCACTCGCCGGCCATCGAAGCTGAGATCCTAGCGCAGCTCGGCGAGAGTCCGGCCGCGCGACGCGTGCTCGTTTTCACGGCTCAGAGTGTAGTCGGCAGCGAGTTCCACCCGAATTTCTTGGTGGTCCAGGACACGCTCACATTCCGGCCGGAGCCAACCCGGCTCGAGGAGGTAGGCTTCCTGCTGGGCGAGCCGGGTCCTCTCGCACGCGGCACGCCCGTGCTCGGCTATCTGGTGATCCCGGCTCGCTTCGACCCGGAGCGATCGCTGGACATCTGGTGGAACGACCACAGCTTTAGCGCTCTACTCGCTCCCTAGCCTGGATTTCTCACCGGGTTGCCGTAGCGAGGGCGCCAAGTGCGCGTCAGTTTGGGCCGCGCGCAGGCCGAGACGGAAACGTATTGGACAATACCGAGGCACACGCGCAGCTGTGTGCCTCGCCGGCAGGCCGGCTCCGCCGGCCGATAAGCGGCCAGTTGAGGAGCCGAGGCCGAGCACGGGCCGAGATGGCATGCCATGGGCGGCCGCAGTCGGCCACCGGGTGAGATATCCAGGCTGGAGTCGAGCCGAGGCGCGTACGCCGTCATGGCCGTGTGAGTCGGGCGCCGCGCGTCTAGAACGTCGCGTAGAGCTGAACCGCGAGGGTACGGCCGTTCGGAGCCTCGACCACGGCTACCCCGCTGGTATTGAAGGCGGGGTTCAGCAGGTTCTCTCGATGCCGCGGCGAGCGCAGCCACTCTTCCACGATCGTCAGCACGCGGTCATCCGTGACGTTGGAGGAGCCGATATTCTCGGCCAGCAGCTTGAAACCCTCGATCCCCGCTGCTTGCACGCGCTGCAGAGGGTCCTGTCCCTCGGGGTTGACGTGGCTCAGGTAGTCGTTGCGTGCCATGTCCTGGGCGTGGGCTAGCGCCACCTCGGCCAGCGCGGGGCTGGTCCGGAGCGCTCCCAGATGGTGCTGGCGGCGCACGTCATTGGCGCTCGAAAAGAGCTGAGCCTCCTGGCCCATGAGGCTCCAGAGAGGCTCGGCGGCCGACGCGACCACCAGGCCGAACACCAGCAGAAAGGCCACTAGCACGCCTGGGGTGGGGGGCGGGCTCAGGAGCCGCGCGGGGCGTGCCACTGGTCGAGGATCTGCTCCGAGGTGAGCTCGCGTCGCACCAGCTTCCCGTCCTCATAATAGGAAGCGACGTCCGTCGTGCCGTCGTAGTCGAGATCTTCGTGGCGCTCCGCAACCTCTCCATTGCGATAGTGCGTCACGAGATCGGGGCGTCCGTCTCCGTTGCGATCTTCCTCCTCGCGCGTGAGCTGTCCCGCCTGATACATGAGGACGAGATCGCGAAAGCCGTCTCGGTTGCGGTCGATCTCATGGCGGACGAGCTCACCTCCCTTGAAGAAGCTCCAGCTGTCGGACTGTCCGTCTCCGTCGCTGTCGGTGCGCTTGCGCACGATCTGGCCGGCGTCGTAGAGGGAGACGGTTTCCATCCGTCCATCGCCGTCTAGATCCTCTTCGCTACGCACGAGCGTCGTTCCATCCTGGTAATGGAGCACCCGATCGGCCCGACCATCGTAATCGTCATCCAGAACTTCGCGCATCCGTTTCTGGCCATCGTAATAGACCCAGAGATCGGGATTTCCATCGCCATTGCGGTCAGCGACATCGCGCGCCGGCACCAGAGTTCCGCCGCGTGCGCCCGCGGCTTCGGGCGACGATGAGGCTTGGCCCAGCGCTCGCTCCAGGGCGGCGAGCTCGTCCCCGAGCGACGACGGGGCAGGTGCCTGCGCGCGGGAGCGTTCGAGTAGCTCCTGCTGGATGCGTTCGTTCTCGCGCCGAAGCTGTGCGCGCTGCGCCTCATCCGGGGTGCGTGCAGTTTGCGCGCGCGACGGCCCGGAGCTGCCTCCGGCTCGATTGTTCTCCTTCTCGGCCGCGTCCTTCACCTTCTCCTCCACCGACTTTCCGAAGATCCAAAAGGGATAGCCTAAGAGCGCCGTGAGCGGTCCGATGATGGGGACCTGGCGTATCTTCTGTGAGCTCGTGACCTCAGAGGAGCTGCCGCCGATCATGGTCAGCTCGGGGTCCGAGCTACTGCTGCTCGATGAGCCCAAGCCTGGCCCAGCGCCGGACGG
>Ga0114948_10000367_pt1 | contig 17842 bp, 17 predicted proteins | sample CR04metaG_FD_83877 | JGI IMG/M metagenome (GOLD analysis project Ga0114948, IMG submission 83877) | Deep subsurface microbial communities from Mariana Trench to uncover new lineages of life (NeLLi) - CR04 metaG | ecosystem: Environmental > Aquatic > Marine > Ocean trench > Sediment | place...
CCGAGCTGCTCGGAGTACACTTCGGAAGCCATCGCGCTGCATGGACCGGTGCGCGGCGGCTGGATGGGACTATGCCGAATCGTGCGCTGTAACCCCTGGGGTACCAGCGGCTACGACCCGGTTCCGGGAAGTGGCGGCGCGCAGTCCAGCGACCGTGCCCGGCACGCGCCATGAGGACAATGCCGTGACCACTGCCTGGTCGCCGCACGGCTGGCGCGCGCTGGATGTGCGCCAGGCGCCCGACTATCCCGACGCCGCCCATTGCGCGCGTGTCGAAGATCGCCTGAAGGGTTATCCACCGCTGGTCTTTGCCGGAGAGGCGCGCAATCTCACCAACGCTCTCGCGGAAGTCGCCGACGGACGCGCATTTCTCCTGCAGGGTGGTGATTGCGCCGAAAGTTTTGCCGAGTTTCATCCGGACAATATCCGCGACTCGTTTCGCGTGTTGCTGCAGATGGCGGTGATTCTTACCTTCGGGGCGGCCTGTCCGGTGGTAAAGGTGGGCCGGCTCGCCGGGCAATTTGCGAAGCCCCGTTCGGAGCCCACCGAGACCCGCGATGGCCGCGAGTTGCCTTCCTACCGGGGAGATATCATCAACGGCATCGAGTTCAATCGCGAAGCGCGGACGCCTGATCCCGAGCGGATGCTGCAAGCCTACTCTCAGGCCGCCGCGACATTGAACCTGTTGCGCGCTTTCGCCCAAGGGGGATACGCCGATCTCCACCACGTGCATCGTTGGAACATGGATTTCGTAGCCAGACACGCCGCCGGCGAGCGCTATCGAGACATGGCCGATCGTATCGCCGAGGCCCTGTCGTTCATGGAGGCGTGCGGTATCAATTCCAGCAATTCTCCGGCAGTTCAGCAAACGCACTTATACACGTCCCACGAGGCGCTTCTGCTCGGTTACGAGCAAGCGATGACCCGTATCGATTCCACCACCGGCGATTGGTACGATACTTCCGGTCACATGCTCTGGATCGGTGATCGTACGCGGCAGATCGATGGTGCGCACGTGGAGTTCTTACGCGGCGTCGGCAATCCGTTGGGCGTCAAGGTCGGTCCTACCATGACGACCAAGGATTTGCTCGCGCTCATCGACGTGCTGAATCCGGACAATATTCCGGGTCGCATGACGCTCATCAGTCGCATGGGGGCGAAGCTAGTTCGCGCCAAGCTGCCGCCGCTCGTTCGTGCGGTGAAAGCCGGGGGTCGCCGCATCGTCTGGTCCTGCGATCCTATGCACGGCAATACGGTGAAGTCGGCGGTCGGCTTCAAAACACGGGACTTCCAGAGCATACTGGACGAGCTGCGCGGATTTTTCGATGTGCATTTGGCGGAAGGTACCCATGCGGGCGGGATCCACGTGGAAATGACCGGCCAGGACGTTACCGAGTGCATAGGCGGAGGACAACAGATCTCGGAACAGGACTTGAGCGACCGCTATCATACTCACTGCGACCCGCGGTTGAATGCGAGCCAGAGCTTGGAGCTCGCCTTCCTGACCGCACAAATGCTGCGAACCGAACGTGAGAAGGAATCATGAGCGTTGACAAACATCTGTTGGAGATTCTCGTCTGTCCCGTCACCAAGACCCCCGTCAAGTTGCTGGCGAAGGACAAGCTCGCCATCCTCAATCGTGAAGTGGACCAGGGAACGGTGGAATATGTAGATGGAAGTCCGGTAGAAGGAGCACTGGAGGAGGCCCTGATCACCGAGGACGGACGCACGCTCTATCGTGTCAACGGCGGCATTCCCGTGATGTTGGAAGAGCAGGGTATATCGGCGAAGCAGGTGCCGGGGTGGTAGACCATGCCTGTGGAGCGAGGGATGCAGGTTGGGCTGAGCAAAGCGAAGCGAATTTAATGGGGACAGATCTATTTATTGAGGGGGGTCACACGTGACCCCCCTCAATAAATAGATCTGTCCCCATTAAATTTGTCCCCATTAAATTCGCTTCGCTTTGCTCAGCCCAACCTGCTAGTCGCTGAGCAATTCCGTGCGTACCAGCTCTATGCCGAATCCCGCCAGTCCGATGTAGGTTCTGCGGCGGGTGGCGAGCAGCGTAATCGACGACACGCCCAGCTCACGTAGAATCTGTGCGCCGACGCCGACTTCACGCCAATCCCTGGCCCGCGTCGCTTCGCTCGCCGATTCGTTCTCGTCGCCGGCAGGCGACTCGCTCAGCGCCCAGGCGGGAACACCCGACGAACCTTCCCGCAGGTAAAGCAGGATCCCACGGCCGTCGGCCTGAAAACGTTTCAATGCCCTGGAGATGACATCGTCACCGGCGGTCGATCGCCGGGCGAACACATCCTCGATGATGTTTTCGCGGTGAATGCGTACGGGTACTGTGGTTCCGTCGTTGACGTCACCGAAGATCAACGCCAGATGCTGTACGGAATCGAAGGGCGTCGAATACGCGACACCTCTTGCGGTGCCTATCTCCGTCTTCACATCGAACTCCGCAACCCGTTCCACCAGACGCTCGCGCCGCTGGCGATAGGCGATGATGTCGGCGATAGAGACGATCTTCAGGCCGTGTTCCTCGGCAAACTGGAGCAATTCGGGCAGTCGCTTGACGGTACCGTCGTCGTTGACGAGCTCCGCGAGGACACCCACCGGCGCAAGCCCCGCCAGGTTCGCCAAGTCCACGGCGGCCTCGGTGTGACCCGACCGGGTGAGTACACCACCCTTCTTGGCGATCAGCGGGAACACGTGGCCGGGACGTACGAAGTCTTCCCCGGTGACATTGTCATCGGCGAGCGCGCGCAGGGTCGAGGTGCGCTCTTCGGCGGAAATTCCGGTGGTGAGGCCGGCGCGGTAGTCTACCGATACTGTGAAAGCCGTCTGCATTGGCGCATCGTTGTCGGAAACCATGCTGTTCAAGTGTAGACGCCGGGCCTCATCGTAGGTGACCGGCGCGCAGACGATGCCGCTGGTGTGGCGAATGATGAACGCCACCTGCTCGGCGGTTGCGCGTGATGCGGCCATCACCAGGTCGCCTTCGTTTTCGCGATCCGCATCGTCGACGACGATGATCATCTTGCCGGCCGCAACCGCGTTTACGGCATCTTCGACGGTGTTGAACATCGTGGTCGTGCATTGCGCCGCAACGGTACGCGGTGCTGGCGTGTCGGGCGACATCTGCTTCGTTTTATCGATCACAATACCGGCCTCAATGTGGAATTCTCAGCCCGCCGCGCGGGCCTTGCTGGCCGCGATCCGTCTTTTCTCCACGGCATCGGCTAGCTCCTCGAGCATCTCCCGGGTATCTTCCCAGCCGATGCAAGCATCCGTGATGCTCTGTCCGTAGACCAGTGGTTTCCCGGGTGTCGCATCCTGCCTTCCGGCCTGGAGATTGCTTTCGATCATCACACCCATGATGCGGTCTTCTCCAGCGGCGATCTGGCCGGACACGTCACGGCACACATCGCGCTGGCGTTCATACCGCTTGTTGCTGTTGGCATGACTGAAGTCGATCATCAATCGGTCACTCAAGCCCGCGTCCACGAGGGCATGACCGGCAGCATCGACATTGGCGGTATCGAAGTTGGGTTGCTGACCCCCACGCAGAATCAGGTGCGTGTCCTCGTTGCCGCTGGTGGAAAAAATCGCCGAATTTGCGGTCATCGTGAATGAAAGAAAATGGTGCGGGTGGCGGGCTGCGCGAATCGCATCCAGGGCAATCTGGATATCGCCATTGGTGCCGTTCTTGAATCCGACCGGGCAGGAAAGCCCCGAGGCGAGCTCGCGGTGTACCTGGCTCTCGGTGGTACGCGCGCCGATGGCACCCCAACTGATGAGATCGGTGAAGTACTGCGGCGTGACGATATCGAGAAACTCGCTGCCCGCCGGTACTCCCAAATCGTTCAGATCGAGAAGCAGCTTGCGTGCGCTGCGCAATCCCTTGTTGATGTTGAAGCTTCCGTCGAGGTCCGGGTCGTTGATGAGGCCTTTCCAACCGACGGTGGTACGCGGCTTTTCGAAATACACCCGCATCACGATGATCAATTGCTCGCCGAGTGAGCCCACCAGGCCCTGGAGGCCGGTGGCGTACTCTACGGCCGCTTTCGGGTCGTGCACCGAGCACGGTCCGACGATTGTCAGCACCCGGTCGTCCTCGTCGTGCACCAGATGGTGGATGGCGAGGCGGGTCTCGTGGGTGAGCCTGGCTGCTGCTTCGCTGATGGGGAACTCCTCATGCAGCTGTGCCGGCGTGATGACGTCGTCTATGGATTGGATTCGCAGGTCTTCGGTCTTGAAAGTCATGTGGTCGTGGACCACCGGGCGCAATGTTGACCCGGCTCCGGCTCCCTTCTGGTATGTCGTAATGTTCTGATGACTCGGGCGAACGGTGGCGAGACAGTATATCGAATTGGCCGGCCGCCGGAAAAGGTCGGTTACTTCCCGCGTCAGTCGCCGGGTGCGGTAGCCAGTGTCGCGAATACGCGCTCGGCGGCCTCCAGAGTGGCGTCGATGACCTGCTCGTCGTGGGCGCTGGATACGAAACCGGTCTCGAACGCCGATGGGGCCAGGTAGACCCCCTCGCGCAGCATGCCGTGGAAAAACCGCACGAAACGGTCCTGATCGCAGGCCATTACCTGGGAGAAGTTGCTGACAGTGCTCTGCTCGCTGAAGAACAGACCGAACATGCCGCCCACCTGGTTGGCGGACAGGCCGATGCCCGCCGCCCGTGCACGTTCCACCATCCCCGCGGTCAGCCGCTGGGCGGTGTTGCCGAGATCCTCGTAAAAGCCCTGTTCCTGCACCAGACCCAAGGTCGCGAGACCAGCGGCCATGGCCACCGGGTTACCCGAGAGCGTGCCTGCCTGGTAGACGGGTCCCAGAGGCGCGATGTGCGCCATGACGTCGGCGCGTCCACCGAACGCGCCCACCGGCATACCGCCGCCGATGACTTTGCCCAGGGTCGTGAGATCGGGCTCGACGCGATAGAGCGACTGGGCGCCGCCCAGGGCGACGCGGAAACCGGTCATGACCTCGTCGAAGATCAGCAGGCTGCCTTGGGCTTCGCAGCAGCGCCGCAAAGTCTGCAGAAACCCCGGAAGCGGCGGCACGCAGTTCATGTTGCCCGCCACCGGTTCGACGATGACGGCGGCAATTTCGCCGCCGTGCCTGGCGAAGGCCGCATCCACCTGCTGCGCGTCGTTGAAATCGAGCGTCAGGGTGTGGGCCGCGAGATCCGCGGGGACACCCGCCGAGGTGGGCACGCCCAGGGTCAATGCGCCGGAGCCTGCCTTGACCAGAAGAGAGTCCGCGTGCCCGTGGTAGCAGCCTTCAAATTTGATGATGGTGTCGCGGCCGGTGAATCCGCGCGCCAGTCGAATCGCCGACATGGTCGCCTCGGTGCCCGAGTTGACCATGCGTACCAGCTCCAGCGTCGGCATCAGCGCGCAGATCGTGTCCGCCATTTCCGTCTCGATGGCAGTGGGGGCGCCAAAGCCGAGGCCTCTGGCGGCAGCGTCCTGCACCGCGCGCACCACATCCGGATGTGCATGCCCGGCGATCATCGGACCCCATGAACCCACGTAGTCGATGTAGCGGCGATTGTCCGCGTCTACGAGATAGGCGCCTTCGCCGCGCTGGAAGAAAACCGGATCACCGCCGACGGCGCGAAAAGCCCGCACCGGTGAGTTGACGCCACCGGGAATATGGCGTTGGGCCCGGGCGAACAGCGATTCAGATTGATTCATGTTTCCTCGTCCTGCGCTCGCTCGGCGAACAGGGTCGCATACTGCCGGGCAGACTCGGCCGGGTCGTCGTGACCGAACACGCCCCGTATCACGGCGAGCAGATCGACGCCGGCGTTCAGAAGCATTGCGGCGTTTTCCGGTGTGATGCCGCCGATGGCGACGATGGGGAGACTGATGCATCGGCGCGCCGATTCCACTGTCGCAATTTCGGCGCGTGTGGCATCGGGCTTGGTCGCCGAACCGAACATGCTCCCGAAGGCGACGTAGTCGGCCCCATCGCGCTGCGCCGCTTCGGCAAGCTCCAGCTGGTTGTAGCAGGATACTCCGATAATGCGCTGCTTGCCGAGACGCGATCGTGCCGCGGAAAGGTCAGCGTCTTCACGGCCCAGGTGAACGCCGTCGGCATCGGTGTTCAACGCAAGCTCGATATCGTCGTTGACGATTAAGGGAACGCCGTGTCGACGACAGACAGCCACCAGCGCGGCGGCTTCCGTCTGACGGCGCTCCGCGTCCCGGCTCTTGTCGCGATATTGAACAACCTTCGCACCCCCGGCGATGGCGCCCGCCACCGCCTGCTCCAGGGCTCGGCCGTATTGCAGCGTGCTGTCGGTGATGGCGTAGAGTCCATGCGATGGAAATCTCAATCCGGTCACTCTAACCTCGGGTTCCGCGCTCGAAAAAGGCGCTGGGGAATGAGCTGCCCACTGCCCATGGGGGTGGCGTGCTTCAAACTCGCCAGGGTGTAGTCGAGGGCCTCAGCGACTGCCGCCACGGTGTCCAGGCCGTGCCCCAGGAGCGCGGCAATGGCCGACGACAGCGTGCAGCCGGAACCGTGGTAGCTGCCGGCAAGGCGCTCGCAGTGAAAGGATCGAACCAGGCGCCTGTCCGCGTACAGACGATGCACGACATCCGGCGACGGATCGTGCGTTCCGGTCAGCAACACGAACTCGCATCCGTAGGACAGAAGCTCCTGGGCGGCCGCGTCCAGGGAGTCCGCTTCCGGGGTCAGCAGGCGCGCTTCGACGGTATTCGGTGTTACCACCGTGGCCAGCGGCAGCAAAAGCGACACCATGGCATCGATCTGCTCGTCGTCGGTCAGTTCCGTGCCGGCAGCGCTTGCACACACGGGGTCGATGACCACGGGGGTGCCCTCGTAGTCTTTGAGGATGGTGTGGATTGCGCTGATGGTTTCGACGCTGCCCACCAGCCCCACCTTGAAGGCATTGACCTTGATATCGGCCAGCACCACCCGCGCTTGCTCGATGACGGATATGGCGCTGACCGGGGTGCAACTCTTGACATCCCGAGTGTCCTGGGCCGTGATGGCGGTGGCCACCGGCAGGGCGTGGCCGCCCATGGCGCCAATCGCCTCGATATCGGCTTGAAGCCCGGCGCCTCCGGTTGGATCGAGCCCGGCGAACGCCAGCACTGCCGGGCGCCTGGCATTCGTGCTTGTCATGGCGCTCGATTCTAGCATCGCCGCCGCCCACTTCCTGCGGGCCGGCGGAAAGTCAAGGCTGGAAAAGCCGGGACGGAAGATGAGAGACTATGCCGCTTTCCAACCCGGGGCGGGGGGATTATGAAGTCTTATATGTGCGTCATCTGTGGGTTCGTATACAACGAGGCGGACGGTCTTCCGGACGATGACATCGCCGCCGGCACCAAATGGGAGGATGTGCCGCCGAACTGGGTGTGTCCTGACTGCGGAGCGCGCAAGGAAGACTTCGAGATGGTGGAGATCTGATGCCGGGCCAGGCGTGTTGCCAGACCCAGCTTGTTGTCCGAATCCCCGCCCCGGCGTATAGTCGATCCATCGAGTTTACCGAAGGAATGCATCATGAGCACTGAAAACGCTGTCGAATACAGTCATGAGGTGGCTGCCGGTGAGGTTACCATCACAGCGACCGCCGGCGAGCAGTTGGCGAATCTGTTCAAAAGCATCGATGACGATGACATAGAGGCAATCCGCGTTTACGTCGCCGGTGGTGGTTGTAGCGGCATGACTTACGGCATGACCTTTACGGACCGCAAGACCGAGTACGACAAAGTGCTGAAGGGCGACGGCTATGTGTGTTACGTGGATGTGGTGGCGCTGAACTTTTTGCGCGGCGTCGAGATCGACTATGCAAACCGTGACACCGGCGCGACATTCGTCTTCAACAATGTCTTTCAGCAGACCGGTGGCAGCGGCACCTGTGGCTCCTGTGGAGCCGCGGTGGGTGCCGGCGAGGGTTGCGCCTGAATCGGGAAGGGTCCGCCTTTTCCGCGCCTCCCGGCCCGGACGCTATGCCCAGCGTTCTCCTGGTCGCACACCATCAGAGTTATCGCGTTCCCGCCTATCAGAGAGCGGCAGCCGCTCTCGGCGTGCGGCTCGTGGTCGCTTCGCAAGGCCGCCATTCGGTCATCCCGGAAATCGCCGATGGGCTTCATGTGGAGTTCGGGAATGTTCCCGAGGCGGTGGAGCGCATTGTCGCCAGTGCAACGCGAGAGCCTTTCGACGCTGTGCTCGCCAGTGACGATCTGACTCTGGAGGTCGCAACCCGCGCGGCCGCCGCGCTTGGACTGCCGCACAATCCGTTATCGGCGGTGTGCGCGGCGCGGCGCAAGGATCTTGCCCGGGACGCGCTATGGGCGGCCGGGCTTCCGGTTCCGCGCTTCCGATGTCTGAATTTGACCCAGCCTCTGGCGGCGCAGATTTCCGGACTGGACTACCCCTGTGTCATCAAGCCGCTGGCCATGGCGGCGAGCCGCGGCGTGATCCGGGTCGACTCCGCCGACGAGTTGCAGCGCATGCTGCCGCGAGTGGCCGCCATCGTCGCAGAGGCCGTGGTGCCCGATGAGCGGGAGCGGGTACTGGTGGAATCCTTTCTTCCGGGGACCGAGATCGCCATCGAGGCTTTGCTCAGCGCCGGTCGGCTGCACGTACTGGCGGTGTTCGACAAACCCGAGCCCCTGGATGGTCCGTTTTTCGAGGAGAGCTACTACATCACGCCTTCGCGCTTGCCGCGGCCGCTTCTAGCGCGTGCCATAGAGCGATTGACCCAGGCGTGTGCCGCCTACGGATTGCGGGAAGGTCCCGTGCACGGGGAGCTGCGGCTGCACGAAGGCGAAGCCTGGGTTCTGGAGGTGGCGGCGCGCACCATCGGCGGAGACTGTGCGCGCCTGCTGTCTTTCGGTGCTGGTCGCAGTCTGGAAGAGCTGGTGTTGCGCCACGCTCTCGGCTGGTCCCTGGACTTGAGGCCCCGCGGCGGTGCCGCCGGTGTGCTCATGATTCCAACGCCGGCTGCCGGGACCCTGCGTCGTGTCGAAGGTGTGCTGGCGGCTCAACAGGTGCCCGGTATCGACGATCTGGTGGTTGCGGTGCGAGAGGGTTACGAACTCGTGCCGCTGCCGGAAGGCGGCACCTATCTGGGCTTCATGTTTGCCCACGCCGACACGCCGGAGGAAGTGGAAAGTGCCCTTCGCGAAGCCCACGATTGCCTCAACATCGTCGTCGCCCCATCGCTGCCAGTGGTAAGCGTAGGAAATAATGGGGACAAGATTAATGGGGACAGATCTATTTAATCTCGGGGGGCGGGAACCGCCCCCCGAGATTAAATAGATCTGTCCCCATTAATCTTGTCCCCATTATTTCCGTTATTTTTTGGCGCCAGCCTGAAATCCCTGGGGCAGGCTGCCCATATCGCCTTCACCGAACAGAAAACCGAGCATGTGCTGCTCGATGACCTGGATGCTGCTTTGGTCGGCGCTGTTCAGTTGATTCTCGTTGATGATCATCTGCAGGCGCTGCAGCCATTCTGTCCAACCCTCCTTCGACACATTATCGTAGATGCGTCTGCCGAGTTCGCCGGGATGGGGAGGTTTGTCGAGACCTTCCGCCTCGCGTTTCAGAAACACACATTCGACCATTCGCGCCATATTCTTCTCCAGTCTCCTTGGAGTGATCCCGACCGGCTCGTCACAATGGCTTGACCACAACCAGGATGATCACTGCAATCAGTATGATGGCAGGAATTTCATTCAAAATTCTGTAGAAACGATGCCCGTGGCGATTACGATCGTCGCGAAAATCGAGCATCAGTTTACCGCAAAGTATGTGGAAAGCGACCAACACCGCTACCAGGAACAATTTCAGAGGTAGCCAAAGGCTCGTCGAGTAGGCGGACCACGCGTCGTCGAACAACAGCCACAGGCCGAAAACAAGAGCCCCGGCGCCACCGATAGTGGTAATGGCGAAGAGCTTGCGTTCCATCACCTTGAAACGCTCTATGCCGATTACGTCGTCGCTCATGGCGTGGTAGACGAACAGCCGCGGCAGATAAAGCAGCCCCGCGTACCACGTGACGACGAATATCAAGTGAAACGATTTTGTCCAAAGCATGTTTTGCAGGGCCCCCGCCGCCCGCCGCCGTGGCCCGTCGCGGCCTCGATTTTCTGCCCCAGCCGCCCCGGGATTCTCCGGCTCATGGCCGACCTGGCGGACCCCGTCGATGCCCCCGAGGCCTGAGAAATGGACCTTGCGTTGACAGTCATCAGGGCAGGGACTAGGCTTGCTGAAGAACAGGTTGTTGGGAATTATAACAACAACGACCGTCAGAACTATTCAGCGGCTCCGGCCGCTTTTTTGTTGCCCGGCGGGAGCCCCCGGAGAGCTGGTTGACGCTTCTCCTGCGTCAGCAAAACCCAATACGGTCAAGACCTTAGAGAGCCTCCCCCGGCTTCTTTCACTCTGCTACCATTATTCAATCGGTCAGTAGATAAGGTCTCGCCACAAGCTCATGATTCGCATTGCCATCGTCGGCGGGACCGGTTACACGGGTGTCGAGCTGTTACGTCTGCTCGCCTCTCACCCCGACGCCCGGGTCGTCGCCGTGACCTCCCGGGGAGAAGCTGGACGCCGTGTGGACGACATGTTCCCGAGCCTGCGCGGAATCGTCGATCTCGAGTACTGCGATCCGGTGTCCAGCCCGCTCCAGGACTGTGATCTGGTGTTTTTTGCGACCCCCAACGGTACCGCCATGCACCAGGCCAAAGCGCTGCTCGATGGCGGGGCCAAAGTCGTGGATCTGGCCGCCGACTTCCGCCTCAAGGATCTGGACCAGTGGCAGCGGTGGTACGGAATGCCTCACGCGGCGCCGGAGCTGGTGGAGGAAGCGGTCTACGGGCTGCCGGAGCTCAACCGGCCGGCCATCCGCGAGGCGCGCCTGGTTGCCAATCCCGGCTGCTATCCGACGGCCGTGCTGCTGGGCTTCCTGCCGTTGCTCGAGAACGACCTGGTGGACTCCCAGGGGCTCATTGCCGACGCCAAGTCGGGGGTCAGCGGGGCGGGGCGCAAGGCCGTTCTCGCGACCCAGCTTTGCGAGGCAGGCGACAATTTCATGGCTTACTCGGTGGCCGGCCACCGCCATGAGGCCGAAATCGTGCAAGGGCTGAGTTCGGTCACAGGTCACGATATCGGCCTCACGTTCGTGCCACATTTGGTTCCGATGCTGCGCGGCATATATGCGACCTTGTACGCGCGCCTGAAACGTCCAGACGTGGACTTACAGGAAGTCTACGAGCGCCGCTACCGGGAAGAGCCGTTCGTGGACGTAATGCTTCCCGGCAGTCATCCCGATACACGTAGTGTGCGGGGAGCCAACGTGTGCCGCTTAGCCTGGCATCGTCCGGGCGGTGGCGACACCGTGGTGGTGTTGAGCGTGGAGGACAACCTCGTCAAGGGTGCCGCCGGACAGGCGGTGCAGAACATGAATATCATGTTCGGGCTCGACGAGCGGCTGGGCCTCACGCAGACGGCGCTGGTGCCGTGAGCAGCGCGGCAGGGCACTGGATTCGGCAATGCGCGTGAAGACGCAGGTCATTCGCCAGCACCGCCCGGTGAGGGATATCGTCATCGCGGGTGTAGCAGTAATCGCGATCGGTGCCTCGGCATATGCGCTTTACATGAATGCCGGCGGCTGGGCGCAGGAAGAATTGTTGGTTTTGAGCGAGGAACGTGACGAGCTGATGACCAACGTCGCATCTTTACGTGAGGGGAATACGGTTCTTCGCGAGCGCGTGGTGATTCTCGAGCGCGCGCAACAAGTGGAAGGAAAGGCCTACGAGGGCGTCGATGTGCACCTGCGCAGTCTGCAGGACGAGGTGCTGGCGCTCAAGGAAGAGGTAGCCTTCTATCGTGGCATTGTATCCGCAGGTAAGGAAAAGGGTCTGAAGATTCAGACCTTCGTGGTAGATAAGGAAAGCGCTTCCGGCGCCTACCGATTCCAGTTGGTGCTTACCCAGAATCTGAATCGGGTCAAGATGATCTCGGGCACCGTCAAATTGAACGTTGTGGATGAACAGAACGGAAAGCCCAGGCGTTTGCTGCTGAGTGACATGTCCGGTCAACAGGCGAATTCTTTGAAGTTCGAGTTCAAATTTTTTCAGCGTATCGAGGGCCGATTCACATTGCCGGATGGCTTCAAACCAGACCGACTGCAGATTCAGGTGGTGTCCAAAGGTAAGAAGCCGGCAAGTGTCGAAAAGTCGTTCGAATGGCAAGGTATTACAAGTTAAGAGAGCCCCACTGATGTTTTCAAACAGAAAAAGGATCAAGTCAACCAAGATCGACACCCTCATAGGCCGCAAGAGCGAGATGCTCGGGGATGTGCGATTTGCCGGCGGCCTGCACGTGGACGGAACCGTCAAAGGTAACGTCGTCGCCGAGGAAGCCGAACCATCGGTGCTGACGCTCAGCGAGACCGGCACTATCGAAGGAGAGGTGAGAGTGCCGAACGTCATTCTCAACGGCACCGTCATCGGTGACGTGCATGCCAGGCAGCACATCGAGCTGGCGCCCAATGCGCGCATCACCGGGAACGTGTATTACAGTCTCATCGAGATGGCCATGGGCGCCGAGGTCAACGGCAATCTGGTACACGTGGCCGAGGATGCGGAAGCGCCCCTGCAGCTTGGCCACGAAGCGCGATTCGGATTGGCTGAAGAGTCCTGATCGCCGGTCAAGCCGAATAAATACCGCCGAGAATTACCGGGTGGTTCGCGCCGGTCACGGCGGGCAGGTTCCCCGGTAGTCCGTCCATGGTTCGTGCCGCCAGCCAGCCGAAGGCGGCCGCCTCCACCCAGTCCGGGTCAAAGCCGATACTCAAGGTCGAGCGAAGGTCCACGGGGCGAAGGCGATCGTTGAGCCGTTCCATGGTCAGCGGATTGTGTACACCGCCGCCGCAAACCAGTACCTCACGAGCCTCGGGCGCGTGCTTGGCGATAGCCTCGGCGATAGTGATGGCGGTGAGCTCGCACAGGGTGCGCTGGATGTCCTCGGCAGCGACTTCTTGGCCCAGCCGTGCCAGGTTGCCGTCGAGCCAGGACAGGTTGAACAGCTCCCGCCCGGTGCTTTTCGGTGGCGCAATGGCGAAATACGGTTCTGTCTGGAGCAGTTCCAGAAGTTGCTGATGGCATTTCCCCGAGCGCGCCCATACGCCATCCGCATCCATGGCGACGCCACGGTTCCGGCCTGCCCAGACGTCCATCAAGGTGTTTCCGGGTCCCGTGTCGAAGCCGGTGGCGGGCAGAGCATCGTCCGCTGGCAACAGGGTCAGATTTCCGATGCCGCCGATGTTGACGACCGCACGATCGTGGTCTGCGGTGCGAAACACCGCGGCATGAAACGCAGGCGCGAGCGGCGCACCCTGGCCGCCGGCGGCCAGATCCCGGCGCCGCAGATCCGCAACCGTGGTGATGCCGGTTCGCTCGGCGATGATGTTGGGATCGCCGATCTGCACGCTGCACGGAAACTCGGCGTTCGGTGCGTGATACACGGTTTGTCCGTGGCTGCCGATGGCGCGAACCTTGGATGCGTCAACACGGGCTTTTTCGAGCAACGCGTTCGCAGCCCGAGCGAACAGCTCGCCGACGCGCACATCCAGTTGCCAGAACACGGATCGATCGATGAGCTGGTTATCGATGACCGAGCGCAGCGCCGTTCTCAACGACTTCGGGATCGGTTCGCCGTGGCAGGCGATGAGTTCCACGCCATCGGGCGTCACATCCACGATTGCGGCATCGACGGCATCCGTGCTGGTGCCGGAAATGAGGCCGATGTGGAGAGCCATGGCGGATGCTTCTAGTGGCTGTCGGTGAGACGTCGCTCGTCCGAGGCCAGAGTGGGGTTGCTGATGATGTTCAGACGGGCGATCAGGCTGCGGGTTTTTACCAGGAAGTCTTGCTTGTATTCCTTTTCGATGGGCGCCGCTCTCGGTAGCTTCACACTGAGCGGATTCCGGTGTACACCGCGGACCCGGAACTCGTAGTGCAGGTGGGGGCCGGTAGAGAGTCCGGTGGATCCGATGTAGCCGATGATTTGCCCCTGGCTTACGCGCTGACCTCTTCGCAGACCCCTGGCGTATCGCAACATGTGGGCGTAGAGCGTAGTGTACGTTGCGCCGTGGCGCAGCACGATGGTCTTACCATAGCCACCCTTGTAGCCGATGTAATCCACCTTGCCATCGCCGGCGGCCTTGACAGGCGTGCCCCGCGGCCCGGCGTAGTCCACACCGCGATGTGCCCGGAATCTGTTCAGTCTGGGATGCTTACGGCTGCGCGAGAAGCGCGAAGAAATGCGGGTGTACTCCACTGGCGTGCGCAAGAAAGCCTTGCGGATGCTCACGCCCTCGGGCGTGAAGTAGGCGCTGCGCCCGTCCGAATACTGGTAGCGCACGATGCGCGTGGTCTTGCCCTGATTGGTGAACACTGCGGCGAGGATGTTCCCGTCCTTGAGCTTCTCGCCGTTCTTATAGAGCTCTTCGTAAACCACCGCAAAGCGGTCGCCGGCGCGAATGTCCAGGGCGAAGTCCACGTCCCAGCCGAAAATCTCCACCAACTGCATGATGATTTTGTTCGACAAGCCGGCGCGCTGGCCGGCCACGAACAGAGACGCATCGATGGTGCCGGCGGCGGTCGCCATGTGGCTGTCCAGCGGCACATGGACGAGCTTGCTGTCGTAGCCGGAGCCGTTGCGATCCACATGCAGGGTTCGCGTGTCGTCGAGATAGTGAACGAGCTTCGAAACGCGGTTGTCTGCCGTCAGGTGAAAATCCAGGCGCTGGCCCGGTACCAGCCGCGTCAACCGGCGCGTGTCTTTGCTGGCTTTGACGATGGCCGCCAGCTCCGCGAGCGGAAAGCCGTTGCTCTTGAAGATGGAGTAGAGGGAATCGCCGTTGCCAACGGAAACCGAGTGACGCCTCAGGGGCGGGGTCGGTTCGTGCCGCTCGAACCAGTCGTTGCTGTTGTCGGCGGTGGCGGTCACCGTCAGGGCCAAATCGGCTAAATCGGCCAAATCGGCATTAGCAGGCCGCGCGTTCACGCCTGTTCGGAACGCCTCTCCATCGCGGGCGACGTTCAGCGTTTTGCCGCGCGGGCGTGCGTGGACGAGTCCCTGAATCCGACCCGCCTCGTCCGTGTACACGGTAATGCGGTCCCCGGGGCGCAGGCGCGAGAGCACAGCCGTGGATTTTCCTGCGGCCATGACGGCGGCGAGGCTTTTTTGCGTCAGGCCTCGGGCTTTGAAAAGCGTAGAAAGGGAGTCGCCCGGGCGCACCGTGATGGCGTGCTCGCGCAGCACCAGCCGGGGCGCCTGCGTCTGCACGGGCTCTCGATTGGCGATTGCTGCTGGTGCCCTGACCGCCGAGCTCAAGCTGCGGGAGTAGCGCAGGCGGATCTTTGGTGCGTCCAGCCAGATGCTCTGCAGCGATGGGATTGCTTCCATGCCGGCAGCGGATGCCGAGCCGTCCTGCCTGGCGTTTACCTGGACGACGGCCTCCGGCGCGGCGAGGGATGGGGCGAATCCCCGGTAGCCGTCCACGGTTGAAGCCCCCGTTCCGCGGCTGGAAAGAACGAGAGTGGCCGTGATGACCAGTAGCGCGAGTCCGATCGCCAGCAGCTGCCAGCGCCGGCCGTGGGGATCATTGCCAGGATAGGAAAGCAAGGTCATAGGGTGGGCCCGTCTCTTGTTGCTGTTTTTACTACGGATGAACCTTAATATAGTGTTGTAATTGTTTGAAAAACCAGTGTTTACGGGCAATCAAACCATAGCGTGCGCCGCTGGTGACGTCAATTCTCGGCAATGCCTCCACGGCCTTTCCCTGGGAGTCAAAGTTGTCAGCGTTTGGGTACTATCGGCGCATGGGAGCGGGAATTGAGTCGTTCCCGAGGCCGAGTGCTGGCGCTTTGTGACGGGGTTCAAAGGGGCTTTGCCAGTGCTGAGAGCTGGCGCAACCTTCGGCGCGTCCGGTGCCTGTGATACGCTCCCCCGCCGAACGCCGGCTTGTGGACAATGCTGCTCGATGAATGCTCTCGCTGAGATCAAACGCGGCTGCGAGGAGATCCTGCTCGAACGCGAGCTCGACGAAAGGCTGGCCGCGGGCCGATCCCTGCGGATAAAGGCGGGTTTCGACCCCACGGCGCCGGATCTGCACCTGGGCCACACGGTGCTCATCAACAAGCTGCGTCAGTTCCAGGATCTGGGCCATCATGTGATGTTCCTGATCGGGGATTTCACCGGCATGATCGGCGATCCTTCCGGCAAGAACGTGACCCGCCAGCCCCTGAGCGAGGAGGAGATCCGGGACAACGCCCGTACCTACGAGGCGCAGATCTACAAGATTCTCGACCCGGAGAAGACCGAAATCTGCTTCAACTCCGATTGGTGGACAGCCATGAATGCCGCCGGGCTGATCAAGCTCGCGGCCCAGCACACGGTGGCGCGCATGCTCGAGCGCGACGATTTTAACAAGCGCTACAAGTCCGGCCAGGCCATTGCCATACACGAATTTCTCTATCCCCTGGTCCAGGGCTACGACTCGGTGGCCCTGAAGGCCGACGTGGAACTGGGAGGCACGGATCAGAAGTTCAATCTGCTGGTCGGGCGCCAGCTCCAGGAACACTTCGGCCAGCCACCCCAGGTCGTTTTGACCATGCCCATCCTCGAGGGCCTCGACGGGGTGCAGAAAATGTCCAAGTCTCTGGGTAACACCATCGGCATCGCCGAGCCGCCGAGGGAGATGTTCGGCAAGATCATGTCACTCTCGGACACGCTGATGTGGCGCTACTACGAGCTTCTGTCCCTGGATACCAGCCTCCAGGAGCTTACCGCCATGCAGGCGCAAGCGGACGCCGGCGAAGCCAACCCGAGAGATTTCAAAGTGCGCCTGGGCCGCGAGATCGTCACCCGATTTCACGGCGCGGCGGTTGCCGAGGATGCGGTGAGCGAGTTTCAGCAACGATTCAAGAAGGGCGAGCTGCCCGAGGATATGCCGGAGTGTGAGGTGAGGGCCCGGGACGGGCGGCTCCCCATCACCAACCTGCTGAAAGAAGCGGCGCTGACCAAGAGCACCACCGAGGCCCGGCGCATGATCGAGCAGGGCGCGGTGCGCATGGATGGCGAGCGGGTGGAGGATCTGAGCCTGGAGATCGCCGCCGGCACCACTGGCATATTTCAGGTGGGAAAACGCCGTTTCGCCCGGGTGACTGTCTCGTGAAAGAAGTCATGCAGGGCTATTGACCGGAGGGTGCCCTGGAGTATAATTCCGCTTCTGCCTGCGGCGAGTTGCTCTCGCTCGGGCCCGCTCTTTAACAATCTGATCAGACAATATGTGTGGGCGCTTGCGTCGGTGATGTGATCTATTAAAGAGATCAGCGACGTGAAGCACTCAAATGCCAACGTTTTTGAGTAAATCCGTCGAGTCTAGATTAGCTGCCTTCGGGCAGTTTCCTTTCTTCAAGTTAAATTGAAGAGTTTGATCCTGGCTCAGATTGAACGCTGGCGGCATGCTTAACACATGCAAGTCGAACGGCAGCGCGGGGAGCTTGCTCCCTGGCGGCGAGTGGCGGACGGGTGAGTAACGCGTGGGAATCTGCCCAGTAGTGGGGGACAACCCGAGGAAACTCGGGCTAATACCGCATACGCCCTACGGGGGAAAGCAGGGGATCTTCGGACCTTGCGCTATTGGATGAGCCCGCGTCGGATTAGCTTGTTGGTAGGGTAACGGCCTACCAAGGCGACGATCCGTAGCTGGTCTGAGAGGACGATCAGCCACACTGGGACTGAGACACGGCCCAGACTCCTACGGGAGGCA
>Ga0114948_10000370_pt1 | contig 17792 bp, 10 predicted proteins | sample CR04metaG_FD_83877 | JGI IMG/M metagenome (GOLD analysis project Ga0114948, IMG submission 83877) | Deep subsurface microbial communities from Mariana Trench to uncover new lineages of life (NeLLi) - CR04 metaG | ecosystem: Environmental > Aquatic > Marine > Ocean trench > Sediment | place...
CGCGCAGGATGTGACAGACCCAAGTCCGCGATGAAACGAAACGCTAGCCGGTCACCGTCGACACTTCCGGCAATCTCCAGTTCCGGCGCAAAGATTTTCCGCTTTTTCAGATCCGCGTTCAGAGTCCCGCCCAATGCGAAAGCTACGTCGGAACCGGCCAACGCTTCTCCGCCCATCCTGCCACTGCCTTGCATTTTTTCGAACGTGTAGGTAGCGGCCCGCAAATCACCAGACAGGACGCCTTTCAGTACCAGATCCCCGTCGACGCCGAACAAGGAATATGCCGGAACTTTCAACGACAGCGCACTCTTCGTGAGGCGCCGCCGAAGAAAATCGAAATCCAGCGCGGTGCTGATCTCCACTGCAATCTGCCGGTTTTCGCTTGCCCATGCGCGCGCGGATACGCGCACGCTATCCAATGTCAGGCGCTGCTGCGCGAAATCCGCCGTGAGGCGGGTGCTGAGCGTGCCGTCGACCCGCATCCCGGCGACGGCGAGTCCGCGGAAAATTGTCGCGAGCTTCGGCACCATGAGGTTGCCGCCAGCCGCCGCCAGCCTGATGTCGCCCCTGGCCTCGATGGTCGCGCCGTTTTCCAGGAGTGTCGCCTGTAAGCGCACATCGTCGATGCCTTTGCCAATCCGGAACGCGCCCGTCTGCAGAGTGACCGCGGTAAGAGTCACCGTTTCGTTGCTGATCCGGTCACGCCAGTGGAGAGTCGCATCTCGTACGTTAAGCTCGCCCACCGCCATCGCCGCCAGCAGTGCCTCGGCGGCGCTCCCTTGTCGCGCGTTGGCGTCGTGCTCCGCCGTCACAGTCGTTTGCCAGTTGCCGCGTCCGCGCTGGTCACGTTCGAGATTCAACCTGAGACCGACCACGTCGACGGCGCCCGCTTCCACGCGCCCCGCGAGCAGCGGCAGTAGCTTCACCTCCACCATCAACCAAGGGAGCCTCGCGAGATCGGAGCTGCTGAATCCGGGTGGGTTGGCGAGCCGGATATGCGATGCCGTCAGGCGCAGGCCCGGGAACAGGCGCAGCCGCAAGTCGCCATCGATATGAAGTTCCTGGCCCGTGTGCTCCTTTACCAGCGCGATAATCCGGTGTTTGTACTGGTTGGAGTCGATCAGTGCCGTCGCGACGACGACGGCGACGAAAGCGAGCACAGTCGGCACACTGATAATCACGGCGAGCAACTTGAACCGGCGCTTCATAGCAGGGCTGAGCGCGAGCGAATCAGATCTCGTACTCGCTGGCCCGGCGGGCGTCCCCACGCACCTTGTCGGCGGGATAGCGTTCCTCGTTGATAGCCATTTTGTCCCGAGCCGCGGTCAACAAATCAATATCGAGCTTATCGGCAATACGTACCAGATATATCAGCACGTCGGCAAGCTCGAGTCGCACGGCAGACTTTTTCTCGCCTGTCAGTGCCGCGCTCTGCGCCGCGGTCAGCCATTGAAAGTGTTCGACCAGCTCCGCGCATTCGGCGATCAATGCCATGGCGAGATTCTTCGGCGCGTGGAACTGATCCCAGTCCCGCGCTGCGGCGAAGGCAGCCAGATCCCGCCGCAATGATTCCAGGTCGTCGTTATCCATGATGCCGAATTGCTGCTCTCTCAGTCGGCTTGGTCCTGCAGTTGCTCGCGTGCGCGTTGCACGGCCTTGCGCACCTGGGCCGGTGCCGTGCCGCCGATATGATCGCGCGCAGCCACGGATCCCTCGACCGACAGCACATCGAACACGTCTGCTTCGATGACCGCCGAGAAATCTTTCAGCTCATCCAGGGAAAGCTCGGTGAGATCGCGATCACTGTCGATACACAGGCGCACCGCGCGTCCCACCACCTCGTGGGCATCGCGAAAGGGCGTGCCCTTGCGCACCAGGTAATCGGCCAGATCCGTGGCCGTGCTGTAGCCCCGTCGAGCGGCCTCGCGCATGGTGTCGCGTTTTACGGTAAGCGTCGGCAACATCCCGGCAAACACCGCGAGACTCGACTTGACCGTATCGATAGTGTCGAACAGCGGCTCCTTGTCTTCCTGATTGTCACGATTGAAAGACAGCGGCTGACCCTTCATCATCACCAGCAAGGTGTTCAAGTGGCCGATGACGCGCGCGCTCTTGCCGCGCACCAGCTCTGCAACATCCGGATTCTTCTTCTGCGGCATGATCGACGAGCCCGTGCAGTAGGCGTCCCCCAGGTCGATGAAGTCGAATTGCGCCGACATCCAGAGAATCAATTCCTCGCTCATGCGTGACAAGTGCACCATGAGCAATGCGGCGGCGGCGATGAACTCGATACAAAAATCGCGATCGCTGACCGCATCCATGGAGTTTTCACACGGTGCTTCGAAGCCGAGCAGCTCGGCCGTCATCAGCCGGTCGATGGGATAGCTGGTGCCCGCGAGCGCTGCCGCTCCGAGGGGTGAGCGATTGACCCGGCGTCGGACCTCACCCAGACGTTCGGCGTCGCGTGTCAGCATTTCGAACCAGGCCATCATGTGGTGACCGAATGTCACCGGTTGCGCGGTCTGCATGTGGGTGAAGCCCGGCATCACCGTTTGGGCTTCGCGCTCTGCCAGATCCACGACGACGCCCCGAAGCGCCGTCAGCACCCCCATGACCGCATCGATTTCTTCACGCAGCAACAGACGCACGTCCGTTGCCACTTGATCGTTGCGGGAACGCCCGGTGTGCAGCTTCTTACCAGCCTGGCCGATGCGCTCGGTGAGTGCCGTCTCGATGTTCATGTGCACGTCTTCGAGCTGCGTCGACCAGCGAAAGCGTCCAGCCTCGATGTCGGCGCCGATGGCGCGCAGTCCCTCGACAATGGCGTCGCGCTCCTCGGTGCTGAGCACCCCCACGTGGCAGAGCATGGTGGCGTGGGCAATGGACCCGGCGATGTCATGGGGTGCGAGTCGCTGGTCGAAGCTCACCGATTCCGTGAACGCCTCCACCAAGGCGTCCATGGACTGCGTGAAGCGACCGGACCAGGGATTGGAGTCGACGCTATCGTCAATCATGGTTAATCATGGCTGCTCGGTCAGGCTCGTATTAATCGGGGTTGGCAGGCCACGTGGGCGACACTGGGAGCTTGGGAACGACGGCACATTCCGCGCCTCGCAGTATAACTATAATGGGTGGACCGGTGCACGCCGTGAGAATCCATGCAGGACCAAGTGGCCAAGTCTCCCGATGACGACCTTTTTCTGCCCGACTTCTGCGATATGGGTACTGTGCTCACCGTCGTGGTGGTGGGTGCGTTGCTGGCCTTCGTCCTGGTGCTTTCGCCGGTGGTCAGCACCAGCCACTGGTGGCGGGATCTGGCGCTCAACTCCCTTTTTATCCAGTGGGTGGCTCTGAGCAGCGCGGGGCTCCTGTGCACTGGCCGGCGTTGGCTTTCCATCCTCGGAAACACCGGCGCCGGCATCACGGCCTACGCACTGATCCTGCTGGTCAGCCTGTTATGCAGTGAGGCGGCCTACTGGCTGGTGGCACGACCCGTGATGGATGTGGAGCACTTCATCGCCCAGGCTGGCAACTCGGAGTACATTCCCAACCCGGTGCCCATGGGCACCATGTGGCATCTGGAGTTTCTGGCCAAGAACCTGGCCATCACCGCCATCGTAGCCGCGGTGGCGCTACGCTACTTCTACGTGCAGCATCAGTGGCGCTCGCAGGTGCAATCCGAAGCCAAGGCCCGCATCCAGGCGCTGCAGTCGCGGATCCGACCGCACTTCTTGTTCAACAGCATGAACACCATCGCCAGTCTCACGCGTACCTCGCCGGAGCTCGCCGAGCAGGTTACCGAAGATCTGGCGGATTTGTTTCGCGCAAGCCTTGGCGACGCGAGCGTTCCGGTCACCCTGGAACGCGAGATCGAAGTTTGCCGCCAGTATTTGCGCATAGAGGAACAGCGCCTCGGTGCGCGTGTGTCCACCGACTTCGAAGTGGACGATTTGCCCGCCGATGCCATTCTACCGGGCCTCATTCTGCAGCCGCTAGCCGAGAATGCCATCTATCACGGCATCGAACCGGCGGAGCACGGTGGCTTCGTCGCAATCAACGGCGCCGGCGACGGCAAGCGGATCGTCATCAGGATCACCAATTCGCTGCCAAACTCCGATGCCCGCAGCGATCGCCAGAGCAACCAGATGGCGCAAGCCAACGTCGAGCTGCGACTTCACGCCTTCTTTGGCGCGGACTCGAGCCTGGAGGTTTCCAGCGACCAAGGCGAGTACACCGTGGAGCTGCGTTTTCCCTATTGGAAGGAACGCTCATGAAGATCATCATCGTCGACGACGAACCGTTGGCGCGCTCACGGTTGCTCGCCATGATCACGGAACTCGATGCCGGTGACGTGATCGGCGAGGCGGACAACGGCGCCGACGCGCTGCGCCTGGTGGAGCAGTCGGCGCCGGACATCGTGTTGCTGGACATTCGCATGCCCGGGATGGATGGCATCGAGGTGGCACGGCACCTGGCTGCGACTCTGCGTCCGCCGGCGGTGATATTCACTACCGCCTACGACAGTCATGCGCTGGCGGCCATCGAGGCAAACGCGGTGGACTATCTGCTTAAGCCGATCCGCAAACCGCGCCTGCGGGCGGCTCTGGAGCGCGCCACCACACTGACCCGGGCGCAGCTCGCCGGGCTCGAGGCGGTGGCGCCGGAAGGTTACGGCGCCCGCGCCCGTACTCACATCAGCGCTACCCTGCACGGTAATCTGCAGCTTCTGCCCCTGGGGGAAATTCGTTTTTTCCGTGCCGAGCACAAATACGTAACGGCACGCCACCCGGGCGGGCAGCTCATTATCGAAGATCCCTTGAGCGCGCTGGAGGCGGAGTTCGAAGACCGCTTCCTGCGGGTGCACCGCAACGCCCTGGTGGCCAAGGCCCACGTGCGTGGTATCGAACGGGATGCCAGCGGCCATCAATTCGTGCGCCTGGATGGCATCGACGACCTGGTCGAGGTCAGCCGCCGGCAGGCGCCGGTCATTCGACGCATACTCAAGAGCCGCAGCACCGGCAGCGCATGAGCGCAGCGAATAAATGGGGACAGATCTATTTAATCGCGGGGGCGGGAACCGCCCCCGCGATTAAATAGATCTGTCCCCATTTATTCGCTGCGCTCAGCCCAACCTATTCTTCCTCACAAATTACACGACAGGAACCTGGCAAGCTGTTGTTATACAAACTCTTTGAATCCGCGGGAGTTGCGAGGATAGTCTAGTATTTCGCTCATCACTCCATTCACCGGGGATGCCACCTACCGGGGTGTAGATGGCGCCCGGCAAGCGGTCTTCACCCATGTCCACTGGCCCCAGCGACTCCAGCCCCGCACCGGAACAACCGGATGTGGCGCTCGCGCGCGCCATCAGTCGGCGCATTGCCTGGCATCCGTGGCGGCTGTTGCTGCCGGCGATCTTGTTCACCCTGGCCATCGGCTCCTACCTCTATCAGGAACGCCGGGCCGGGGACGACGCGGATTATTTCGCACGCCTGGACCAGCAGGTGTTGCTCGCGTTGCAGGTGGCGCGCATGACCGCGCGCGCCGCCAGCGATCCGAATGTGTCTCTGGAGCTGTTGCGCCAACGACACCGCAATGCCCGGGCACTGCTGGAGAATCTCTACCCACCGCGCCCGCCCCTGGGTCTGTGGCCGGCACCTGCGGATATCGAGGCGCGCCTCTCACAATTGGACAAGGAGTGGGCGCACCTGGGAAGTGAGCTCGAAGCGATCGCAGCCAGACAAACCACCCACGAGGAGTTGGAACGTGCGCTCATGCGTTTTCAGGGCGTTGCCACCCGTATGCTCGTGACCAGCGACGACCTGGTGGTGGCCATGAGCGCCGCCGAGGAGTCTCCCGAGCAGCTCAGGGTAGCGGCCCGTCAGCTGATGTTGATCCAGCGCATGATGGCCAACGGCGACCAGCTGATGCGTGGCGGCAAGGGCCGGCTTACCGCCGCCGATCGTTTCGGCCGCGACGCAGTGCTGTTCGGAAAGGTGAACAACGGCCTGCTCAACGGCAGTCCGGAGCTCGGTATCGAAGCGGTCACCGACGAGGCCGCCCGTGACCTGTTGGTGAGCAGCGGCCACCTGTTCCGGGAAGCCAGCCGGCAGGTGCAGGAAATCGTCGGGCAATCGGTGGATCTCGCCCGCCTTCAGGCGGCGGTGGGCGATGCGGCCCGTGCCAGCGACGCCATCGTCGCCGCCACCCGCGAGGCCGAGCTGATGTACGCCGGCCACGTGGCAACGCGGCCGCTGCAACCCGCCCACACGCGCCTGTTGGCGGGCTTGGCTCTCGCGACGCTGCTGATTGCGGCGCTGCTGATGGCCGTCGATGCGCGCGCCCATCGGCGCAACGAAAGCCAGCGCCGCCTGGACGAATACCGACGCAATGAGCAGCTCGAGCAGGCGGCGGCCCTGGCCGGTTCCGATATGCGCCGGGTGGGCGACGAGCTGCGGCGTTCGATGGCGGAATTGGGCAGGATGGTGGAAGTGGAGACCGCCATGGAGCCCGGCGAGGACCCCGGCGAGGCCGTGGCTCGTGGGCTCAAGCGGGTGCTCACGGAGCTGCACATGCGCGTCGATGCCATTGTCACCGATGTCCACCGGGTGGCGAGCAGCGCCACCTCCCTGAACGAGGCCGCGTCGAAGCTGCATGCCAGCGGACGTCTGCAGGCCCAGAGCGTGGACAAGGCGGCCAACGCCACCCAGGAGCTCGCTTCGGCGGTGAAGCTCGGGTACTCCAATATCACCAAGTTCGACACCCTTGCCGAGAAAGGCGTCGCTGAGGCGCGTGCCGCGAAAGAGTATCTCGGCGGTGCGCTGCAGGAGCTGGAAGGTCTGGGTACCTCGGTGCAGGAAAGCTCACGGCGGGTGCACCGCTTACTGGAGAGCGCTGACGAAGCGCGCGCGGTGGCGCTGCGTATCGACGAGCTCAGCGATCACAGCAAGATGTTGTCGCTGAATGTCGCCATTCAGAGCAGCGCTTACGACGGCACTTCGCGAAGCAATACGAGCTTCGCCGACGAGTTGCAACGTCTCGCGGAACGGGCCCGCGGCGTCGTGCAATCGGTGGAACGCATGCGCGAGGGGCTGCGCTCCGACGCCGAAGAGGCGGCCAAGGCCATCAAGCACACTGCCTGGGCGGTGAAGGGCGCCGGCGATCGGTTGCGCAAGGCCGAACAACCCATTGCCAATCTCAACGTGATATCGCGTAAGCTTGAGAAGTTCGCGCAGTCGCTGGTCGGGTCGAGTCAGGAGCATGCCTTGCGGGCCACCGAGGTGGTGAGGGCGGTTACCGCGGTGCACGCTGCCACCGGCCAGTCGAATGTGGGCGCCGAGGCGACCGCCAGCTCGGCGGCGCGCCTGGCGGAAATAATGGCGAGCCTGGAGTCCCATGTATCGCGATTGCATCCCGTTGCGCCGGAGAACAAAAGTGTCGTGGCTTTGCCAGCAGAGGGTGCCGGCGAGGGGCCCGGCGGTGAGGTCGCAACCGGGGATGGCGCTGATCGCCGCCGCGGGGGCGAGCGCCGCATTCGGCGCTCCGGCGGTCTGCGTCCGGTATCCTGATTTCGAACGCTGGCGGCCGCGCCATGCCCTCTGATTCCGGGCACCAAGGGTTGGTCGAGTTGCTGGCCCGGGCCCGGGTCGCCATCTTCGCTCTGCTCCCCGACGAGGGTCAGGCCGAGGGCGCTGCACCCGAGCCCAACGCGATCCAGGCGTGGACCTGCGCGTCCGCCGCCGTTGCCGACTTGCTGGGCCAGCTCGAAGACCAGGGTGATCCCCTGCGGGCTCTGTTGGCCGTGGACATGGCGCTGGCCATCGACGACGCAAGGTCGGAAATCGGTCGCGGTGGCGGCCAGCTGGTCCTACTGCTGGTCCAGGCGCTGTCGGTGCTTGCCGATGATCCTCCCGGGGATGGTGGCGCCCCATTGCTTCCGTCGCGCTCGCCGATGATGCTCAGCAACGAGTTTCGGGCCCTGCGCGGCGCGCCGCTGCTGTCCGGAAACATCGTTTTCGCCATCGCCGTGGGTGCGCCAGCGATCGCCGCGGACGCCGACGAGTCGACAAGCGCAGACCCCCGAGTGGCTTCGTCGGCACGGCGTTTGCGATCCTACTACCAACAGGGGCTCATCGCCTGGCTCAGCGGCGACGCCCATGCCAAGGCCGGCGCCCATCGCATCGGCGACGTATTCGCTCGTCTGCACGCGCTCTCCCAGGGCTCGGTTCAGGAATCCTTGTGGCGCGCCGCCGCCTCCTTCGCGGGTTTGCTGGAAGATCCCCGTTGGCGGACGAGCACCGCCATCAAGCGTCTCCTCGGTCAGCTGGACGGTCAGCTCAAGGGTCTTGGAGATGGGCAGCGGCCGGCGCCGACCCTGGTGCAGGATCTGCTTTTCTACCTTGGCGAAGGCCACGACGTGGATGCCACCATCGGTGTGTTCCCGTCGCGCAGCGCTCTGCTGGCGGCCTTTGCCGCTCCGCCGCGGGCGAACCCCGACCAGTCTACGGCGGCACTGGCGCTGTTGAACGAGCTGCTTTCCATTTCCGGCCAGCTCATGGAGGCGCTCGCCCCGGACGAATCCTGGCTGGCGAAGCGCGACTGGCTCGCGGAACGCATGCTGCAGGTGGCCGACGGCCTCGGTTTGCTGGGTGCCCACGGGCTTCGCCACCGGGCCGTGGAGGAAATCACGCTGCTACGCAATACGCCGGGCTCTGGCGTCCCGCCCCCCGGTGGCTGGGGTCAGGTGGCGGAGCGGCTGCACGCGTTGGGCGCCGATCTGCTCACCGCCGCCGGCATGGAGCCTGGTGCCGCGGTTGCCGAAGATACCGCCGGCATGCCGTCCAGCGGCCACATCGCACGCCGCCTGGAGGCGGACCTGGTGCATGCCGAGGGAGTCATTCAGCGGCTCGAGCAGGGGGTGGCGAGCTTGCCCGCGGAACCTCCCCAGCCGCCTGCGGCGCCATCGGCGGTGGACGAGGTCGGCACGGCGGCAATGTGGCGCCAGCGTCTGGCCGAGCTCGCCGGCTCCGTGCGCTCGACGCCGGATGAGGCAATCTCGGATGAGGCCGTGGCCGCGCCACCGCCGGTGGACCATGGGCTGTTGGACGATATTGCCGGTATTGCCGGTGACATCGATGGCGCGCGCGCGCGGCTGGAGCAGCAGTTGGGCGCCTTCCGCAATGGACTGCGGGACATGAACAACGGCTTGCGGGCACTGCGCGAAGAGTTCGAAGGACTGCGCATCCACAGCGAGGAGCAGAGCTTATCCCACGATCGGGCGGGCGCGGCGGAAATACCGCCGCCGGGCGGCCGTGCACCGCCAGTGGCCCACATGCGCCAGGGCCTCGACCGCTTGGGGAGCCGTATCAGCACCCTCGCGGAGCTGCGCGACAGCATCGAAAGCATTGCCGATGACAGCCGATCGATACTGGTCCAGCAGGCGCGCGACAGTGTTGCGCTCACCCAGTGCCTGATGCAGACGCGCATGCAGCCGCTGGAGGCGCAGTTGGACGGCTTCCGGCGGGAGATCGGCGAACGCGCCGCTGGTGCCGGCAAGCAGGTGCTGTTGCGCGTCGACGCGGGCGGGCTCGCCATCGAGCCGGAGAAAACAGCGGCCCTGCTGCCAGTCCTGCGCAGCCTCACAGGCTGCTTAATCGCGGACAGCATCGAATCGCCGCGCGCGCGGGTTCTGGCCGGGCGCCCGCCAGGCTGTTTGATGGAAATATGCTTCAGGCGCCGTGGCGCGGATCTGAACATGGTTTTGACGGCGGATTGCGAGGCGCCGGAGCCGGCCGCCGTGGCCGAGGCCGGAGCGTTCCTGCGGCCCCTGGGCGGGCGCCTGGAGCTGCATGCCGCGGGCAAGCGCCAAACCCGCTGCGATCTGCAGATGCCCCTGGCGCCACGGGTCGCCACCGTGCTGCTGGTGGCCGTGGGCAGCGAAATTCTGGCTCTGCCCCTGGCGGAGGTAACGGCGGTGCTGCCGCTGTCCGCCGAGGAGCTGGAGGACGGCGCGCAAGAGGGCATCATCGAGCACCAGGAACAGCGCTGGCGGCTTGCCCGTTTAGGGGCCTTGCTGGCCCTGGGTGAGGAGTCCGAGGGCCAGCCGGCGCGCCGGCCGCCGCTGGTGCTGATGGCCTCCGGTGGCGCTCGCCACGCCCTGATGGTCGACGCCATCGGCGAGCGACTCGACCTGGTGGTGCGTTCGGTGGTCCCCCAGCTGCGCTCGGTAAGAGGACTGGCTGGGGCGGCGATTCTGGGCGATGGCCAGGTTGTGCTGCTGCTCGATATCGGCCAGCTGATGGAATCCCGCTCAAAGGCTCTCGCCGGCCAGCCCGAAACGGTCTCATGAGGGCCTGGGCAGCTTCCCTGCGGCCTTTCCCTGGTCGAACCAGAAGTTCAAGAAATTCCGCATGGACTACTGGCAAGCTACTGTTCTAGCAGTGATTCAGTGAATGCATTCGCGGGGCGGATCGACTAGGATTTAACAGATAAATCCGCCACCTCGGAGTGCGGCCCGAAGGGGGGAAAAAAGCCGTGACCGGAAGGAATCAGAACGGTTTCGGCGGCGTTAAAGTGATGGTCATCGACGACAGCAAGACCATCCGTCATACCGCCGAGACGTTACTTAAAAACGCTGGCTGTAAGGTCGTGACCGCGACCGACGGCTTCGAGGCGCTCGTTCGCATCGTCGATCACGAGCCCGACATCATTTTCGTCGACATCATGATGCCGCGCCTCGACGGGTATCAAACTTGTGCGCTCATTAAGCACAACCAGTATTTCAAGAAAACGCCGGTGATCATGTTGTCGAGTAAGGACGGATTGTTCGATCGTGCGCGCGGACGCATCGTCGGCTCGGAACAGTATCTCACAAAACCGTTTACGCGCGACGAGTTACTAGGCGCCATCGAGAAGCACGTATTGAATGGCAATCGCTGACATGAATGCTTGCAGCGAATCGGCTGGTTGGAGACTACGCTCATGACCCATGTACTCATCGTCGACGACTCACCGACAGTAGTCGAGCATGTTTCACGTTTGTTGATACAGAATGGTTTCAAGACTTCGTCGGCAACGACCGCCGAGCAGGGCATCGTCAGGGCCCGGGACGAGCGGCCGGATCTTATTCTGATGGATATCGTGTTTCCCGGCATGAGTGGTTTTCAAGCAACGCGCAAGATCAGTCGCGATCCGGACATCGCACGCATCCCCGTAGTCATCCTGAGTGTCAGAAACGAAGCGAGCGACCGGGAGTGGGGCCTGCGCCAAGGTGCGCGCGAATACCTGACGAAGCCGTGTCGAGCGCAGGAGCTCATTGCTGCAGTAAAGCGAAACGTAGGACCCATGTCATAGCGCACGCTGGCATCGAGTGAGGCATGCAGGAAAACGTCAACGACCCAATCGCCTTGTTGCGCGATATAGAACGGCGGGCCGGAGGCAAGCTTACCGGTCTTCCTGACGCGCAGACGTCTGGGGATGTGTGGCGTGGAATCGGATTCTCCGTCGGCGGTCGGCGTTTGGTGGCCTCGATGGCCGACATCAGCGAGGTGATGCATTGTCCGAAGCTCGCGCGCGTACCCGGCGCAAAGCTTTGGTTGATGGGCGTCGCCAATTTGCGCGGCGCGTTGTTGCCGGTCGTGAATTTACACGGCTTTTTGCTCGGTCAGCTGGCGGTGCTCGATCGAGAGTCCAGAATTCTGGTTGTCGAGCAGGATGAAATTCTTTCCGGTCTGGCGGTCGAAGAGGTATTCGGCGTAAAGCACTTTCTCGCTGAGCAGCGTCAGGCGCACGCGACCGCTTCCGAAGACTGGCTTTCTCCGTACGTGGTCGGGAGTTTCCATGTCGCTGAGGAGACTTGGGAAGTCTTCGACGTACATGCTTTGATCGCCGCCCCTGCGTTCATGCAGGTGGCCGCATAGACGAGTGGACAATTGGATGAGGCTGTCGAAAAAACATCGCAATAACAGCGCCGCAGCATCCGCCGAGGAGGGGCTTGGGTTTGAGTCCACCACAGGTGCTGCTGGCCGCAGGCCGGCGCGACAGGCTTGGCGCGTGGTGTTGCCCTCTCTGCTTTTCATCTTCGTCGCTTTGATGTTCGCCGCGCACTCGCTGGCGCGCCGCCACAGCAATGCCGATGCCGAGTACGTTGGCCTGATGAACGAGCTGAAATTGCGTTCTCAGCAGGTAGCTCGCGACGCGCAATCGGCGGTGCTCGGTGGTGTGCAGGGGCTGGCGCGGCTCAAGGTCCACGGGATGGACATGCAGACAATGCTGAATCGGCTGCGCAATGGCGATGCCGTCGGCCCACTGCCGCCGCTACCGGCCAGGATGGCGCCGCAGTTGGCGGCAGTCGAAAACGGCTGGCGTGGCATGCGCGAGGATATCGATACCATCCTCTCGGGCGCACAGGTGGCAGCGGCCATGCGTGAGAATGGTAAGAGCCTCGACGCGCTGTTCTCGTCCGCGCGGCTGACCACCCAGGAAGTTTTTGGCGCCGTCGTTTCGGGTACCGCATCGGCGGAGCAGGTTTCATTGGTAGGCCGTCAGCTGGTACGCCTGGAACGCATGTCCATCGACGTGAAGCGCACGCTCGAGGGTGGCACCGACGCCGCCGCCGCGGCGCTCAGCCTGAAACGCGACGTCGCCGACTTCGTGGGGACAACCGCGCGTTTGCTCGGCGACGACCAGGCGGAACCGGGCCTGCGTGTCGAGGACCCGGTGGCGCGCCAGGGCATCGAGCGCCTGGCGAGTCTATTCGCCAATCGTTCCGGACTGATCGATGCTTTCATCGGCCGTTCGGAGTCGTTGCTGCAATTGCACGAAGCGGCGAACATGATTAACGCTGATAGCGTGCCGTTCCTTCAGGCGACCCAGGCGCTCCAGGAGAACTACAACCGGGTAAGCGCTGCCGGTAATCAGTACACGACCGCGGTGATCGTATTCGGTATTCTAGCGCTTTCCTGCCTGCTGATGCTGGGCATCCAGCTTATCCGCGATGCCCATGCCCATACCGAAGAAGTACGGCGCCGCGAGCGGGAAAGTCGCGAGCGCAACCGGCGCAACCAGGATTCGATCCTCAAGCTACTGGATGAGATGAGCGATCTCGCAGAGGGTGATCTCACGGCGTACGCATCGGTCACTGAAGACATCACAGGCGCGATTGCAGACGCATTCAATTATGCCATTGACGCGTTACGTCACCTGGTGGCGCGTATCGATAATACCGCAGAGGCCGTCGCCGAGGCGGCGCAAGCTTCCAGGTCACGGGCCGTCCAGGTGAGTGTCGCCAGCGACAGGCAGAACGCCGAGATCATCAAAGCAGCGGCCACCATTAAAGACATGGCGGACTCTATCGAGAGGGTCTCCGCCGATGCGGCGCAGTCCAGTGAGGTGGCGAAGCGCTCGGTCACGATTGCGAACAAAGGTGCGCGAGAGGTGCGCGAGACCATCGACGGTCTCGACGACATCCGCATCACCATCCAGGACACCGCGAAACGACTCAAACGGCTCGGCGAGAGTTCCCGGGAAATCGGTGCGATGGTTGGTTTGATCGACGATATCGCCGATCAAACCAACGTGTTGGCGCTGAACGCAGCCATACAAGCATCCATGGCCGGCGAATCCGGTCGTGGCTTCGCCGTGGTCGCCGACGAGGTACAGCGTCTGGCGGAGCGCGCGGGACAGACCACGAAACGCATCGAGCAACTGGTCAAGACCGTTCAGGCAGACACCATCGAAGCGATCGAGTCCATGGAGAGAAGCACCACCGGTGTCGTATCCGGTGCGCTGCTCGCTCAGGGGGCAGGCACTTCGCTTGCCGAGATCGAAACCGTCTCCCGGAGTCTTGCCAACCTCATCGAATCCATATCGGCGACCTCCCGGCAACAGTCGGAGCGCGCCAGCGCCATGGCCAAGACCATGTCCGCAATCCGCACCATCACGACGCAGACTCGGGCCGGCGCCAGTACTACGGCCACGTCCGTGGGCAAGCTCGCCGACCTCGCCGAAGCGCTCAGGACATCGGTGGCTGGATTTCGTCTTCCGGATTCATTCGATCCGAACGTCGTCGACCTGTACCCGATGCCAAGGGTCAGGGAGGAACCCCGCGCGGCCAGGCGCGAGGAACCCAAAGAGCAGGCGTCGCATGTCCGCACGCTTCGACCAGCTCCTCGTTAGTGAAACGATTTCACAGAAGATTTTTATCAGGATCAGATTCGAGCGGAGTTTCCAAGCAGCAGTCAAATATGGACCACGCCACGCTTCAATGGGTGCAGGGTGATATCGAGGACACGTTGACGCAGGCACGCTCTGCGTTGGAGAAGTTCTCCGAAGACTCCCACTCCTTACATTATGTGCAGAGTTGCGCTGACGCGCTGCACAGCGTGCACGGCGTGCTCGAGATGCTCGAGTACTACGGCGCGTGTTTGCTGCTGGAAGAAATGGAGAGTCTGTGCCGCGTACTGCAACGTGCCGAGGCCGGTGACGCCAACGAGGAGATGTGTGAGCTCCTGTTGCGCAGCATCTTGCAGCTGGGAGAGTACTTGAACTACCTGCGTGCCGGCCATCAGGACACGCCGACGATTTTCATGCCGCTTCTCAACGATCTCCGATGCGTGCGTGGCGAACCTCTGCTCTCGGAGAATGCGCTGTTCGCGCCGGATCTGAATGTCGATCTTCCGATTCCGGGCAAGACCCATGATCTGGACGAAGATCAATTGCGCGAGATCGCGCGTCGCCTGCGCGCCTATTACCAAAAGGGATTGCTGGACTGGTATCAGGGCACGGTGGACGAAACAGGCCTCGCGCTCATGCAGGCTGTGGCGGCGCGCTGCGAAAAGCTCTGCAGCGGCACGCCCAGCGTGCGTCTGTGGTGGATTGCCGCCGGCGTCATCGAGGCGCTACGCGATGGCGGACTGGAAGCGAGTGTCTCTGTGCGACGCCTGCTGGGGCTGCTGGATCAGCAACTGAAAACCGTGTCCAGCGACGGCAGCACGGCGTTGGCGCGCGCCGCACCTGCGGATCTGGTCAAGAATCTGCTCTACTATCTGGCCCGCTCGACGTCGACGACTGCGCGAGTGACAGCCATTCGCGAGACCTATCGACTCGAGGATCTGTTCGTCGGAGGCGAGGCTCTGGAGCGTGCCCAGCACATTCTCTGTGGTCCCGATTTGGACTCGCTGAAGGTCGTTGCCGCGGGCATCAAGGAGGATTTAGCGAGCGTCAAAACGGCGCTCGACAGCCACGTACGCCAGGGCGGATCGGACCCCATCGATTTCGGGCCGGTGGCGGACAAGCTGCGCCGCGTCGCCGACACGCTCGGACTTCTCAATCTCGGTCGCAGCCGTAAGCTGGTGGCGTCCCACGTCGAGCAGTTGCGCGGCTTCGCGAAGTCACCTGACGCGCTGACCGATTCCGTGCTCATGGGCATCGCCGGGGATCTACTGCGCGTGGACTCTACACTGGACAACATTGCGGAGCACGGGCTCGCCGGTGAGGAGCAACGGGTCGCAGAAACCGTATCGGCGGCCTCCGGCGATACCGAGCTCAACAGCATCGAGTACCTGCGCCTGGTGACGGCAGTGGTGGGCGAATCCACCACCGAGCTCGCTGCTATCAAGCACATTATCGGCGAGTATCTGCGTGCGCCCCGTGACACCAACCAGCTCGCTGAGATCTCCCGTCACGTGAGCGTCGTCGAGGGTAGCCTGCGTATGCTTTCCCTGGAGCGCGCAGCGGATCTGCTGCGCGATTGGGGGCGTTGCGCTTCTTCGCTGCTGTCCGGAGGGAAATTCGCACCGCGGGCCGATGCGCTGGACGCCCTCGCCGATGCGCTGGTAGGCCTCGAGTACTATCTGGAATCGGTCGTCGGATTACAACCCAATGACCACGCGTTGCTGGAATTCACCGAAGACTGCATACGCTCGTTGGAGCGTTCCGCCGACCAGGCCCGCGACGATGGTGTCGCCAGGGGCGCCGAGTCGGCGCCGCCGCCAGTCCGGGCGGAAGTTGTGGATCCGGAGGTCGACGACGATATCCTCCAGGTGTTCATCGATGAGGCCCGCGAGGTCATCCAGGTATTGAAGGATTGCCTCATTCGGTGGAATGCTGATCCCAGCGACCGCGACGCGCTGATTACGGTGCGCCGTTCCTTTCATACCCTCAAGGGCAGCGGTCGGCTGGTGGGAGCCACCGACATCGGTGAGTACGCATGGGCGGTGGAAAATGTGCTCAACCGGGTCATAGAGGGCATTTGCCCGGTCACTCGCAGCATACTGGAGTTCGTCACCGAAGCCCTGGACCGTCTACCCGGCCTCATCGACGCGCTGAGTGCCCGCCAGCCCGCCAGCCTGGATCTGGAGGCGTTCGCCGAACGCGCGCGTGCGCTGCTCACCGGGCAACCCGGTGCGAGCGTTCAGGACAGCACGCAGTTCGTCGTTGATGTCGAGCAAATGGTGGTATCGGCCGAGAGTCAAGCTGTGTCCGCCGAATCGGACGATACGCGGCGCATCTTCATCGGCGAGGCGGAGCGGATTCTCGAGCTCAGCGAGGCCATCGTCCAACATTGGCGTGAATCCACCTACGACCCTCTTTTCGTCACCGAGCTGCAGCGCGAGCTGCACACCCTGAAAGGCGGCGCGCGCATCGCCGGACTCACGGCAGTGGGTGATCTCAGCCACGCCATGGAGTCGGTCTTGATGATGGTCGCCGAAGAGCACCTGCCGCCCTCCGATGCGCTGCTCGACCTCATCGAAGATTGCCACGATCGTCTGGAAGAGCTTCTCGACTCGGCCCGGGACAAGCAGGAACCTTCTTCGGTGGAGGATTTGATCACGCGCATGGACGATCTTGTCTGCCCGGGCGTTTCCGGCGGCGAGGACGCGCCGTCGGCCGCCGGCGAGGCTTCGGTGACATCCGGTCTTGCGGAGGTTACCCGCGGAGGCGCGGTGGTGGCGAGCCAGGCCTCGGCGGCTGCCGGCGGCCGTCTGATGGCGCTCGACAAGGGCGAGCGCATTCAGGTTTCGTCGGCGTTCCTGGACAGTTTGTCGGATTATGCCGGTGAGCTCACCATTTCCCAGTCTCGTTTCGGTCAGCAGGTCGGATCCTTCAAGTACAACCTGGAGGAGATGGATCAGATCATCATACGGCTTCGCGATCAGCTGCGGCGCATGGAGATCGAAACTGAAGCGCAGGTGCAGTTTCGCAAGGACCAGGCGGTCGAAACTGACTCGAAGCAGGAACTGGACGCCCTGGAGCTGGAGCGGTTCTCGAAACTGCAACAGCTTTCCCGCTCTTTGCTGGAAAGCACGTCCGATTTGCGCAGTATTCGGGAGATTCTCGGCGGTATAGCGCGGGAATCCGACGATATACTGGCGGAGCAGGCGCGGGTCAGCAAGGATTTGCAGCAGGGGCTGATGCGCACACGGCTGTTGCCCTTCTCCGAGCAGGTGCAACGATTCCGCCGTCTGGTCCGGCGCACCATGACCGAGCTCGACAAGCGCGTCGAGCTGGAAGTCGAGGGTCAGGAAATCCGTCTCGATCGAACCGTTCTCGAACGCATTACTCCATCCCTGGAACACTTGTTGCGCAATGCCGTGGATCATGGCATCGAGTCGCCGAAAAAGCGCAAGCAACTGGGGAAACGTGAAATCGGCACGGTCAAAATCGTCGTATCCCGTTCCGGGCCCGAGATCGTGATAAAGGTTTCGGATGATGGTGCCGGTCTCGATCAAAGCGCTATCTACAAGATGGCGGTACACAAGAAGATGCTGGCTCCCGGTGCCAAGCTCACCGAG
>Ga0114948_10000385_pt1 | contig 17522 bp, 10 predicted proteins | sample CR04metaG_FD_83877 | JGI IMG/M metagenome (GOLD analysis project Ga0114948, IMG submission 83877) | Deep subsurface microbial communities from Mariana Trench to uncover new lineages of life (NeLLi) - CR04 metaG | ecosystem: Environmental > Aquatic > Marine > Ocean trench > Sediment | place...
CGCCAGGAGCTGTCGCGTCAACGCGGCGGATCGGCGGTCGAAAATGGGAAGTGTGCTTGCGCGGGCCCTTAGTGGCCCCGGTCATAATTACGGTAGCATTCGGCTGGCGATGCATCCCGCCTGGACGGCGTTGCTCCTCGGTCACACAGCCCCCAATTTGCTCCCTCGTCGCGCCGTGCCAGCCGGGCGCCTCGCCACCCTCGGTGCGGTACCGTACTTATGACCGGGACCACTTAGTGCTACGCTTCCTCAGCTCCAGAGGAGAACAGCCATCACGCCTCGCGCCGCCCGCTTCGCCCCGTTCGCCATCGCGTGTCTCGCGCTGGCTTCGCTGTCGGCCATCCGGCACGGCGTGGTCGAGAGTGCAGCGCGGACTGCCCAGGACGATCGCCAGACGATGCTGGCTCGCGCCGAGGCCGCAGAGCTCGACACCGCATATGTCCCACCGCCCGGCGACCCGCTCTGGCACCACACGTCGGGTTTCGCCAAGACGCTCTGCTCGGCGGTCTTCGTCACGGGCCTCGATGCCGAGTTCGCGGCCGAGAACGTCGGCTTTTTCAGCGCTCCCTACGCAGAGCGGGCGCACGTGACCGCAGTCGAGGTCGATCACGACAGTCGGCAGGTGCACCTGACGCTGCCGGACGGTGTCGTGCGCACGGCAAAGTTCAACGGCGATCATGGCTGCGTGACGCTGCCGATCGGCGCGGATGAGCTCTTCTTCGAACCGGTCGACATCTCAAGCACGCTGCCCGACCCCTCGACCCAACCGTGGCCGATGGGGGACGTGCTGCCGGAGGGGCCGTTCCCCGCGGGCATCGACACCGAGAAGGTCGCCCGGGCGGTGGCTGCCGCGTTCGAGCCGGCGGAAGGACTGACCGCCGGGTTCGTGGTGACCCACAAGGGCCGCATCATCGGTGAGCGCTACGGCGATGGCATCACGATGCACACGCCGCTCGAGAGCTGGTCGATGGGCAAGAGCCTGACGGCGACGCTGATGGGCGTGCTGATCCAGCAGGGGGTGTACGACTTGTGGCAGCCCGCGCCGATTCCGGAGTGGCAGACCGAGGGTGACCCGCGCCAGGACATACGGATCGCCGACATCCTGCACATGTCCAGCGGTCTGCGTTTCCGAGGGGTCGCCGACCCCGACCTCGACCCGTCACTCGGCTATCCCGATCACCTGTATGTCTACACCGGGACCATCAACTCGTTCGCATGGGCGGCAACCCGGCCGCAGCAGTGGCCCCCGAACACCATCGGTCGCTACCGCAATTCGGACCCGGTGCTGATCAACTACCTCGTGCGACTCGGTGTCGAGGGACGCGGCGACGAGTACCTGTCGTTCCCGCAGCGAGCGCTGTTCGACAAGATCGGCATCCGCGACATGGTGCTCGAGACCGACCCGTACGGCAACTACCTCTTGCAAGGGTACGAGCTCGCGCCGGCGCGTGACTGGGCCCGTCTTGGCAACCTGTATCTGCAGGACGGGGTCTGGCTGGGCGAACGGCTTCTGCCGGAGGGCTATGCCGAGTTCGTGAGCACGCTCGCACCCGCCTGGGAGGCGGACGGCCGCCCGATCTACGGCGGCTTCTTCTGGATCAACGGCGACGACAGGTTCCCGGTACCGCGGGAGGCCTACTACATGTCGGGCGCCGGCGGGCAGAAAACGCTGATTATCCCGTCGCACGATCTGGTCGTCGTGCGGCAGGGACACTACCGAGGGTCCCGCGCCGGTGAGCGCGCCCTGAGAAACGCGTTGGCCCTGTTGATGGAGGCGGTGCCGGCGAGCGACTAGATTACTCGCCCGCCCCCAACCGCTTCAGCAGGGCGATCGTGCTGTCGCCCGCCCGTCGGGCCCGTGCCAGGTCCAGCGGAGTCTGGTTGTCGCGGTTCGTCAGATCGAGGCGCGCGCCCTGTTCGACGAGATAGGCGACAACGGTGTCGTAGCCGCGCCCCGCGACCGCATGCAGCGCGGTCTCGCCGGCTGTGTTCGCGGCGTTGATGTCGGCACCCAGCTCGGCGGCGACCCTGACCGCCTCGAGCGTCACCGCTTCACGCACGACCGGATCCGGCTCGCGGCGGGTGCTCCGCACCGGCGCGCTCTCCGCAATCCGGTTGAGCCGGTCCACCGCGACTAGTGGTGCCCGGCCTCCCAGTCCGGCGGCCGCCATCAAGGCCGTCGTGTCGCCTTCTCGTACCTGAGCCCGGTCGTCCGACTCCGCCAGCCGGCCCGCCCAGTAGACCGGCCGGTGCACGACCAAGGGGTCGGCGCCGTGCGCCGCCAGCAGCCGCATAATTGCCGGGGCGCTGAACCGGGCGGCCAGCCAGAACGGCGTCGCGCCGACATAGGACGGGTGCAGATAATAGTCGATGCTGTCGCGGCGGACTGGGGTCGACCGCTCGACGGGAGCGTTCGGGTCGGCGCCGTGAGCGAGCAGGGCACCGACCAGTGCGTCGTCCTTGTGCAGAATCGCTGCGTGCAGGGCGGTGTAGCCGGCGCCGGCCGCGTTCGGGTCGGCGCCCTGCTCGAGCAGAAACGCCGCCAGAGCCCCGTGCCCGCTGTGCGCCGCCACGACGGTGGCGCTGGTACCGTAGGGCGCCGTGTCGTTGACGTCGGCGCCGGCCGTCACGAGCAGCCGCGCCGAGGCGAGGTCGCCGACCCGCGTCGCGAACAGCAACGGCGTGTAGCCGCCTTGCGGCAGGTCGATGATGTAGTCGGGGTTCCACGGCTCGGGCGACGTCTTGACCACCTCGGTCCGCACATCGGTTCGTGTGAGCAGGTCCGGCGCGTATTCGAGCAGCGCCGCCACGACATCGACGTGACGCTGTGCCACCGCCCACATGAGCGCCGTCTGGCCGCGCCCCCGTTCGGCGGCGTCCACGTCCGCGCCGGCGGCGAGCAACTGCGTGACGACCGCCGCGTTACCGGTGCGCGCGGCCGTCATCAGCAGCGTCTCGCCGGACGGGAGTACCGCGTTCGGGTCAGCCCCGGCATCCAGCAGGATGCGGGTCATCGCCGCGCTCCCGTTCTCGCACGCGGTCGAGAGCGGCGTGACCCCGAGATCGTTCGCCGCGTTCACGTCGGCGCCGGCACGCAGCAGCAACTGCGCTACACCGTCCTCGTCCCAGTAGCCGGCCCAGTGCAGGGCGGCCGTCCCATCCCCCTGCGGTGTCGTGACGTCCGCCCCCTGCTCGACCAGCGCGCGAACCGCGGCCCAGTCAGCCGTCCGTGCGGCATCTACCACAGGCTGCGCACCGGCCCCGGTGGCGACGCCGAGCACCCCCAGCCACACGACACCCACACATCGACCCGCTGGCATCCTCGTCATCTGTGGCCCTCACGCCAACCCTCTCCCACGGGGAGAAGGAGACCGGCGCGTTCTTGCTCGGCAATCACCCTGAAAGCAGCTGGCGAAGCCCTCTCGCCTTCGCCGAGGCTGCGGCGGACAGGCCAGCGTCTCCTGCCTCCTGACTCCTGTCTCCTGAGAGCATTCGCTCTACACCCCCGACAGTGTCTCGATATCGAGCTTGCCGGTGCTGTCGCCAAGCCGGTCGAGCGGCATGTCGAGCTTGTCCAGCAGCGTGAGCAGCAGGTTGGCGTTCGTCGTGTCGCCCGCATACCGCAGGTGCCGGCCCCCCTTCAGACGTCCCGCACCACCTCCGATCAGCAGCAGCGGCAGGTTGCGACCCGAGTGGCGCGTGCTGTTGGAGATGCCGGCGCCGTACAGAATGGTCATGTGGTCCAGGAGCGAACCGTCCCCGTCGGATGTCGCCCGGAGCCGCGCCAGATACCCGGACACCAGCTCGACGTGATAGGTGTTGATCTTCGACATCAGCGCAACGCGTTCGGGGTCATCCTGGTGGTGCGACAGCGGATGGTGCGCGTTGGGCACGCCGATCTGGGGGAACGAGCGGGTGCTCTGCTCGCGACCGAGCATGAACGTGACCACACGCGTCAGGTCGGTCTGCAGCGCCAGGAACTGCAGGTCGAACATCAGCTGCACGTGGTCCTCGAACACGCGGGGCGGACCCTGCGGCTGCTCGACAAAAGCCGGGTCGACGTCGTTCTGCTCTTCCGCCTTCTGGATCCGTCGCTCGACGTCGCGCACCGCCTCGGTGTACTCGTCGATCTTCGCCCGGTCCGGCGCGCCGACCGCCAGTTTCAGATGCCTCAGCTTGTCGTTGACCGAATCGAGGATGCTCTGCTTCTGTTGGCGCCGCGCGCGCCGCGCCGCAGGCGCCGCCGAACCGCTGTCACCGAACAGTCGTTCGAACACCGCGCGCGGGTTGTTCTCCATCGGCAACGGTATCGTCGGACTCCGCCACGAGATGGTCTGCGTATACGCACAGCTCAGCCCCGCGGTGCATTGCCCGGCGTTGGCCGCCTTGTCCATCGACACTTCGAGCGAGGCCAGCTGCGTGTCCTTGCCGAGTTCTCTGGCGAGTAATTGGTCGATCGAGGTGCTCGCGAGCACGTCGGTCTCGTTTTGCCCCCCACGCGCGGTACCTGTCAGAAACGAGGCGGAGGCGCCGGCGTGGACGTAGGTCCAGGACGACCGCAGCCCCGACAACACCAGCAACTGGTCCCGGAAGGGCGCCAGCGGCGCCAGGATCGGCGTCAGCTCGAAGCCGGTTCCCTCCGCCGCCGGTGTCCAGTACGGCATCGCCATGCCGTTTGGGGCATAGATCGCCTGGAACCGGTGGACCGGTCGGGCTGCGGTTTGTGCCAGCGCGGACGCCGCCGGCACCATCGCATCGAGCAGCGGTAGCGCGACCGTCGCGCCCAGACCGCGCAGGATGGTCCGGCGTGGCAGCGCTCGTTTCATGATCGTCATGATGTGTCGTCTCCTGCGGTGCGCCCGTGACGGCCCTGCCTGTCACGCCGAAGCCTCGGCGCAGGCGGGAAGGGTCCTGCTACCGCGTTCCGGCGGTCCGCATCAGGAACGCGGGGCTCTCGACGACGCCGAGAATCAGCGATGACCAGCGGTACTCGCTGGCTGCCGCGCCCCGCACGATCTGCCGCACCGTCGGTCGATCGAAAAACTCGAGCCGCCGGCCGAGAGCATAGGCCAGCAGCTTTGACGTGACCGTGCCGGCGAACTGCTCCGGCCGCTCGAGCAGCAACGCGCGCAACCCGGACAATCCGTCGACCGTGACCCCGTTCGGCATGACGGCGCTGGCGTCGATCGGGGTGCCGAACTCGTCGACCGTCCGCCACGCCCCAAGCCCGTCGAACTGCTCGAGCGCGAACCCGGGCGGGTCGATCGAAGCGTGACAGGCGGCACACACCGGGGCGCGCCGATGCCGTTCGAGCCGCTCGCGCACCGACACCGGCCGCCCACCCTCGCCACGGTCCGGCAGCGGGGGGACGTCGGGCGGTGGCGACGAGGGCGGCGCGTCGAGAATCGTGTCCAACAGCCACTTGCCCCGCAGCACCGGCGACGTGCGCGTCGGGTAGGAGGTCAGCGCCAACAGCCCGCCATGACCCAGCAGCCCGCCACGTTGGTCCAGGTCCGGCAGCGTGACCCGCCGGAACCGGGTGCCGTACACGCCGGGAATCCCGTAGTGCCGCGCCAGCCGCTCGTTGACGAAGGTGTAGTCGGCGCTCAACAGCTCCAGCACGCTGCGGTCCTGTCGCAACATGCTCATCAGAAACAGCTCGGTCTCGGTCCGAAACGCCTCGACCAGATTGTCGTCGAAGTCGGGAAACGGCACCGGGTCACCCCGCACCTCGCTGAGGTTGCGCAGATGCAACCACTGCGTGGCAAAGTCCTCGACGAGTGAGGCGGCGCGGGGGTCGGCCAGCATCCGCCGCACCTGCCGATCCAGCACGGCCGGGTCGGTGAGCGTCCCTCGCTCGGCGGCTTCGAGCAGCGGCTCGTCCGGCAGACTGCTCCACAGGAAGAACGAGAGGCGCGAGGCGATCTCCAGATCACTGAGCCGATAGACCGCGCCCGGCGCGACCTCCGGCGGGTCGAGCTCCAAACGCAGGAGGAAATCGGGGTCGACCAGCAGCCGCTCGAGGGCGAGCTGCACACCAGCGTCGAAGCTGCCCCCCTCGGCCCGGCCACGGTCGAAGAAGGGGAGCAGCATCTGCCTGTCGTCGTCGGTCACCGGACGGCGAAAGGCCCGTCGCGCCAGTCTCGACAGGATCCGTGTGGCACACGCCGTCTCGTCCGACCGGGCGCTCGGCCGGCAGACGAAGATGGCGCGCCGGCTCGGCGTGTCGCTCACCCCTGTGACCTGGTAGGGTCCACCGATCGCGACCGAGTCGACCGCCGCGTTGCCGTAGTAGCGCTCGTCGTTCGACAGGACTTCGCCGGCCTGCCGCACCTGGAACACGCCTTCCGGCTCCCACCTCTGTCGCACGAACGACACGCCGACGACACGGGGGCCGGCCTTGACCGACACCCGGACCTCGAGGTCATCGTCGGCGTTCAGCACATACGCTTCCCACTCGGGGTCGCCCGGTTCCGCGATGGTGAACGTCGCCGGCGCCGGCCGGCCGGTCTCCTCGCCGCCGACGATGAACCGCTTCACCAGCGCGCCGTCGATCCGAACGTCGAGCTGGTGCGCGGTTCCCATGCCGAGGATGTAGTCCTGCCAGTTGGTGCGAAGGCGTAGCTTGATCAGATACTCGCCGTCGACCGGGAAGTTGTAGTGAATCGCCGTGCCCCCTCGCGATCCCAGGGGCAGATCCGCGCTCTGTCGGTCGTCCTGCAACAGGAGCAACGGCACCTCGAAGGTCTCGAAGCCGGGGCTGGGCGGCGGCAGCCCGGTGGCCAGACGCGTGATGTGCCGGGCCGCCGACAGATACCGCTCGAGCTGAGAGGTCGTGATAGACAGCACGTCGGCGTTGTTGTCGAATCCGGTGTCCGAGGTCTCGTCGCCAGGCAGCAGCGCCGACACGTCGATGTCGAGCGCGAGCAGGTCACGAATCGCGTGGCGATACTCGGTGCGATTCAGCCGGTGGACGGTGCTGGTTCTGCCCGGGTCGGGATGCGCGTCTGCGGCGCGGTCGAGGGCGGTCTCCAACCTGCTCGCCACCGCGTGATAGGTGGCCGCGTCGGGCCGCGGCCGTCCCGGCGGCGGCATCGTGCCGGCCCGGAGCTTCTGGATCACCCGCTCCCAGCGCTCCGCGGCGGCGGCGGGATTCGCCGTGTCAAGCGTGTCCAGTGCCAACCCGCCGGTCAGGAGGCGCTCGTTGTGACACCCGACGCAGTAGCGGTCGAGCAGCGCCCGGATCTCGGCGGCATCGGACGTGCGCGTCGCTGCTGGTTGCGGGTGACCGGGCGCCGTCTGCACGCCGGCAGACGTCAGGCTGAGCCAGCCACCGACGAGCAGCGCAATGGGCGCGCTACGCGCGACCGCCGAAGGCCGCGGGAGCCGACGCCGTGCTGTCTGGCGAGTGTTCCACACGTCAGGAATCTCCGTGGCACGCGCGGCACGGTCTGTGCCCAGATATCGGGCACTGTATCGCCTCATCCGTCGCATGGCAACACCTAGAAGAGCATGAAAAGGGTGCTCCGGTGTCTCCGTCTCCCCCCTGGGAGCGGGCCGGGGTGAGGGTCACCGGCACGCGAGTAGGCGGGGATCGCAGTATCCTTGGGTCCATTCGTGGCCATTGGGGGTGAACGATGGACCGAGACCTGATGCTGCCGAGCCGGCGGAGCTTCCTCCGGGGCATCGGCGGATTGGCGGCGCTGGCCGCATCGGGCGGCGCGCCTCGTGCGAGCGACGCCGGACCGGGCGGCGGGTATGCCGCCGCCGCCGAGCGTGGTGCGCAGCCGCCGCGGATCCGGATCCGCGCCATCGATGCCTACCCCGTCTACATCAACCAGCGTTCCGAGGGACTGCTCGACGCGCCCAGCTTCTCCTCCGATGACGACCCCCGTCGCTGGCGCTACGGCGGGCCGTTCGAACAGCTGCCCTCTGCGATCATCGCCGTCATCAAGACCGACCAGGGCATCACCGGCTTTGGCATGGGCGCCGGCGGCAGCGCCGCAGTCGAGATCATCGACGGGCACTTGAAACATCTGCTAATCGACGCCAACCCGCTCAACGTCGAGCAGCTCTGGGACCAGATGTACAGCTCGGCGTTGTTCTACGGGCGGCGCGGGCTCTTCACGATGGCGCTCAGCGCGGTTGACAACGCCTTGTGGGACATCGCCGGCAAGCATGCCGGTCAGCCGGTGCATCAACTGCTCGGCGCCCAGACCCGTGACCGGATCGCGATCTACCAGAGCGGCGGCGATATCACACAGGCACAGGCAGGGGGCATCCGGCACTTCAAGCTGTTCCCGCGTGTCGGTCCGGACACGCCGGCAGCCGCGATGAACCGTACGATCGACCAGGTGCTGGCGGCCCGCGAGACCATGGGGCCGGAGGGCAACCTGATGACCGACTGCGTCTCGCGCACCGGCACCGTCGACTGGGCAGTCGGCTTCGCCGAGCGGCTGCGACCGGCCAACCTCTACTTCATGGAGGAGCTGCTCTCACCCGACGACGTGTTCGGCTACGCCGAGCTAGTGCGGCGGGTCGGCGGCGGCGGGCCGGGATGGACCCGCATCGCCTGCGGCGAGCACGAGTACACCCAGCACGGGTTCGACGTGCTGGTGCGGCTCTCGTCCGCTGACGTGCTGCAGCCGGACATGACCTGGTGCGGCGGCGTCACCGCTGGGCGACGCATCGCACGGTTGGTCGAGGCGGCCGGCCTCGAGATCATCCCTCATCGTGGCGGCAGCCTCTGGGGGTTACCGATTGCCCTGACCTCGCCCAGCTGCACGATGGCAGAAAGCTTCCCGGCCGGGTCGGCGATACTCGACGCCATGAAGCCGCAGGCCGAGAACGGCGATTTTCTCGCGCCGGACGCGCCAGGATTCGGGACGCAGCTGACCGAGGAGCTGGTGCTGGATCATCGGCTGACAGCGTAGCGGGCGGGCTGACGACCGTGGCGGTCGCCACTCCTCGGTGTGCTCCCTCGGTCGCGAGGAGTGCAGCATTCGCGCGATCGAGTTTATGGAAGGGACACCCCGGCGGAGAAGGTCTGCACGCTGTTCATCGACGATGAGCGGCCCGCGGGATGGTCGGTATTCCGAGCCGAGCGCCTGCCCAGCCTGTATCCATGAGATCGGCCCTCGCGGCATCCGCCTGTGGGACACCTTCGTGGGGCAGAACCTGGTGACCCCGACGCTGGCGGATCGGTCACTCGGGGCGGAAGCCCCCACCTCGCCTGACGTCGGACCCGGATGAGACCACAGCCACAGATTCCAGAGCAGATTGAAGACCATCGCGACGAGCACTGGCACCGCGAAGGAACGCGGCAAATCGAGACCGCACTCGACGCCGAAGTCTTCATCGAGCAGATCGGCTTCACCGCCTGCCTCACCGATGCACGGCGACCGGGGCCGTCACTGTATGTGGCGGTCTGTGGCCGACGCGACGCCGTGATGCCGCGCAATGTGCAGACAGACCCCGAGGCCTCGCTCACGTGGCGGTTGAAGGACGCACTGGTGGGGCGCGGCAGGGTCTACTACGCGAAACTTGCACGCGGCAGGGCCACGTTCCTCGCCCCCGGCATGATCCCGTACTTTCACGCCGTGTGGGGCGTACGCAGATCGGAGGAGAGACAGCAACTGAGCAGGAATGCCCGGGCGGTCTTGCGCGTGCTCCGCCATGAGTGGGAGTTGGGCACGGCGGACCTGCGCGATGAATCGGGGGTCAAGGATCGTGCGTCGTTCACCCGCGCGGTGGATGAACTCCAGGCCGCCATGATTGTCGTGCCGAGCCAGGTCGTCTATCAACCGAGGTTCACCTACATCTGGACGCTTGGCGTAGGACGGTTTGCCAAACCACTGGCCCGGCGCGTCAGCCGAGACACGGCCGTCCGCGAAATCGCGCGCTGCTTTCTGGCCGGAGCGGGCATGACGATTCCCGGCGAGATGGCCCGCGCGACCGGGCTGTCCCGACCAGAGGCCGGACGGGGCAACCGTGGGCTGGTGGCCGAAGGCTACGCGACCATGCCGGCGTCGGGTGTGTATCAATTGGCCGCGCGCGGCGTCGGGGCGCGTTCCGTTCCAGTATCAACCCGCACGACATCGACCCGCCGGTGAAGCCCGAGAGTCCGGCCATGACCGGCGAACGGTGTACGAAGGTCTGGTCGACGTCGCGATCCCGGTCACGCCGAACGCCGAGCGGCTCAACTGGACGAAGCCGGACAAGCCGGAGGTGATCTAGGTGCCGGTGTCGCTGCTGTGTCAGGTGGATCGGTCTCACGTTCACGGCCGCTTCCATCCCGTCTGATTCCGACCCCACGCAGGTATAATCGGCTGATTCTCAGCGACGAGTGCCTCTCGAGCCACGCGCCATCGACACTCCGCTCGACCGGACCTCGTCCCTCGTCACTCACCTGACGCCGCTGGGGAGGGCAGGATGTTGCGCATCGACCGAACGGGACTCGCGCTGGTAGCTGTCGTCCTGGTAATCGCCGGGGTCGCGGCTCAGCCCCGTGCCACACCGTATCGTCTCGTCGAGGACTGGCCACAGCTTCCGATGCGCATGAACGGCGGGGAGTGGGGTGAGACCATCGGCGTGGATCGTGACCCGGCAGGGAACATCTGGGTCCTGCATCGGTGCTTCGGAACCCGGCCTGCCGGAGCCGCCACGTGCGTCGGTCGGGACGACATCCCGCCGATTCTGAAATTCGATCCGTCTGGCCAGCTCATCGACAGCTGGGGCGAAGGGCGTTTCGCGTTTCCCCACGGCTTTCACATCGATCCGGACGGCAACATCTGGGGGACCGACGCCAACGGGAGCGAGACCGTGCTCGGCCTGTCAGCCGGAGGCCGGGGGCATCAGGTCTTCAAGTTCAGTCCGACTGGCAAGCTGTTGTTGACGCTCGGGACGGCGGGGGTCGCGGGACATGGTCCGGATACCTTCGACCGGCCGACCGATGTCGCCGTCGCCTCGAATGGCGACATCTTCGTGACGGATGGCCACGGGACCAACAACCGTGTGGTGAAGTTTGCGCAGGATGGCCGGTTCATCAAGGCCTGGGGACACACCGGCGCGGGGCCCGGCGAGTTCAACCAACCCCACACCATCGCCTTGGATTCGGCGGGGCGGGTGTTCGTCGGCGATCGGTCGAATAGCCGCATCCAGGTCTTCGACCCGGACGGGACCTTCATCGTCGAATGGACGCAGTTCGGGCGCCCAAGCGGCATGTTCATCGATGAGAACGACAGGCTCTACGTCACCGACTCAACGTCGAATGCGAGAAACAACCCCGGCCGGAAACGGGGAATCTACATTGGCAGCGCCAGGGACGGCTCGGTCACCGCCTTCATTCCCGATCCTGATCTCGACCAGCAGGAACGGAACCGAATCTCGGGCGCGTCGGGCATCACCGCGGATCTCGAGGGTAACGTCTACGCGGCCGACGTTGGCCCGCACCGGGTACGGAAGTACCTCGCACCTTAGTGGTCCCGGTCATTAGTACGGTAACGCACCGAGGGTGGCGAGGCGCCCGGCTGGCAAGGCGCGAGGAGGGAGCAGACGGCAGTATTCGACCCACGAGCAACGCCGCCAGGCGGGATAGATCGGCGGTCGAAAGCAGGAAGTGATTCTTGCGCGGGCCCTTCGATTCCACGAGGGGCGGTGTGGGGAACGCGCTTCGCGTCAGGAGGAAAGATGGCCACACGTGTGTCCGGCACCGTCGCTCTGCTCATCTTGGTGGGAGGTCAGACGCTCGCCCAGCAGTTTCCCCCTGGCTACGTCGATCCGGCCCCGCTGTTGGCCGCCGTCGCCGAGGAAATCGGCGAAGCCAATCTACGGTGCATCACCTACTCTGGTACCGCCTACGGCGGCGCCGTCGGCCAGACGTTCGAGAACGCCGTGAACGTCGACTGGCCGCGCATCGATTCGATGGCCAACTACACGCGCACCATCAACTGGGACGCCGGCACGAGCAAGGAGACCTTCGACCGGGCGCCGGGTCTGAATCCTGCCTCGTGGAAGTACGGGATGGGCTGGACTGGCGGCACGCCGACCCAGCAGGCGACCCGGCAAACGCACATCGTCAATGGCGCGTTCGCCTGGCACATCGATGGCGACGGACCGCCGGTGGCTGTCCCGCCCGAGCTCGCGGCGGTGTACCAACTGGAGATGTGGATGAACCCTCATGGGTTCCTCAAGGCTGCACGCCTGCCGGGTGCCAATCCCGTGGCCCTGTGGCGGTGGGAGCAGATCGAAAAAGGCCGCGACGGGAACGTGGTCAGTCCAGAGAAAATGTATGTGGTCGCGATCACGATGTTTGGGAAGTATCGCGTGGACGCCACGATCAACCCACAACATCAGATACAGCGAATCAAGACGACGGTGAACATCCCGGCGCTCGGCGATTTCAACATCGAGCACGAGTCCACCAATCAGAGAACCTTCGGCAACGTGAAATGGCCGATCGCCTGGCACTCACACCAGGGATGGGACGACAACTGGCAGTTCTACCGCAAGAGCACCGGCCACAATGCCTACGGCGGCACCTTCCCTGATGTGCAGCCCAACGTGTGCGACGATCCGGTTCCGGTGCCGCCGTCGGTGCCGCAGGCGACCTTTCCCCCGCCAGTCACCGTAGAAGAAATGGCCGACGGGGTGTACCTGCTCGGTGGCGGTCCCGCCAATAGCTACATGGTGGAGTTCAACGATTTTGTGGCCGTGTTCGAGGCGCCTGTGAACGAAGAGCGCAGCCTGGCGGTCATCGAAGAAGTGGCGAAGCTGGCACCGGACAAGCCTATTCGGTGGCTGATCAGTTCTCACCCGCACTTCGATCACATCGGAGGGCTGCGGACGTATCTCCACATCGGTTCGACCATCGTGACCCACCTGCAGAACCTCGAGTTCCTGAACCGCGACGTGTTGAGTTACGAGCCGAGGACCATCGAGCCCGACATCGTGTCGAAATGGCCTCCGACCGAGCTGGCGGAAGGCTATATCTACGAGGCCATCCAAGAGAACTACGTGATTACAGACAATTCCCGGATCCTGCGTGTGTATTACGTGCAACCGCTGCGACACGTCACCGGCATGTTGATGGCGTACCTCCCGGCTGAGGGCATCGTGTTTCAGGCGGACCTGTTCGACACGCATGAGCCGCCTCGAGCGGCGCAGCTACCGGCGATGCGCAGCCTGAACACCCAGGTGCAGCGTATGAACCTGGACGTGCGGACGCTCGCACCCGTTCACGGGCACCCGGTGCCCTGGGGCGAGTTCGTGACGGCGCTGAACTCGTTGGAGAGGGCGAACTGAATCCGAACGCCGCAGCGTCACGTCGACGCGCGCGCCCTCGCGGACGTCCTGCGCCGTGTTGTGTCTTCCATTTATCCATCCGCGAGTTGGGGCTCGAGAACCGCGCCCAGCGGCAGCAGCTCGTCGCCCTCCATATTACCCACGTCTCGCGGCGTGACTTCGCGGCACTGGACGCGAGGTCTCTCACCACGCGGTGCGTCTGTCGCCTATCACATCCGTGTCAGTCATTACGGGACCCTTTCTGTGACCACGACCGCAGGAGTCGTCACGCCGCGGTGTGCGCCGCCGGTCCCGAGCGGTGCAGAACTCGCACATTCGAGGTTGTAGAAGGGACCGCCGTCCAGTGATGATCCGGACACGGACTGCTAGTTGGCGTCGGCCGGCACGAACGGGTCCGCGAATTTCTGGTCCGTCAAGAACGCTTCGTCGGTCAGCGTGTGCAGGAATACGACCAGCGCGTCGATCTCGGCCTCGGTCAGATTCAGCCGGATCGGGCGCACCGGGCCTCCGGTCACCGCCAGCCGACGGTCGAGCAGCGTCATGTCGAGGAACGGATGGGACCGGACCTCGGTGTTGTAGTGCGCGATCACCTCGCGCAGCGTCGCGAACCGGCCGTCGTGCATGTAGGGCGCCCGCACCGCCACGTTACGCAATGACGGCGCCTTGAACCGTCCGTTGCCGGCCCCCTGGTCGCCGGTGCCGGTGGGGTCGAGCCCGATATTTCGTGGCGACAGGCTGATCTGAGCGTCGGTGACATGACAGCGGCCGCAGCCGGCCGCGCGTACGGCTTCACCGGGCACGCCGACAAAGAGCCGATGCCCGAGACGCTCAGGCTCAGTGAGACGCGCGGCGAACGGCGGTGACCCGGGTGGACCCGCCGCGCGTGCCTCATCGTAGGGTGATCGAGAGGACACGAGCGCGCGCACGAACTGGGCGAGCGCTCGGGCAATCCGGTGGGTCGTGATGGCACGTGTGCCAAAGGCGCGCTCGAACAGCGGCGGATAGTACGATGCGGCTCGCAGTTTCTCCTCGAGCGCCTCGAGCGACAGACCCATCTCGATCAGGTCCTGGATCGGCGCGAGCACCTGCGATTCGAGCGTCTCGGCCCGCTCATCCCAGAAGAACCGTCCCCGCGCGTAGTACCGCGCGTTGGTCAGACTCATGGCACGGCGGCGAGTCGACCGTCCGTCGAACCCGACGCTGAACCTGCGTGGATCCGAGAATCCGTGACGTTGCCGGTGGCACGACGCGCAGGACACCGAGTCGTTGGCGGACAGCCGCGTGTCGTAGAAGAGCACGCGGCCCAGTGTGGCGCCGTCATCGGTCGTGGGGTTGTCGTCCGGGGTGTTGTCGGCCGCCGCGATGCCGTCGGGTCCGTCCGCGGTGAAGTGGGCCGGCCGCGTGAGGTCGGCGTCGGTGTACTCGTAGGGTGTGTCCGGCAGCGTAGGGACGTCGCGTCGAGAACTCTGGCCGGCGCCCGTCGCGCCGATGCCGCAGACCAGGATCGTGAGGAATGCGGTGCGGACGCGTTCGACCATGTCGTGCGGTGCAGATTCCAGCATGAGCCACACGGGCTCAGTCGTAGCGGAGCGCCACCATCGGGTCGAGACGCGCGGCCCGCCGGGCGGGCCAGAGGCACGCCAGGACGGCCACGCTCATCAGAAGTGCCACGATTGAGACCAGCGTCGTCGGGTCGGTGGGGCTCGTCTGCACGAGCAGACTCTGGAGGAGCTGGCCGACGCCGAGTGCGCCGGCGACGCCGATCAGCAGCCCGATGGCGAGCTGCCAGAGCGCCAGGCGTAGGATGAGCCACTGGACCTGCCCCGGTCGCGCGCCGAGTGCGACGCGGAGCCCGATCTCCCGGGTCCGTTGCGTGACCGAGTAGGCGGTCACGGCATAGAGCCCGACCGCGGAGAGCACGAGCGCGACCAGCGCGAAGGTGGCGAACATCGACCCAAACACCCGGAACGGCCACCGCTGCTGCGCGAGCTGCTGATCCATCGTCTGGATGTTGAAGAGCGGCAGATCGGGCTCGAGGACCCGCATCGTGTCCCGCACGAGCGCCGTGATGTCCGCGGGGTCGCCCAGAGTCCGTACGATCAGCACGCCCGAGCGCGGCGACTCGGTCCGGTGCGGCACATACACCACCGGGTCCGGCTCGGGGTCCTGCATCGATGCCTGGCGGATGTCGGGCGCCACCCCGGCGATCGTCAGCCACACCGGCTCGGGCGTATCAGGTGCCCGGTTCGGGTTCTCCAGCTTGATGCGGCGCCCGACCGGGTCCTCATCGGCGAAGTGCATCGCGACGAACCGCTGGTTGACGATGGCTGACCCCTGCCCCGGCAGGCCGTCCGCGGTCGTGAAGGCACGGCCGCGCAAGAGCTGCACGCCCAGGGTGTCGAAGTAGCCGTCGCCGACGCTCAGCGTCGTGACCGTCGGCGGCTCCACGCCGACCGGCGTCGGACGCCCGTCGATGGCGAGCGGGCGACTCTCGCCGCCCCCGCCCGGCGTGGCGGTCGCCATCGCGCTTGCCTCGATCGCGGGGATGCCGCGCAGCCGTACCTCGAACTGCCGGAAGAGCTCCGTCCGGGGCCCCATCTCCGGATACTTCGTCAGCGGGAGATAGATCTGCATGGTCAGCAGCCGCGACGTGTCCAGGCCGAGATCCATCCGATACAACGTGAGGAAGCTGCGCATCATGAACCCGGCGCCGGCCAGGAGCACGAGCGTCAGCGCGAGCTCGGCGACGATCAGCGCGCGTGTCCACCGGCGCGCGCGGAGACCGCCGGTGCCGCCACGACCGCCCTCCTTCAGCACCTCGTTCACGTCGGTCTTCGACACGTGGAGCGCCGGCGCCAGTCCGAAGATGACCCCGGTGGCCAGACAGACCACGGCAATGAAGGCGAACACGAGCCCGTCCATCGTGAACTCCATCCAGTACGGCTTGCCGACGTCTTGCGTCGCGGCGTCGAACCAGTGCACGCCGGCCACCGCCAGGCCGAAGCCCGCCACGCCTCCGATGCACGCCAGCATGACGCTTTCCACCAGGAGCTGTCGTACGACGCGCCAGCGGCTGGCGCCGAGCGCCACGCGGACGGAGATTTCCTGGGAGCGCTGGGCCGACCGCGCCAGCAGGAGGTTCGCGACGTTCGCGCAGGCGATCAGCAGCACGAAGGCGACCGCGCCCTGGAGCGACAGGAAGATGAGGCGGAGCTCCGCGCCGTTGGCCCGCTCGTTGAACGGCATCAGGTTCGGGGTGAGGTTCTCGTTTGTCGCCGGATACGCCTGGCTGAGCCGCTGGCCGATGCTCGCCAGCTCGACCCGAGCCTGCTCGACCGAGACGCCCTCGGCCAGCCGCCCGATGACCTGGAGGTTGCGTCTGTCACGCTCGCCGGTGAGCGTTTCAGGTGGCAGCTGCGCGCGGGGCACCCAGATGTCGACGTTGTCGGGGAACCGCATGTCTGGCGGCATCACCCCGACGATGGTGACCGCCTTGCTGTTGGCTCTCAGCGTGCGTCCCAGCACCCCCGGGTCGCTGTCGTAGCGGTTCTGCCAGATGCTGTGGCCGATGATGGTGACCGGTTCAGCGCCGGGTTGGTCGTCCGCGTCCGTGAAGTCGCGGCCGATCACCGGCGGCTGGCCAATCAGGCGGAACAGGTTGGCGGTCACGTAGGCGCCTTCAACCCGCTCGGGCGCCCGGCCTTGGTCGCTGACGTTGATCGTGGAGCCAAGCGTGGCGGCCAGCTCCGAGAACGAACGTGCCTCCGCGCGCCAGTCTTCGTAGTCCAGCTCCGACGTGTTCAGTCGTCGGCTGCGGTCGTCTTCGGTCCACAGCGCCATGATGCGGTCGGGCTCGTGGAACGGCAGACCGCGTACGAGGACCGCATTGACGAACGTGAAGACGGCGGCGTTGGCGCCAATTCCGAGCGCCAGCGCGGTCGCGGCCGCCAGCGTGAACCAGCGGTCTTTGACGAGCAGGCGGGCGGCAAAGCGGATGTCCTGCCAGATGTCCATCGGCACCTCGTCCTTGTTGGTGTGACGCACGAGCGCCGCGAGAAGTTCCGGGCGACGGCCGTCGTCGATACGTGCGGCTCTCCCCTGGACGTGCGCGTATAATCGGCCGCATGCGTGCCTTCACCTGTGTCGAGGTGATCCTGGTGGTGTGCGTGGCCGCCCACCTGGCAGCTCAAGCGCCGCAGGCTGGAGGGGGTGCCCCTCAG
>Ga0114948_10000386_pt1 | contig 17518 bp, 14 predicted proteins | sample CR04metaG_FD_83877 | JGI IMG/M metagenome (GOLD analysis project Ga0114948, IMG submission 83877) | Deep subsurface microbial communities from Mariana Trench to uncover new lineages of life (NeLLi) - CR04 metaG | ecosystem: Environmental > Aquatic > Marine > Ocean trench > Sediment | place...
CAGCATGCACATCGCCATGCACGCGGTCGGCAAGATCACATTGTTTTTCTGCGCCGGGGCCATTTATGTCGCCGCCCACAAGACCGACATCAGCGACATGCGGGGAATCGGCAGGACGATGCCGATTACGATGACCGCCTTCTTCATCGGGTCGCTCAGCATCATCGGCCTGCCGCCGATGGGTGGGGCGTGGAGCAAGTGGTTCCTCGCTCTGGGGGCGCTGGAGGCGGAACAGCGGGTCCTTGTCGGGGTGCTGTTGATCAGCTCGCTGCTGAACGTCGCCTACCTCATGCCGATCGTCGCCCGGGCGTTTTTCGTACCGCCGCCGGCGACGAGGGACACCTCGGTTGCCAACGGCCTGGACGACGTGCCGGCGGCGACCAACGAGGGCGCGGTGGTCAAGGAAGCTCCGATGTTCTGCCTGCTGGCCCTGGGCACGACGGCGGTGGGCTGCGTGGTCTTGTTCTTCTACGCCGATAAGCTGTACCGGCTGCTGACACCGATCGTGACGCCGTGACGACGCAAGACGATAGCGGAACCCCGACGCCCAACGGCGCAGACTCGGCCGCCACCGAGAAGCCTGCCACCCCGACCGACGAGAAGACCTACTGGCTCGACCAGTCGGGCAACGTCAGCAAGATTTTCTACGCCGTCGTGACGGTGTGCCTGTTGCTGCTCGCTGCCGACTTTTTCTACGACAAACACGCCGAGCACCCACTAGAGCAGTACTTCGGTTTCTCTGCCTTCTTCGGGTTCGTCTCGTACGTGTTCATCGTTTTCGCCGCGAAGCAGCTACGGAAAATCGTGATGCGGCCGGAAGACTACTATGATCGATAGTCTCGCTCCCGGCTGGATTCTGATCCTCGGGTCCCCCCTCATCTTCGGGTCGCCCCTGATCCCGTTGCTGCGCGGTCGCGTCCGGTCCGCCTACATGCTTCTCCTCCCGGCGATCGGCTTCGGTCAATTGCTGTGGCTACAACGCTCTCTGTCGGCGCAACTGGAAGGCGGCGTCGTCTTGGCACGGGTCTCGACGCTCGGCTATTCGCTCGATGTGGTGCGCGTCGACCGGCTGAGCCTGGTGTTCGGCCTGATCTTCTACATCGCCGCGTTCCTCGCTGTTATCTACTCTCTCCGTGTCAAGGAGAGCGGACAGCATGTCGCCGCTCTGGTCTACGCCGGAAGCGCGATCGGAGCCGTCTTCGCTGGCGACTTGATCACCCTGTTTGTCTACTGGGAGATGCTGGCGGTCTCGTCGGTTTTTCTGATCTGGGGCGGGCGCACCGACCGATCGTACAAGAGCGGGATGCGGTATCTCATCATCCATGTCGCCTCCGGTGTGCTGCTGTTAGTAGGCACCGTTGCTCACTACTTCGAGACCGGCTCGATTGCTTTCAACCACATCGGCCTCGACGGGTTTGGTGGGCAACTGATCTTTGTCGCCTTCGGTATCAAGTGCGCCTTCCCCTTGCTTCACAACTGGTTGCAGGACTCCTACCCGGAGGCCACGGTCACCGGCACCGTGTTTTTGAGCGTCTTCACCACCAAGCTGGCCGTCTACGCGCTGGCGCGCGGCTTCGCCGGCGTGGAGATTCTGATTTGGATCGGCGTGACCATGACCATCTTCCCGATCTTCTTCGCGGTCATCGAGAACGATCTGCGCCGCGTGCTCGCCTACAGCCTCAACAACCAGCTCGGTTTCATGGTGGTTGGAATCGGTGTGGGGACTGAGATGGCTCTCAACGGCACCGCTGCCCACGCCTTCGCCCACATTCTCTACAAGTCATTGCTGTTCATGTCGATGGGCGCCGTTCTGCACCGCGCCGGGACTATCAAGGCTTCGCAGCTCGGTGGATTGTACAAATCGATGCCCTGGACGACGACCTGTTGCATCGTCGGTTCCCTGTCGATTTCGGGGCTGCCGCTCTTCAGCGGTTTCGTCAGCAAGTCGATGATCCTGGCGGGGGCGGCGGAGGCTCAGTATGCGTTCGCCTACATCCTGCTGCTGTTCGCCTCGGCGGGCGTCGTCGACCACTCGGGTATCAAGATCCCGTTTTTCGCCTTCTTCGCCCACGACTCCGGGATCCGCTGCGAGGAAGCGCCGTGGAACATGCGCATCGCGATGGGAATCACCGCGCTGCTCTGCGTCCTCATCGGCATCTTCCCGCGTTGGCTCTACGCCATCCTCCCGTACCCGGTCGAATACCAGCCGTACGGCGTTACCCACCTCGTGGGTACGTTGCAGCTACTGCTGTTCGCGGCGCTTGCCTTCGGCCTGCTGTACCGCTCCGGCTTGTACCCTCCGGAGTTACGCTCGACGAATCTCGACACTGACTGGTTGTACCGGCGGCTCTTTCCCTCCGCGTGGGCCTCGATCACAGGGATCGGCGGGCGCGCCTGGGCGGGCGTTCTCACATCGGTGCAATCCCGTATCACGGCGACGATTCAATCGGTCCATCGACACCATGGACCCGCGGGATTCCTCGAGCGCACCTGGCCGACAGGCAGCATGGCCTTGTGGGTAGCGGTTCTGCTCGCGCTGATCTTGCTTCTGTATTACGTGTAGCGGGTGCGAAACGACCCCCGGTGGCGCCCCTCGTTCATATCATGTAAAGTCTTTAGTATCAATGACTTAAGGTGTTTACGGTGCGGCGTTATGGCTTGCGCGGACCCTTGACCGCTGCGGGTACCTGAGCGACGCGCGGCAGCTTTGCGGGCGACGGCATCGCGGGCCGGTCCTCCTTTTCGGGCTGCGGCGACTTCTCCGGCGCCGGCATCTCGCAGTTGCCGCGAAAAATCGCGCCACTCTCGATCGCCAGCTTGCCGGTGACGATGTTGGCCTCGACGACGCCACCGTCGCGGATCAGGAGACGAACCTTGGCCTCCACCTTGCCGCGCAACGTCCCTTGTACTTCGAGCTCCCCGACGGAGATATCGGCATCCACCTGCGCGGTGGGCCCCAGGATCAATTTGCCGGGGGACTTCACGCTGCCCTCGAAACGGCCATCGATCTGCACGGTGCGCTTGAATTTCAGCGTGCCGTTGATGTACGTTCCTTCGGCGAGACGTCCGTCGAGTTCGCCGTCGAAGTCATTCATCAGCCCTTACCTCCTGTGTGCTGCCGAGCAGCTGTTCGTACAGTCGATCCAGTTCTTCGAGCGAGGAAAACCGAACCTCGATGCGTCCCTTTTCCTTGCCGTGAATCTTGACCGGCGCGCCGAGCGCCCCGGTTAATCGTTCTTGGGCCGCGACGGTATCCGGGTCCTGCCCGGCTGCCGGCCGCGTTTTCGAAGCCTGGCGTCGTGCGTCGCGCACCCGGCCCTCGGTTTGTCGAACGCTCAGCCCTTGTGCCGCAATCGCTTCGGCAAGACGGATCTGCGCCGCCGGCGCTTTCAGGCCGAGCAGGGCGCGAGCGTGACCCATGCTCAAGGATCCGGCAACCAAGAGCTCCTGGACGCGCTCCGGTAAGGCGAGAAGGCGAAGGTAGTTGGCAACCGTGCTGCGCTCCCGCCCAACGCGCTCCGCCACCTGCTCCTGGGTGAGCCCGGCCTCGCTGGCCAGAAACTCGTAGGCACGCGCTTCCTCGAGTGGGTTGAGATCCTCGCGCTGAAGGTTTTCGATGAGCGCCAGCTCGAGAGCCTCGAGTGTCGTGGCCTCACGCACAACGACCGGCACGCGATGCCAGCCGGCCCGTTGCGCGGCGCGCCAGCGACGCTCACCGGCGATGAGCTGGTAACCGTCCCCTTCGCGGCGCACGACGAGAGGCTGCAACATGCCGCGATCCCGCAACGATGATGCCATGCTCTCGAGCGCTTCCTCATCGAAGTGCTCACGCGGCTGGCGGGGGTTGGGCCGAATACGATCGATGTCCACCTCCGGAACCCCCCCGAGCCGGGGTTCGCTCTCTTTCGTTGCAGCGACGATGTCCGGCAGCGGCACCGCCGCCGGTGGTGCCTGCGGCAGGAGGGCGTCAAGCCCCCGTCCGAGCGCCTTCCGTGCCATGTCTCACGACCTCCCGCATCAGGGATAGGTAGCTCTGCGCCCCCACGGAGCGCAGATCGTACAGGATGATGGGTTTGCCGAAGCTCGGCGCTTCACCGAGCCGCACGTTGCGAGGAATGACGGTATCGAAGACCAGATCCTCGAGATGTGATCGCACTTCGGCCTCGACCTGGCGCGACAGGTTGGTGCGCTCGTCGGCCATGGTCAGGAGAATTCCTTCGACGGAGAGTCCGGGGTTCAGGGCGGAGCGTACACGGCCAATCGTATCGAGGAGGTCGGTCAAGCCTTGGAGCGCGTAGTACTCGCACTGGATCGGGACCAGGGTGCTATCTGCAACGGTCAGGGCGTTCACGGTCAGCAATCCGAGCGACGGCGGGCAATCGATCAGAATGAAGTCATATTGGGCGCGCGCCGTTTCGAGAGCGTACTTGAGCTGAAACTCGCGTTCTTCGATGCCGACGAGCTCCACCTCTGCTCCTACCAGCCGCCGTGCCGACGGTATCAACTCCAGGTGCTTGAAATACACCGGTTGCGCTGCCTCCGACGCCGGCATCGAGCCGAGGAGAACTTCGTAGCTGCTCGGGGTGTCGTCGTCGACCGCGACGCCGAGGCCGCTGGTTGCGTTGCCCTGCGGATCGAGGTCAATCAGCAGAGTCGACCACTCGGCGGCGGCCAAGTTGGCAGCCAGGTTGACTGCTGTCGTTGTCTTTCCGACGCCACCTTTTTGGTTCGCAATGGCGATGATCTTTGCCATGCGCGGAGACTAGCAGAACACCCTGGGATTGACGAGCAACCCGCATTGCGGGTCGACTGTTCCACGTGGAACAACCTGGTCCGGTCACCTACTCCTGCGGCAACTCGAGGCTCACCGCGTATCCCTTATCGAGGTGCGGTAAGTTGATAATGCGCCGGATGGTCCATCCGGCGTGCACAGCCGGGGCCCACTCGGGATCCACCGGTGGCTCGCCCACATCCGTCAGGTGGCGGCGTAGGGCGCGAAGCGTCTCATCGCCGACAAAGATCACCGCCCTGCCCCCGGGGACCATCAACGAAGCACCGAGACCCAGCAAGCCAGCCCAGCCGGTCCACGCCCGCGCCGTCAGGACGTGAACAGATTCCGCCTCCAGCTCGCCGCTCGCCAGCATTTCTTCGAACCTACCCTCGAGAATCTTGACGTCTTCGAGCTCCAACGCCTCGGCGACTTCGCGCATGAAGGTCGCCTTCTTGCCGTTGGCCTCCACGAGGAGACATTCCCGTTCCGGATCAAGGATCTTTAAGGGAAGACCCGGGAAGCCAGCGCCAGATCCGGCACAGAGAATCACCGGCCCGGCACCGCCGAGCAACTGCATCGCCATCGCCGGCTCGGCGAAGTGCCGCTGTATAGCCATCGTGCGGTCGCGGATCGAAGTGAGGTTGATGGAGGCGTTCCAGCGCTCCAGAAGCGCCAGATACACGGCAAACGCCTCCGCCTGACCGGTTTCCAAGGGCAGGCGATGCCGGCGGAAAATCCGGCTGATCTCTTCAACGATGGCGGGGTCAGCGGCCGTTTCCATCGATCGTTACGCGTCCGTGTCAGTTACGACGGCCTCGGCCTCGGCCACCGCCGTTTCCGCCGCGGCCGCCGCCCTGGGGAATGACCTGAACGTTTTTCAAGAATCCGCTGCCTCGCGAAACCGTCGTAACGCCGGCATCCTCAGCGAGCGCCAGGTGGACGAGGCGGCGCTCATACGGGTTCAGGGGTTGGGTTTCCTGAGTGCGTCCGGATTCTTTGGCGCTGTGTGCGACCTGGAGCGCAAGGTCCGAGAGCTCCTCGTCGCGACGCGAGCGGAAGTCCCCGGCATCGACCCGGACTTTGTTGCCGGGCGGTAACTTGTGCCGAAAAGCATTGTTGGCAATCAACTCGAGCGCCGAAAGGCCACGCCCGTTGCCCTCGAGCAGTGCCTCCTTGTCGTCACCGCTGACGGTGGCGAGGAAGCCGTCGGGCTGTGCCTCGATCTCAACGGTGCAGTCGAATTCCATGTCATGGAAAATCTGGTCGAGCAGCTTGGCGATCGTCGCCGGTTCGACCGCCTCACCGTCGGCGACGGGCTCGCGCGCCGCCGTCGCCGGGCGGGGATCTCTGCCTGTTGCGACGTCGACTACGGGCTCCTCGGCGGGCGCTCCCTCGGATTCCTTCTCGGCTTCTTCAGAGTCGGTGGAGCCGTCGCTCCAGAATCCACCACCGTCGGCCGCTGCGGGCGATGCTTCGCCACCGTTATCCTCGGCTTCCGACGTTCGCGGAGCGGCTTCGCTCGCCGGCTCGACAGCGGGTTCGGGATCAGGTTCAGGTTCAGGCTCAGGTTCAGGTTCGGGTTCGGGTTCAGGCTCAGGTTCGAGTTCGGGTTCCGGGGCGCGCGCCCATGCCTGGATCGTTATGGTGTCGTCGCCCGTTCCCCAAAAATCTCGCTTCTCTTCAACGACCTCGTGCTCGAGATCGCTTGCGGCAACGCCCAACTTCTCGGCGGCTTGTTCCAGGGCCGCCTCTACGGAGGCGCCTTCGAAGGTTTGTTTGCTCATTTCTTTCCTCGCTTTTTCCGCTTGGCCGCGCCACCCTTCCGGCCCTTCTTCTTGTTGCCTTTGGGGCCCGGTGTGGCTATCGCGTCTGCGGCACCGAGTTGGTGGTTGACGAACGCCTGCTGGCCAATACCCAACCCGGTGTTGACCAGCCAGTAGATGACCAACCCGCTGGGGAAGGTCAGGAAAAAGAACGTAAACATGATCGGCATCAGCCGAAAGATACGTTGCTGCATCGGGTCGCCGGTTCCGGGCGACATGCGCTGCTGGCCGTACATCGCGGCTCCCATCATGAGCGGCAGGACGTAGTACGGGTCCATCTTCGAAAGATCCTGGATCCACAGACCGAACGGCGCGTGACGGCTGACGATCGACACCGAGATCGCGGCGTAGAAACCGAACAGAACCGGCATCTGCAGCAACATCGGCAGGCAGCCGCCGAGCGGAGAGACACCGTTGTCTTTGTAGAGTTGCATCACCTCGGCATTCATCTCCTGCCGCTTGTCGGTGTCCTTGGTTCCCTTGTACTTGGCGCGGATCGCGTTCATTTGCGGCTGCAGCTTCTGCATCTTGCGCATCGATTTCATCGAGCTATGGCTGAGCGGGAAGAAGATCAAGCGCACACCGAAGGTCGCCAGGATGATCGCCAGCCCGTAGTTGCCAGTGAACTCGTATAGCGTCTCGAGCGTTACCGCGACCGGCCGCGCCAGCATCTTGAACATGCCATAGTCAACGACGCGTTCGAGCTCGTGTCCTTCGGCGGCAAGCAACGCGTAGTCCTTTGGGCCGATGTACAACGGTATCTCGACCGGCACCCCGCTGCGGAGCTCGACGCCGAAGACGGCTCGTGTCCCCGGGTTTCCGTTCGGCGATGTTTCTTCGGCGGCCGCCTCCTCCGTCAGCTCCGGCGCCGGCACCGCCGACACGTACACCGACATGGGCGCCTCCGGAACGAACAAGGCCGCAAAGTAGTCGCTCTGGATGCCTCCCCACGCTACGTTATCAAAACGGATTTGTGCCTCCCCGGTGGGGTTGTGCAGTGGCAAAGCCTCGAGGTCCTCGTCGGCAAAGTGTTCAAGCGCCGCGCCGTTGAAAAGGACGGCGCCAGCCATTAAGTAGATTCCGGCACGACTGGTGTCGGCACCCATCTCGAGTCCCGGTCCGAGGGTCAGGAACATCGGCGTGTCGACCGGGCTTTCGACGCTGATCCGTAGATCGGATAGATATCCGTTCGGATGTACCGTCAGCTCTTTGTCGACGCTCCACCCGTTGCCGTCTACCCATTGCCAGCGGATCACCACCGGGCGCTCGGCACGAACCGTGGAACGCGCTGGGAACCCGTCGATCGTCAGCCGGTAGAGCGCCTGGTTGGCTGCCGCGGCAACCTCCGGTCGCTCGGGTGTCGCCAGACTCAGCAAGCCCCCCGGGTCCTGGTCGGGCGCCTGCACGACGAGCTCGAGAGGACCACCGAAGTCAGCGTCGAAACCGAGAAGCTCGAGGCTGGTAATCAAGCCACCCCGGTTGTCGAGCACCATCCGGTAACGCATTGTCTCCAGCGTCACTTGCTCGGGACCGTCTCCCGTTACGATCGCCGGCCCTTCCGGATCGGCGGCGCTGGGCACCGCGTCTTCGGCCGGCTCCTGCTCCGTGACCTCGATCTCGGCGAGCTCACCAGCCTGCGGGCGCGGCACCTCGATGACCGTCTCGAGGCCGAGATCGGGTGGTGCAGAGGCGAAGAAATACTGGTAACCGACCATGACGCCGAGCGATAGGACGACGGCGATAAATGCCCGTACTTCCATGTTGGGGCCCTGGTCGTCAGGCACGACTGTGACTGCTCCTGTCGGACTCGGGTACGGGATCGTAGCCGGCCAGTGCAAAGGGGTGGCAGCGCAGCAGTCGCTTGATGCCGAGCTTCCCGCCACGCCACGTTCCGTGGCGCTCGATCGCTTCCAACGCGTAGGCCGAGCACGACGGATCGAAGCGACAGCTGCCCCCGAAGATCGGCGATAGGGTCACCTGATAGAGTCGAATGAACCCTGTAGCGATCGCCTCGATCACGCCTCGATGCTCTCCTTCGCCGCCTCGCGGGCGGCGCTCACGAGAATCGGCCCAAGCTCGGCGGGCTTGTGCCGCAGCAATGGCGACCGGACGACGAATACGAGATCGAGGCCCAGGGGGATTTTCTGACGGTGGGTTCGGTACGCTTCGCGCACCAACCGCCGGGCGCGATTTCGGGTGACTGCCTTGCCGAGCCGACGTGTCGTCGTGATCCCCAGGCGACTGTGGGGTAATCCGTTGGGGCGCGCAAAGAGCGCAAACTCAGGAGTAACCACTTTCTTGCCTTCTTCGTAGGCTCTCTCGAAGTCCCGCCGTTTGCGGACTCGATGCTCGGGAGGCAGGCCTTGGGGCTTCAATAGCGTGCGGTGTTCGGCGGCGCCTCGGGCCCGATCAGGATGGAGCCAGGCGCTTACGCCCCTTGCGACGCCGACGACGAAGTATGGCCCTTCCTCCGCGCGTGCTCTTGCGGGCGCGGAATCCATGTACTCTTCTGCGTCGCCGCTTGTTCGGCTGAAAGGTTCTCTTCATCAGATCGTCTGGATGAATCGCCTGGTCGCCAAGAGATTGGTCCCACAGCAGGGCCAGCACCGGTGAGTATTATAGCGACCGTTGAGGCGCGGGCACGGTTCGTACCCACACGTAATTGGCAAAAGTAACCCGACCTCCGATGGGTCGTCAAGCCAGCTCCGTCCACCTCTCGAACGGAGCGCGGATCAATCGCCCCCCTCCTTTCGACCATCGTCTTTTTTACTGCTTTAGATTCGTAACTTTTCGTCTCTAAATTTTACGTCTTTATTTTGCCTATATTTGTTTTATATTCGTTCAATCGACAGGCTTTTTTTTGAGCGTTGCACCTCCATGGGGGCCATGCTATATTGCCCGCGCCTTCCGGCATCTCGCTCATCGCCTCCTACATGCTGTGCGTTGTGCTTTGGTGTATCTTCCCTTGGTATAACGGTTTTTAGAGTTTTCAACAGTTGTGGATGGCGGTGTGAAAAACTTTTTTCGGCCGCCTCCGGTATCGCGCAGAACGCCCTCTGTGCTTCCGCCAACGCCTTTGTAGTCAGGAGCTTTGCGGCGACGATGGATCTCTGGAAATCGGTACTTTCGCGGCTTGAGACACGTCTAGATCCACACACTTTCAACACTTGGCTCCGGCCCACGGCTCTCGCCTGGCAAGACGACAATGCGTTGCATGTGTCGGTGCCCAATGACGTTTACCGCGATTGGCTGCGAGACAACTACAGCGATCTTATCCGCGAGGCGCTCTCGGACTTGACGGGCGCGCCGTTGGCGGTCGAGTTCACCACCTCGACGGTTATTCCCGCCGTGTCGGCGCCGCCGCCGCAACCTCTTGTCACCCCCGCCGCGCCGGTCCTCCGTTCGGCGGCCCGACCCACGAATCACGCATCCGCCGCGCCTGTCACATTCGAGGAGTCAGGTCCGGTATCAGGGCCGCTGAACACCAAGTACACGTTCTCGACGTTCGTCGTCGGATCATCGAACCAGTTGGCCCATGCCGCGGCGCGCGCCGTCGCCGATAGCCCCTCGCGTTCCTACAACCCGCTGTTTCTGTACGGCGGCGTCGGCCTCGGCAAGACCCACCTGATGCACGCCATCGGCCACAAGATCCTCCAAGACAACCCCGATCTCCGCTTGGTATACATCACGTCCGAGCGGTTCATGAACGAGTTGATCAATTCAATCCGTTATGACCGCACCTTCCAGTTCCGTGAGAAATACCGCAATGTCGACGTCCTCCTCATGGACGACATCCAGTTCCTCGCCGGTAAGGAGCGCACCCAGGAAGAATTTTTCCATACCTTCAACGCTCTCTACGACGCTCAGCGACAGATCGTGCTGACCAGCGATTCACCGCCAAAAGAAATCCCGACGCTCGAAGAAAGGTTGCGCTCGCGCTTCGAGTGGGGCCTGCTGGCCGACATCCAAGCCCCCGACCTAGAGACCAAGATCGCCATCCTTCACAAAAAGGCCGAAGCCGAGAACACCCAGATTCCCGACGACGTGATGCTGTTCATCGCCACCAACAGCAAGAGCAACATCCGCGAGCTCGAAGGCGCGTTGATCCGACTGGTTGCCTATTCGTCGCTGACCGATGTACACATCACCGTCGAGTTGGCGCGCAATGTCCTCCGAGATTCACTCAACACCCGCGCTGCGGTGATTACCATCGACACGATCCAGGAAAACGTTGCCGACTACTTCGGCTTGCAAGCCCGCGATCTGCGCGCCAAGAGCAATGCCCGACGGATCACTCAGCCACGGCAGATCGCGATGTTTCTGTGTAAGCGCCTCACCAATCACTCCTTGCCGGAGATCGGCCGCGCCTTCGGCGGCAAGCATCACAGCACCGTCATCCACTCCGTTCGCAAGGTCGAGCATGATTGTGAGAAAGACGAAGCTACCCATCGCCTTGTTCACACACTCCTAGAGGCTCTGAAGTGATTTCCGCCGCCGTCCACAGCGTCCCCTGCGGAAAAGTGTTCATCGATGAAGGGAAACTCGGCCGCCGCCGGTTTTCCACCATTTCATCTCCCTGCTTTGAACACGATCCGAAAAGCGTGAAGCCAGTGCCGACGCTGGATTCGTTTCTTTTTCATACAATTCACATCACTACTACAACTACTGGCTTTAACTTTTGTTAATCGAGGACTAGTAGGAATGAAATTCCTCATCAGTCAAGAATCCCTTCATAACGAACTCCAGTTCCTGCAGGGAATCGCCGAGAAAAAAAAGACGATACCTATCCTCTCGAACATTCTTCTCCGTGCCGAAGACGATTTCCTCACGCTAGCCGCCACCGACTTAGAAGTGAGCTTGACCGGAGGCTGTGGAGCAAAGGTCGAAGAACCCGGTGGCATTACGGTCTCTGCCAAGAAGATCTTCGAGGTTGTTCGAGCCCTGATCGGTGAGGAGATCTCGTTTGTGATGACCGATGGCAGCTGGCTCGAGATTACCTGCGGTAACTCTTTTTTTCGCCTCGTCGGCCTGCCTCCTGATGATTTTCCCGACGTCCCGGAGAACGACTTTTCAAGCGCCCAGAAGATCAGCCATGATGTTTTCAAGCATCTGATCAGCTGTACAATCTTCGCGGTTACCCAAGAGGACGCACGCTATGCGCTCAATGGTGCCCTTCTCGAAATAGACGCGCAGACCATTCGAATGGTAGCCACCGACGCCCATCGCTTGGCGATGGTGGAGGAGGCGTGCGACAGCGGCGCCGAGGTCAGGGCGATCGTCCCGAAAAAGACGCTCACCGAGTTGCGCAACCTCGGTAACGGCGAAGAGATGTTGTTCGCCCAGGACGACCACCATCTCTTCTTCAAAATCGGCCACCGGGTATTGGCGACGCGGATTATCGAAGGTCAATTCCCTTCGTACGAAAAAGTCATCCCGACCGAGAATCCACTGGCGGTCATCTTCGCTAAGGAAGCGATGGCCGGCGCGATCCGGCGCGTCAGTCTGTTAGCGAGTGAACGCTCTCGGGCGGTGAGGTTCAAGTTCACCGCCGGCGAGGCGACGGTTTCATCAAGTAATCCAGAACTCGGGGAAGCCGAGGAGAGCGTGGCCGTCCAATATGAGGGGGAGGAGTTGGAGGTCAGCTTCAACGCCCAATACATTCTCGATTTTCTTGCCGCTGTTGACGGTGAAGAGGTGGTCTTCAGGCTCAAGGATCCGGCCAGCCAAGGCCTCTTGGAGCCGCGTGAACCGAGCAGCGAAAAGTCGAACTATAAGTACGTGATCATGCCGATGAGAATGTAGTTTCGTCGACCTTCATGAGTACTTATAACCCCTTTGTTTTCAACGGCTTAATCGTCTCTTAGCCGGCCTCCGTCGATTCGAAAAAAAGGCCACGACGAGGTATACTTTCTACGCCCCCTGTAGAACCACTCCGGCGATAGGTGTATGTACATGGCGGACTCCAAAACGGCGAGTAAGACGATTACCAAGGCGGCGACCAAGCGAGCTGCGGCTGGTTACGACGCTGACAACATCAAGGTCCTCGAGGGGCTCGAAGCGGTTCGTTTGCGCCCCGCGATGTACATCGGGACGACCGGCACCGATGGCCTTCACCACCTCGTCTACGAGGTCGTAGACAATAGCGTCGACGAGGCTCTTGCCGGGTATTGCGACGACATCAGCGTCACTATCCACGTTGATAACTCGGTTACCGTGGAGGACAACGGCCGCGGCATTCCCGTCGGGCTTCATAAGACAGAAAAGAAGCCGGCTGCCGAAGTAGTCATGACCACCCTGCACGCCGGTGGCAAGTTCGACAAAGATACGTACACCGTCTCGGGCGGTCTGCACGGTGTCGGCGTCTCCGTTGTGAACGCCCTTTCTGAAGCTCTTTACCTGGAGATCTGGCGCGAAGGTGGCACCTGGATACAGGAGTACGAACGCGGCGCGCCGACCACCGAGCTCACGAGGGTCGGCAAGACCGACAAGACCGGGACTAAGGTCTTGTTCAAGCCGGATGGAGAAATCTTCGAGAGCACGCGCTTCAGCTTCGATACCCTTTCGAGCCGGCTGCGCGAGATGGCGTTCCTCAACCGCGGGCTCCATATACGCATTGTCGATGAACGCGGCGACAAGGATCGCAGCAACGATTTCTTGTTCGAGGGTGGGATCGTCGAGTTCGTCGAGATGATCAACACCAACAAGAACGTGTTGCACAAGCCGGTGCACTTCACTGTGGAAAAGAGCGGTGTCATCGTCGACATCGCGTTGCAGTACAACGACACCTATTCCGAGACGCTCTATTCGTATGCCAACAACATCAATACGAAAGAGGGCGGGACGCACCTCTCGGGGTTCCGCGCCGCGCTTACGCGCACGATTAACGCTTTCACGGCGGAGCTATCGAAAGCCAAAGACATCAAGTCGGTGCAGGCCGAGGACGTGCGTGAGGGCCTGGTAGCGGTGATCTCCGTGAAGGTTCCCGAACCGCAATTCGAGGGACAGACCAAGACCAAGCTCGGCAACAGCGAGGTGAAAGGTCTGGTCCAGACGGTGGTCAACGAGCATCTCGGTGCTTTTTTCGAAGAGAATCCGGCGGCGATCCGACGAATCATCGAGAAGGCGACCGAAGCGGCCCGGGCACGGGAGGCGGCGCGTAAAGCCCGTGATCTCACGCGGCGTAAGGGAGCTCTCGACAGCGCCTCGTTGCCCGGCAAGCTTGCCGACTGTCAGGAACGGTCACCCGAACGGGCCGAGCTTTTCCTTGTCGAGGGTGATTCAGCCGGCGGCTCCGCGAAACAGGGTCGCGACCGCAAATACCAGGCGGTGCTGCCGTTGCGCGGCAAGGTGCTCAACGTCGAAAAAGCTCGCCTTCACAAGATGTTGTCCAACACCGAGATCCGCACGATCATCACGGCGCTAGGGACCGGCATCGGCGAAGAAGATTTCGACATCGACAAACTCCGCTACCACAAGATCATTCTCATGGCGGACGCGGACGTCGATGGTAGTCACATCCGTACATTGCTGTTGACGTTCTTCTTCCGGCAGATGAGAGAGTTGCTCGAGCGCGGCAACTTGTACATTGCGCAGCCACCGCTGTTTCGCGTCAAGGTCGGCAAGAAGGCGATGTATCTGCCGGACGAGAAGAAGATGACGGAGTTCCTCATGCAACGCGCCGCCGACAAGCGCAAGGTCAGCGTGAAGGGCTCGAAGACGTCGATTACCGGCAAGAACCTGGCCAAGCGACTCGAGAAGTTGCACCGGTATCGCTTCTTTATCGACAAACTTCGGCGGCGGGACTACTGGCAGGACCTACTCGAACTCCTCTGTTCTTCCGGGATCCGCTACAAGAAGCAGTTTGAAAACGGCGATGACGATCTCACCAAGCTGGTGAAAGCGCTCGAGAAGCAGGGCTGTAGCGTAACCAGCAACGTCGACGAAGAGCACGGCTTGAACGAGCTTGTCGTTTCGGGCGGCGACGAGTCGGACCCGCTGGTCGGAAAGGTGACCATCAGCCACGAGTTCATCGACAGCCCCGAGTACCGTGCCCTCTTCACGCTGTATCAAGAGCTCGAAGATTTTCACCACCCGCCCTTCACGGTGTCGAGCAACGGTGCCGTGGAGAAGGAGCTTCACAGCAAGGAAGAGCTACTCAGCTACTTGATGAAAGTGGCACAGAAGGGGATCACCTTGCAGCGCTACAAGGGTCTCGGTGAGATGAACCCTGAGCAGCTGTGGGAGACCACCATGGATCCGGAGACGCGGCGCCTGTTGCAGGTCACCATCGAGGACCTCGCCGAAGCCGACCAGGTCTTCACGACCCTCATGGGAGACAAGGTGGAGCCGCGCCGCGCCTTCATCGAGGAACACGCCCACGAAGTCGAGAACCTCGATATCTGAGGTCCGGGTCCATATGGACAACATCGAAAACAAAACGCGCGTATCGGTCGAAGAAGAGGTAAAGAGGTCGTACCTCGATTACGCCATGAGCGTCATCATCGGGCGCGCCCTACCCGACGTTCGAGACGGGCTCAAGCCCGTGCATCGCCGCACCCTCTTCGCGATGCAGGACCTCAACAACTACTACAACCAACCGTACAAGAAGAGCGCCCGCGTCGTCGGTGACGTCATCGGTAAGTACCACCCCCACGGCGACTCCTCCGTGTACGACACCCTGGTCCGGATGGCGCAGGACTTCTCCTTGCGCAACCCGCTGGTAGACGGACAGGGAAACTTCGGTTCGATGGACGGCGATCCGGCCGCGGCGATGCGCTATACCGAGGTCCGCATGACGCGGCTAGCCCACGAGTTGCTCGCCGACCTCGACAAGGACACGGTCGATTTTTCCCCCAACTACGACGGCTCGCTGGAAGAGCCGACCGTGCTGCCCGCCAGGTTCCCGAACCTTCTGGTGAACGGCTCTTCCGGCATCGCCGTGGGCATGGCCACCAACATCCCGCCGCACAACCTCGGCGAGGTGTGCGACGCCGCCGTCGCGCTGATCAAGAATCCGGCCATTGAGATCAACGAGCTCATGGAGCACATCTCCGGTCCGGACTTCCCGACCGCCGGCATCATTTACGGGGCTGCCGGTATCGACTCCGCCTACAAGACCGGCCGGGGCATCATCCACGTCCGGGCACGCGCCGACATCGAGCGCTCCAAGCGCGGCCGCGATCGAGTGGTCCTCACCGAAATTCCGTATCAGGTGAACAAGGCGAGGCTCATCGAACACATCGCAAGCCTGGTGAAGGATAAGAAAATCGAGGGCATCGCCGACATTCGCGACGAATCAAGCCGCGAGGGCGTGCGTGTCGTCATCGAAGTAAAGACCGGCGACGAGCCCGAGGTATTGCTCAACAATCTCTACAAGGCGACCCAGATGGAGTCGTCGTTCGGCATCAACATGTTGGCGATAAAGGACGGCGTGCCGATCACCTTCACGCTCAAGGGGCTGCTCGAGTCGTTCGTCGAGCACCGCCGCGAGGTAGTGACTCGTCGCACGCTGTTCGAGCTCGGCAAAGCCGAGGCCCGCGTCCACATCTTGGAAGGTTTAGAGATCGCGCTCGACAACCTCGACGCCATGATCAAGCTCATCCGTGCCTCCCAGGACCCGCAGGAGGCGCGAGAGCAGATGATGAAGCGCTTCGAGATGAGCGAAATCCAGGCTCAGGCGGTCCTCGACATGCGACTGCACCGCCTCACCGCTCTCGAGCGCGACAAGATCGCCAGCGAGTTGAAGGAAGTGCGCGCCACGATCACCGAGCTCGAATCGATCCTCGGCGACGAGAAGAAGCTCATGGGACTGATCGTCGACGAGCTCCTCCAGGTCAAGGAGAAGTTCGCCGACGCCCGCCGCACCGAGATCGTCGCCACGGCGCATGACTTCACCATCGAGGACTTGATCGCCGAAGAAGAGATGGTGGTGACGTGCAGCCACGCCGGCTACGTGAAGCGAACGCCGCTGAGCCTGTACCGGCAGCAGCGTCGCGGTGGTAAGGGCCGGCTCGGTGCGGTCACGAAAGAGGGCGACTTCGTCGAGCACATGTTCGCAGCCTCGACGCACGCTTACATCATGGTCTTCTCCGACCGCGGCAGGGGCTATTGGCTGAAGGTTTACAACCTGCCGCAGGCGGGTCCGGCGAGCCGTGGCAAGTCGATCGCCAACCTGTTGGATCGATTCGATCCCGAGGAAAAGGTCGCGGCCATCCTACCGATCGATAAATTTGACGACCAGCACTACATCGTGTTCGCCACCGAGCAGGGGCTGGTGAAGAAGACGCCGCTCATGGACTTTTCCAACCCGCGCGTCACCGGAATCATCGCCATCAAGGTTCAGGAAGGAGACCGCTTGCTGTCGGCCAAGCTCACCGACGGCGAGCAGCACATTTTCCTCGGTACCTACCTGGGCAAGTCGATCCGCTTCCCCGAGAAGCAGTGCCGCTCGATGGGCCGTGACACCATGGGCGTGAAGGGCATAAAACTCGCCGAGGGTGACGTGGTCGTCGGCGTCGACATCGTCGGCGAGGCCGGCGCCATGCTCACGGTGACCGAAAACGGCTTCGGCAAGCGCACCGACGTCAACGAGTACCGGGTGCAGAACCGCGGCGGCAAGGGGCTGATCGATATCAAAACCAGCCCGCGCAACGGTCCTGTGGTGGCCCAGAAGCTCGTCGACGAAGAGGACGAGGTGATGATCATCACCTCCGCCGGCAAGCTTATCCGCACAGCCGTCAAGGGCATCAAGATACAGGGTCGCAACACCCAGGGCGTCAAAGTGATCGACGCCGGCGCCGGCGATCATGTGGTGGCAGTAGCGCGCCTACGCGAGGTTGCAACGTAGGGAGCGCAGAGCGGCACGCCTATTGCGTTGCGCTTGTTCGGGCTTCCTTCGTTCGCCGTACGAGAGTACGACTCGGGC
>Ga0114948_10000388_pt1 | contig 17491 bp, 14 predicted proteins | sample CR04metaG_FD_83877 | JGI IMG/M metagenome (GOLD analysis project Ga0114948, IMG submission 83877) | Deep subsurface microbial communities from Mariana Trench to uncover new lineages of life (NeLLi) - CR04 metaG | ecosystem: Environmental > Aquatic > Marine > Ocean trench > Sediment | place...
CCGGGATTAAGGAGGCCTCTGCATTCTGCGTCTTCTATAAAGTAATATGCAACTCTATCTTTGATACTCCCAGTGGGATTAGAACCCTCCAACTTGACGTATATATTGGAACTAAGACCTGATGATATCTTATCAAGTTCCACAAGTGGTGTGTTCCCTACAAGTTCCAATATGCCCTTATTTATTTTCATATTTCATTTTGCCTTTTATTCAACTTCTTTAAACAATATATGAGAACGATACTTAGATTCGTTCACCCCTCCTTTGCATCCTACGGTCTTGCCATAGATGCTAATTCTTGTTTATCTTTTCTAAAATATCTCTTGCCCGTTCTGTCCCTTTCTCCTCGAAAAATCGAACAACTCCTTCTCTATAAATCCCGGTTTTTGCTTCTGAGATAGCTTCGGGCAGGGATTTTCTGAAATGATCAAAAGCCCATGTGTCCGGCCTTGAAATATTTAGCCGAATATAGTCGGTCGCCCCGATGTTCCCGAGGCCGTCCCCTGGGTAGACAGCTACGCGGCGTTTAAATAGAGCTACAGTCAGCTCCTGTGCGCTTACTTCTGTCCCAGAGACATCGATAACCATAGAAAACCCGTATTGAGGTTCTACCGGAATCGTAATACCTGGAATTTGACCAATAATTTCTTTGACGAGGGTATAGTTTCTGCGGACAATCGCCTCTGACTGTTTTACATACTCATCATCTTGTATAGCCGCGAGAGCGCCGTACTGGGAGATCAGATTTGTGTTAAGCCTGGTTAAACCCACTTTAGTTATAAGACAGGCTCTCATCAAATCAGGATGTCCCGCCAAAAACCCGAGACGGACTCCAGCCATACCGTATCCGTGTGAGACACTGAAGGTTGAAATCACATTATCAACATCGGTCTCTTTCCAGAGAGAAGTAATAGTGTAGTGAACAGCATTCGGATCTATGCGCTGTGTATTATGAGTAAAATCATCAATTATTAAAATGTTTCGCTCTTTAGCTATCTCTGCCAGAGCTATTAACTCTGATTTTGTCTGCACCGTACCAAAAGGGTTGAGCGGGTTACAAACCAGTAGGACCTTTGTGCGCGGGGTAATTGTTTGCTCTACTTCATCTGGGTTTAAGCGATAGCCGTTGTGTTCTGTAAGCGGAATCCTTACAGGCACTCCCCCCGCCAAAAGAATCGCTGATTCAAAGTGAAAATACCCCGGGTCTGTAATAATTACTTCCTCTCCCGGATTAATGAAAGTTTGAAGCGTATACGAAATACCGGCTTGCGCTCCCTCAGTACCAATAACTTCGAATCGTTCGCTTCTTTCTCTTTTAAACTTTATTTGGGCACAAACGTCTCTCAGCGGATTGATAAGGTCAGGAGAATAGGGATTCATGTTCTCGGCAGTCGTTTGCTCTAGCATTGCTCTTACAGCGCTCTCAGGCGGGCCCGCATAACATGTCATCCACCCGAGATCAGCCCATTCACTAGGGTCCAGGTCAACCCGGCCTTCCTTATAAATATCCTCGGGCTTCATACCCAATATCTTAATGGCATCACGGTAGCTCATATAGTTCCACATCGCATGGGGACTTGCCATTACAGACTTAATTCTCTCGGACAGCAGAGGAGCTGACAGCGACGGCTCTCCCAATTGTTTTTCCCAGGATAATACAAATCTTTGTTTTTTCATCGGTTAAAATTACCTCTTCGAATTTTTCATCATAACAACTGCATAAACCCCGCAAGCGTCCATTACGGTATGAGGCTCCGTAAACCCCGCTTCTTCCGCCCACTTTATTGCAATCTCTACTTGGCGAAGATGCCATACACAGCGCTCCCCATCACGGTTCACAAGCGCTCTAGCTATTAGCTCAATCTGAGGGTTATAAGTCTGGACATTAAACAGTATGGCATCTGGGTTAAGTATCTCTCTCAACTCCAAGAAATGTCTTCGAATTAGCTCGTCGTCATGAATAATTCCATAAAGTCCGACCTCAATTACTAGATCCGGTTTAGGATCGATTGTTCTAAGACTCTCCGTATCGATTGCGCTTCCAAGTTCGTATCTCACCTCATTAGTGAGATTCAACTTCTGGGCTATAGCCTCACTCTCTTTTAGTGCCGATTCGTCAATATCACGAAGTAGAATCTTTGCTTGAGAGTTTGTTTCCATCAGCGCATCGTAAAGGTAGTCAGCTTTTCCCGACGCGAGATCAGCAATAAATGTGGGGGCTCCGTTTCTTTGATTGAGGTAGTCCTTAATCATGTTTTTTTGGATTTCTTTGATGGATCTAAATGCCTTACATGTAATTTGATTCAGAAAAGCCCTGTCCAGAGCCTTCCCGATATAGAATGTTCCGTGGGGAATATCTTCGTATACGTAGTTCATAATCATCCCGGAGTCAAACCCATGTGTATAGCCGATTTTAATTCCCTGGGAAAGCGTGCCTATTGTTCGCAGCAATAGTGATACCACCTCAAAATACCATCTCTTGGGAGAGTATATCGGGAGCGGTTTTAACAACTCTTCAAAGGTAGGCATCTTGGAAGTCCGCATATCGCCTCCACTTTCTTGATAAGTCTTTATTGCATTGATATTAATTTGATAACCCCACAGCTTCAAAGCTGTTTTACTTAGTCAAAAAAATACATCTACAGATAAACTTATAGTGATTAATCAATCTCCTCAAACCAAAGCCCCTTTACATCGACGTCATGCCTCCGTCTACGAGAAGCGCAGAGCCTGTTGAAAATGACGCTTCATCTGAAGCTAAGAAAAGCGCCGCTGCTGCAATCTCATCCGGGTGGCCAAACCTGCCAATGGGGTACTTTGATAATCTAGCTTGTTTTTTCGCTTCAGTATCATCGGTTTTAAGGAGCTCCTGTATTAGAGGAGTGAGCGTAGTACCGGGGTTTATACAGTTCACCCTAATTTTATGAGCAGCAAGATCCAACGCCATATTGCGAGTAAGGGCTATTACCGCTCCTTTTGCAGCGCAGTAAGCGGCAAGCTTAGGCACGCCGACTACCCCGGCTACAGAGCCCACATTGACAATAGAGCCTCCTCCATTTTCAATCATAAGGGGTATTGCATGTTTGGAGCAAAAAAGAACGCTTTTTACATTAACCTCAAAGACCCTATCCCAGTCCTCTTCTGCAACTTCTAAAACGGTACCTATATTTTGCATACCTGCATTGTTGAAAAGTATATCAAGTTTGCCGAATTTCTCTTTGGCAGCCTGAGTCATCTGCTTCACTTGGGATTCCACTGTGATATCAACCTGAAAGGAGATTGCCTCACCGCCTTTGGCTTCAATCTCTTCTACTGTCTTTTTTGCAGAGGATTCATTAATATCTGCCACAACGACTTTAGCTCCCTCTCTTGCGAAAATAAGAGCTGCAGCCCTTCCTATACCTGAGCCGCTTCCAGTGATAATTGCTACCTTATCTTTTAATCTCATTATTAACCTCCTTATTATTTGTTTTTAAAAACAGCACTTACATGAGCCGCCGCCGTGTTTTTCTTCTTCTATTGGATGAGGCCTTTCACTTACCTGGACTACATCTTTACTTTCGCAACGTGAGCATACCCATTTGTCAGGGAGTTTTAAGCCTTTGTAATAGAGAGTCTCATATTTATGATCACAGCTCTTACAATGTAATAAATAAACTGGCATTTCTTCCCCCTCCTTTTCTTAAAATTTCTGCCTATTGCCTATTGAATTGTCCATAATACGAAACCCAAGACTACACAACTATGTAAGATCGACAAGGGATTTCATGCCGGCTCTCAGTCTTGACAACTGTATATAGTGAGTCGGGTTTAAAAATAGCTCATTCATATTTGCCATTTCATCTATAGTTACCCCGTTTCTTATTAAATGATCGAGATACTGGAACGAGTCTTTAGCCCCGTAACCAACATGCTGAGCACCTAAAAGCATTCTAGTTTCCCCGTCGTAGATAGCCTTTTGCATTCCGTTAAGCCCCGGGTGGATATGACTTAGCAACATAGTCCTCTCCGCAAGGGGAATCGGGCAATGTCCGGGATAATCTTTTATGGGCATCATGATTACAAACACCTTTTCAAGCTTTTCCCTCGCCTCTTTCTCTGTCATCCCCACCCATGTGATTTCGTATGTAGTGTGTAGGAAATCGGGAAAAGAAGTTATATCAAGATCAGCTTCCATTCCTAGAATGTTTTTAGACGCTACCATCCCGGCCTTCCTCGCTTTCCACATCTCCATCGGTCCACCCGTTACATCACCAATTGCATATATACCGGGGACACTGGTTTTCATATGACTGTCAACAACAATTTCGTTGCTACCGCCAATTTCAACCCCCAAGGGTACGGCTATTTCAGAGTTTGGGATACACCCCGTACCGACAAATACCATATCTGCTTTGATGGTCTCTTTACTTCCGTCTTTCCTCACAACCGTAACGGACTCGACATGGCCATTACCATTAATACTTGAAAGTGTCGTATTATCCATCAGATTCATGTCCCTAAGCTTCATTCCGTCAATAATATATTCCTTTATTTCGTCATCCAGATTAAAAGCGGTAAGAAAAGGATTCATGTCGATCATGGTAGTATTGCAACCTACTGCATTGAAGAATGACGCCCAGGGCATGCCGGTTTTCGATGCCCCGACAACCACTACATCCTTGGGCTCATAATCTAATTCGAGGAAATCTGAGTATGAATAAACACCGCTGAGCTCCTTTCCCGGAACGTTGGGAATTGCAGCCCGAGATCCGGAGCCAATGACCAGATTTTTAGTTTTGAAAGTTTTCCCGTCGACAATTACAGTATTTTTATCAACTATCTCTGCTTCACGATTGAGTATAAATTCCAGATTCAGCTGATTCTTACTTTGATAATACATTACATCATATGCCTCATCCCTTCCTTTGAGATAATCCTCAATCATAGGCACTATCTCTACTTTTCCTGTGCCAGTCGGTAATTTTGGGTACCACTTCTTATCATCCAGTATTCTTGCCAAATCAAGCTCGACGGCAATGTCAAAAAGGTAGTGATGAATTACACATGCATTTTTTGGACACTTACCACCCAAGTGGCCATCCTTATCTATTGTTAACTGTTTACCACCCATCGCTCGAAAGTAAGTTGAGCCAAAGCGTCCTGCAGCACCTCCACCAACGAATATTACATCATATTCATTTGTCGAAGGGTCATAATTGTCCATAGGTTCAAAATAGTTATATAGCATTTTAAAACCCCCTTATTAGGGGGTGGGATTGTTTAGCATCACACCCCCTATTATTATTCTTAAGCTGCCTTTTGAGCAAGCTTGTCTCTTACAAGTTTAGTCCCGTCTACCAGAGCCTTTAACTTTTCAGTAGTTATATAGCGCTGTAGAAGTATTAACCCGCAGTCGGTAGTTACACCGAGACGCTCAGCAGGGATATATTCAAGTATCTTGTTGATCCGGGCGGCAACCTCTTCATCCGTTTCCGTAATCGTACTCTTCACATCAATCACTCCTGCTAGAAAATCCATGTCGTCCGGTAGCGGATGATCCTTAAAAACTGCAAGATCATCCATGTTCCTGTCTCGTCCGAACTCGATGTTGAGTATATCTATATTCGCCTCATAAGCTTTCGGAATTACAGCCCAGGCTCCTTTCGGGGAGTCTCCCTTACGCTTGTGAATAGGATAGACTTCCCCAGCCTTAGCTGTATCATCGGGGAAATAACCCGGGGTCCCGCCCCAGTTGCCAAAACACATGTGACAGACAATCTTGGCGTGCTTCACTCCCTGAACTGCCCTGTTGAAAGCCTCAATAGCCCAATCCTCGATTATGTAAGGCCAGGTGAATTCATCAATTTGAATGTAGTCTACACCCATGTCATCGAGCTCGAGAATATCTTCGTTGTAGGCAGCTGCAATATCCATGGCTAGCTTTCTTTGATCATTGTAATGTGTGTCATTTGTGCACTGAGCCAGAACTTGAACTCCTGTATACTGAATTTTAATGGGCTTATCCGTAGCTTTTTTAAGAGCCCGTGCGACAGGCACCATCATAGGGACTTTTCTGCTAATGGGACCAATACAAGTAGAAGCGCGAAGGCGGCTATAGATTGGGAGTCCGATTAGTGGGCCATACGGCTCATAATTCGCCATCCGCTCAAAGTAGTAGTAAAGAATTCTCCCATAGGCATTTACGCATTGTAGTCTCCCATCACAAATTATATCAATCCCCGCTTGTACCTGATCAGTGGCAAGGGCAAGCATGGCATCTTCAAAAGTCTCAGCTTCAATAGTGTCATTTATCAAGTCTCCATAAGGATAATTGGAGAAACTACCCAGGTTATCAAACCACCTGGGGTTTGGATAGTTACCCACTATCGTTGTGGGTATTAGTATATCTTTATCTCTTACTTTCATAGCTAAATACCTCCTTGTACTCTTATTGTTAAACCATCTCTACATTGTTAACCCATACCTATATTGGCATAGCCCAAAGGGCTTTGCGCTAAGACTATATCCCCAAATTTCTTTACAAGGACGAACATCTAGTAATCTCAAAAGAAATCAAGAGACTGTCTTACTAAACACGATGACTATCTAGAGCACACTCATAATTAACCACCTCCTTTCCCTAGCCGGCAGAGCCATAAAAACCCTGGTAGCTGCGATTTCCCAACAGAACCAGTGGATGAGATAAAACTGCTTCTATAATGATGGAACCACTGAGACGATTGAGGTCATATTGGCAGACTACGGTAGCTTGAGGATACTTGTCGGTTATAAGATTCAACTTGTCCTCGTATTCCATCATTTTTTCCACTCCGGGTAATTGCGTTAAGTACCAAGTCATCTCGCCCGAGCAAAAAATCTTGCTGTAGCCCATTCTTAGAGATTCCTGAAGCGCGTCTTCCCAGAAAGTAAAGACCCTATCCATATCAAAATGGCCGTCTTTTAAGTAAACCTCTGATGAATCAAATAATTTCAAACTTCCTTTTTCTAACGATTTCTTAACATTAATTCCTTGTTCTTCTAAAGAAAGATACAGTTTCCCTTCCTCTGTTGAGTCTCGAATGTAAAGCACTCTATGACCATTTTTGAGGTAATCGACTAAAATCGGGATCACCGTATCCAATTGATCTTTTTCGCTTCGAAAAAAGAATGATATATGGTTCGGCTCCTCTTTCTCTCCGAATTTTTCAATGCCAATTAATATGTCGCTTTCTAGAAACCGCCTCTCAGCCCTTCCCCCTATCCTGTAGCATTTAAGCTTCCCCTGATTAGACCATCTCCTAATGGACGCTTCGCTTACCTTTAGGAATTTTGCCGCTTCCGCTGTAGTTAAAAATTTAGGTGTATCTGCCATGTAATAACCTCCAGAATATTTTGAATTATTATCTAGTAAGCATACCGCCATCCACGACAAGGAGATGACCGCTTACGTAATTTGAATCGCTCGAGGCGAGGAAAACCGCCGCGCCCGTAATGTCATCAGGAACTCCGATCCTTTCCATCGGAATCCAGTTTAGAACTTCCTTTCTAAGCTCGGGATTATCAAGCCGCCACTTTGTCATAGGGGTTTCAATCATTCCCGGACATAGGGCGTTTACATTAATATTATATTTTGAGTAATCAAGGGCCATTGCTTTGGTAAGAAGCGACACTGCTCCCTTGGTAGCTGTATAGGCTGCTCTTCCTGGAAAAGCCACAATACCTGCTACAGAGGAGAGATTAATAATTTTTCCTGCTCCCTGTTTTATCATCTCTGGAATCACCCTTTTGGAGCAAAGATAGACACTTTTCAAATTCACCGATACTACTCTATCCCACTCCTCTTCGGGTGTGGTGTGCAAGAGCATTGCCTCTTGAGAACCCGGTATACCGACATTGTTTACCAAAATATCGATTTGACCGAACTGCTCTAATGTTCTAGTTGCCATAGTGTCTACGTCACTCCCCTTCGTGACATCTGTTTTTATAACAAACGAGTTATTTTTTGTTTTACTAATCTCTTTCATGGTTTCTTCTGCAGCATCGAGATTCATATCAACTACTACGACTTTTGCGCCTTCCTTACTTAAACCAACCGCAATAGCTCTTCCTATGCCTGAACCTGCCCCAGTCACAATCGCCACTTTATCCTCTAGCTTCATAGTCTCTCAACTTTTCTCAAAAGCATTTTTGTATTATCCTGTAAATTCTATATAAACATCCTTCCATCGGCGACTATAGCCTCATTCTCATTAACAAAAACAGGGTTTAAATCCATCTCATTTATCTCCGGGAAATCAACTAATAATAAGGAGACTCTCGCTATCGAGTCTCTTAACTTTTCAAGGTTAACTCCCCTTTCACCCCGGTAACCCTTTAAAAGCGAATAATTCCTTATCTCCTCTATCATCTGTTCGGCTTCAGATTCCGTAACCGGTGCAAGTCTATAGGACACATCCCTCACAGCCTCTACAAATATGCCTCCCATTCCAAATACCATTAACGGCCCGAAATCCTGGTCTTTTACAGATCCAATCATAACCTCTTTTCCTTTAGCCATTTCCTGCACACTGATCCCATTAATCTTGGCATCAGGTGTATTGCTTTGAACATTCTTTAGGATTCTCGTATAAGCCTCTTTAAGCTCGGAGTCGTCTTTTATTCCTATCTCAACCCCTCCGAAGTCAGATTTGTGTATTACCTCTGGTGATACAATTTTTAGCACTACCGGGTAGCCTATTTCGTTTGCCGTGCTAATTGCCTCATCGATTGAGGAACAAACTCTTTCCTTAGTCACCCTTATTCCGTAAAGAGAAAGTATTTGCTTTACTTCCGGTTCCAACACATAGTTTCTGCCTTCTTTGCTAACCTTATTTAGAATTGAGGCTGCTTTTTCTTTTCCTAGTTCGTTTTGAGGCAATGCATAAATTGCCTCCGAATTGTCAATTTTTTGTAAATAGTCCGCATAGCCGGCGACATATCCGGCAATCCTTGCAGTTCTCTCTGGCCATTCAAAACAAGGAATTCCCGCCGATTGTAGTATTTCCATATTATTCAGATATTCTCGAGTGCTTACCCAGCAGACATATACAGGTTTTTTAACTTTCATTTCCCTCTGGTAATGGATTACAGTATCCCTTACGGACTCCACTACCTCTTTCATCATTGCGGATCTTTGAAGAAGTATGGGCATAATAATATCTATCTCGGGGCATTCAAAAAGCGAAGCGATACTCTTACTATAGAGTTCGGTAAACTGGCTCCATAAGGTGGTTACATCTATTGGGTTCTTGGGGCTTGCATAAGCGGGGAGTACGCTTTTTAGCGATGACTGAGATTCTTCCGGTAGTTCGGGCACACTAAGCCCGGACTCCTCCAAGAGATCTGTTAGCTCAACTCCAGTGCCGCCGGAATTCGTGACTATACCAACCCTCTTCCCCTTGGGAAGAGGCTGGAAATCCAAAGCTTTAGCAAGTTCTATCATGTCTAAACCGCTTCTTACTTCAATTATCCCGGACTGCACAAATGCAGCCCTATAAGCTTCAAGATTCCCCGCTAGCGATGCAGTATGAGATATAGCCGCTCGTCTTGAACCTTCGGTACGGCCGGTTTTAACGACAATCACAGGTTTCTTCGGGGTTATCTCCTTTGCTACTTCGAAGAATTCCCTGCCTTTTGAAATTGTCTCCGCCAAAATACATATAACATTTGTCTCCTTATCACTGCCTAGATAGGAAAGCAATTCATAATCCTGAAGATCGCTCTTGTTTCCCGGAGCTATAATTTTTGCAAACTTCATAGAGTGGTCTAACGCAAAGGTGTATATAGCCATACCATAGGCCCCGCTTTGAGTAATAAGCGAGATCCTCCCACCCCTCTCGGGAGACCCAAGAGCTAGGGATACATTTAATCCGATATTGCAGTTATAAAGACCAAAACAGTTAGGACCTAAAGTTCTTATTCCGTATCTCTCTGAAACCTCTTGCAATTTTTCCTGTAACCTCGCTCCCTCGTCCCCGACTTCTGCAAATCCACCGGCTATAACAACAGCGCCTTTAAGTCCCTTCTCGCCACAATCGGTCATTACCTCAGGCACACTCTTCGCAGGAATAAGAACAACGGCAAGATCAACATCAGCGGAAATATCTTTAATATTCTTATAAGCCTTTAGACCAAAGACTTCATCTTCTTTAGGGTTAATCGGGTAAATCTCTCCTTTGTATCCCGCCTGTGTAATGTTATTCATAAATACATACCCCATACTCCCCTTGCGATTGGAAGCTCCTATTATAGCAACAGATTTAGGGGTGAAGAAGAAATCGAGGTTCATTATTGCACCGTTCCTAGAGTGAATTTCCTTTCGAGCTCCTCCGGAGGAAACTCTCTTTTCCGAATCTCTAGGGAATCAAAATTCCTTATAAATTCAACATCGGCCGAAGTAGGAAGCTCTACCACTTTTAAATCCGAGTGGACGGCAGGTTCAAAGCCGGTATTTTCAAGGACATCGTCTATAGTTGTGTCTGGCAGGAGATATCTAAGTCTCATAGCCCTCGTTTTCTCTTCAAAGTCGAAGACGCCGAGATTTGTAATTGCCCACTCGGGACCGTTACCAATAAGGCCCAGTTCCTCTCTGCTTCCACTTGGAGTTTTATGCCCGACAGCAGTCACAAAGTCCACTTCAGGGACAATCGTATAAACCTTTCCGCGAGACGATTGTCTGACCCTGTGTCTTGTAGTCCAAAGCACTCCGTTTTTTATATCACAAGAAAGCTTTGCCCCACCCCCGCCGCCAGGCAGCTTTACCTTCATTTTTTCAAGGCCACCGATAATGGTTACATTTGTATTCCCATACATGTCTATCTGCGCACCGGAGAGGAACATCCTGTCTATTTTGCCTTGAGAACCGAGGTCGAAGACGTAATCTATCGGTAATACGCCCAAAGCATGCTCGAGCATTGTCCAGTCGTGTGTAGTGGGGGGAAGAAAGGGGGGCTTTGGGTCAAGCCCGGCCGGATTGCCTCCGATATGAACCAAATTTGGGGCATTAGTATTTTTCGCAAGATACACAGCTATCATGGCAAGTGGTGACGAGCCTCCATAGAAAATCACTTCTCCGTCTTTTATGGTATTGGCCATCAATTTAACAAAAAGCTCATCAATAGTGCATTCAGAAATGCGGCTCATGACGCATCACCGACAGTAAAAATTTCCTTCCACTCCTCGATACCTCTTTGCCATCCTTCTATTCTCTTGGTTTTTTCTTCTCCTCCAATTAGTTTCATATACTCTTCTTGAGTTACGTCGTATACATATTTGTTAAGGTACAGATTTTTAAATTCTTCCAGTCCTCCCTTAGTGGCTTTAACGTATTCAGCCATATGCTCTCTATCGTAGGCATAATTAGGGTAGCAGTTCGTAGGATGAGCTCCGTAAGGAGCTTCCACAACTGCGGTAATTTCAAAGTAGGGGATGTTAGGCTTTAGTGAGATCATTTCCTCTGGGCTTATAATCTTTTCAGCTGAAACAATTACCTTTTCTGAAGCTCTTGCGAGTATAATATCAGAGGCAAAGGGCTCTTCTATTCTAATATTCCCTAAAGTATCGGCATATTGTGCGTGTATAAGTGCAACATCGGGGCGTATGGGTGGAACAAGGACCACATTCTCTCCATTAAACGGAGATTCCATTACTTTGAACTCCGGGTGGAGCTTTAGAATATCGGTTCCGCCGAAGCTTTTTTGAGCTACAAAAGAAAGACCGAAGGCAGACGCCCTCAATTGATTAATAAGGGTTACACAGTTATTCTCTAGTACTTTTACTTTTCCCGATTCACAAACCCTTCTATAGTTTAGAGCGATACCGAAGTCAAATTCAAAGCCCACATATGTAACCTCTGCCTTCCCAACGCTTCCCGCACCACAAAGCATATCAACATCAATGCCGTGTGCGTTCCCTATAATATGCAGGTCTTGTATATTCTGTCTTATAATCTCCCTGATAAGTGACATAGGCTCTCTTAGGGATAGAGCTCCACCCAGGGCTGTCTTGTCGCCGTTTTTAATCAATGAAACGGCTTCTTCCAGGTTTGTTACCTTATTTGAGATATCATACGCAGCCATAAAACCTCCTCACATTGAGAGATTTCCTGCAAAGAACAGAACCCTGGAGAGTACAGAGTTTACAACCCCCCGTTTTCCCTAAAATGGCCCCTTTATTCCAATAAACTTACGCTCGGTCATTTCTTCCATGGTATATTTGATTCCTTCCCGGCCGAGACCGCTGTTCTTAACCCCGCCGTAGGGTGCGTTCTGCTGGCGGTATATGGATGAGTCGTTTATCCATACACCTCCCACTTCTAGAGAGTAGGCGAAATATAGTGCCGTGTTTATGTCCTGAGTGAATACACCTGCTTGTAGTCCGAATACTGAATCATTAGCCATTTCTACAGCCTCTTCTCTTGTTTCGAACGGGATTATTGAAACTATAGGGGCGAAAACCTCCTGACAAATTACTTTCATTGAGGGTTTAACTTCTGTAAGAACTGTAGGTACGAATATATTCTTCTTCCCCTTACCTCCCAAAAGCACTTTCGCTCCTTGTTCTTTTGCTTCATCAACCCATTCTTGTGTTCTTTTAACATCTTCTTCGGATATCATTGGACCCATGTCGGTATCTTCCTTCAGTGGATCCCCTATTTTAATTTTCTTTACCAAGTCAATAAAGATTTTGAGAAACTTTTTCTCTACATCTTTGTGAACGTAGATTCTTTGGGCGGAGATACACACTTGACCTGCATAGGCAAAAGACGCGACTACCATTGATTTTGCAGCAGTTTCAATATCGGCATCAGCGCAGACAATGTTTGGACAGTTTGCGCCGAGTTCCAGAGCTACCTTCTTGAGACCGCTTTTTTCTTTTATTTCCTTGCCTACAGGAACACTACCTGTAAAAGTGAGCATCCTTATCCTTTCATCCTTAACAATCATGTCCCCAACTACACTGCCGCTACCCGTAATTACGTTAAAAGCTCCTCCAGGGAGTCCCGCCTCGTGAAGTGCCCTTGCAAGTTTAAGAGAGGAGAGGGGAGTCGTTCCGGCTGGTTTTAGTACTACCGTATTTTTTGCAGCTAGCGCCGGTGCCACCTTGTGCACCACTAAGTTTAGGGGAAAGTTAAAAGGAGTAATAGCCCCTATAACTCCCAGTGGCTCTCTTACCACAAAACCAACACGTGATCCGGACCCCTCAACTGCATCAATAGGGACAACCTCGCCTTCCATGCGGTTCGCCTCTTCAGCCGCAAGCCTAAACACCTGAACAGCCCTTGATACTTCCCCGCGACATTCTCCGATCGGTTTTCCGGCTTCAAGTGATATGGTGCGTGCAAAATCTTCACTTAACTCGTTAATAAGACCAGAAGTCTTATATAAGATTTCTGATATTTCGTGAGACGGCATCTTCTTTGTAGTTTCTTGGAAAGTACGAAGGGCGCTTTCGATTGCGGAATTTACATCTTCTTTGGACGCGACAGCGGTTTCCGCTATAATTTCACCGTTGTAGGGATTAATTACATTCCTTGTTTTTCCGTCTTTCCCTTTAATATTCTTGCCGCCAATCCAGAGTCCGTATTTTTCTTTAATGTTTTTGTTTGACATAGTTACACTTTAGCACATATAATTTCATTTTGTCAAGGTATGTTTTACTTTGTTGTACATTGTTGGATTTTAAGCTCCATCAGTTATGAACAGTTTTCGGATTGAATATCATAATGCTTCAGAGAGATGAGATTTTTTTGAAGCTCTTGCATAACGAATCGATTACGTATAATGTTGGGTTAGTAGGGGGGAGAAGACTTGCGGTAGCTAAAAAGCCTAATCTATTGCGAGGTATCAAGGAGAAAATTGCTTCAATTCAAAACCGGGTCAGTCAATGCAAACGGGATAAAGTTTAACTTTATTGAGAAGGGAGAGGGTCCGCTAATTCTCTGTCTACATGGTTTCCCCGATCATGCCCGTTCTTTTCGCCACCAACTAAGTGCGCTTTCCGAAAGAGGCTTCCGGGTAGTTGCTCCCTTTATGAGGGGATATTCGCCCACAGAAATACCGGAAAATGGTTTTTATCAGACTGCAGTACTAGGGCAAGATGCAGTTTCTTTGATCGATGCGCTCGAATATGAGTCCGCTGTTATCCTAGGTCATGACTGGGGTGCAACAGCCGGCTACGCCGCTGCAATCATTGCTCCTGAAAAGGTCAGTAAGCTTATTGCCAGTGCCTTGCCTTACGGCAATGTAGTAAGAGAGGCTTGGCTAACGGATTCTCTGCAACAGCGAAGATCATGGTACGTCTTCTTTTTTCAGACGCGCATTGCCGAGAGATCGGTCGCAAATAATAACTATGAATTTATAGAAAGATTATGGGAAGACTGGTCCTCACCGGGATGGACGTGTCCTGAAGAAGAGATGGAGGCTTTAAAGAAAACACTTGGCGCGCCGGGTGTTTTGTCGGCGGCGCTAGGTTATTATAGGTCCATTTTCGACACGACCCTTCACTCGCCTGAGCTGGCTTCTCTGCAAAAGAAAATAGGAAAGGAATTAATCCCTGTACCAACAATCTACATTCACGGTGAGACCGATGGCTGTATTGGGGCTAGCCTGAGCGAAGGCATCGAGACCTTTTTCCCCAACACCTTTCAGAGGGTTATTATTCCAAATGCCGGACACTTCGCGCACCAGGAAAAACCTGAGGAGTTCAATCGTGTTATATTAGAATTTCTTGAAGCATAGAACAAAATACGGGCAAAAATGAGACAATCTAAAATCTTTAGGTAATAACTTAACAAGGAGGCTATTGTGAAAAAACCACTTTGGAAACCGTCTGAAGAGCGAATCAAAAACTCCAATATGACCGATTTCATTCATTTGGTTAATGGTCGGTATGGAAAAGAGTTTCGCTCTTATGATGAGTTATATAGGTGGTCGATCGATAACATCTCCGATTTCTGGGAAATTATGTGTGGATACGGAGAAATTAAGGCTTCCCGTGGATACGACACTGTCGTTGACGACTTGGGCAAGATGCCGGGGGCAAAATGGTTTAGCGGCGCAAAGCTTAATTTTGCGGAAAATCTACTACGTTACAGGAACGGCAACACCGCGCTCGTGTTCAAGGCGGAGTCCGGGGAAGTAACGAAGATGACTTACGCCGAGCTCTATGAAAGCACAGCTAGATTGGCAAAATCCCTCCGGGATATGGGAGTAACGAAAGGAGACCGGATCGCCGGATTTATGCCTAACATTATAGAAACGGTCATCGCAATGCTTGCTACTACAAGTATCGGCGCTACTTGGTCCTCATGCTCCCCTGATTTTGGAATAAAGGGAGTTCTCGATCGATTTGGCCAAATTCAGCCAAAGGTTTTGTTCACAGCGGATGGATACAGCTTTCGAGGAAAAAAGTTTGATTCCTTGGAGCGGATCGCTAATATAATCAAAGAACTGCATTCAATCGAGAAAGTTGTGGTGATTGCTTATCTCAATAGTAATCCCGATATCGCTAATACTCCGAAGTCTATTCTATATGATGATTTTACATCCAGGCAAGACGGACTTGAAATCGATTTTGAACAGCTGCCCTTTGATCATCCGCTCTACATTATGTACTCCTCCGGAACTACAGGGCTGCCCAAGTGTATGGTACATAGTGTTGGCGGTACTCTAATTCAACATCTAAAGGAACTCAAACTTCATACCGACCTGAAACGTCAAGATTCCATTTTTTACAATACTACATGTGGCTGGATGATGTGGAATTGGTTAGTTAGTTCACTAGCAGTGGGAGCAACCGTGGTTTTGTACGACGACTCACCTTTTTATCCCGAGCCGACAATACAGTGGGAACTGATTCAAGACGAGAAGATTACGGTCTTCGGAACGAGCGCCCGATATATTACGGCAATTGAGAATGAGGGGGTTGAGCCAGGAAGGGACTATGATTTAAGTGACTTAAGAACGATACTCTCTACGGGGTCCCCTCTAGCGGAGGATAGCTTCCATTACATATACGAGCATGTTAAGAAAGATGTACAGCTTTCTTCAATCTCGGGTGGTACGGATATTATAAGCTGTTTTGTGCTAGGCAATCCCATAGGCCCGGTGTATGCCGGAGAAATACAGTGCCTGGGATTGGGAATGAAAGTAGAAGCGTTTGATGAACATGGGGAACCTGTTATAGGACAAAAAGGAGAGCTCGTTTGTTCCGCCCCTTTTCCTTCAATGCCAATATATTTCTGGAATGATCCGGATAATGAAAAATACCTTCAGGCTTATTTTGAAAAATACCCGAATGTCTGGACGCACGGGGACTACATCGAGTTTACTGATAATGGCGGGGCGATTATCTACGGGCGTTCTGATGCGACTCTTAATCCCGGAGGGGTGAGGATAGGGACATCTGAGATTTATTGTCATGTAGAGGTTTTTCCTGAAGTCATGGACTCTGTAGTAATCGCTCAAAAATGGCAAGGAGATGAGCGTATTATTTTATTTGTAAAACTGGTTGAAGAAGAAACACTCACTGAGGAGCTGGCAAACAGAATTAAAAAAGGTATAAGGGATAATGCCTCTCCTCGTCATGTGCCGGCGAAAGTAATCGCGGTTAAGGACGTTCCTTACACGATCAGCATGAAGAAGGTTGAGCTGGCGGTGAGTAACGTTATCCACGGAGAGCCTGTTTTAAACAAAGACGCTTTAGCTAATCCTGAGTCTTTAGATTTTTACAAAGATCTTTCTGATTTAAAAACATAAAGAGTAATCAATATCAAAAGATGTCGATTTCTTACTTTTAGACAACGAACTTGAAAGCACAATCGTAGCTAATACATTCTTTTATATTATTTTCGGTGTTGTCGTTAGTGTCCAAATAGGTGTCCATACTACCTATAAATAATCGATATAGTCTAGATATACTAATGGAACAGATCAGTGACCTGCCTCCCTATAATAGTTCCATAGGTTAAGATAGTGGATTATTATCACAAGTAGTTAAAGCAACTTAAATCTTCTCAAATTCAAGCGATCTCAGTAAAACCTATGTATAGGGTCATCTTTGCATGAGAACTCTTCAATTTGAGCGGTTTTTGCGAGTATTTTTCGTAGATTATAGCTTCACAGTTACGAGAATTAACTATTATTAGTGGACATCTGCAATATTTACTTGAATAATTGTCAATATTTGCAGATAATTAACCAACTTAATTATAATTCGTTCTTAATGGGGAGCAGTATACTGATTAGCTTTTTTCACCTTTTTTTAGAATGCAACCCTGACATCTACATTTAACATCATGAAACAATAAGGTAATTAAAATTCGATCCCAAAAAAGTAATCCCCAAATATTCCAAGTTATGTTGACCTGCCCCCCTATAATAGGTCCATAAGTTAAGTTATTTTTCAGAGAGAAAACCCTATATATAGGAGGCAACCAAGATGGGTAGGAAACGTTACACCGCAGAGCAGA
>Ga0114948_10000389_pt1 | contig 17489 bp, 16 predicted proteins | sample CR04metaG_FD_83877 | JGI IMG/M metagenome (GOLD analysis project Ga0114948, IMG submission 83877) | Deep subsurface microbial communities from Mariana Trench to uncover new lineages of life (NeLLi) - CR04 metaG | ecosystem: Environmental > Aquatic > Marine > Ocean trench > Sediment | place...
ATACGAAGGCAAAGGAAGGGCACACGCAAGCGTTTGCTCTAAATAAGCGCGTGCGAATCAAGATTCACTTTGAAGACGGAGATCTGGCGGAAAAAAACGTCGTCGGTTTTCTGGCAGGGTCTGACCCGCAATTGAAATCCGAAGTCGTTATTTTTTCCGCGCATTATGATCACGTTGGCATTGGCGCCGCCGTGAAAGGCGATTCCATTTACAACGGCGCCGCCGACAACGCATCCGGTACCTCCGGCTTGTTGGAGCTGGCGGAGGCCTTCGCGTCCTTGTCAGAGCGGCCGCGGCGTTCCATGTTGTTTCTGGGTTTAACTGCTGAGGAGAAGGGATTGTTAGGCTCAGAATACTATGTTGAACATCCTCTGTTTCCGCTCGAAAAAACAGTCGCGAATTTCAATCTGGACATGATTGGAATTGGAGACACGACCGCTCTGGTTGTTTATGGCATCGAACGCAGTACGCTGGGGGACTACGTGAGGAAAGCAGCCGCGGAGTTCGGCCTTGAGATCTGGCCGGACGATATGCCCGAACAGCGCATTTTTTACCGCAGCGACCACTACAACTTTGCGCGAAAAGGTGTGCCCGCAATTCTTCCGAGTTTCGGCGTGAAACGGAGCAATTTTTCGGACTTCACCAAATTCTATCACCAACCCTCCGATGATGCCAATCTGCCATGGCTAAACTACAACTACATGCAAAAGCATGTGCAGGTGGTTTTTCAGGCGGCGTGGTGGGTGGCAAACGCAGATGACGCGCCGCAATGGACGCCGGGAGATGAATTCGGGAAAATTCGAGCTAAACAGATTGATGAAGAGAAACTTCGTACCGATGAATAAGTTAAAAGAAACGGGCCTACTGGCTCTTGATTTTTTGTTTGAGACCAATTAACTTTATCCTTTAACATATGTGAGGTGAAACATGACAAGTTTATGGGATGACATTGCGAAGACGATTCGCGAAGGCGTCGGTACGGTGGTTGAGAAGACAGAGGAGTTGACCAAAATCGGCAGAATCAAGGTCGACATTATTAGCATTAAGAGAAATGTCGAGAAAAATTTTGCCGAGCTTGGCGGTAAAGTTTATAACATGATCGTTGAAGAAAAGAAGACCCAGGTTGCTGGCAACAAAGACGTGAAGGAAATCGTTGGCCGGATTAAGGGTCTGGAAGAACAGTTAGAAAAGAAGAAACAGGAACTCCATAAGATTAAGTCACGGGAAAGCGAAACGGAGACCGAGGCAGCATAAGCTTCGTATTTGCATGAACCCAAAGACCGGGCCTGAATTACAGCAAATCTGTTCGTGAGGGGAGGTAATTGCTTGAGGTGTTGAGCTTAAGAATTTTATTTGTTCTGGCTTTTGTTTGTTGTAATCCAGGCCTTTTCTTTTTTCCGCTTAATGGCCAGTCCCAAAGATCGTTTCAGTTTCCCGATATCCTTGCCGTAGGCTCCCACGTTACCATTGCCGCTGTTGGCGATGTCATGCTCGGTTCATGGGTGAGTCCGATTTTGGAGATAAAGGGCGCATTCTACCCATTTACCCAAACGCGCAAGCACTTAAGATCGACCGATATTGCAATCGCCAATTTGGAGGCGCCGTTTACCCTGGTGGGCGAGCCGTTCGAGAAGAAGTTCAACTTCAAGGTGCCGCCCAAATTTGCCCGCGGTTTGCCGGACGGCGGCATCAAAGTTGTAACGCTCGCCAATAATCATATCATGGATTACGGCGAAACCGGCCTGATCTCAACCATGGCGGCACTGGATAATATTGGTGTAAAACATAGCGGCGCCGGCATGAATTTCATTGAAGCGCATAAACCGGCGGTTGTGGCGATAGACGGTCGATCGGTCGCGTTTTTTGGATATTCGATGACGTTTCCCACTGAGTTCTACGCCAAGGAAGATAGCAGTGGCACCGCCTACCCTGAACCCGAAATCCTGACCTCAATGCTGGCGGCCTGGCGTGACTCTGTGGATTTTATCGTGACCTCTTTTCACTGGAGCGCTGAAAAACGGGAAACGCCCAAAGACTACCAGATATTTTTCGCGCACCTGGCCATCGACAGCGGCTCGGATCTTGTTCTGGGACATCACCCGCATGTTTTGCAAGGGCTGGAAATTTACAAGAACAAGTTGATCGCCTACAGCCTCGGCAACTTTGCCTTTGGTTCGTACAGTCAATACGCCCGGGACAGCATCATCCTGAAAGTGCATTTAAGCCAGGATGGTTTGCTGTTTGGCCAGTGCGTGCCGATCAATGTTGACAACAGCGAGGTTGAGTTTCAACCACAGCCTGTAAGTGGCGAACGGGCGGCTGCCATCATTTCTAAATTGCAAAAGTTAAGTCTGCCGTTGAATGGTGAGAAGAATATCCTGTCAGATTCTGGCTTGATTCTTGGGGACTGGGCGAATTTTTATGATGATTGGCTCCTCAGTACGACAACCATGTCATATCTGAACGTTGCATTGCCAGACTCGTCAATAGGGCGGCCCTGAAGAAGTCGGCGGGCTGCCATTCCTGATTCTCTGCCAACAACGTTTTCATAGCCCTAAAAGACTCAAAAGTGAAATGGAACTAAAGCTCCACGATCAGGAAATTATCTTACAGAAGCTCTGGAAGAGCAAGTCCCTTGTGAACCGAAAGCTGGAAACGCTCACAGGCAAGAGCGTGGAGGTGCTTTATGCCGGCTCCGCAAACTTCGATTCCGGGCCGGATTTCAAGGAAGCGATCCTCAAAATTGGTGGCATTATGCTGCGTGGTGATATCGAAGTCCATCTCAACTCAACGGGCTGGTACAGTCACCAACACCACCACGACGCGGCCTACAATAAGGTCATCCTGCATTTGGTGTCTGAGCATTGTGAAAATGATTTCATCGAGAGAGAGGACGGCGTCAAAGTTGAGCAGGTGCTGATAGAGATAGACGAAGGTGTAAAGGGGTCCTGGCGGCAGCATGCAGAATTGTCGTCTGAAAAGGAGCGAAACTTTGAAGGAATCGTTGAAGATTGCCCGCTGAGTCGTGAACCCGGCACGAAGATATTGGCGACCATAAACAAGGCAGGTGAAGAACGGCTGCATCACAAATCTGAGCAATTCCGGGAGGATTTGCTGAGTTGTTCATGGGATCAACTTATTTACAAGAAGATAATGGAATCGCTCGGTTATTCAAAAAATCAGCAGCCGTTCCGGAAACTCGCCGATCTGGTGCCGTTTGAAATCATATGTGCTGAGATGCAGTGGGTGAGCGAGAGTATGGCCGCTGCGAGATGTGCTGCGCTGCTTTTTGGTGTATCTGGCTTGCTGCCGACGACGCGAGGCCAACTCGAGGAACTCGACACAACTTCACGAGATTACGTTGCACAATTGCTGGAACTCTGGGGGAAAATGTCCCGACGCCTCGAGCTCAAGCCGATGCGGGCATATGATTGGCAGTTTTTCCGATTGCGACCGCAGAACTTTCCGACCAGAAGAATCGCCGGTATGGTGCAGTTGCTGTCGAGGTTTTACAAAATCGGTTTTCTGCAAGGTTTACTAAATACCGTTCAAGCCAACCGGCGTGATATTCGACGGCTTGGTCGTGAGTTAGAATCGGCTTTGGTACAAGATGCGGGTGCGTTCTGGCAGAAGCGTTACCGGTTTGAGACTTTGATCGACAAGCCGGGTGCAAGAAGCGAGTCGATCCTTATCGGGAAAGACCGCGCCCGGGACATGGTCGTGAACATTTTCATTCCGGCGCTGTGCCTTTACAGCGAGGAGGCGCAGGAAGGCCGGTTGCGGAACACCATTCTGGAGTTGTACAGAAGGTATTCAAAGCTGTCAGACAATTCGATTACCAAGACGATGGTACGCCAATTGTTTAATGAAGCGCCGCGTCTGAAATGTGCCTTTCAGCAACAAGGGCTGATTCAACTGCACAAAGTGTACTGCCGGCCATTGAAGTGTTCCGAGTGTCTCGGGTTGGCGTGAGCTTGTCTAATTTGTGCTGTTTTCGATGATCCCTTGCAGGACGATCCGGTATTCCCCCGTGTCCTGATTCACACATTCAAAAATTGCCTTGCATTGGGAAGAGCTGGTGAGCATATCTGCAATTTTTTGCCTCAGGCTCGCGCCCGACAGCTTGATCATGTTCATTTTGTCCAACTCTTTAGCATCCACTTTGGCCATTCAACCTCTTATAAAACTCGATTCGGTGCAAATTCCATTACGGCCCGCTGTCCGACAATATTATCGGGAAAAGTTCTTCATCCTTAAAGTGTTCAAGACAACAAAATACTTGCTTTTTTCACAATATTGCTTAACTTTAACTTATTATTTGACGACAGGGCTTAAAGACAACAGTTTTATTCCGGCAACTCTATCATGCGTCTGACATTTGTCACAAGTTCCATCATCGTTTTATGTACGGCTATCCCGCTGCTTATAGCCGGCACGATCGTTCTCGATTTTCACGGGCAGACAGGCTTCAACAAAGTAACGATCAAATGGACGAGTCAGAATGAGGTCAATCTCAAAGGCTTTGAAATTGAGAGAAGTTTTGACGAAAAGAGTAGCAATTTCAAAATGCTGAAGTTTCTGCCAGCTAAACAGGAGCAAAAAGATAAGAAGCAGTACGAATACGAAGACACAACGGTTTTCAAGTCTACTGAACGCACCTTCTATTACCGGCTTAAGATAATCGATATGGACGGGTCCTCAAGTCATTCCAAGATTATCTCTGTGAGTCCGACAGTTTCAAGCGCCCGGCAAACATGGGGAAGTATCAAGGCTATGTTCAGATAATCAGACCGATTTTCGTTTTCAGTGGGGGTGTTAGCATCATGGGCAGCGTATCGGAGGAGCGCTGCCTTTTTAAATTTGGTCGGAATGCCTTGCGTCGAAAATCAGGTTACACTGAAATTTGAATGGCTTCAAAAATCCTCTGCTGCACTTCTTTCGTAGCGCCAACCCCGGAAACGACCTTAAGCAACCCCTTCTCAGCATAGAATTTCAAAATCGGGCCGGTATCCTGATGGAATTTGGCCAGGCGTTTCTTAAGGGTGTCCTCATTGTCGTCAGTTCGCTGGATGACGCGCTCAGCAATTTCCGGAGGTGGCGGACTAAACAGGGTGTGGTAGATCTCGTTGGTTACAGGATCGATTCTGCGCCCACTGATTCGCTGTATGATTTCTTCGTCGGGGACCTTTATTCTGAGTGCATGATCGATCACACAACTTGCCTCTTGCAACGCGTTATCGAGCGCCCGTGCCTGTGGCAAAGTTCTTGGAAAGCCGTCCAACAGAAAGCCCTCGCATGCGTCCCCGCGTGAGATTCGTTCCATAATAATCCCGATAACCAGATCGTCCGGAACAAGCGCCCCCTGCGACATATACGACTCAGCTTCTTTGCCGAGCGCACTTCCTTCTGTCACCGCTTCACGCAGCATGTCGCCGGATGAAATGTGCGGGATGCCGAGTTTGGTCTCGATTAGGTGTGCTTGTGTCCCCTTGCCTGAACCTGGCGGCCCAATCAAAATAACACGCATTTCGTTTCCTTCATCGTTCATGAGCACGGCCACAAACTAAAGGAGGGCACACCTTCGGTGCTGAATCGAAAGCCGCCCTTCCAGAGAATATTGCCGCGTATAGGAATGCATCACGTTCTGCGGCGAACCATTTGCTGTCCGTCGCATTAGTGTGCGTATAAGATAAAATAAAATACGAATTTTGCAATAAAATAGTGTGGTTAAAACAAACTGGGTGAACGGAATTGTTTTGGGAAAGGCGTGGAATTCTAAGGTGTTGCCAGGCTAAACTGTAATTTCACGCTTTTCAAATACACCTGTGAAGAAGTGTTTCATTTTGCTCATGATTTGTTTTGCCAGGCTTTCCGTTTCCCTGATTCTCTCGTCCGGGGTTGCCGAGGCCATCTTCTCCGAATTCCGCAGTCTTCGTTCGGCAATCACAGTACTGATGGTTTCGGCGACTTCTGGCCGTCTGGTCAGGAGGGTGTTCATGTTTTCTTTGGTGATTTCGTGAGCGACCACCTCTGTCACGGCCACGATGGTGGCCGAACGCGGCGCGCCTGTCAGCAGAGACATTTCTCCAAAAAACTCGCCTGGGATGATTTGCCCGACCTTAATCTCTTTCCCTGTGCTGTTTGTATTCAGGCAGGCATGGAGCAGCCCCTCTGATAGAATAAACATCGAATCACCCGCTTCACCCTGTCTAATAAGTTTTTCTCCGCTCGGGTAAAGTTTCTGCGTCATGTTGCGGGCGAGATATTCCAAGTCACTTTTGTCCAGATATCGAAACAACTCAGTCTGCGCCAGCAATTCTGTACGATCTGAAAGCGAGCTTGAATCCAGATTTCGCGTGGGCATTTCCGCGTAAAAAAGATCCTGTTTGGGGTAAGCCGGGGTGATGCCACCCTGTTTGAGGTGCGTTAGAATATTCGAAACGATGTGGCTGCGCGCGACTGCCTGCGTGATGCCATTTTGCCAAGGCGACATCCAATACCTGACTTTGTACTCAATGCCTACGGAATTTGTGCCGGCCACGATTACATTCGGCTCCGGCTGTTCTACAATCCCGCTTTCACCCATGGCCGCTTTAGCGCCAGCTGACAGAATTCGGAGCCCCCGGTCGGTCGGTACTGCAAAATCCAGACAAAAGGTCGTATCAAAACGGCTGATGGGGCCGGCGCCCCAAAAGTTTGTAACAACCATGGAGCTTAGCAGATTATTGGGCAAAATCACTATGGAATCGTCCTCAGTTGCCAGCCGCAAGGTGCGCCAGTTTATTTCGAGGATTCTGCCCGTGATATTCTGTTCCGGGCTCGAGCCGTGGATCATAATCCAGTCACCGATCTTGTACGGCCGTTCGATGTTTACAGCCAAGCCGGTGAAGACGTCCAGAATAACATTTTTGAGTGCAAAACCGAGAACGATGCTGACGACACCGGAAGTAGCCCAGAAGCCGGTGATGTCTTTTCCGAAAACGATGCCTATAATGCCGGTCACAGCGGTGAGATAGACCAGAATCGTGAATATATCTTTCACCAGACGCGGAATGGGTGCACCGATGGCTTTGGCGACCAGGCCGTCCCAAACGAAAACAATCACCAACCGATTCAGGAAATGGGCAGCGGACAGCCAGATGCCGATCTGAATAACGTACGCCAAAACTTTCTGGGACTGGCTCAGAGCCTCGCTGCCAAATTGTAACAACATGTCTTTATTCGCAAGCGTAAACCCTGCAAACAGAATAAATATTACAAATGGGCGCCAGAGGCGTCTAATTATTCCGGAATTGGCTGCCTTCTGTTCTTCAGGCTGAGCCCGTGAGGTGATGTTTGTCATGTTTTCCTATTCTGAACATTCCTTCGGCAGAAGGGGAATCAAGTGAACTCTGACATATAAGTACGTCTGTTCCCCTCAATTTGCGAAAGAAGGCGTCAAAAATTGCTGGAAGAGGGGAGAGAGAGGCCTATTGCTGAGAAACGGACTAAATCTTGAAATCTGGACTTCGGAGATGTATCACGTCGAGAGGAGAGTGCATTCAGTTTTCGGAGTGTTCCAGATTTTGCTTGGCCGCTACGCGTTCCCCGTTGCATTTCCGCGCTCTTATTTCAAGCAAAACGTTGCTGATTTTTTCGAGATAATCGAGTTTGTAAGTTCTGGGGCCGTAATCAAAGTACAAATCAAGTTTTTTGAACGCTTCCACTAGTTCTTCGCTGCTTGCGTTTTTTAAACTGGCACCGTCCTTTGTGTCTATTTCTACCATGTCATCACTCCAAAATTTATGACCGAAAACTGAGTTGGTGCAAGGAAATTGTTCCGCCTTAGATCATTCGTCTTCAGAACTGTTTCCAATTGAGCCGTTTTCAGCTCAACTATATGAGTGGTTGAGTGTCTTTGCAATATCGGTGCCAGGTCTCGGTTTGTTGCAGAATTGACATACGAACAGCGACCATAGCTTAGCAACCACAGCAGTGGCGACTGGGCAAATGTGGGGCTAACCTTTCAAGGCGCGCGCCACTTCGCTTGCCACAATGTTCAGTTCCTCCAGGGAAATGGTAAGCGGCGGCAGCAGGCGCAAGACCGTAGTGCCGGCCGGCAGAACGAGTACACCGGAGTTCAGGAGTTTCAGGATAAACGGTTTGACTTTTTCTCGCAATTCGATTCCGATCATGAGGCCAAGATGCCGCACCTCCCGTATAACCGGCAAATCGAACTCGTGTAATTTTTTCACGAAGTACGTCCCTTTTTTTCTCGCCTGCTCCGCGAGTTCATTGTCCAACATATAATCTATAGCAGCGATTGCAGCAGCGCATGCGAGCGGATTACCACCAAAAGTGCTGCCGTGCTTGCCCGCGGGGATTTCTATTTTGTCGCTGCACAGAAGTGCGCCCATCGGAAAGCCACCGGCAATGCCCTTTGCGAGGCATAGCATATCCGGCGCCAGGTCGAAATGCTCGCAGGCGAACATCTTGCCTGTTCTGCAGAACCCCGTCTGAATTTCATCGATGATCAGAAGAATTCCCTTGTCTTGGCAAATGTCCTGAACCTGCCGCAAATAATCTTCCCTGCCGATATTGACGCCACCTTCACCCTGGACGATTTCCACCAGAACAGCAGCGGTCCTGTCGGTTATGGCGTTCTTCAACTTATCAGAATTATTGAAAGGGACGTGCTGAAAGCCGGGAATCAAAGGCTGAAAATCTGTGCGATATTTTGGATTGAACGTCGCGCTCAATGCACCCATGGTTCTGCCGTGAAACGCGCGCATGCAGCAGATGATGTCTGTCTTACCGGTAGCAAATCTGGCGAATTTTATGGCAGCCTCCACGCTTTCAGTGCCGCTGTTGCACAGAAAAGCTTTGGTCATCTGACCCGGTGCGATGTTTATCAATTTTGCCAGCAAGCGCGCCCGCGTGTCGTTGTAGAATATTCCCGGACAGGTGATCAAGGTTTTGGCTTGTTCAGTGATGGCATTCACAATCGTCTCATTACAATGTCCGACGTTGGCAACCCCGTTGCCCGCCACGCAGTCAATGTACTCTTTCCCCTTCTGATCCCACACTTTCGCATTCTTCCCCTTGACCAGGACGATGTCCCGTTTTGGGTAAATGCCCAGTTCGTACTGCTTTTCGAGTTCAAGATAGTCTGTCATTTGATCGTCGTTCCTTTGCCGTTGAGTGCGTCTTTGATAGGGTGTTTGGTTCGGCCGTCGGCAATCAGCACCTCTCTGACGCCATTTTCAAACAATTTTCTCAGTGAAAGCAGCTTGCGTTTCATACGTCCAGCCACTTGTTTTTCCTGCTTGGTGAGCTCGTCTCTCGACATTTCGCTCAACACGGAGCACGGGTCGTTCTTGTCCGCAAGAAAGCCAGGCGCTTCGATCAGTTGAATCACCCTTTTCGCCTGAAACGTCTCCTGCAGCACCGCCACGATGTCATCGTTATCCGAGTTGATGGCAAAATTATTCTCGTCAATGATGGGAATGGCCAGCACCGGGACATAGCCGTTTTCGAGCAGTAACACCAATAGCGCTTTGTTGACAGTTTTGGGCTTGCCGGAAAAATCATGCACGATGCGAACTTTGCCTTTCTCTCGCACCCGGATGCCGCGGTTTCGTCTGCCCTGAACAACCTTGCCATCGAGTCCGGAGAGCCCCACCGCGTTGATGCCGTGCTGCTGGCAAATCTCAACGATTTTTTTGTTCTTCAATCCGGCGTAAGCCATCATCAGGAGGTCGATGGCGGTTTCGTCTGAAAAGACGCTGCTGTACCCCGAAACCGAGGTGAGCACTTTTTTCGGCTTGCCGAGACTTTCCCCCAGTTGGTCTCTCACTGCGTTAGCGCCATGTACGATAAGAAATTGTTCGTCCAGTTCTGCCAGGTCTGCGACAATCCCTTTGATGTTGATGGCCACCCCACCGCCAATTTTGATAATCAACATGTGTCAGAGAATACCTGGATTGAATGATTGCTGATTTCCACCCAATCCTGCTCATCAGGATAGGCTTCAGAACAAATGATGAGTTCACCATTTGATCGTTTGAAGTGCAGAGTGAAGTAACCGGGATCGCCAGTGAAGCCGGAAGCGACGTACGCTTTGCTTTTGTCCGAGATGATAATATTCATTGCTTTCACATGTTCTGTCCTGCGTTTGATGATTTCGACGCCGCGCTGCAGTGCCCGCCGCATATCACCCCGGTCAAAGCGTTTGATGAAATTGAATATTTTTTCAGCGCCGATGCGGCCGGTTTCGCGAATCTTCACGCCCCGCAGCTCGCCGTTAAAAATGAAGACGTATTTGTCGTCGTGAAACGGCATGTTGTTTTCGATGCGAATGTCCTTATCCTGAAACGCGCTGCGGGCATGCGCCAGGATTTGCGTCGTTGCGCCGAACTGCGTCAGGTCATCATCCCAGATTGGGCGGATATTCTTGTAATGCTGCCATTCACCGTTCTCCAGATAGCTGCAGCCCCAGCCATGTCCCTGAAATTCCTTGCTGTCCCTGGCGATTTGCGCGAACTGCTCCAGGTGCTGGCGGACTTCAAACGGTTTGTCGTATCTCACGAATAGCAGTCTGCACATTTCCGTTCCTCTTCGTATTTTGAACAGCAACTTGCCCGATCAGGAAGTCCGTAATGCGGGCAGGGATGTTGCAGCCTGTGGCCGTCATGCAGCCTTTAAACTCCAGGGTATGATTGATTTCGTTCACGAGATAACCGCCCGGGATTTCGAAGAGATCGATGCCGACGATTTCCCCGGCCACCGCCTTGGCCGCGGCGAGTGCGATTTCCGCAATCTCATCGGTCACTGCGCAGGGGATGGAGATGGCGCCGCGGGCCACGTTGGTGATCCAGTGGTCAGCGGTTCGGTAACTGGCTGCCACACATTCGCCGCCAATCACGATGCAACGAATGTCGCGCCCTCTTTTCTCAACATATTTCTTGATATAGTAAATAGTGTGGTGGTAGGCGCCGAGCGCCTTTTTGTGTTGCAGGATAGCCATGGCAGATTCGGCGTCGTTAATTTTTGACAACAGCCGTCCCCACGAGCCGACGGCAGGTTTAAGGACGACGGGGTATCCCATTTTCTCGATTGCGCTCAGCGCGGCTTTTTCGGAAAAGGCCACACGCACGTCAGGTTGCTGAATGCCAGCAGCGCGGAGAACCGCAGACGTGTGCACTTTGTCGCCGCAGATGCCGGCCGTGTGCGCGGAGCTGATGCAGCGCGTGCCGAGGCTTTCGAAGAGTCGCACTGCATTTAACGCCGCAGACTGGTTAAAGCTACGATTGAGCACGAGGTCAAACCCGAAATCGTCGGCTGCGATGTCGAATTCGATGCGCCGGTCATCCAGCAGAATCAGCTCGATTTCGCTGCGCGATTGCAGCTCCTTAATCAGGAGCTTTTCCTCCGGTCGAATAAGGGAATACAAGAATCCGATTCGCATCTTTGCCATGTCGTGTTTTCCTGAAATGATGAGCTAAAATACGCGTTTGGCCATTAGCTACAAGCTAATTGCAAAAAGCCAATCGCTCCATGAAAGCTAAATCGGATGCAGCCCCGGGAATTCCAGCGCTGTGTTCTCCGCGAAGCCGTGCATGATGTTGAAAGCCTGCACCGCCTGTCCCGAGGCGCCTTTCATTAAATTGTCTATTGCCGCCATGACCACCAAGCGGTTTGATTCCTCATCCTTCTTGAACCCGATGTCGCAAAAGTTAGAGCCAATGAGCAGCTTGGGTTCCGGATAACGGAAGGCGCCGGTGGCTTCCTTCACAATTCTGATGAACGGTTCATGACCGTACTCTTTTCTGAAGACTTTCCAGATGTCTTTTTCGTCGAGGTTTTCCCTTAGGAAAACGTGGCAGGTGGCGAGCACGCCGCGTACAATACCGAGCGCCGTGGCTGAAAAGTGCACCTGGATTTCCGCGTCAAAGCTTAGTTCCTGCAGAACCTCGGCGATGTGCCGGTGCTGCGTCGGTTTGTACGAACGGACAACATCGCTGCGTTCCGGGTGGTGCGACGCCTCAGAAGGCGAGTTGCCGCCTTCGCTGGAGCCGCCTTTCACCTCCACCACGGTTCTGTCCAACTCCACCAGACGATGCTTGAACAAAGGGTAAAGACCCAGGATGGTAGCAGTTGCGTTGCAGCCTGCGCTCGAAATATAGCTGGCGGACCGCATTTCCTCCCGATGCAGCTCGGGAATACCGTAAATGAATTTGTCGAGCAACTCTGGCAGCAGGTGTGGGCGACCGTACCATTTTTGATAATCCTCCGGACTCTTGAGTCTGAAGTCGCCGCTTAGATCGATAATCTTGTTTGTCTTTGATTTGAAGTCTGACATGTTTTGCATGGATTTTCCGTGTGGCAGACAGAGGAAAAGCACATCGCAATTTTCGAGGTCTGACAGCGAGCAGAATCTCAGTTGCGTGATCTTGCGCAGGTTTGGGTGAAGCCTAGAAATGAATTTGCCAACGAACCGTTCCGAAGTGATCTGTTTGATCTCGACGTTCGGATGAAACAGCAGCAGCCGAATAAGCTCGCCGCCGGTGTAGCCCGAGCCGCCGGCGATGGCAACGGTTAGCTTATCCATGTTGCGCTGCCTCGGCAATCCCTACCACGTAATCCAGAATGAACTTTGGAATGTTCACGCCGGTGGCATGGATGCTGTTTTTGAATTCCATCGTGTAGTTGACTTCGTTCACCAGCAGGCCGTTTTCTGTCTCGAACAAGTCGACAGCCACAACGCCGCCACCGACGGCCCGGGATGCTTGCAGAGAAATATCCCGCAGTTCATCGGTGACCACGCAGTTTTCAGCCACACCGCCCTTGGCCGTGTTGGTGATCCAGTGCTCAGACGTGCGGTAAATTGCAGCCACGCATTCGTTGCCGATAACAAAGCTGCGAATGTCGCGCCCCTGTTTTTCGATGTATTCCTGAATGTAAAATATGGAGTGGTGGTACGTGCCCAGAATGGCCTTGTGCTCCAGGATCGACTCGGCAGCGTCGCGATCGTTCACTTTCGAGAGCAGTCTGCCCCAGGAGCCGACGGCCGGCTTGAGCACTACAGGATAGCCCATTTCCTCGATGGCTTCCAGGGCCGACGCTTCTGTAAAAGCGATCTTTATTTTCGGCTGCGGTACGCCGTGGTTGGTCAGGGCGTCAGAGGTGAGCAGCTTGTCGCCGCAGATCAGCGCCACCGCGGAATTGTTAACGCATTTAACGCCGGCGCTTTCGAACAGCTTCAAAGCGTGCAGCGCCCGTGAGTGGTTGATGCATCTTTCTAACACCACATCGAAAGGGAATTCGTCACGGCCGAGATAAAATGTCAATTTACGATCATCGATCATCATCAGCTCGATGTCACGCCGTGAACGGATCTCTTCTATCAGAAACTTCTCATCCTTGCGGATAAGCGAGTGCAACAATCCAAGTCTCATCATTGTGCTTCCAATTCGTTTTGCTGACACCATTCGACGATCAAAGGCAGCTCGCACAAACCGACAGTTCGCCCTTTCTGGCCAACCGATTTGACCAGTGTTAGCACTTGTGCCGCCAGTTGGGTATCGAATTCGACTCCGATGCGGTCGAGCGCCCACTTGACGGACGAAATTCCCGACATGTGATCAAGGGAGATGTCTGTTTGTCGGCCAGCAACGCCGGGTCGAGGCTTTGGTAGTGCACCGGATTTTCGCAAGCTGCATGGGTGTGAATGCCAGCGCAGTGCGTGAATGCATTCTTGCCTATGATAGGGAAGTTATCCGGAATTGGTACTCCGGAGTGTTGGCTGACAAGTGAGTACAATTCAGGTAGCTGCTTAAGATTCCATTTGGCCGTCACTGAAAAATCACTGGAGAGCACCGACAGGAGTTGCGCCAGATCGACGATCCCGGCACGCTCGCCAAGACCGAGCACAGTGGCGTCGATGATTTCAGCGCCAGCGCGATAGCCGTCCAAGGCGTTGGCAAGAGCCAGACCTCGGTCATTATGACAGTGCACCGCGATCCTGGGGTAGGCATCGCGCCGTGCCAGATCGCCCTTCAGCTTGGCCACATAATCATACATGCTGCGCTCGGTGCCCGGGATCATGTAGCCTGTCGTATCCGCGATGCTGATAATGTCGGCACCGGCGTGCACGGCAGCCACCGCGGCATCTAAGACATTCTTGAAGTTTGACCGAACTGTGTCTTCCGGCGTGTAGCGGATGATCAGCCCCGGCCTTTGCGCTTTGGCATATGCTATCACCTTTGATATCCGGTCAATCGCTGAGCTGAGTGTCTGTTTGAAGATACCATTAAGACGTTCATCTGAAACGCAAAAGAAAATGCCCAGAAAACCTATGCCGGCTTCGAGCGCTAGATCGACGTCTTTTTCGAGCGAGCGAGCATGCGCCCCGATCAACGCGCTCAATTTCCTGCCGGTAATCTGTCTTATCGCTGTGCTGATTTCAGGAGCGACCATCGGATGTCCAGCCTCGATAATCTGCACACCTACTCTGTCAAGGAGGTCAGCGATGGCCAATTTGATATGGCTGTCGAAGTAGACGCCTGGTGTCTGTTCCCCCTCCCGCAGTGTTGCATCCAGAACCTGAATCAATGTTATTCTCCCCAGTCTTCCTCTTCCTGCGGCGCTTCGTCGACCGAGAAAGGTTCAAGGGAGGTGACTTCCAGTTCGCTGCCGCAGTCCGCGCAGGTCAGCAATTCTCCCTGAATCGCATCATTCGGCTTTTCTACTTCAGCATCGCAAATCGGGCATTCAATCGTTTTGCTCATTTTGGTTCTCCTTTATTTGTCTCTGTTTACGTTAAGTTGTATCAACCGGACTTTGTGGTTGATTGATAATTCGTGTATTTTCGTGATTGATGCACCTGAAACGAAAAAAGCCTTTCCAACTTTGAGATTGGAAAGGCTTTGCGAATATTCTATATGCTATTTGTCGATGCTATCGAGTATCCAAACAACCTTCCCAAATGTGTATGCGCTTAACACCCGGCCTGGGGATGTACCTTTTCCTCAGAGCCAGTGGCTTTGCAGCGTGCGCGTTTTTGTGAAGGTTGATTTTATGCATTTTGTCCTGGTATTCTTTTCAATTGATTGCGGCAAAAGTAGCAAATGATTTTCCGAATGTCAAGCTGTTTTTGAATTTCATGTGAAATCGCTGCAAGACGGCGCGAAAAAAATCTTGACAAATCCATTCATTGCCCTTACTTTCGCCCTTTAACAAGGGCATGAATTGGTATTTATCCGTTGTTATATTTTATCTGTTTTTTTCGGAAAAGAAAAGTAGAGTTCAGATAATCAGTATTTTATCGGTGAAGTGGTAAATGGATATTCATCACTCCGGGATTCCTGAATATGAAAGTCCTGAAATTTGGTGGCACATCGGTCAATAGTGCCGGGCGCATTAAAAGCGTCATCGCAATCGTGAAATCCAGTGCCAGGAAAGATGGTGTCGTGTGCGTGGTCTCCGCTTTCGGTAGCGTCACTGAAAAGCTCATTGCAATGAGCAAGGTGGCAGCTTCTGGCCAACAGAGCTATTTTAAGATTCTGGCCGGATTAAAAGCGAGGCACCAGAGAATCGCAGCGGAACTCATCGGCAAGGACAAAGTCGTGCGAGAGACGATCGATCTGCATTTTTCGGATCTGCACGACCTTCTGCATGGCGCTTATCTAACCCGCGAACTTACGCTGCGGTTGTCGGATCTTATCATGAGTTACGGTGAGCGGCTCTCGGCGTTCATCATCAGCAAGGGACTGCGGGCCGCGGGGATAGCGGCGGACTACGTGGATGCCAGTCTGCTCGTCAAAACAGACGACAGTTACGGCGCCGCCATCGTAGACTTCGAGGTGACGAATCAAAACATCCGAGCGTATTTCAAGAAGATAAAAGGCATTCCGGTGGTGACCGGCTTCATCGCTTCGACGGAATATGATAGGGTCACCACACTCGGCAGAAGCGGTTCTGACTACACTGCTGCTATCTTTGCCGCCGCGCTCGATTGCTCAGAAATTGAGATCTGGACCGACGTCAATGGCGTCATGACAGCGGACCCCAGGGCGGTCGCCGCCGCATTTCCCATCGACAGCCTGAGCTACGACGAGGCGATGGAGATGTCACATTTCGGCTCCAAGGTCATTCACCCGAAAGCGATGCAGCCGGCGCTGGGGAAAAATATTCCACTGCGCATTCGAAATACCTTCCAGCCCGACTTTGCCGGCACAGTTATCAGCCGGCAGCCGGCGCCGAATCCGTTTGTCATTCGCGGCATTTCTTCCATCGGCGCGGTTTCTCTCTTGCAGGTGCAGGGCAGCGGCATGCTCGGTGTGACCGGCATTTCCGGGCGGCTGTTCGGAGCTCTGGCGCGTGAAAGTATAAACGTGATTCTGATCACCCAGGCTTCCTCTGAGCATTCGATTTGCTTTGCTGTCAACCCCGACTTCGCAAAATTAGCCAGACGGTTAATCGAAAAAGAATTTGCCGTGGAAATCCGGGCCGCCCTCATCGAGAGAGTGCGGGGCGAAGATGATATGGCCGTGGTGGCGATTGTTGGGGAAAACATGCGCGGAGTGCCGGGTATTGCAGCCAAGATTTTCCAGGCGCTGGGGGCTGCAGGTATCAACGTGGTTGCCATCGCGCAGGGTTCCTCTGAGCTTAACGTATCCATTGTCGTCAGCGGCGGAGACGAGGCCGCCGCACTGAATGTCATTCATGCAGCGTTCTTCGCAAACGCAAAAACCACCTTACACCTGTTTGTGGTGGGTGTCGGACTGGTGGGCGCGGAATTGCTGCAGCAGATGCGCAAGCAATTTGCTGTGCTGCAATCCGAGCATGCGCTCGAGCTGAAGCTGCACGGTGTTGCAAACAGCAGAAAGATGGTTTTCGAACGCGCCGGATTATCTTTTCGAGGCTGGAAGAAAAGTTTGTCCGGAGCCAGGACGCGCATGAACATGGCGCGTTTCGTCGAACAAATGAAAGCGTTCAATTTCAGGAACAGCGTGTTTGTGGATTGCACTGCCAGCGAAGAGGTTGTGGCGCACTACGAAACCATCCTCAATCTCGGCATCGCCATCGTCACGCCGAACAAGAAAGCCAACGCCGGGAGCTATGAACGCTATTGCCGGTTGAAACAGGCTTCTGCAGCGCGGGGCGCAAAGTTTTATTACGAAACCAATGTTGGCGCGGGTCTGCCTGTCATCGGAACGTTGCAAGATCTTGTTCTCAGCGGGGACACAATCCTCAAGATCGAAGCGATCATTTCAGGTTCGATGAGCTTTATTTTCAATTCATTCGATGGGTTCAAACCGTTCAGTGCCATCGTGCGCGCGGCTGGCGCACGCGGCTATCTGGCGCCGGTGCCGTGCGATGACCTCAATGGCATGGGCCTGGCGCGCAAACTGCTCATTCTGGCGCGGGAGGCCGGGCGACAACTGGAGCCGTCCGACATCGCGCTTGAGAATATTTTGCCGAAATCCTGCCGGGAGGCGAAGTCGGTC
>Ga0114948_10000392_pt1 | contig 17470 bp, 20 predicted proteins | sample CR04metaG_FD_83877 | JGI IMG/M metagenome (GOLD analysis project Ga0114948, IMG submission 83877) | Deep subsurface microbial communities from Mariana Trench to uncover new lineages of life (NeLLi) - CR04 metaG | ecosystem: Environmental > Aquatic > Marine > Ocean trench > Sediment | place...
ATTTTTCCATAAAAAATTTTAAGACAAATAAGAAAAAGTTCAACAAAGAAAAAAGATAAAGTAAAAGGCAAGGTATGGGGAGTTTATAATATCAAACTAAATATCGAATGTAGTCGTTCCATATGAGGGTTAACTATCATTTTTAAGACAATGACATTATTTTTTCGCGTTCTAATATTTTCTAGTGTTTTGGTTACAGGTTGTGATCACAATTCCGATACACTAGTAGTTCCCGGATCTGCTGGAGACAGCTTGCGTATAGTTGAGGCATTTCCATCGCTGGATTTTAATCGTCCAGTGGATTTGCAAAATCACGGTGATGATAACTTGTTTATTGTTGAACAACGGGGAGTAATACAAGTTTTTCGCAATGATCCAACCACTGATAATACCAATATTTTCCTTGACATTCAGTCTGTTGTCGATGACAGGGATAACGAAGAAGGGCTTTTAGGCCTGGCCTTTCATCCTGGATATTTACAGAATGGATATTTTTATGTCAATTACACTACATCTCATGGAACTACCAGAATTTCAAGATTTGAAGTTGATGTCCAAAACCCTACGGTAGCTGTACCTTCATCAGAATTTGTGCTGATGGAATTTACCCAGCCATTTGGCAATCATAATGGCGGGCAACTGGCATTTGGACCGGATGGGTATTTGTACATTGCCGTTGGAGATGGCGGATCTGGTGGTGACCCACAGGGAAACGGCCAAAATACCAGTACGTTACTGGGTAGTATTTTGCGCATTGATATAGACAACCCGACTGAAAATCTAAACTATGGCATTCCAACGAACAATCCGTTTGCCGGTAACCAATCTGGTGCAAGGGAAGAAATTTTTGCTTATGGTTTGCGAAACCCATGGCGTATTAGCTTTGATGCGGAGACTGGTTTGTTATGGACTGGAGATGTTGGTCAAAACGAATTTGAGGAAATCGATATTATAGAAAACGGAGGCAATTATGGATGGAGAATAATGGAAGCATCTGATTGTTTCCAAAGTGCTAACTGTGACCAATCCGGACTAATTGAGCCATATTATCACTACCTACATGCCGATGGCAATGCCTCTATCACTGGAGGTGTGGTGTACAGGGGCTCTATCGCCAGTCTGGCGGGCAGGTATGTGTATGCTGATTATGTTTCTGGTAGAATTTGGGCCTTGGAATCCGGTTCCATGAATCCCGAAAACCAAATTTTATATGATACCAATCATAGGATTACCACTTTCGGCACAGATCACTTGCAGGAGCTTTATTTTTGTAGTATTAGTGGTAAGGTTTACAAGTTTAGTGAACAATAATGGTTCGTCGATGGTAGCGGATGCTACAACCAGTGCACCACAACTGGTCGTAGGTTAAGCAAAGCGGTCCTACGACCGAAGTTTATCCAATATGTCCATCCATTTCTGAGACTGACTAACACTATCTTCCGGCATGGGAAGAAAGTACGCCATCCGAAATCAATTGGCATTACACTTTGTCACTTTTACAGTAGTTGAATGGATTGACCTGTTTATCCGTAATGAGTACAGGCAAATAATCATAGATAGTCTTTATTATTGCAAACAGAACAAGGGTCTAAGAATTCATGCGTATTGTATTATGTCCAGTCATGTCCACTTGATACTGAGCGTTACGGATGGATATAAATTATCAGATACAATTCGGGATTTTAAACGATATACTTCAGTCAAGCTAATCGAGCTTATTACAGAAAATCTCCGGGAAAGCCGTCGGGCTTGGCTTCTTTGGATGTTTAAGAAAGCTGGCCAAAATAATAGTAGGAACTGTAATTTCCAGTTGTGGCAGCAACACAACCACCCCATCGAGTTAGATAACAACGTTATGATGGATCAGCGACTAAATTATATTCACCTTAACCCAGTAGTGGCTGGGATTGTTAATGATCCTTCAGCCTGGATTTGGAGTAGTTGCTCAGATTATGAAAAGGATGAAGTTGGAAAGTTGGAGCTGCATATCATTCAGTAATTGAAGTGGAACATTAGTAGTCGGTCGTAGCGAATGCTACAACCAGTGAAGAGAAAGTAGTCGTAGGTTAAGCAAAGCGATCCTACGACCAACACCAACTTAGTTGGCATAATTTTCAGCGATCCGTGCCAGCTTTTCTTCAATATAATCCTGAGACAGCCACTTGCCCCGAATCATTACCCCGGACCTTTTCCCCAAATTGGAAATGTCAGTAAATGGATTCCCATCTATCAAAACCATATCTGCCTGATAGCCTTTCTTGATCAATCCCCGGTCATTTTCGTGCCCGAAATATCGTGCGGGATTTACTGTGCCAGTTACCAGAGCCTCATAAGGAGTCAATCCAGCAGCTACGTACATTTCAATTTCATGGTAAATGGAAAATCCGGGTACGTTAAATACCTGTGGAGCATCTGACCCCAGTAAAATACCTACACCACTGTCATACATTGCTTTGATAATCCTTCTCCGGAGGTCAATGAATCGTTGGGCTCTACCGGGATCATAGGCAGCATTTGCTTGCATCTGATCCTTGCTTTCTTCCCACCGTCCCAGTGTTTCCCCTGACATGTAGGTCATTTCCGGGTCAGCTAACAAATCTGCAGCTGTGGAAGGTCCCGACCACCTTTCTGCCAGGCACTGGGTGGGTACTATCCATACATGGTGGTCTATGGTTGTCTGAATGAGGGCAGGCAACAGCTCTTCATCCACCAAGTCTGTAAAATTGATTCCAAAGAAACCGTTCTCTTCAGGGTTAACTCCTTTTCCAGGGGGGACCAACCCCTCTACATAACCGTCTATGTGATCAATACTGGCATAGTCAGAGGCCAAGGCATGGTGAATTCCAACATCTCTTGAGACATGGCCTGCATAGGGGATACCAACCTCTTTGGCAGTGCTTACTATAGCATCAAATACCTCTCTTTTTAACCCAGGATGTAACTTTAAGAAGTCGTAACCGGCCTTCTTCTGGTCTTTTACCATTTGCGTTGCCGTTTCAACATCTGGGGCGGTGTTGCCATTAATAGACGGGCCCGAAGTATAGATGTGGGGGCCCAATATTGAACCCTCGGCTACCTGATTTTGCAGCTCCAAATGTCTGGGATGTCCAAGCATCCCACGAATGGTAGTTACTCCGGCAGCAAGATATAAAAACAGTGTTTCCTCAATGAGCTCATTTCCTTGTTGGGGCGTTGGGATGTGGGCATGCATTTCTGCTAATCCCGGAACTAAATATTTACCGCTACCATCTATCACCTGTGCGTCTTCCGGATACTTCGCTTCCGGTCCAATATCAAAAATCTTGTCATGTTCAATGACCACTGTTTGGTTCATCAATGGCGATTCGCTCTCCATTGATATTACCCCCACGTTAGTAAATACCACTATCTCGCCTGTTGGAACCAGATCATTTTCCTGGGCAGAAGGACCTGATTGACAGGCTGTAGAAATCATTGCGAATATGACTAAGAATTGGAATTTCATGACCGTTCATTTATTAGTAGTTTAAATAAGTTAACAAAACTCAATTCAAAGTAAAATCCTGCAGATAAATAATTTGGTGTTTGTAAATGATAATGCGTAATATGGCCCAAAATACTCAAGCTTATGAAAAAAATTAGTGCGATCTTTTGGACCCTGCTCTTCGTAGTATTTGCCATTTTTCAAATTAATGACCCGGATGCCATGGTCTGGATGTTAATCTATGGAGCTGCTGCTTTATTATCACTTTTGGTATTTCTTGGAAAAGACAGCCGACCAGTACTATGGATAGCGTTAATAGCTTTTTTAGCCGGGGCTGTGATGCTTTGGCCAGACAGTTACGAGGGACTGACCCTGGAGAATGGTTATACCCCGGCGATTGAAGAAGCTCGTGAATCTCTTGGATTACTGATTGGCGGTGTATCCATGGGCTGGCATTTATTTGTTATGCGGGCCAAGCAAGCGGTTAATTCGTGAGTTGATCCCAAATCATCTGGTACACTCCCGTAGCGCTCAGGGTGGCACCAGGAGTCAAACCGTTGGCAAATAATACCGGCCAGTCAACCTGGTCCTTGGGCACAATTCCATGTGAGCCCCTGATCAACAAAGGGTCCAGCGGTATAATGTCCATCAGCACTCTAAATCCCAGCTTTTTCTTAAGTAATTTCCATCCTACCAGAGGCATTAGCCATTTGATGTTTGGGTCGGCAAACATTTCTACCGGATCGTAACCTGGTTTCTGGTGTATGGCCACGGTGCGGGCGAAATCCGGGGCCCTGGCGTCGTCGAACCAGTAATAGTAAGTGAACCAACTATCTGGCCTGGCCAATACCATTAGATCACCGCTTCGGTGATGATCCATTTGATTAATGCTCTTTTCCTCTGCTCCCCACACTTCGGCAACTCCGTCTACCTCTTCCAAAGTAGATCTGACCTTGGGAATATCCTGAGAATTGTTAACATAGACATGGGCTACCTGATGATCCGCCACTGCAAAGGCCTTGCTGGCACCGGCATCCAGTAATTCCAACCCGCGTTCCTCCCGTACTTGCAGCCAGCCCTTTTTCCGTAGTATCCTATTTAAAGATATGGGATTTGACACCTCTGTAATTCCGTATTCTGAAAGTAAAATTACATGTACCCCACGATCCTCATAAAAGGTAACCAATACTTCAATTAGTTGATCAACTTCCTCCAGGTCACCGCTGATCTTTTCCGAGCTATGTCCAAACTTTTGCAGGCAATAGTCCAGGTGGGGAAGATATACCAAAGAAAGTGTGGGTTGATACTGCTTTTCGATACTTATAGCCGCATTGGCAATCCATTTACTAGACCGAATGGTTGTTTTTGGCCCCCAAAACTCAAACAGAGGAAATTGGCCAAGACGTTGCTGCAGATGGTCCCTGAGTTGCGGGGGATGGCTGTAAACATCCGGGATCTTCCTGCCATCTGCCAGGTAGTTAGGACGCGGAGTAACTGAATAGTCAACACTGGAATACATATTGTACCACCAAAATAGATTGGCACAGGTGAAATTTGGATCAAATTTTCGGGCAGCTTCCCAAATCTTTGGCGCCTCTACCAATTTATTCGATTGCCGCCAAAACTTTATCTCGCACTCATCCTTAAAATACCATCCGTTGCCAACAATACCATGGACGCTTGGTGGTTGACCAGTGAGGTATGTAGTCTGTACTGAACAGGTGACTGCCGGCACCTGGGGCTTGATGTGGTTTTTAGGGATCCGCCGGGACCAGCTTTGCAGAAAAGGTGTGTGCGTGTCGATTACCCGCTCACTAAGGCCAACAACATTGATGACTACAGAACGTCGCATAATCCTATCTCAATTGCTCAATTACCCAGTGCAATTCCCTGGCAATGGAAGTAGTGATATCCGTTTGCAGTTCATCAGGAAGCACCTCCCAGGTGTAGGTTTCTACTTCCAGATGATTGGTCATTGGTGAATTGATCCATAACTGCAGCACTTCTCGAATATCACCTTGAGTTGATTGTAAAAGTCCATAGGACTCTATGAAAACGGGAACATGGAAATGTGTTCGCCATTCAATTACATCAGGCTGGCTAAGATAATTCAGCGCATCCGGGAGATCCTGATACTGATGCAATTTATTTTCAGAGTCCCGGGCCACCACCTGGTGCAAATAAGTCGGTTCATCCAGTGACTTAAACACCTTGGCATACTCTTCCCGGGAGTACTGATTGCCGGTAAAATTACCTTTAAGCGCAGAGCTGATCTGGATTTTTCCTATGCCAATTCCAGCCTCTAAAAACCGGCCCATTGCTTCAGCCGGTGACTCATAGGTTACAGCAAAATGACAAACATCGTAGCAGACCATTACGTGTCTTTTTATGATTTTCTCAACTTCATCCTCCGTGACGTTGAGTTGACCACTAAGTACTTTTCTACCTAATGGCATTAACCATTCTTCAAAATATCGGACTGTTTCCAAGGAGTTTTCTATAAGTCCATCAGGCTCTGGTTCTATATCTAGATGAAGGGTAATACCCTGTTGCTGATAACGATGCAACTGCACAACTATTTTTAATAAATTTTCGGTGGCAGCCCTGAAAACGGTGTGATGCTGCTCCATTGTCCACCAGGGTTTGTAGGATAACGGTGAGGTACTGATACCCCCATCCATACCCTCCGGAACCATTTTCGCCAAAAGATCGAACAATCTCTCAGTATATTTCACTCGTTCATCGGTGGTCCAGTCTGGTTGGTGTACTTGATCCTTGACAGTTTGTCTATGGAATCCTCCATATGGAAATCCATTCATAGTAAACACGTAGAACCCTTGCAGCTGCATCCATTCCAAAAAAGGCTCAATTCCCAGCTTTTTAAGCTCAATGCTTGCCTGGTTTGATAAACGCAAACCAATCCCCATAGGACCATTGGGTGAAACCTGCAGCTTTATCGCTGGTAAATGAGTTTGAAGGGATGTTAACACCTCTGGCCAGGTTTCTCCCGGATGTATGTTAGAACAGTAGGTTATATGACCATGGGAAGGCAATTTCATAATTCAAGGACGCTATTGCTGTGGAAATCCTCTAATAATTTAATGCTTTTTAATACCAGTTCCGTATCTATATGATGGACCTCTACTCCGGCACCTATATTTTCCAGTAGCATAATTGTCAATTGGCCACCCAAATGCTGCTGGAACTCCCGAAGACCTTTTAATAGCTCGGGGTTGCTCAAGCCCGGGTGATACAGGTCAAATCCCAGGGATTTCATCAATCCCAGGATGCGCTTAAGTTCAGATTTGTGAAGTCTTTTTTTCAGGTATGAATATACAGAATCAAGGGCCATACCAATTGCCACAGCCTCTCCGTGCCTGATCTCATAAGCTGTTATCTGTTCCAATTTGTGGGCGGACCAGTGACCAAAATCGAGCGGGCGTGACGAGCCCATTTCAAAAGGATCGCCGGAGGCAATGTGTTGTAAATGAAGTTCGGCGCATCTATAGATCAGATGTTGCATTACTTCCATATCCCGGTGTTTCAGTTTCTCAGCATTATCTTCGATAAAATTAAAAAAAACAGCGTCTTTTATCAGTCCCACTTTGATGCCCTCGGCAATGCCTGACCTCCAGTCCCTGGGATCGAGCGTATGGAGGAATTCCTGGTCAATTATTACCGCTGCCGGAGGTGCAAAACTCCCGATAAAGTTCTTTTTACCAAATGCATTCACACCATTCTTAACCCCAACTCCTGAGTCGTTTTGTGACAGTACTGTAGTAGGAATCCTGATTAATCGGATACCCCGATGACTGATGGCGGCTGCAAAACCGACAGCGTCAAGCACTGATCCACCTCCAATAGCAGCTATATAGGAGTGACGGTCAATTCCCAGTTCGCTTATTTTCTGTATCAGCATTTCCACCTGCCCGTAGTCATTTTTACATTGCTCTCCACCAGGTATGGCAATGGGAGCTTCCATACAAATAATCTGCCGGGAATGTCTGTTGGTATATTGCTGAATTTTTGGCAGCAATTGTGGATGATGATCAATTACTCCCTGATCAACCACAAAAAGTACTTTTTGTGGTTGATTTGTAGCATTCAATACCTTGAGTAAGGTGTTATTACCTTCATTAAAAAGATCTCGGGTAAACAGAACATCATAGTGATAGGAGACAGTAAAAGATTGTTGAAGGGATTTCATGAATACACTAAGTGACCGCAAACAATTTTGCTAATAATGTGGAAAAAGGTAGCAATATTAGTAACAATAACCCGAAAAACCAGCCCGCAAAACCGGAAGCAACGGCTGCATTCAAAATTATCAACCCCAAAACTCCATATTTTACAGCTACTCCGATCATAGAAGGATCATTGGTTCGCCTTGCCCTGAACAAAGGTGGTAAGACAATCAATAAAAGGAATGCCAGATAAATTAAACTATTCAGGACCTCAAACTCATTCAAAACACCCAACGAAAGTACCATGGCCACAGTAAGCAAATACATTACCAGAGCGATGTTAAAAGATGCCTTACGCCCACCGTGTACTTCGCCCCGACTAACCAGCGTGATTGCTGAAATATAGATAATGGGGATGATTACCAGGAAGCCTATGGTAACCACCTGCTGAGGAAAAATACTAATGCCAAGTAACAAATTACCTCCACGGCATAATCCCATATTCAGGGGTCCTAAAAAATTGTTCTTCTTGGTAATGGCATCGTACAAGAGTACCAATACACCTACTCCCAAAGCAATCCAACCACTGATTGGATCAGACAGAAAAGCTAGTACCACTCCAAGTATCAGAAGTATACCCCCCATCAGAGCAGCTCTAAAACGAGATACCTGGCCTGTTGGTATGGGTCGTTCCGGTCGTTCCAACTGATCCAGATCCGCATCAAAAAAGTCATTAAGAACCACCCCTCCAGCATATAAACACATACTGGCAATCCCTATCAACCCTAAATTAACCCATGGTAAATCATGCCGGATAAATCCAAAAACTTCATTTCCAACAGTATGCTGTAAAGCGGCGGCGGCCGCAAATCCTGCCAGTATATCCGCCAGAGCAGTAAGCAGATTGGGTGGGCGCATTAACGATAGATATGCCCTGAAATTGCTCATATTGGACAAGGCTATCTTATGATATTAGATGTAGTGCCTGGTCTTTGTCCCCTCAGTACAGAATTCCCTTCAAAAAGCTGATTCTGATCCACGGACTCATCATCGGACCAGTCACTTTCATTCATTTGCCCGCTTTGCCCGTAGGCTACAAGTGCATTCTGGTAGCATGTGAGCTTGATATCGTCTTCGCTTATTCCGCTTTTTGCCATAAGTCCTGCAGTCTTTGGCACCGCTAGTGGATCACTGATCCCCCAGTCTGCCGAACTGTCAACAATGATCCTTTCACTGCCAAACTGCTGAACAACTGCCACCATTCGCTTATTCCCCATTTTGGTAAACGGATAAATAGTAAATGCACACCAAAACCCCCGGTCAAGTACTTCCCTTACGGTCTCCTCATTGTTATGGTCTATGATTACCAGCCCGGGGTCAATGTCATGTTCAAGTATTACGTCCATACTTCTGGTTGTTCCACGTTTCTTGTCTCTGTGTGGCGTGTGGATCTGTACTGGAAGATTTAGCTCTTTTGACAGTTCAAGTTGTTGTCTGAAATACTTTTCTTCGATGTCGGTTTGATCATCGAACCCGATTTCGCCAATTCCAACCACGCCCTCCTTACAAGCAAACAAGGGCAGAATATCCATTACTGCCTCCGCCAGCGCTTCATTGTTGGCCTCTTTGGAATTGAGTCCTATGGTGCAGTAGTGCTTAATTCCAAACTGGCTGGCCCTAAACCTTTCCCAGCCAACCAGGCTACTGTAGTAATCCTTGAAAGAACCTGCAGTAGTACGCGGCTGTCCAAGCCAGAACGCAGGCTCAATTATGGCGACAATGCCTGCATCCCGCATAGCCTGGTAATCGTCCGTGGTGCGGGAAGTCATATGAATGTGTGGATCTATAAACATATTTATTATCTTAAATTCGATAAGTTTTGGTGTGCCAGCCAACGTATTCCAACGTCATCCCAGGTGGTATTATTTTCACTAACTTCAGCAGCAACCAAAGAATGTCTTTCCAGGAAGGACTTGGCCTCCTTTGTGTTCAGAGTGCCGGCAGTCAGTATAGCGGCAGCCTGCTGATCTGGATGGTCAATATTAGCAAGCCTTTCAAGGTCCTGGTAGATAATGTCCGGGCCATATTTGCCTATCGGTCTCCACATTTCTGGAGAAGTAGGACGCCCCGCCACCCATCTTTCATGGGCAAAATTCGATATCATTTTACTCAACTGCAAATTGGCACGCTGCTCAAGACCATAAATTTTGTACAGCGGCCGTTCCATAAAAAGAGCTTTCAACACCATTTGATTCCATGCCGCCTCATCCAAATACTCACAAGGGAATGGATTGTTAAGTACCACCGCGTCGAATACTACGGACATATTGGTCCTGATCCCCTCTGAGGCCCTGGTTTTTAGCAAATCCGGGTAAGGTAAGAGTGGCAGAGCACTATATAGTGCGACCAGTTCGGTAACTTCAGCAATGCTAAATATTTGATCCAACAACTGTAGGAAGGATGTCTCATCTTCGAACTGGAAACTACAAAGGGTAAGTACCCGGGCTGTCTGAGGTACGGTCCAACCCTCCAGGCTTAAGCCCTGCCTTATTTCTTCAAGCCGAATTACCTCCTCAGTGGTTAAATCCAGATTGCTTTTCCCAAGAAATCTGGGCACAGCACTAAACATCAAAAAAAGATCCCTGGGTTGAGGTTGACGGCCTATCTCGTTCAATTTCTCTAGAAGCCATTTTTTAGCAGGCTCATCAATTTGCCGGATCAACAGCTCCTTTAAGAATTCGGTTAATATGTTCGTATCTACCTGATGTTCTGATTTCATTAATGAAATGCCTGAGTATGAGATTTTAAAGATAAGTCAATTTCATAGAAACCTAATGGTTCAAATCAGCCAATAAAACAAAAAAATTGCAGGCCGAAAATTCGTTTGAATTTTCAACCTGCACATATCAAAAAAATACTCAGCTAGATACTTATCTTTAATTGGCAGTCATCAAACTTGGAGATTCTATGTTTTCACGCTCCAACTTAATCTCTTTGGTTTTGACACCCATGGAGCAATCACCATTAAATGAGGCCCCATCCCTGACTTCCAGTTTATTGGTAATGATGTCTCCCTGAACTTTGCAGCCTTCACCCAGTATCAGTAAATCAGTTACTTCAATTTTTCCCTTAACGGTTCCCAGGATCTCCGCATTGCGTGCAAAGATATCACCTTCTATCACCGCAGATGCACCCAAAACAATCTTGGATTTGGTTTTAATTATACCTTTTAATTTACCTTCAATTCGTACGTTATCTGAAGATTCAACATTTCCTTCAATTGAGGTGCCTGTGCCAATAATTGTGTTGGACTCTGCCGTATCTTGTGCTTCTGCTTTACTAAACATATTTACCGAGTTTTAACTTTTTTAAAATTAATGATGCCCGAAGGTATGCACAATACATGAGTTCAACTATAGCAAAGCCACTGATATATTACCTGGTTGATATTATTCCTGATTATGTTGTAAAAGCCGTTATTGGAAATCATTTATCCAATATTAAAGGAATTATTACATGTGGAATATAGCAACTGATATTCTCTGGTTCGTTCTACAGGGTTTTAATACTTTGGAGCTTGGACATAACTTTTGAGGAGGATGAATCAAGTAGATCATAAAAAGAATTATTTAAGACAACTTTTCCGCATCGCACTGGCCGATGCTCACTTAGACAAACGTGAAGAAGAGTATTTGCTATATACTGCTCAAAAAATGGGGCTCAGCAACCTGGAGTTCGAAAGCATAAAGGAATCTCCAGATCAAGCCCCTGTAGTAATACCCGACAATTACTACCAGCGGTTTAGAATGATTTTTGACTTTGTCTGGGTGATGATGATTGACGGAGAAATCGACCCGAGAGAAGAAGTGGTTTGCAAGCAATTAGTCAATCAACTGGATTTTGCATCTGGAGTGGTAGATGACCTGGTCGACCATATTAACTATCATTTAAGTTGCGGGATCAACCCAGAACACACCTTTAAAAAGTTCGAAGAAATGTTGCTTGAAAAGTAAATAATTTGATCCGGTTCCATCCGATGATGTGTCCAGGACTCAGATGTAGGGGTTGAATTTTTGGATCTTTTTCTTTATTTCTTCTTTATTCTTTCTCAGATCCTTGTTTTCAAGTATCTCGCTCCAGAGCTCATCGATGACTTCCTTATAATAACCCAATCGGACTGCCATATTCTGACAAAAATGTATCTCCCGTTGATCAATTTCATCATCAATATTCATAAGATCAACAATACTGTAGAGGTACTCGAACTTAACATCGTTGCTTAGTGCTCCTAACGATTCGATCGGCTTCGGGTATTGGATCATTTCCTCTAATTGAAAAGGGCTGACATTATGCTTGCTGGCGATAGCTTCCAGCGTTTTTTTCTCTTCCTTGGAAATTTCCCCATCTACCATTGCCAGATGGATCAAGACATTGAGCTGCATTTTTAAAACCACATCCATAACATTCAATAAATTATAATCAAACAGCTGGTGAGATTGTTAATACTAATCGAAGGAAACTCAGGCTAAAAATAAGAAAATATTATTAGTTTGTATTACAAACCTATACGGTTAGGGGAAAGAGTCATTATAATTCATAATTTCAAATTTCTTGAATCAATAACCAGAGTTGTTTATAATGGAATTCCTGATTGAAAACTGGATTTATGGGCTTATTCCTTTGATAAGTGGGTTGGTTGGTTGGACAACCAACATTTTGGCAATTAGAATGACTTTTTATCCTCTTGAATTTCGAGGAATACCCCCATACCTTGGATGGCAAGGCATTATCCCCTCAAAAGCCGGAGTAATGGCTGGAAAAGCTGTGGACATGATCACCAAAAATCTGGTGCAGATCGAAGATCAATTCGCATATATTGATTCTCACCGGGTTGTGGAGGAAATGGCACCAGAACTTGAACGGGTGTCTAAAAAGATCATTGAAGAAGTAATGCACACCCAAGCTGAGACTCTTTGGTCGAAGCTTCCCGATGCTGTAAAACAACAACTTTTTGATGGCGTTAAAGAGGACTTGCCTTTGACCGTTGAAGAATTGATGAAGGAAATCAATCTCAATATTTCAGAATTCTTCGATCTGCGTGGCATGGTGGTTTCCACCCTGGTAGCGGACAAAGAATTGTTAAATAATATTTTCTTAAAATGTGGAGCGAAAGAGTTTAAATTCATTGAAAGGTCAGGGGCTTATTTCGGGTTACTATTCGGACTGATTCAGATGTTGGTTTGGTATTACTTTCAACCGTGGTGGTTTTTACCCTTGGCGGGTGTTGCGGTAGGATTTATCACCAATTGGTTGGCCCTGAAATTAATTTTCAAGCCCCAGAAACCCTGGAGATTCGGAAATTTTCACATACAAGGTCTTTTCATTAAAAGACAAAAAGAGGTTTCTGCAGAATATGCTTCCATTATTGCAAAGCAAGTATTGACCTCACCCAGGATATTTGATAACATTTTCTTTGGCTCAAAGTCTCTTGCCGTTTCAAAATTAACCAGAAAATACATTGCAAAAGCCGTTGACATGGCTGCAGGAAGCTCGAAAGAGTTGATTCAACTGATTACAGGGAACAAGAAATATAAAATCATCAAGAATATAGCATACTCGAGTTTTATGGAAGATCTAAGGATAATTATCAGCCGGGCATTCAATTATGCAGAAGAGGCCCTGGATCTGGAAAATACCTTACGTGAAAAAATGCAAGCTCTCCCGCCCTGGGAATTTGTGAGTTTTTTACACCCCATCTTTGAAGAAGACGAATGGAAGCTTATTACCGTAGGAGCTATCCTGGGAGGACTGGCAGGGCTTGCCCAACTTTATTTGCTGTTTTAAAACGGAGTATGCGCATTATAAATCTATTCCAGGCCTTAATTGGCTATAGCCTATCTACTTGCGATTAATGCATCAGGCTGATGATCCAACAGTTCATCAATATAGAACCGTCTGGTTCGTTGAGAATAATTGTCCAGACATGACCCAGTGCCACTCCGCATTATGCTTGCACAAGCTCCATTTGATAAGTGATCTTCCAAATGTGGACGAAATAAGTAACAATGGCCTAGTTCATGAAATACTACAAATTCTCTGAACAGGTCTGTCCCCCGCCTCCAAAATGTTCGATCAATTGTTACCCGGTTGGGTTGTGCTCGAGGAAATGAACATCGTCCCAGAATATGCTTTTCATCAATTTCCAGGATGGTCCCGGTGATACCCGAAGCAGTTAAATCAACCGAAAGCCCGCGGGCAGCTGACTCATCCTCAAATCTTTGAAAATATACCCGCAATTCGGGGTCTACAGCGGGAAATTTTACCGGAATGGTCTCAACCTCATCATGCTCACTACAGGAAAAGCAAAATCCTATAAAGACACACCATATAAAAACTCTATTAATATACATGACACACAGATTTTAGAAATGAAAGAAATGTATGGTTGCATCATATGGTGGGTTATAAAATGGTAATATGGTAGAGGCAATTTTAATGCCAAAGGGTGGAATTGCGAATTAGGAATTAGGAATTAAGGAATTTGAAATCGTTCTGTTTTTGTATCTTCCGCGAACTGAATACTTTAAAATTGAGAACATCTTCTATAGTAGCCCTACTCTATCTAATGTTAAACTGCTGCACCCCTCTAGAACAGCAGGACTACAGTACCCGGTTATATGCTGAACTTGAGGTGCAGGGTCATCGCGGATGCCGTGGATCGTTACCTGAAAACTCCATTGCCGGTTTCCTCCAAGCCCTGGAATGGAGAGTGAATACGCTTGAAATGGATGTGGTAATTAGCAAGGACCATAAGGTTGTACTTTCGCATGAGCCATTTATCTCACATCAAATTTGCCTGGACCGTACTGGTTCAGAGATTGACTCGGCCACCCACTTTCAATACAATATATATGAGATGACCTACCAGGAGATCAAGGAATTTGACTGCGGCTCCAAACCTCCAGTTGGTTTTATCCATCAAAAACCAATCCCGGGGCCCAAACCCTTACTCCGTGAGGTTATTCAGGCAGTAGAAAACAAAAGAATTCAGCTAAAACTCCCTCCCGTTAAATACAATATTGAGACCAAAATCCTACCGGGATATGACGAAATTTTCCATCCAGGGCCTGCTAAATTTGTTGAACTGGTATTGGCGGTAGTGAAGGAAAAAGAAATTACAGAACGGACCATCATTCAATCATTTGATCCCCGGACCTTACAGCAGGTAAGGGCGCAGAACCCGACAATTACCACAGCTTTATTGATAGACAATAAACAGGGGCCTCTTTTCAATTTCATCCAACTCGGATTTGAGCCCAGTATATACAGTCCGGATCACAACCTGGTTACTGACTCTTTGGTGCAGTATCTGCACAAGAAGCACATTGCCGTTATACCCTGGACAGTAAATGACCTGGCAGACATGAACAAGTGCATTGAAATGGGAGTAGATGGCATTATCACCGACTATCCAGAAATATTATTAAAACAATTGGGGCGTTTGGGCAAACAACCCTAACGCGATTGCTATATGCGCGCTTAGCAGTAGCAGAATGCTTCAATGGGTTGGCAGTGTAATTAGCGCCTTGCTGTCTTGCATTGGCCCTTTCTAAATGTTCAACTGTAGCGTTATTTGTCATCCTCCTGACCAAACGGCCTTTTTCCCTTCAACCGCGGCACTAATTGGGCGCATTAAATGTATGCACTATGAAAACAAACTAAATAAACTATTATGAACAAGATCAGCGCTTTATTATTACTTGGAGTTTTTCTTACAGCCGCTACTCCTAATGACAACACTTTAGCTAGTTACACAGGAACCTTGGTGGATACTAAGTGTTATACCATGATGCCAAAGGCAAATGCCGGCAACGACCATAAGGTTAAGGATATGAAAACAGGCAAAATGATGGATATGCCCAACTGTGCAGCGGCATGTGCTACCATGGGTATACCAGTGGCATTACTTACAAAATCAGGCAAGTTACATGTGCTGGCTGCTCCTGCGAATCAGCTGGCCAAGCATATGGCCAAAGAGGCCAGGATCGAGGGAATGGAATCCAACGGCGTATTTGTGGTTAATAAGTTGGAGGTAAAAGATGGCAACAAATGGACTGAGGTGGAGATCATGTATATGATGAAATAAGTATGAATTATTCATGCCAGCTAATAAAAAGGATAGTTGAACCTATCCTTTTTATTTTGATTATGGGCTCTACAATAAGAAAACTTACTCGATTTACCGTTGCTATGTTGTTAATTGCCGGGTGCAATGCCAGGCAAACACCACCGGAAATGGCGGAACCGTCAAGCACTTTCTCGGTATTTCAGGGAAACGATTCCCTAATTATTGAGGGTACCTTAATATGTGCTCACTGCTATGCTTTGAATCAAGAAAACACCGGTATTGATCACAATTTGCCCGAAAATGGGCTGGTGTTGGATTGTGCCAGCCAATGTGCCAACCTCGGATATCCCATTGCTGTACTATCGGAGAAAACGGTAGCTGGTGCCAATGTCTGGATACTCCGGACCTCTTCACAACTATTTTCAGATTATATGGGTAAAATAACGGAAGTAAGGGGGTCACTGGTTACCAAAGGAATAATTGAACCAACTGGAATTTTGGTAACCACAGCACCTGGAAGAAAGCAGATCCTGCTTTAGTTACTTTTTACTAAAGTGATTTCCTTTAACACAATTGACACCCCGTCATATTGTATAGTCATACTAATGGAATCATTGGGCTTAATACCTTTTACCATATTACTATCTGGTAGATTAAATGGCATGGTCATAGCCCGCATAAAGTCCGGAATTTCGCCATGGTCTACTACGATTTGCTTTTTGTTAGGAGGTATGCTTTTTACTACTCCCTGGGCATGATAAATTTGAGGGCTGGTTATTGATGTTTGTGATTTGCTGCCGGAAGCATGATTGGATTTCCTTGTGGGTTCAGAACAACTAATTGCCGCAAAAAGTAACACAATGCTTAGGCGTGTCTTGAAGCTTCTCATTATTTGATATTTCAGTTTCAAAATTGGAACAATTAATGGGCAGGATTAATTCAAATCTATGAAAACAACATAGTAAATTCCCAAGAAGTGAATTTGGATTGACTTGTTTTACTAAATTTAAAACATGTTAGAAAAAAACCAAAAGGTCCACTACCAGAGTTACCTTCAACTTGACAAAATCCTTAGTGCACAAAAGCTGAGGAGCGGAGCATTGGCATAGCAGTAGCTGACCTGGACCGGGTCATTTAAATCCAGAAAGTCCTGGTACAACAGATCAGGGTACTGGAAACCATGACCTCCCAGGACTTTCTGGAGTTTCGCAGTCTGTTATTTCCCGCTTCTGGGTTCCAGAGCTTTCAATTCCGTTTGATTGAAGTGATGCTCGGTCTTAAAGAAATGCAGCACAAATGACCATGAACATGCTTGGGAAAAAGCCCGGCACCGGAGGCTCTGCAGGACATGAATATTTGCTTAAAACTACCGCTAATCATCATGTGTTCAAAAACTTACACAATATTACCACACTGCTGATAACCCGATCATCCCTTCCCGAATTGCCCGGAAGGGTAAAAAAACAACTGGGCTTTTATTTTACGGAACAGTGATCCTTATTTTTGAATACGATGGCCGCCATACCCCTTTATCAAGAGGGGTATCCATCCTAACACCGGAATATAAAAAGCCAAAGTCAGGGGATTTCTTATTAGGTATTTTAATCCAGACCAAAAACTGATATTCATGGTGAACTCCTGCCCCTGATGTTTTGTATAAAGTCTATGATGCTCATGAAACAGCAGAGGCCATCC
>Ga0114948_10000393_pt1 | contig 17464 bp, 18 predicted proteins | sample CR04metaG_FD_83877 | JGI IMG/M metagenome (GOLD analysis project Ga0114948, IMG submission 83877) | Deep subsurface microbial communities from Mariana Trench to uncover new lineages of life (NeLLi) - CR04 metaG | ecosystem: Environmental > Aquatic > Marine > Ocean trench > Sediment | place...
GCAGAAGCGACCGGATCTCGATCTGGTCGTGTTCGGCCACACACACCGCGCGCGACTCGAACCAGCAGGAGGGGGGGAGGGAGAGAGGGAGGGGGACAAACGGTGGTACCTCAACCCGGGGGCATGGATGGACCGGCAGGAGTACGCGGTCGTGACGGAGGATGGGCCGGAGCTGTGTAGGTGGGGCTAGTGAGTCGTGAGTAGTGAGTCGTGAGTCGAACATCGGCAGGTCGCACTCGGACCCCCCATCCTCCATAGCCTACTCCCGACAACATACTCACTACTTACGGTCGTCATGCCCGCGGATGGAACGACTTGTGGGCCGATCGCAGATACTCGCGATCCACATGCGTATAGATCTGCGTCGTCGAAAGATCGGCATGGCCGAGCATTTCTTGCACGGCTCTGAGGTCGGCTCCCCCCTCGAGCATGTGGGTCGCAAAGCTGTGGCGTAGCGTGTGTGGCGTCACCTTCTTGCTGATCCCCGCGCGCTCCGCGCATTGCTTGACGATCTCCCACGCTCCCCCCCGCGTCAGCGGTCTCCCCCGCGCGTTGAGGACGAAGCGGCCGTCGGTGTTTCCCTTGTCAAGCGTGGGACGCTTTTCCCGAATGTACAGGGCAGCGGCGGCAATCGCCCGCCGACCCAGCGGAACCAGTCGCTGCTTGTCACCCTTGCCGATCACACGCACGAGGCCGTCTTCGAGCCACATATCGGGTAGCGTTAGCCCCACGAGTTCGGAAACCCGAACACCGGTCGCATATGCCACCTCGAGCATGGCGCGGTCGCGCCAACCGAGCGTGTCGTTGGGATGATGGGCGTCAATCAAAGATTCGATTTCACGCACCGTCAACACATCGGGTAGTGTGCGCCATCCCTTCGGAATCTTGATTTCCGCACTGACATCAATCTCGGTATGGCCCTCTCCCACCAGAAATCGATAGTAGGTCCGCAGTGCCGATATCTGACGGCGAATGCTCGCAGGCGACAGGCCCAAGTCCTTCAGGTGATAGATGAATTCGCGAATCTGCGGCGCCGTGATGGTGTCGGGACCCGGGATTTTTCTCGACCACGCGAACTGAGCGAAGCGGCGAACGTCTCGCGCATAGCTTTCGACCGTGTGCGGACTACTCCCCACCTCGATACTGAGATAGTCGAGGAATCCTTCAAGCCAAAAGGCGTGCGCGATCTCAGCGTTCGTCGAGCCCGTCATCCTCCACCATCGACTTCCGCCGGCGTCTCCACCACCATGTGGCTAGGCCCACCACGGCGGCGCTCACCGCGATGGCCGCGCCCACCCGATTGATCCCGCTGATCAAGTCGACAATTTGCTGCAGTTCCCGGATGGCGGTGGCCGCGAGATACGTGAGGGCGCCGTACCACAAACCGGACGCAACGACGATCGGCACGATCGTACGGAACGCGCCCAAACCGGCAATCCCGGCGAACGGGGGTACGACGGCTCGCAATCCCGGTACGAAACGGCTCAGCAGGATACCCCAGGTGCCGTACTTCTCGTAGGCCGACTCCAGCCGCGCCATCGCCCGCGGCTGGAGCAACCTTTTTCCGAGTCGCCCGCGGAAGAACGGTCGCCCAATCGTCCGTCCCGCAATGTATACGCCGGTCGCGCTCACCGAGTTCGCGGTCCATGTGATACCGAATACCATCCACACCGAGATCTGCCCGGCGGTCGACAAGAAGGCCCCTACGGCGACGGCCATGTCGGCCGGCACTAGAGGAAAGATGTTTTCGACCGCGGCAAGAATACCTATCACGGTGTAGACCGCACCCGGTGGCAGGGCCACCAGTGCGTCGATGACGTCGCGGAGGAGATCAGGCACCGCCGAGGGACACGACCGCAAAAACCACTAGGCCCTCGCCGCGGCCCACCGCGTCCATCTTCTCGTTGGTCTTGGCCTTGACCGAAACGGCGTCGACTGGGATGTCGAGGGCTTGTGCGAGTTCCTCGCGTATCGCCCGCGCGTGCGGGGCTATCTGCGGTTCTTCAGTGACAATCGTGATGTCGATGTTGAAGATGTGATAGCTCGCTGCCACAATCCGACGACGCACCTCGCCCAGCATGCGCATCGAATCGGCATCCTTCCACTGGGGATCGGTATCGGGAAACAGTTGGCCGATGTCTCCCATGGCAGCGGCTCCCAATAGGGCGTCGATCAAAGCGTGGACAACGGCGTCGCCATCGGAGTGGCCGGTGAGGCCACTCGGGTGCTCGATGATGACGCCGCCGAGTTTAAGCGGCCGGTCGGCACCGAACGAGTGGCTGTCGTAACCAAAGCCAAAGCGTTGTCGCATGGCGATGATGTTAAGGGAGGAAGTGTCGTGTGGGAAGTAGGGAGCGGCATACCGTTGTGGTCGGTCTCTTCACCTTCTTACATCCCAGGCCTCACTCCCGTATTGTGTAACATGCCGCAGACCTATCTACTCATATCCAATCCTCCACACGGTGAAGCCGACGCCAAGCTCATCGCGCAAGAGTTCGGATTCACATCCGCCGAAGCGCTCATGCGGATTCACTTTCCCGCACCTCAGGTTTGGTTCGCCGGCGAGGACCTCGACGACATCAAGCGAACCGGGGCGGCGTTGCAGGACGCCGGCGCCAGGGTCCGGATCATCAACGGTTCGCTCCTCTCTCTCATCCCAGCGCCGGACAATTTGCAGGCGTTCTCATTCGACGAAACTCGCCTCGCCATGAAGAACGATTCTGGAACTGATTTGGACATCCCGTACCATGCCCGGGTAATCCTGGTGTCCTCCCAGCTAAAGGGCGAATCTCAGAGCCCCGAATCGCAGATGGGTAGCTCCTCTTCCCACGATATGCGAGAAAAGTTGGGGGCCGCGGTACCGATGACCGTCACGAGCCAGGGTGATTCAATGGCGGCAGATCTCGAAGAGGCGACCGACGAAGAGATATTGGACGCGTACTTCATCAGCGAGTCGCGTGTGCAGCGCGCCACACTGCGTTCAGGCAGTGTGAACTACGCGGGATTGGAATCCGACGCGACGTCGTCCGAAGAAGAGAATCGTGCGGCACTCATCGCGCGATTCACGGACCGGTTTCGGACGACCGATCTGGACGAACGACTCAAAGGGGCCCCGGCGCCGAAACCGTATCTCGTCGGCGGAAAGGGTATGCCGGCGATTCTAGGGGCCATCGATCCCGGACTACAGGACATGGCGACGGTCGATCTCCTGTCGAGGCTGGCCCTGCTCTCCCGCCTCTAGTCAACAAGGCCCTCACGATGGCCCATTCTTGCAATTGAGCCAGGTTGCGCACATCCTGATGTCATGGATGCCGAGCTACGGGATGCGCTAGTCCAAGCACTGGGACCCGACTACGAGTTGGGCCCCGAGATCGGACGCGGCGGCATGGGCGTGGTGTACCGCGCCACCGACCTGAGCCTGCAACGCGACGTCGCGATCAAGGTGCTCCCGCCGGAGCTGTCCTACCGCAAGGATCTGCGCGAGCGGTTTACGCGGGAAGCGCAGCTCGCCGGCGGCCTGAACCATCCCCACATCGTCCCGATCTACGACGTGGGCGAGGGCCACAAGCTCGTCTGGTACGAGATGGCCCTCATCGAGGGAGAGAGCGTGCGAGCGCGGGTCGAGCGCGAAGGACCGCTCACGGAGCCCCAGACCCGGCGGATCATACGCGAAGTGGCCTGGGCACTCGGATATGCCCACGCGCGCGGCATCATCCACCGGGATATCAAGCCCGACAACATCATGCTCGAGCAAGGCACCGGGCGGGCGCTGGTCACAGACTTCGGGATCGCCAAGATGGCCGAAACCGACGGCGGCACCCAACCCGGAATGATCTTGGGAAGCCTGATGTACATGGCGCCCGAGCAGGCGACCGGGGAAGATGACATCGATGGCCGCGCCGATATCTACTCGCTGGGTCTGTGCGGGCACTTCATGCTCGGCGGCAAGGCACCGTTCGACAAGGCGACGATCGTGACCGTGGCGGCCCGTATCGCCACCGGAGCCACACCGGACTTCGAGGGAATCGAGCAGCCCATCGACCCCGCTTTTCGCTCGCTGTTGGAAAAATGCGTCGCAGCCGATCCCAACGAACGGTGGGATGACGCCGAGGCCATCCTCCAGGCGCTGGGGCCCCAAGCCCTCGCACCTCGCCCCATGCCAGCGTCCATCCGACGTCTCGTGCGGGACTTCATGCTGGTGCCCACAGTCGGATTTCTGTTCTTGGTGATCGACATCGTTGCCGATGCGCCGACCGGAGAGGAGCTCATAGCATGGATGGCGCTCGCGCTGTGCATCAATTTCGGCGTGACCCTCAAGAAATTCACCGAACGTGGATTCCGATGGCCTGATCTCCGCGAAGGCCTCGAGATGGAGATCGCCCGGCAGTCGGAGGAGTTGGAAGCTACCGGCGCGCTGAAGGATCGGTTCAGCGCGCTGGTGTACATCGCGACGGCCAGCGCCACGGCGGTCGGCCTCGTGCAGGCGTGGATTCAATCCGGTCGATGGGAGTTGACCGTCCCCGTTGGTCTCGCGATCGCGGCGCTCGGCATCCTGGTGTCGTTTCCGATCTCATGGATTCAAGTAAGGATCTATACGTTTTTCGGGAGACTGTTCTTGAAGTTGTGGCCGTCGCTCCCGCGGCCGGAAGCCGAAAGTTGGTTCTCCCGCGTCGCGGACCGCTGGCTGACCAAACTCTTTCGCCCGATCCGAGTCAAACCGTCGGCGGACGACGACCCGGGGCTGTTTCGGGCCACCAGCGGTTGGACGGCATCCGACGTTGGTGCCGCTCGCCGGTCGACCCGATCCATCGATGATATCTTTACGGATCTTCCACGCGATCTGCGCCGCATCGCGCAACCCGCGTTGGAACTCGCTCGGGACCTAACGGCATCGGTCGGCGCCATGCGTCATGAGCGGGCCCAGCTCGATCGCCGCCACGGCGATGCCGTGGCATCCGTCGCCGCCAACTCCAAAGCTGCCACCCACACACTGCAAGACCTGCGGACACTGCTGGAAAACGTGGCCTCCGGCGCGGCCGATCCCTCCGAACTGGAGGCCATGACCGAACAGATTGCCGCGATGCTCGAGAGCAACGAGGTACCGGCCGGCCAGGCAGGGCCAACGGGTCGCAAGCGCTGGTTAGGAGGCGTCATGTTGGACTCGGCCTTGACTGGAACGGTGCGCGTGGAAGAGGAGAGTCCGAACCTTCAGCGGATCGCCACGGACATCACTTCCGAGTGGGATCGACGCACGGAACTGCAAAGCGCGTGGGCGTTGTCCCGGGATGATGTTCCCGACGTCGCCGAGAAGGCGAGCCGCCTGCAGGCGTCGATCGCACTGCACACACAGCGCGGCAAACACCTCGATCCGGCGGCGGCCGAGTCGGTCACGGAATGTGAGAGCCTCCTGGCAGAGCTTCTGGGCGCGATCAAGCGCTTCGACGCGGACAGCGAGGGAGGGACCCAGCAAATCGACGGCCTAATCAAGAAGATCAACGACTTGCACGTCCAGATCGAGGTCGCCCTCAAGGTGTGATGGCGCGTCCGCGGTTGGCGGCGGGCTCCGCCCGAGCGCGCCTTGTCAGCTGTTCAATATTCTCAAGGCAAACATTGCGGCGTTCTTCGCGTTGCCGATTCCCACAGTGCCCACCGGACACCCGGGCGGCAGTTGCGCAATGGCATACAGGGCGTCCACACCCCTCAGTGGACCGACATCGAGCGGGAGCCCGACGACAGGCAGTTCGGTGAGCGCGGCGACGACGCCGGGCAGCGCCGCAGCCAGACCGGCGGCCGCGACGATGACCTTGTACCCTTTACTCTGAGCCGACTGCGCGATCTCAGCCGTTTGCTCGGCGTTCCGGTGCGCCGACGACACGACGAAGTCGTAACCGACGCCGGCGTCTTCCAGCACCTTGAAAGCCGGGGCTACGCGTTCCCGGTCACTCTCGGATCCGGCAATGATCAAGACTGGTGTGTCCGCCATGTCGAGCACCTTTACAGTTCGGAGAACCCGCCGGAGTACAGGCGCCGCGTCACACCTGCATCAACGCAGGTCTCTACGCCGCCACTTCTCTTCGAACGATCGAGTAGTCCTGCCGTCGTTGCGCCGGAGTGAAGCCTGCGTCCACGATGCACCGTCGCATCTCGTCGATGGTTGTACTGTGCGACGTTCCCGCAGCGGAGACGACGTTTTCCTCGATCATCAATGAGCCAAAGTCATTGCACCCAAACCTCAGCGCGATCTGTCCCACCTTCAGCCCCATCGTCACCCACGACGCCTGGAGATTTGGGACGTTGTCCAACACGACCCGCGCAATCGCTACGGTGCGAAGGTGCGTGATCGAATCGGTCTTCGGTGTGCCGGCCATTTCCGTGCCGTCGGGCTGTAGCGGCCACGTGATGAAAGCCGTGAACCCGCCGGTGCGCGCCTGTACCTCTCGCACCCTCAGCAGGTGCTCGATCCGATCCGCATTGGTCTCCGCGATGCCATACATCATGGTGACCGATGACTTCATTCCGAGGCCATGTGCGATCTCCATGATCTCGAGCCATCGGTCGGCACCCGCTTTTTTCTTGGCGACCCGGTCACGCACATTCTGCACCAGGATCTCCCCTCCCCCACCCGGCAGCGAATCGAGGCCGGCAGCCTGTAGCTCTCTGATCACCTCATCCGCCGACATGCGAAACCGTGTCGCGAAGAAATCCACTTCCGACGGTGAGAACCCGTGTATGTGAATGGGGTGATGTTTTTTTATGTACCGCATCACATCCAAGTACCACTCAAACGGAATGTACGGATTGTGTCCGCCTTGAATCAGAATCTGTACGCCTCCCAGTTCTTTTGTCTCGTCGATTTTCTTCCCGATCTCCTCGAACGAGAGGACGTACCCTTCGGGATGCTTCGGTCTCCGGTAGAAGGCGCAGAACTTGCAATCGGCCACGCAGACATTGGTGTAGTTGATGTTGCGGTCGACGATATAGGTCACGATACCTTCGGGATGCAGCTCCTCCCGCTTCCGGTCGGCCAGCATCCCCAGCTCGAGCAGTGGTGCGTTCTCGTACAGCTCCAGCAGGTCGCGAAACTCGGAAGTCGTCCGGTCGATCATGTCGGCCTCAGGCAACTGAAAGGAAGGAAAGTGCGCCGTCGGGCAAAGCTCCCCGTACCGCGAGCCTCCGGAAGAAACTCGTCAGCCCCTCGAGGTGTCGATACGACAGCGCATAATCCAGATCGCTCAGGTACTCCGTGCACACCTCCAGATCGATCCCGGTCGTGTCGCACGCTTCGACAGCAAGCTCGTCGAGGTGAGCAAGACCCCAATCGCGTGATCTCAGCAATGCGTCATGGACCGCGCTGACTTCATCCCGATCGGCGTCGCGACGAGCCGCCCACACCGCAAACACAAATGGCAAGCCCGTCCATGTCTTCCAAACTTCGCCGAGATCATATCGGTAGGGATATGCGTGCTTGCCGGCGAGAATCAGGGCCGCGTCACCGATGACCAGAACGGCCTCATGTGGCAGTCGAGCCAAAGCATCGAGATCCTGCCGCTCGGCCCGCGCTTCGACCAGCTTCGGCTCGATCCCCCAATAGTCGCTGCAGAGAAGCTGAACCAGATATACCGACGTCTTCGACGAAGACGATATGAGAACCGTGGCACCGCCCAGATGCGAGACTTCCTGACGGGAAAACAATACGACACTTCGCACCGGGCCGTCGCAAGAAATGGCGAGGTCTGGAAGCAGGTGATAACTCTTCGCGTTTCGCGCATATTCGACCGCCGACACAACCGAGACCCCTAATTCCCCCGCCGCGAGGAGGTTGTTAAGCTCGGCGGGAGTCCCCGTGACAAATTCACTGGGATTCGTGATGAGTCCACGGTCGATTGCCCCGTACACCGGATAACAATTGATGTACCCGATTCGCCCAACACGCATCATGCCCTCCCGGTCCCAACCAACTGCACGAGGTCGGGGGGCGACTGTGCACCACCGCTCGCCGCGTCGAGTTCGACCGGGATCGAATCGTCCGTATCGAACGTGCGCATCGTCTCGTACAGCGTGTTTCGTTCCACCGGGATCTTTCCCGCTGCCTTGATGAACCGCACCAATGCCCCGTACGACATGCTCATCGGCGTCTCGGCACCTGCCTCGTGATAGACCCGCTCGTACACCACCGTTCCCTCCACATCGTCGCATCCAAACTCGAGGGCGATCTGCGAGAGAAACGGCGTTACCATGGGCCAGTGGGTCTTGACGTGGGGGATGTTGTCCAAGAAAAGGCGACCCACGGCAATGTTCTTCAGGTCATCCATCCCCGTGGTCGCGGTGCCGACGCGTCCAAGCTCCTTCCCCAACTCATTGTTGTCCGGGTGATACGCCAGTGGGATGTACGTCAGGAATCCACCCGATTCGTCCTGCAGCTCTCGCAACATGGCAAGGTGGTCGATGCGATCGCGCATCGTCTCCACGTGGCCGTACAGCATGGTGCAGTTGCTGTATATCCCTAATTCGTGTGCCTCGCGATGGATGCGGAGCCAGTCGTCCGCCATCAATTTTCGGTCGGCGATCTCGACGCGAACGGCGGGTCCGAACACCTCCGCTCCTCCACCGGGCAACGCAACGACCCCGGCATCTTTCATGGCCACCAAAACGTCACGCGTGGAGGTCTTCTCGATACGCGCTAAATGCGCGATCTCGACGGCCGTTAGGGCCTTGATATGCACCCCGGGGTGTCGCTCCTTGAGCCCACGAAAGAGTTCCAGGTAATAGCTCAGGCGGAGCTTTGGATGTAGCCCACCCACGATGTGGAACTCCCTGGTGGGGGCGTCGCTCGCGACCTCCGCCTCGAGAAACACTTCTTCCAGCGTGCGCACGTACGCCCCGTCCTCCTTGGGAGTGCGTGCGAAGGAGCAAAAGGTACACGTCTTGCGAAGTATGCAAACGTTGGTGGGGTTAATGTGTTGATTGGCGGAGAACAGGACGCGATCGGAGTTCAGGCGCCGGTTCGCGGCGTTCGCCATGGAACCGACGCCCAGTAGGTCGGATGTCTCGAAGAGCATGAGGCCATCGTCGATCGAAAGTCGTTCGCCCGCCTCTACCTTTGCGGCGAGCGGCACGAGACGAGGATCGCTAACGGTGATCGGCAAGTCTTACTCCCGGTAGGCACGTACAGCGAGGGACACGTTGTGCCCCCCGAAACCAAACGAGTTGGAGACCGCGACCTCCACCTCGCGCTCGACCTTCACGTTGGGCGCGCAATCCAGGTCACACTCCGGATCGGGATCGTCGTTGTTGATCGTGGGCGGAATCGTGCTGCTCTCGATCACTCTTACGCACACCGCGAACTCCACACCGCCCGCAGCGCCGAGTAGATGGCCCGACATCGATTTGGTGGACCCCATGACCAAGGTCCGCGCGTGATCGCCGAACACACGCTTTACCGCGCGCGTCTCGGCGATGTCGCCGAGGGGCGTCGATGTCCCGTGCGCGTTGATATACATCACGTCGGTAGGGGCAAGTTGTCCGTCGGACAGACATTCCTCCATGGCACGAACGGCCCCCTCGCCGCTGGGCGCCGGTTGCGTCATGTGATGCGCGTCCGCACTCATGCCATACCCGACCAGCTCCGCTCGAATATTGGCACCGCGCGCCTTGGCGTGCTCGAGTTCTTCCAGTATCAAGACACCAGCCCCCTCTCCCAGTACAAAGCCATCCCGTCCCTTGTCGAACGGGCGGGATGCCGCCTCGGGCTCGCCGTTGCGCGTCGACAGGGCCTTCATGTTGCCAAACCCGGCGACGGACAGCGGCGTAATGGCGGCTTCGGCACCCCCGGCGACCATGGCGTCGGCTTTGCCCATCTGGATGAGCCTGAACGATTCGCCCAACGCATGGGCCGACGAGGAACAGGCGGACACCGTGCAGTAATTCGGCCCCCTGGCCCCAAGCCGTATCGATACCAGGCCTGCGGCCATATCCGGAATGAACATGGGCACGAAGAAAGGGGACACCCGGCGTGGCCCTTTTTCGAGATAGAGAGTACATTGCTCTTGGAAGGTTTCGATTCCACCGATCCCACTACCGATGATCACACCGGTGCGATCGCCGGCAGGCTTGCTGCGGTCCCACCCCGCGTCACAGACCGCCATCTCTGCGGCGGCGATCCCATACTGAGCATAGCGGTCCGCTCGCTTGGCCTCTTTGCGATCCATGTAGTCCGTCGGATCGAAATGCTTGACTTCGCACGCGATTTGCGCGTAGAAGTCGCTTGGATCGAAACGCTGAATTGGCGCGGCCCCTGAGCGGCCCGCGAGCATCGCTTCCCAGGTTTCGTCAGTTGTGTTCCCCACGGGGGAGAGCAAGCCCATCCCCGTCACGACGACTCTGCGCTTCAAGTAGCCTGCCCCACCTTATCTTGGAGGTATTTCAGCGCGTCGCCGACCGTGCGAAGCTGCTCGGCATCTTCGTCCGGGATATCGATGTCGAACTCTTTCTCGAACGCCATCACGAGTTCAACGGTGTCGAGACTGTCCGCGCCGAGATCTTCCATGAACGTGGCATCGTCGGCCAGCTTATCGCGTTCCACGCCGAGTTCTTCGACGATAATGTCTCGCACCTTCTCTTCCATCGCCTGTAGATCGCTCATCTGATGCCCTCTGAGGTTGAGTAGTACATTTATTACATCACCATGCCGCCGTCGACCACCACCACTTGCCCGGTCATATAGCTGGCGAGATCGGACGACAAAAACAACACGGCGTTCGCTACGTCTTCGGCGGCGCCGAGTCTACCGAGTGGTATCAGCTTCCGCAGAGTCTCCCGCGCGGCCTCGGGAAGTGCTCTCGTCATATCGGTGTCGATGAAACCGGGCGCAACGGCGTTTACGAGCACGTTGCGCGCCGCCAACTCCTTGGCCACGCTCTTCGTGAAACCGATGACGCCCGCTTTCGACGCAGCATAATTGGCCTGTCCGGCATTGCCCGTGATCCCGACTACGCTGGCGATGTTGACCACCCTACCGCCGCGACGCTTCATCATGCCCCGGGCCACTGCCTTCGTCATGTTGAACACGCCCTTGAGATTGACATCCAGAACGGCGCTCCAGGCCTCTTCCGTCATCCGAATCAGCAGACCGTCGCGTGTGATGCCGGCGTTGTTGACGAGCACGTCGATCGGACCGAGTTGTTCTTCAATCTGCGAAACAGCTGCGCCGACGTCGTCGGCATCGACCACGTTGGCCCGGACGGCGATCGCTCCACCTCCGATTTCGCGGGCGGTGGCCTTCAGCTGCTTGGGATCGACGACATCGACCAGAGCCACGCGAGCCCCTGCCCCGGCCAACCGGCTTGCAACCGCCTTGCCGATCCCTCGCGACCCGCCCGTCACCAGAGCCACTTTGCCGCTCAAGTCGATGGTCACGGCCCTCCTTCTCTACGACTCATTCGATCCCCTGCTGGCGCCGGCACTCGATTGTCTCGCCCGTAATGTAGCGCCTGACGTCGGATCACAGAAAGAGTTCGATTCGTCGGCCCAGGACACTGAGGCACCGTGCCCACCGGTCATGCCTTGGCCGCCATGAAGGCGGCAACGTCCTCCGCAGTGCCGAGGCTCACGACCTTGGCGCCAGGGACGATTCTCTTGATCAGACCAGCCAACACCTTGCCGGGCCCGAGCTCCACAAACACGGTGTCCGCGCCGGCCAGTTCGGCGCACTGCTGCACGCACCCCACCCACCGCACCGGATCGACCAGTTGCTCCGCCAGCAGTCGTTTGGCCGTTCCCCCGTCCCGCACCAGTTCCGCTCGGGCGTTGGCGACGACCGGAAATGCGGGATTGGAAAACTCCACTCGACGAAGTTCCTTCTCCAGCCCAGCCTTCGCCGGCTGCATCAGGGGAGAGTGAAACGCGCCACTTACCTCGAGTGGCACAACCCGTTTGGCTCCGGCCGCCTTGCAAGCCTCGCCGGCCGCAGCCACTGCATCCGGATCGCCGGAGATGACGGTTTGATCCTGAGTGTTCAGGTTGGCCGCCACCGCGACAGAGCCATTTCGGCCAGCTTCGGCGCACGCAGTCTCGACGGCTTCGGTTGCGAGGCCAAGTACGGCGGCCATGGTGCCCGAGCGGATCTGCCCCGCTTCGAGCATCAATTCACCGCGGCGGCGCACGAGGCGAGCACCGTCTTGTGCCGATATGGATCCGGCCGCCACGTACGCGCTGTACTCGCCCAGGGAGTGCCCCGCCGCGGCGACCGGCGTGAGCTTGGCGCCTACCAGAACGTGGACAGCCGCCGAGTGGGCGAGAATAGCGGGCTGAGCGTTGTGCGTGAGTGTCAGCTCATCCTGAGGACCCTTCCACATGATTTCCGACAGGGCCGGTGATACTCCGAGCGCTTCGTCGATCGACGCGAACACCTCGGCGGCTTCAGGAAACTCTCGGGCGATATCACTCCCCATCCCCACCTTCTGCGCTCCCTGACCCGGAAAGATCAAGACATGGCTTACCATCTCACCATTGTGGCGGCCCAGGTCAAGCCTCCTCCGAATGCCACCATGAGAACGTTGGAGCCGGGCTTGATTCGCCCTTCCCTGACGCACTCATCCAGCGCGATGGGAATCGAGGCTGCCGAAGTGTTTCCGTATCGATCGATGTTGATGTACGTCTTTTCCAGGGGAAAACCGGCGTGCTTGGCCAAGGACTCAATGATGCGCAGGTTGGCCTGGTGCGGAATCAACACATCGACATCGTTGGTCGTGAGCCCTGCCTGGATCAACGCGTGATCACACGCATCGGCCATGGATCGAACCGCGTGCTTGAACACCTCACGACCCGCCATGCGAAGGAAGTACGAATGGTCGGCCAGCATTTCCTCCGAGGGGGGGTGGATGGCCCCTCCACCGGGACGCCACAGCAACTCGCCAAGCCTGCCATCTGTCTTTATGTAGGTAGAGAGAATCCCCCTATCGCCGTTTCGAGCGGGCCGCACGAGAGTAGCCCCGACACCGTCACCGAACAGAATGCAGGTGGCACGATCGGTGTAATCCGTGATCCTGGAAAGGCGGTCTCCACCGACCACCAGAACGTTGGTGGCCGTCCCCGCCGCCACCAGTCCCTCCGCCACCGCCAAGCCGTACAGGAACCCACTGCAGGCGGCAGTCACGTCGAACGCCGCGGCGTTGTCGGCGCCTAGGGCCGCCTGAAGATCACATGCCTGCGATGGGAGAAGTCGGTCGGGACTCGCCGTGCCAAAGATGATGCTATCGATCTCCAAAACGTCTACCTGCGCATCTTCGAGCACCTGCGTGCAGGCACACTGAGCCATTCGGGCCAGCGTTTCATCGTCGGAGGCGATGCGCCGCTCGCGAATGCCCGTGCGGTCCCGAATCCACTGATCCGACGTGTCGACCATGCGCTCGAGGTCCGCGTTGGTCAACACCTTCTCCGGCACAGCACGTCCGCTGCCGACGAGCTCAACAATGGGCCGGTTCATCCGGTCGCTCCGAACGCCAGTTTCTCCCCGATATCACGGGGCAGATGATTTTCAACGGCTGTCACCGCCACGCGAATGGCATTCCTGATTGCCCGAGCCGAGGAACGGATGCGTCGAGCGCGATCCGCATCACGGTCAAACGTCGTCGACCTCAATTCGCTGTTTACCCGCGTAATAGCCACAGCTGGGGCACACTCGGTGAGGACGGCGAAGATCGCCGCAACGGGGGCACGCCTGACACGCGATCACCTGCGCCTTGTGATGCGTGCGACGCTTGAGCTTTCGACTCTTCGAAGTTCTTCTCTTGGGAACAGCCATCGTTATCTACCCGTCTAATCCTGTTTTCAACGCATCAAAAGCCTGCCACCGAGGATCGGTGGCCGGCTTGCAGTCACACGGTTCGACGTTGAGGTCAGCGCCACACGACGGGCACAGGCCTTTGCAATCTTCCCGGCACACCAAGTAATCCGGCATTGCCAGAATCAGCTCTTCCCGCACGGCGTCGTGCAACTCCAACACATGCATCCCTTCGGGCACCACATATTCCGACGGGTCGTCGGAGTCTTGGTCCTCGGTGAAGACCACGTCGACTGCGGTGGTGATCGGAAGCGAGGCCGGGCTCAGGCATCGCCGACAGACCGCGTTGACCGTGGTCACGATCTTCCCGTGCCAATAGAACCGGCCCACGGTCGCACTGGTCAGACGCCCGCTGACAACCACCGGCTCGCCCAAGTCGAAGGCGAGGTCCCGAAACAGCGGATCGTCCGCAGCCAGCATGCCCGAAATATCGACCGGACGTCGCTCGAGGGCACCGATATCCACCTGCAGCATAGCCGGTAAATCTATTCGTACGTATAACTTGGGTCAACGTGGACGTTACCCGCGATTCCGCCGAATTTCGGCCTCCGAAAAGAAGAAAGCGATCTCCCGAGCCGCGTTCTCTGGGGAATCAGACGCATGAATCGCGTTTCGTTCCTTGGATTCGGCGAAGAGCTTGCGGACCGTACCGTCCGCCGCCTCCGCCGGATCCGTCGCGCCGATGACGGTCCGAAGACGATCCACAGCGTCATCGCGTTCGAGAGCGACCGGAATGCAGGGGCCGGAGGTCATGAACGAGACGAGGGAATCGAAGAAGGGTCGCTCCCGATGGACTTCGTAAAACGCCCTTGCCTCCACTTCGGTCAAACGCACCATCTTGACTCCGCAAACTGCAAAACCGTCGGCTTCGAGGTGGGCGAGGATGCTGCCGGCGCGGCCGCCTTGAAGCGCGTCGGGTTTCACGATCGCAAGGGTGAGCATGTACGGGCCGTCGGTTAGGGTCCAAAGAGAAGACGCACGATACCTCCTCGGCTCAGCATGCCGACCAGCACACCCTCCCGGACAACTGGAAACTGGTCGGAGTCCTTGTCTACCATCAGACTCGCAACATCAGCCAGGGTTTGGTCCTCCGAGACGCACAGGACACTTCGATCCATCACGTCCCGCACGGGCACCGACGCAGGATCGAACGATTCACCGGCGTTTTCCACCTCGTCCGAATGCGGTTCGCTCCCGCTAACCTGCTTGAGATAATGGGGCAGTGCGCGGCGCAACAAATCTTGATTGCGGACCATGCCCAGTACCTCACCGTCATCGGTCGCCACGGGAATCGACCGCAGATGGTGCCGCGTCATCACGCGAGCCGCTTCGGCCAAGGTGGTCTCGGGGTGTACGAAACGCGGCCGCCGACGCATCACATCGCCGACGAACACGGAACTGGGGAGTTCGACCTTCATGAGCTCGGGGATATTCTGCACATCGTCGGCGCTCTCGGAGGCGAGCACCGCATCTGAAACTTCCTGTTGACTCAACACGCGTGCAAACGCCGTCACTGCCTGGAGGACCGTGGAGGCCTCTTTTTGGGGTGCAGCCACCAACACGACGATACGGGCCGACTGATCCGATTCTTGCTCGAGACGCATCGGCTCCGGTGCGACGCCCAGCGCAGCGCTCACCGAATCAACCGACGCCGACCGGACCTGTAAAATAAATGCTTCACCACCGACTTTCACCGCCTCTTCCGCGGGCGTCTCATTCACCAACGCAACCAGCTTCGATGCGTCGGAAGCTTGGCCCGTCTCGACGAACGAGCCGATCAACTGCTCCGCCGCATCGTGAAGCGTCTTGGCGGGAAGGGGAATGACGATCCTCTCGGGGGCCAACAAATCACGTAGGTTCACTGGCTAAATGCGCTCCTCGAGAAGGGGTACGACGTCCGCCGGCCTCTTCATGACCGCGATGCCGGCTTTGTCGAACGCCGCCATTTTTTCAGCGGCCGTTCCACTGGAGCCGGAGATGATCGCCCCCGCATGTCCCATGCGTCGACCCGGCGGCGCTGTTTGGCCGGCGATGAACCCAACCACTGGCTTGGTGACATGGTCCGTCACATATTGTGCGGCATTTTGCTCGTCCGTCCCTCCGATTTCCCCGATCATCACGATGGCCTTGGTGTCTGAATCTGCCTCGAATGCGGCCAGACAGTCAATGAAATTCGTGCCGATGATGGGGTCGCCTCCGATGCCGATACAGCTCGTTTGCCCGAAACCTCGTCTCGAGAGCTGATGGATGATCTCGTACGTGAGTGTGCCACTGCGTGACACGACACCGATGTGACCCTCCCGGCAAATGTCTCCTGGAATAATCCCGACCTTGGAGCGGCCCGGCGAAATCGCTCCGGGACAGTTCGGTCCGATCAGGCGGGTCCCACGCTCGCGCAGGTACGGTATCACCTTGGTCATCTCCAACACGGGCACGCCTTCCGTTACGCACACGATCAACTCCATGCCGGCGTCGGCCGCCTCATACATGGCGTCCGCCGCAAATCGGGCCGGCACGTAGATGACGCTCGTATTCGCTCCAGTTTCCTGTATGGCGTCCGCGACGGTATTGAAGACCGGGACCGTGTCTTCAAACCGTTGCCCGCCCTTGCCCGGCGTCACTCCGGCAACCACCTGTGTGCCATATTCCATCATCTGACGGGCATGGAACGAACCGTCTCGCCCGGTAATGCCCTGCACAACGAGCTTCGTACCCGCGTCGACGAATACGCTCATACCGCCTCCTGCGCGAGCTGCACGGCCTTCTGCACTGCATCGTCCATGTCAGTCAGCGCACTGAAGCCCGCTCCCTCGAGTATCTCGACCGCCAGTTCTTCGTTCGTCCCCGTCAGTCGAATCACGATGGGCAGGTCGAAGGCAAGCTGTTTCGTGGCCGTTACGATCCCGTTGGCAACATCGTCACACCGCGTGATGCCACCGAAGATATTGAACAGAATACTCTTGACGTTGGAATCGGCACTGATGATCTCGAGCGCGGTCACGACTTTGTCGGGATTGCTGCTCCCGCCAATGTCCAAGAAGTTGGCTGGATCTCCACCGTAAAACTTCACGAGATCCATGGTCGCCATCGCCAGACCAGCACCATTCACGCAGCAGGCGACGTTCCCCTCGAGCTGGATGAACGAGAGCCCGGCTTCCCGAGCCGCCACCTCGGATGCAGCCTCCGCCGAAACATCGCGCAGATCGGCTATGTCGGGTTTGCGATCCAACTCGTTGTCGTCGACGGCGATTTTCGCGTCCAACGCAACGACGTTGCCCATGTCATCGGTAATGAGAGGGTTGATTTCCGCCAGCGACGCGCCCGCGTCAATGAACGCCGCGTAGAGTTGCTGCAAGATCACCGCGGCTTGCCGAACCTGTTTGATATCCGGATAGAGGCGAAACGCCGCGGCGGTGGCCTGGTGCGCGAGCAGCCCGAAACGCGGGTCGATGGTCGATTTGAAGATCTTCTCCGGCGTTGTGGCGGCCACCTCCTCGATGTCCACTCCACCCTCGGGACTCACCATGAGCACAGGGCGCTGGGACTCGCGATCGACGATGATCCCTACGTAACTCTCCGACGCGATGTCCACCGCGGGGGCGACCAGCACCTTCTCGACCGTCA
>Ga0114948_10000395_pt1 | contig 17388 bp, 16 predicted proteins | sample CR04metaG_FD_83877 | JGI IMG/M metagenome (GOLD analysis project Ga0114948, IMG submission 83877) | Deep subsurface microbial communities from Mariana Trench to uncover new lineages of life (NeLLi) - CR04 metaG | ecosystem: Environmental > Aquatic > Marine > Ocean trench > Sediment | place...
CACCGATTTCGAAGATCCCGGCGAGCTCGGCATATTCATCGACGACGCGCAACTATCCGATCTGGAACACAAGATGGAGGAAAAGGGTTACCTGGAAGGCGCCCATATGGCGACCACCTTCAACATGCTGCGCGCCAACGACCTGATCTGGTCTTTCGTGGTCAACAATTACCTGCTCGGCAAGGACCCCTTCCCGTTCGACTTGTTGTACTGGAATTCGGATTCGACGCGGCTACCGGCGGCCATGCACAGTTACTACCTGCGCAATATGTACCAGAAGAACTTGCTGGTGAAGCCGGGCGGACTGACCTTCGACGGCGTCGCCATCGATTTGACCACCATCGAGACACCCGCGTTCATGCTCTCCGCCAAGGAAGATCACATCGCGCGCTGGGCCTCGACCTACGCCGCGACCCAGTTGTTCTCCGGCCCGGTCAAGTTCGTGCTCGCCGGCTCCGGCCACATCGCCGGCGTGGTCAACCCGCCGGCGGCGGGCAAGTACTCCCATTGGACGGGCGCCAAGAACCCGAAATCGCCGCTAGACTGGCTCGAGACCGCCAAGGAGCACCCGGGCTCCTGGTGGCCGACCTGGTCCAAGTGGGCGGCGCGTTACGGCGGCGGCAAGGTCGCCGCCCGCGTGCCCGGCGATCGCGGGCTCGAGGTCATCGAGGACGCACCCGGCTCCTACGTCGCGGTCCGCGCCCAGGACTGAGGCGCGGCCGGGGGGGCCTGGGACCGCCGGCAGGGACGTCAAGCCAGCTACCGAAGCTTGTCCGACAATTGGTCTAAGTTAAGGCGTCTCAATTTCGGTCACGGGCGTATAATCGCCAACGTTGCGGCATTCCCGGCGAATTGTTTGGGCTGGCAGCCCGGCCACCGGGGGGGGTAGATGCGTTGCGCGAGCTGTAGCGCGGAGAATACCGACGACCGGCGCTTCTGCGGAGACTGCGGCGCGCCGCTGGCGAATTTGTGTTCCAACTGCGGCTTCACCAACCAGCCGGGAATCCGGTTCTGTGGCGGCTGCGGGCAGAAGCTTCATGATGGGGCAACGCCGGCCGCGGTCACGCCTAGCCCCGCTCCGCTCACCTACACTCCCAAGCACTTGGCCGACAAGATTCTGACCTCCCAAGCCGCGCTTTCGGGTGAACGCAAGCAGGTCACGGTTCTCTTCGCCGACATCAAGGGGTCGCTCGAACTGATCGAGGGCAGCGATCCGGAACAAGCCCATAGCCTCCTCGATGCCGCGATCGCCTCGATGATGGACGCGGTCCACCGCTACGAGGGCACGGTCAATAAGATCCTGGGAGATGGCATCATGGCGCTGTTCGGGGCGCCTCTGGCTCTTGAAGACCATGCCGTGCGCGCTTGCTACGCGGCCTTGGCGATGCAAGACGCCACCCGGCAGGCGGCGGAGAAAGCGCGCTCCAGGTTCGGCGTCGAGCCGCAGATCCGCGTCGGCCTCAACTCGGGCGAGGTCGTGGTGCGCGCGATTCGAAACGACCTTTCCATGGACTACGACGCCATCGGCCAGACGACCCATCTGGCTGGACGCATGGAACAGCTCGCCGTGCCGGGAACGATCCGCCTGGCCCAGAACACGCTGTACCTGGCCGAGGGCCTGGTCCGGGTCAGGCCGCTCGGACCAGTGCCGATCAAGGGTCTGGAAAGCCCTGTCGAGATCTACGAACTCGAGGGCGCCATGTCGACGCGTACCCGGTTTCAGGCCTCGATCGCCCGTGGCCTGACCCGCTTCGTCGGCCGCGATACGGAAATGGAGGCGCTTGGCCGCGCACTCCAGCGGACCGTAAAGGGCCATGGCCAGGTTTTCGCCGTGGTCGGAGAGGCAGGCGTCGGCAAATCCCGCCTCTATTACGAGTTCACGCACTCCCACCGCACCAAGGGCATGCTGATCATCGAGAACCGCACGGCCTCTTACGGCAAGGCGACCTCCTATTTTCCGGTGATCGATCTGCTCAAGAACTATTTCGACATCCTGGACCGCGACGACGCCCGGCGCGTGCGCGAGAAGGTGACGGGCAAACTACTTACCCTGGACGAGGGCCTGCGCTCCGCCCTGCCCGCCTTGCTCGCACTGCTCGACGCACCACCCGAAGATTCGGCCTGGGACGCGCTGGAGGCGTCTCAGCGCCGCCAACGCACCTTGGATGGGGTGCGGGCGCTGCTGCTGCGGGAGAGCCAGTTGCAACCGCTCGTGATCGTGTTCGAGGACCTGCACTGGATCGACAGTGAAAGCCAGGCGTTCCTCGACAGCTTGGTGGAGAGCTTGCCGACCGCGCCGATCCTCTTGCTCGTCAACTACCGTCCGGAGTACCGCCACGGCTGGGGCAGCAGGGCCTATTATACCCAGCGGCGCGTCGATCCGCTGTCGCCGGCCAGCGCCACGAAGCTGTTGGACGGGCTCCTCGGCCAAGACCCCGAATTGTCGCTGCTCAAGCGGATGCTGATCACGCGCACCGAGGGTAATCCCTTCTTCGTCGAGGAAAGCGTCCGCACGCTGGTCGAGGGCGGCGCGCTGGCGGGTAGCCCCGGCGCCTACCGCTTGACCCGGGACGTGACCTCTATCGAGGTGCCGGCCACTGTCCAAGGGGTCCTGGCGGCCCGGATCGATCGGCTGCCCGCCGACGACAAGCAGCTGCTTCAGGCCGCCTCCGTCATCGGCAAGGACGTTCCCTACCCGATCCTCCACATCATCGCTGAACTGCCCGAGGACGTCATTCGTCGGGGGCTGGCAAATCTACAGGACAACGAGTTCCTCTATGAGGCCCGCCTGTTCCCGGACCTCGAATACACCTTCAAGCACGCGCATACCCACGAAGTCACCTACGGCAGCCTGGTCGCCGATCGGCGGCGAACGCTCCACGAGCGAATCGTGGACGCCTTCGATGAGCTCTATCCCGACCGCCTGACCGAGCATATTGAGCGTCTGGCGCACCACGCCTTCCGGGCCGAATTATGGGAGCGCGCCGTCGGTTTCCTGCGCCAGTCCGGCGAAAAATCGGCCGCACGGACCGCCTACCGCGAAGCGGCCTCTAGCCTGGAGCAAGCACTGGCCGCGCTCGGTCACCTTCCTGAGACCGAGGACACGCTCCAACAGGGGATCGACCTTCGGTTCGACCTGCGCAGCACACTCCAGGCCCTCGGCGAACACGAACGCGTCTTCGAGCACCTTCGTAAGGCCGAGACCCTGGCCTCCGCCCTGGCAGACCAAGATCGGCTGGGCTGGGCCTCCGCCTACTTGAGCCAGTATCTCTGGCGGATGGGCAAGCCGGCGAAAGCGGATGCCATGGGCCGGCGCGCCCTGTCCATCGCCAAGGGGCTCCAGGATTTCAAGCTTCACGTCGTCACCAACTTTTTCCTGGGCCAGGGTCATTTCAACGTCGGCGACTATCCCGGCGCGGTCGAGTCCTGCCGCCGGAACGTCGCGGACATCAAAGGTGAGCAGGCCTACCAGCGGCTCGGCCTGACCGGCCTGCCGTCGGTGTTGTCGCGCATCTGGCTCGCTTGGTCCCTTGCCGAGCAGGGCGAGTTCTCCGAGGCCATGGTGCATGGCAAGGAAGCGCTCTCGATCGCCGAGACCGCCAACCATCCCTACAGTGTGACCGCCGCCTATCTGGGCATCGGCCAGGTTTATCTGGTCCAAGGCGTTCTGGACGAAGCGATCGCCGTGCTCGAGCGCACCGCCAGGCTCTGCGACATCTGGGACCTCGGCGTGATTTACTCGACGACTGCCGCCGTGCTGGGCCTGGCCTACGCCTTGTCGGGGTGGGTCGACAAGGCCCTGCCCCTGTTGGAAGCAGGCGAGGCGCCTGCCTCTCCTGTTCGGATCTTCGATACCCCAACCGCGCGACTGGCGCTCGGCACCGGCCATCTACTGATCGGACGGACCAGCGAAGCCATGACCGCGGCCACGCGCGTCCTGGACTTCGCCACCAAGAGCGGGTTCCGTGGCAGCCTCGCGCGGGCCTTGCACCTTCTCGGCGACATCCATGCGCGCTGCAATCCTCCGAATGCCGCCGAAGCGGAGAACCACTATCGGCGTGCGCTCGAACTCGCCGAGGAACTCGGCATGCGCCCGGGCACCGCCCACTGCCACCTCGGTCTCGGCCGGCTCCACCAACGCGGCGGTGAGCTCGGCAAATCCGGCAAACACCTCGAGACGGCCACTGCGATGTACCGCGACATGGACATGGGCTTCTGGCTCGACCAAGCGCAGTCAGAGATGAAAACGTCGGGATGACCGGCCCGTGGCGGATTCCCTACAGCAGGAACTGGTCCTGGAGGGCCTTGGCCAGGTCGTCGCCGAAGCTGGCGCTCTTCTTGATGATCGGCACGGTCGGCGGCAGGTGCTGCAGGCTCGGGTGCTCCGGGTCCAGGCTGGTGATCAGCGCGGCGCCGATATTGCGGGTCGCCGGCATGGCCTTGAGCGCGAGCATCAAATCGATACCCTCCAGTTCGGGCATGACCGCCGAGACGATGATCAGGTCGGGCAGCGCCCGGGCGGCGAACTCGAGCGCCTTGAAGGAGTTGCCCACGGTGGTCACCCGGTAGCCGCATTCGAGCAGTTCGCGTTCGATGGCCCGGGTCGCGACGCCGGGCGACATGACCAGCAGCACCTCGATCTCGCGCACGTCGATCTCGTCGGGATCGAAGGAGCCCTTGGCGGGCAGGCGGCGCACGAGTTGGGAGGCGGTCTCCTCTTTCTGATCCGGCGCGTCGAGCAGGTCGAGCAGGGTCTCGGTATAGGAGATCAGGTTGCCCAGGCCGCGGGTGTCGCCGGTGGACAGCGAGGTGATGTAGTCGTCGAAGCGCTGGGCGGCGACGCCGATGAGCGGCAGCTCGAAGCCTTTGGCCCCGCCCACCAGGTTGACCGCGACCCGGCGCGCATCGCGCAGGGCGACCTCCATCGGGCGGCCGCCGGCCATGGCCTCGTTGAGAAAGCTGATAAGATTCTGCAGGTCCTCGGCCGAATCTTCGAGGAACTCCTGGCGCAGGGCCTGCAACGTGGCATCGGCCCCGTCGTTGCTAACTGCAGCCGTCTCGTCTGGCATCGCCGAGCCCTCCCGTGGGTTCCGGTCCCCGAACCGCCGTGCGGCGCCCGCCGGGCGACACTTCACGGCATCTTCCCTATAGCCACGTGAGATTTCGATCTGGTTAAGACGGGTCCTCCGGACCGGCCAGGGCCTCGAGGTAAGTGCCGCCCAACTCCCGATAGTGCTCGGCGATCCAGGCCGCCTCGGCGATCTCCGCCGCGCTCATGTCGCGCCAATAGCGTGCCGGAATGCCGGCCCAGATCTGGCCGCTGGGCACGGTCTTGCCGGGCGTGACCACGGCACCGGCGGCGACCATGGCCCGGGGCTCGACCACGGCGCGGTCGAGGATGACGGAACGCATGCCGATGAAGGCACCGTCGCCCACGGTGCAGGCATGGATCAGCACCATGTGCCCGACCACCACGTCGTCGCCGATATGGGTCGGCTCGCCGCCGCCGGTCTCCCGGTAGTCGCCGTTGCGGTCGTTGTTGCAGTGGACGATGGTGCCGTCCTGCAGGTTGGTGTTGCGCCCGACCCGGATGCGGTTGACGTCGCCGCGCAGCACGCAGCCGTACCAGATCGACGAGCCGGCGCCGATCTCCACGTCGCCGATCACCACTGCGGTCTCGGCGATAAAGACGTCCTCGGCGATCTTCGGACGTAACCCCCGGTGCGGCAGGATCAGACCGGCCATGGCGCGCGCTCCCGGCCCGGCTCAGGCGGCCGCAGGCGGGGCGTCGGACGGGGCGTCGAGCCCGGTACCCTCGGCCAGGCCGAGCATCAGGTTCATGTTCTGCACCGCTTGGCCCGAGGCCCCCTTGCCCAGGTTGTCGAGCAGCGCCACCAGCACCGCGTGGCCTTCCGCCTCGTTGGCGAACACGTGCAGGCGCACCAGGTTGGTGCCGTTGAGACCCTCCGGATCCAGATCGGTCATGGCCAGGGTCGCCTCGAAGGGCGCCACCTCGACGAAGCGCCGGCCCCGGTAGTGGCTGGCCAGGGCGGCGTGGAGCTCGGCGGCCCGGGGCCGGCCGGGCAAGGCGCCCAGGTGCAGCGGGACCTGGACGATCATGCCCTGGCGGAAGCGCCCGACGCCGGGCATGAACAGGGGCCGCAAGGCGAGCCCGCTGCGCCGCTGGATCTCCGGCACGTGCTTGTGAGCGAGGCCGAGCGCGTAGACCAGGAACGGCGCGGCGATGGCGTCCGGGCGGTCCGGGTCCTCGAACTGCTCGATCATCTTGCGGCCGCCACCGCTATAGCCCGAGACCGCGTGGATCGAAATCGGCGTCTCGGCCGGCACCAGGCCGGCGGCGACCAGGGGGTGGAGCAGCGCCACCGAGGCCAGCGCGTAGCAGCCCGGGTTGGTGACCCGCTTGGCGCCGGCGATGCGCTGCGACTGCTCGGCGTCGAATTCCGGTAGGCCATAGACCCAGTCCGGATCGACCCGGTGCGCGGTGCTGGCGTCGATCAGGCGCACTTGCGGATTCTCGACCATGGCCACGGCCTCGCGCGCCGCATCGTCGGGCAGGCAGAGCACCGCGAGATCGGCGGTGTTGAGCATCTCGGCGCGGGCGCCCGCATCTTTGCGCGCGTGTTCCGGCAGGCGCAGGAGTTCGATATCGGCGCGGCCCTCGAGCCGCCTGCGGATTTGCAGGCCGGTGGTGCCGACCTCGCCGTCGATGAAGACCTTCGCCGCATTGGCGCCGGCCTTGAAGTCTGGCGCCGTCGCGGTATCGCTTGCGGTCATGGTTCCGTTCCTTGCCGGCCCCGGCTTTCCCCGGGCCTGTCGTTGCGGTCCGACGGTAGCGCGCCGGCCGCGGACGTCAATCGAAAACAGTTCAAGCAAAAAGGGCGTCCCCGCCGGAACGCCCTCGATGTCGGGTTGTCCGTTGCGGGATTAGCGTTTCGAGAACTGGAAGCTACGTCGCGCCTTGCGCTTGCCGTACTTCTTGCGCTCGACCACGCGCGAATCGCGCACCAGGAAACCGCCATGCTTGAGCACCGGCCGAAGCGCCGGCTCGTAGAGCGTCAGCGCCTTGGAGATGCCATGGCGCACGGCGCCGGCCTGGCCCGAGAGCCCGCCGCCCGCGACCGTGCAGAACACGTCGAACTGGTCCTTGCGGTCCGCGGCCTCGAAGGGCTGGTTGATCAACATGCGCAGCACCGCGCGCGCGAAGTAGCGCTCGAGTTCGCGGCCGTTGACCGTGATCTTGCCGTTGCCCGGCTTGACCCAGACGCGGGCGACCGCGTCCTTGCGCTTGCCGGTGGCGTAGGAGCGGCCCAGGGCGTCGCGCTTCGGCTCCGGCATCTCGGCGGCGGCGGCCTCCGGTGTGGCGGCGGTCGCGCCCGCGGCCTCTCCGAGATCGGCGAGATCGGTCAGGGTCTGGGTTTCCTCGGCCATGATCTCAGGCGCTCCTCTTGTTCTTCGGGTTGCGGGACGCGAGGTCCAGAACCTCGGGGTTCTGCGCCTCGTGCGGGTGCTCGGCACCGGCATAGACGCGCAGGTTCTTGAGCTGGCGCCGGCCCAGCGGCCCACCCGGGATCATGCGCTCGATCGCCTTCTGGACCACCCGCTCCGGGTGCTTGCCCTTCAGGATCTCCCCGGCCCGGCGCTCCTTGATGCCGCCTGGATAGCCGGTGTGCCGGTAGTAGATCTTGTCGGCAAGCTTCTTGCCGGTCAGATGGATCTTGCCTGCGTTGATCACCACGACGTTGTCGCCGCAGTCCATGTGCGGGGTGTAGCTGGGCTTGTGCTTGCCGCGCAGGATGAGCGCGATCTGGGACGCCAGGCGCCCCAGCACGACACCGTCGGCATCGACCAGGATCCACTTCTTGTCGATGTCCGCGGGCCGGGCGGAGAAGGTCTTCATCGCTAAGGTACCCACTGTCTAGGGGATGAACCGGGCTCGGGAGGTGAAACCGGGGCCCCGGGAAGCTCCCGGCGGAGGGTCCCTTGAGAGCGGTGTTTTCTAGTGCACGGGATCGGAACTGTCAACGCCTGATTGGTGTGGTTTTTGAAACCTTTAGCATTGCGGTATTATGATACCGCTCCCCAACCTCTTGACATGCTTCGCTATTCCAGGACCGCCAAGGACTTAGCCCGCATCCCCCCGCTCCGGCGGAATCGAGTAGGTGGCGGTGACGTGGGCGACCGGGCCGTCCGCCTCGTCGCCCTCGCTATAGAGCGAGACCTCACCGTAGGCCAGGCGTTTGCCCAGCTTGATCAGGCGGCACTCGGCGATCACCGCGCCCGGCTTGGGGCGGCGCAGGAAATTGCAGTTGAGGTTGGTGGTGACCGCCATCTCGACCCGGCCGATCCGGGACAGCACGGCCACGTACATGGCGTAGTCCGCCAGGCTCATCAGGGCCGGGCCGCTGACCGTGCCGCCTGGGCGCAGGAAGCGGTCGCTCTGAGGCAGGCGGACGCGGCAGGTGCCCTTGCCGATCTCGGCGATCTCGAAGCCCATCATGCCCGCCCAGGGCAGGGATTGCTCGCAGATCTGGTCGATCTCCTCGATCGAGATGCGCGGCATGGCTGGTTCTCCTGCTCCCGGGCCTCCCCGGGCCTCCCCTCTGGATCGACCGTCGCTTGGAACCACGAAATCCAGCCTCCGGCAAGGCACTTGCGCGCCGCCCTCCGGCGCGGCAGATTGGGGCCATGAGCGCCCAACATCAGACCCGCGCGGCCGCCGCCACCGGTGCCAAGCCGATTCTGATCCGCGAGGATGCGGGTGGGGTCTGCACCCTGACCCTCAACCGGCCGGCGCAATACAACGCCCTCTCCGAGGCCATGCTGGCGGCGCTCCAGGACACCCTCGACGCGATCGCGGACGACGCCTCGGTGCGGGTCGTGGTGCTGGCCGCGCGCGGCAAGGCCTTCTGTGCCGGCCACGACCTCAGGGAGATGCGCGCCCGGCCCGAGCAGGCCTATTACGAGCAGCTGTTCAAGACTTGCAGCCGGATGATGCTGTCGATCATCCGCCTGCCCCAGCCGGTCATCGCCCGGGTCCACGGCATCGCCACCGCGGCCGGCTGTCAGCTGGTGGCGACCTGCGATTTGGCGGTGGCCTCGAGCGCGGCCAGCCTGGGCACCTCGGGGATCAACGTCGGTCTGTTCTGCATGACCCCCGGGGTGGCGCTGGCCCGCAAGGTCAAGCGCAAGGACGCCTTCGAGCTCCTGTTCACCGGCGACATCATCCCGGCCGAGCGGGCCTGCGAGTTGGGCCTGATCAACCGGGTGGTGCCGCCCGAACAGCTCGACGCGGCAGTCGCCGCCCTCGCCCAGTCGATCATCGGCAAATCTCAGGCCGCCGTCACCGCCGGCAAGCGGGTGTTCTACCAGCAGATCGAACTGGGCCTGGAGGCGGCCTACGAGCTGGCCAGCGTGGAGATGGCCCGGAACATGATGTTTCACGACGCCGGCGAGGGCATCGACGCCTTCATCGGCAAGCGCAAGCCGGTGTGGAGGCACAAATAGCCTCGGTCATCAGAGATAGGATATTTCTTGGTGAGAAACAATAGTTTAGTAATGTTTTCTATGCGTAACCACAGGAAATTATCATAGCTTAATGATATTTCAGTGAAAATTTGAAGTTACAGACTTGTAACAAAACGTGAGCGGGCAGAGGGTGGCCCCGCGCGCTCGCGGGTTGAGGACCTTGAAGGCCAATGGACGGGGGGGTCCATTCGCACGGGGCCTGTCGCTCTACCTGCGACAGCCTTATCATCGCAAAACTGGCTTGCCATCAGGTTAACCTAAACCCATTTTGACCCCCTCCAGAGATTCCCGCTCGGAATCCCGATTGGCGCTAGAGAGGACCATGAGCGAGACCTCCAACGGCGGTGAGTTGGCCTACAGCGACAGTCACTTGCGCGCCATCCTGCAGTCGGTCCAGACCATCGCCATGGTCGGGATCAGCCCGCGCTGGAACCGGCCCAGCTTCTTCGCTATGAAGTACCTCCAGACCAAGGGCTACCGGATCGTGCCGGTCAACCCGGGCGCCGCCGGGCAGGCGATCCTGGGTGAGGCCTGCTACGCCTCGCTTGCCGAGGTGCCGGGCCGGATCGACATGGTCGACGTGTTCCGGGATGCCGAGGCCGCCGGGGCGGTCGTCGACGAGGCGATCGCGCTCAGGCACGACAAAGGCATCCAGGTGGTCTGGATGCAGCTCGGCATCCGCAACGACGCGGCGGCGGCGCGCGGCGCGGCGGCGGGTCTCACGATGATCATGGACCGCTGCCCCAAGATCGAATACGGCCGCCTCCACGCCGAGCTGTCCTGGGGCGGCTTCAACTCGCGTATCATTTCCAGCCGGCGCCGGAGGGCGCGCATCCTATGACCGGACCCGACAATCCCAACAAGACCCGCTTCGGCTTCGAGACCCGCATGATCCACGCCGGCGCCGCGCCCGAGCCGGTGACCGGCGCGCGCCAGACGCCGATCTACCAGAACACCGCCTACGTGTTCCACGATGCCGACCACGCGGCCTCGCTGTTCAACCTGCAGACCTTCGGCTTCCTCTATTCACGGCTGACCAACCCCACCGTGTCGGTGCTGGAGGAACGCCTGGCCAGCCTGGAGAACGGCCGCGGCGCGACCTGCTGCGCCTCGGGCCACGCGGCCCAGATTCTGACCTTCTTCGCCTTCATGGAGCCGGGCGACGAGTTCGTCGCCTCGAACAAGCTCTACGGCGGCTCGCTCACCCAGTTCGCCAAGACCTTCAAGAAGTTCGATTGGCATGGGCATCTGGTCGACACCGACGATCTGGATGCCGTGCGCGCCGCGATCGGGCCCAAATGCAAGGCACTGTTCGTCGAGAGCCTGGCCAATCCGGGCGGCGTCGTCTCCGACTTGGAGCCGCTCGCCGAGATCGCCGAGGCAGCCGGGCTGGTGTTCATCGTCGACAACACGCTGGCCACGCCTTACCTGTGCCAGCCGTTCGACTGGGGCGCCGATCTGATCGTCCACTCGACCACTAAGTTCCTGTCGGGCAACGGCACCTCGATGGGCGGCTGCGTGATCGACAGCGGGACTTTCGACTGGGGCAAGAACGACAAGTTCGGCGGCCTGACCAAACCCGAGCCGGCCTACCACGGCCTGACCTTCTACGAGACCTTCGGCGATCTGGCGTTCACCACCCTGTCCCATGTGGTCGGCCTGCGCGACCTGGGTGCGACCATGGCGCCGATGAACGCCTTCCAGACCCTGCTCGGTATCGAGACGCTGTCTTTGCGCATGGAGCGTCACTGCGCCAACGCGCAAGATGTGGCCGAGTTCCTGGCCGGCCACGAGCGGGTCGCCTGGGTCAGCTACGCCGGGCTCGAGAGCGATCCCTACCACGGCCGCGCGCAAAAATACCTGGGCGGCCGCGCCGGTTCGGTGTTCACCTTTGGGGTCAAGGGCGCTTACGAGGTCGGCATGCGGATGGTGGAATCCTGCGAGCTGTTCTCGCATCTCGCCAACATCGGCGACGCGCGCAGCCTGATCCTGCACCCGGCCTCGACCACCCACCGCCAGCTCAGCGACGAACAGCGCCTGGCCGCCGGCGCCGGCCCGGACGTGGTGCGCCTGTCGATCGGCCTGGAGACCCTCGACGACCTGCTCGCCGACCTCGACCAGGCGCTCCACCGCGCCGCCGCCAAGACCGGCGAGAAGGCGGCGGAGTAGGACCAAGGCATTTAGACTCGATTCTTCGGCAAGCGGTACGCGTTGTTCCGTCGAACCGAGGGCCGAGCATCCATAATCAGGCGTGTTGCCGTCATCCAAGCCCTCGTGACTGCCGAAGGTGGCGGCTGCGGCCAACCCATCCGACACCTTGCCAATTGGTAATCGAGAAGCATCCAGCCCGACCGGCAGAACGCGTGTCTGCTATGCGGGCCGTAGAATGTCCGCAGAGCATGAGATCGTCACTGCCCCGGTTCTCGATGCCAAATCAGTCCAGCAAATCCGAGGAATCTCTATACAATTAATGGGATTATGTTACGATTGAAATTCTAACGGTATTGCGCTAGGATTTTGGGCAATCGAACGGGCTCATCTGGAATATTTTCGGCCAACTTCTTTACGGGCACTGCTCCTGGTTGGCATTGTTTAAGTGGCCCGAAATATTCGGAATGGGCTCGTATGATGACCAACTCCCAGCGATCAGGAGTGAGGAAAATCACAAACAAAGCCGGCCCACTAGATTTGGACTTCGTCGATTTTCGGACACAGAGAGCCCGCAATCAATCTGATTGCCATACAGACCCGCAAAATACAAACCGCCAAAACGGATACTAACCGCCAAAACGACGAAGAGGTGATTAAGATGAATCCGGTCTCTTGGATAAGAGGGCTAACCAGAATGACTTCTAGGGCCTCGAAACCAGGCACAAGGCAAGCTCCGCGCCACACCGCAGGGGCAGCCAAAATTGAACCCTAAAAGGCACGTTTGCTCGATGACGGAGTCGTGAAAGGAGGAGGTTATGGCCAAGAAACCGAAACATGTGAAAAAGCTCGATCACCAAGGCTGCAAAATTGAGATCGTGACCCACGATGTCACGGAGGAACTGAAGATCGACGCCAAGACGATCGAGACATCAAGGGATGCAGATACGGGTGCGTACGTTTCGCCGGAGGCGCCGTACCAAGCATACGGTTCGCTCGAAGAACTCGGCAAGGCGATCGCTGATATCAGGCAGGTGTCTGATTGATGCAACGTCGGCGGTAACCGAGCGTGGTTCCGGCGTCGCAATGGCCGATTGTTAATCCACTTCTGTATCAAGGGAGGGCGTTGTCATGTATGTGAGAAAAAACGCCGCCAATCTCACGGGCGAAGAGTGGCGTCGACTCATGGAAGCGATCGTCAAACTGAAGCACATGTTCTCGGCAGGGTCGAACGTCAGTGTCTACGATCAGTTCGTGGCGATCCACCCAGGCGTGGTACAGCTGACCGGGGCGCAAACGAGGAACGGTGCCCATAGTGCCGCGGCATTCCTGCCCTGGCACCGCGAATACCTTCGCCGATACGAAAATGCCCTGCAGTCGGTTGACCCTCGGGTCACGCTTCCGTATGTGAATTGGGGGCTGGGCGACGTATCGGAGACGACGGCCCTTTTCCAGGATGACCGCATGGGGCCGATGGGATCCGGCGGCACGGGTTTCGATGTCGCCACCGGCTACCTGGCATTGAATCCAAACGCATTCAACCCGCTGGGTTGGTCCATTCGGCCGGAATTGCGGCCATTCGGGCAAGCCCTGCAACGCAATCAGGCCCTCAACACGGGCGCGGGTTGGCCCACCGCAATCAGTGTAACCAACCTATTGATCCAGGGGGCTTATCAGCTTTTCCGCCCCGGTCTCGAGCAAAGTCCGCACCACAACAGGATACACGGTCGCATCGGTGGGGATATGCTGGAGATGACCTCGCCGAACGATCCGATTTTCTTTCTACACCACTGCCAGGTTGATCGAATTTGGGCCAAGTGGCAGGTCGATCATCCGGGTAACGCAAACTATAACCCGCTGGGCAGTGGCGGTCAGGGCCACCGGCTCAATGACCGTATGTGGCCGTGGGACGGCGGCGACTCGCAGACCACGGCGGTCGGCATTGGGAATCTGTTGCCGACCTACGCCGCGACCGACATCGTGCACCCGGTCGACGTACTCGATCATCATGCGCTTGGTTACTGCTACGACGACGAGCCCGGATGCCCTTGCCCGGAGGTCGATCAGCAGCCATCGGAGTTTCGTGGTGAGGCGCGTCCCAACCTGCCGATACCGGACGATAGTCCCGCGGGCATCGTCAGCCATATCGACATTGTGGGGACCGGCAGTCTGACGGACATCACGGCAGCGGTCGACATCACCCACACCTGGCGCGGGGATCTTCAAGTCACTCTGGTTGCTCCAAATGGCTTTCCGGCCGAGTTGCATCGAATGACCGGAGGTTCGGCTCAAAACCTCAGGAGATCTTTCAGCCCGGACGACACACCTGATCTAGCCAATCTCGTCCAGGGCGGCGTCGAGGTCGGTGGGCGTTGGACGCTGAACGTCTCGGATAATGCAGGGCAAGACGTGGGCCGTCTCAATTCCTGGAGCTTGGATCTGCGCGCGGCTTAGGAATATTGCGGCGGCCTTAAGTTATGAAAATCTGCCGTGGCGGGAGGCCTCTGGGAGTCAAGGATCACTAGAAATCATAGACGAGTGAATCATTCTGGAGCCAGTCAGCGACATGGTTTGAAGCCGGGTCGCGGCTCGATACCTCGAACGGGTTGCCCTATGGATCGCGGCGGTAGACATAGATCGTTGGGTCCCGCGAGCGTTCGGTAACCCGGGGATGCCCGCCCTGCGCTTGCCCCGGGGCCGCCGCCGATAAAGCGGCCCTTTTCTCTCGGTGCCAGGCGGCTAACCTGTGGCGCTATCCGCGGTCACAAACAGATACCCCATGCCCGCCACCATCAACCACCTCGGTCAGCCGATCGGCTTTGCGGTGCCGGACTGGGCGCCGGCGCGATTGCCGCCGCGCACGCCCCTGGAAGGGCGCTGGTGCCGGGTCGCGCCGCTCGATGTGGCGCGCCACGGCACGGCGCTGTTTGCGGCCTATGGCGAGGACCGGGAGGGGTGTAATTGGACTTACATGGGCTACGGCCCGTTCGAAACGCTGGCCGAGTTCGAGGAATGGATGGCCGCGAGCTGCCTAGGCGACGATCCGCTGTTTCACGCCGTCGTCGAGGCCGCCAGCGGCCGGGCGCTGGGGCTGGCGAGCTATCTTGCGCATAGAGCCCGAGGCCGGGGTGATCGAGGTCGGCAACATCCACTACGCCCCGCCCCTGCAGCGCACGGCCGCCGCCACCGAGGCGATGTTTCTCATGATGGCCCGGGTCTTCGACGAACTCGGCTACCGGCGCTACGAGTGGAAGTGCGACGCGCTCAACGGCGCCTCGCGGCGCGCCGCGATGCGCCTCGGTTTCGTCTTCGAAGGCGTGTTCCGCCAGGCCGCCCTATACAAGGGCCGCAACCGGGACACCGCCTGGTACGCGATCACCGACCGCGACTGGCCGGCGCTGAAGCGCGCCTATGAGGCCTGGCTCGACCCGGCCAACTTCGACGCCAAGGGTGCGCAGAAGACGCGGCTGTCGGAACTCGTCGCAGGGACGCGGGCCTGAAGCCCTCCCGCCCTCACGCCCTCACGCCTTATAGTTGGCGATCTCGATCAGGTTGCCGTCGGGGTCGCGGCAGTAGATCGAATCGAGCGTGCCTTGGGCGCCGGTGCGCTCGATGGGGCCCATCTCGATCTCGATGCCGAGCGATTCCAGATGCGCCACGGCCGCCTCGATCGGGGTCTCGGTGACGAAGCAGAGATCGGCGGTGCCGGGGCGCGGGTCCTGGGCGACGATCTCGACCGGGCTCGGGTAGGGATGGAGGTTGATCTTCTGGCGCCCGAAATGAAGCGCCACGCGACCCGCGCCGAATTCTTCCTGGCGCATGCCAAGGGCGGCCTCGTAGAAGCGGCAGCTCGCATCCACATCGCGCACCGTGAGCACCAGATGATCGAGCCGGTCGAGAACGATGCCGTCACCAGACATGGCCGCTCCAAAAAAAGAAATCACAGCTTACCACAGAGGCACAGAGGCACAGAGAACCAAAAAAAGGTTCCCGCGCGCAAAACGCGCAAACAAAATTTCTTTTCCTTTCCGTCTTGGTTCTCTGTGTCTCTGTGCCTCTGTGGTGAATCCTTCTTGGTTCCCTGCCCCCTACTCCGCCGCGACCGCGGGCGCGGGTTGGCGCTCGGGCTCACCCGGCAGCAGGAGCGCAGCGAGGGCCGCGAGCAGCGCGACGGCGGCGAGCGCCAGGTAGAGCCAGGTGAACTCGCCAGTCCGTTCCTGGATCCTGGAGACCAGCAGGATCGAGATCGGCCCGGTGCCGAAGGCGAGCACGAACTTGACCCCGTAGGCCAGGGAGTGGTGGCGCTGGGGCGTGAAGCGGGCGAGCAGCATGTTCTCCGCCGGCAGCGGCGCGGCGGTCAGGAACACGGTGACCGCGACCAGGGCGACCAGCGGCAGCCCGCCGAAGATCGCGATCCCGGCCAGCACCGGGACCTGAAGCAGGAAGCAGCCGGCGTAGAGCGGCTTCAAGGGAAACCGGTCCGCCATGACGCCGCCGACCAGTTGGGTCACGCTGCCGACGGTGTAGACCAGCGCCACGATCGCGCCGATACCGAGGGCGCCCTCGCCGGCGATGTCGCGCAGGCGCAGATCGAACACCTTGGGCACCGAGACCTGGGTCGCCTGGAACAGGATGCCCATGATCAGCATGGTCAAGAGCAGGACGCCGTAGACCCGCAGCACGGCGCCACGGCTGGGCGCCGGCGCTTCGGACCTGGGCGCGGGCGGCGCCTCGACGATCAGGCCGGACCGAAGGCAGGCGAGCAGCGCCAGCCCGGTGGCTAGGCATATGATGCCGGGGATGATGAAGGCGGCGCGCCAGCCGAACAGGTCGATCAGCGCGCCGGCGACCAGCCCGGCGCTGGCCACGCCAAGGCCGCCGAAGGCGCCGTTGATGCCCAGCGCTCGGCCGCGCGTGCGGGCGTTGCGCACCAGCCAGGCGATGCCGACCGGATGGTAGATCGCCGCCGCCAGGCCGAGCGCGGTCAGCCCGATGAACAGGGCGCTCGGCCCGTCGACCAGCCCGCAGACGATGCCGGCCGCGCCGAGGCCGAGGAAATAGATCACCATCATGCCCGAGGCGCTCCAGCGGTCGCCAAGCCAGCCGGCCGGCAGCGCCGCGATTCCGACCAGCAGCGCGCCCAGGGCCCAGAGCTCGATCAGCTCGTGATATTCGAGCCGCCAGGCGTCCTCGAGCGTCAGCGCGATCACGAAATAAAACGCCGTAAACAGATGCATGTAGGTATGCCCGAGGCAGGAGAACACGAGCGGCAGCCGGGACGAAATCGCGGACATTATGTCAAAGGTCCTTGAATGGGCGCGTGCCTCCTGTCTACACGGGCCGCCGGGGGCCCGGCAAGGCGGGCGCTCCCCCGCCCGCCGCCCCGAGAAGGTCACAATTCCGCCCGCTCCGCGCCGGGTTCCCGCCCTACCCCGGCCCCATTGACCGGCCAGGCTGAAGCGACAATCAAGGTTAAGGATGCGATGATCCACGAGCATACAGTGATGACCGGCCGCGAAGCCAAGCCACCCCCGCCGGGTCCCGCGCCCGAACCCGAGATCGACCTCGAGCGTCTGGTCTGGGACCCGGAGTACCGCGAGACCATGCGCGGCCGGTTGAAACGTTTGGGCTGAACCGAGCGCCCACCGCCCGCTGGCGTTTCGCGGCGCGTTGGCCTATCCTCCCGGGGTCAAG